>UMDQ01045599.1_pt1 | contig 41142 bp, 43 predicted proteins | sample 1964531 | NCBI WGS metagenome assembly UMDQ01 (sample SAMEA4835998, study PRJEB28245) | human gut metagenome | biome: gut microbiome; material: fecal sample | place: Denmark | collected 2008
ACTTGCACCCGCTAGAAACGTGCGCCGCCGGGCGCACTTTAAAAAAAGAGGATCTGCGCAAAGCAGATCCCCTAAAAGATGCAGAATCAATTTCAAGATTACTGCAGCATACTTAATACACCCTGAGGCATAGCGTTGGACTGGGAAAGCATAGACTGAGCAGCCTGTAAAAGAATGTTGTTCTTTGTATAAGCTGTGATCTCATCTGCCATATCAGTATCACGGATACGGCTTTCCGCTGATGTAATATTTTCAGAAGTTACCTTCAGGTTGTTTACCGTATGCTCCAGACGGTTCTGGGCAGCACCAAGGGTCGCACGGTAAGTAGATACTTTCTCAATTGCAGCATCTACAGATGCCATTGCCTTGAATGCATTCGTTGTAGAATCAACTTTGATCTTATCAATAGTTAATGCTGCCGCTGTCATAGTCAGCTGTCCAACGGTCATTGCGTTGGTCTTATCTGCAGTAGCACCGATGAAGAAAGTCAGGTTCTGCCCATTCTTCGTAGGACTTAAAGGTGTCTCACCATTGAACTTTGTAGTAGAAGCGATACGGGTAATCTCCTTGTTCAGTGCATCGACCTCAGCCTGGATGTTATCTCTTGCAGTCTTGGTATAAGTACCGTTTGCTGCCTGAGTGGTCAGAGTCTTCATACGCTGAAGCATGGAGTGAGTCTCAGTCATAGCACCTTCTGCTGTCTGGATCAGACCGATCGCATCGTTTGCGTTGTTTACAGCCTGGTTTAAACCATTGATCTGGGAACGCATGGTCTCGGAAATAGCCAGACCTGCTGCGTCATCGCCTGCACGGTTGATCTTGTAACCGGAAGACAGCTTCTCTAAGTTTTTGCTCAGTGCACTCTGGTTAGTACTTAAGTTTCTGTAAGAATTGATCGCTGCAATATTATGCTGAATTACCATAATGAATTCCTCCTTTTATAAAAGAAAATATGGCAGTGGACTCCTTTCCTCTGTCTTCTACTGTCCCAAGGGCCCTTTCTGGAACAGCAGAATTTTCTTTTCATATATATATATCGTCTTATGTTAAAAAAACATAAGCCTGTTTTTCATTATTTCTTTCATTTTTATTTTAAAAGTTCAAGTATGGTCTGAGGGAGATTATTTGCATTTGTAAGCATCATATTAGAGGACTGGAGGACGATGTTACTGCTGGTATATTTCGTGATCTCCTCTGCCATATTGGTATCACGGATCTGGCTTTCTGCCGCCTGCATGTTTTCACTTGTAACGCTTAAATTATTGTGGGTGTGATCCAGATGCATATAAGCAGCTCCAAAGGATGCCCTGACCTTAGAAACAGCCTCTATCGCGTTTTCAATGTATTCCACAGATTTTTGTCCCTTTTCTACAGTGGAAAAATTTGTCTTATCCAGCTGTAGTTCCTTGCTTCCTATATAATAGCGTTCTACATCCAGAACTTCTCCATCCTGAGTAGAACCGCCGATCTGGAGCGGGATCGGGTTCTTATCGTCCAGCACTGGCGGCTGCCAGCCCGGTGTAAATGCATTGGCATCTGCCCTGGAAAACAGGGAGATTTCTCCAAATTTAGTGGTAGAACCAATCCTGTCAATCTCCTCAAGGATCTGGTCTCTTTCCATGTTCAAGGTTTCCCTGTTGGATTGATCGTAAGTTCCATTTGCAGATTTTAAAGCCAGAGTCTTCAGTCTCTGGAGCATGGAATGGACCTCTGTCAAAGCGCCATCTCCTACATTGGTAAGTCCGATGCCGTCATCAATGTTTCTCATCGCCTGGTTCAGGCTGTTGATCCTGCTGCGCATACCTTCCGAGATCGCCAGTCCAGCTGCATCATCTCCTGCACGGACGATTCGAAAGCCGGAAGACAGCTTTTCAAGGGACTTTTTCAGCTTTCCTGTTTCGATCCCCTGATTTCTGGCAGCATTTATGGATGCTATGTTATTCTGCACCTGCATGATGTTTCACCTTCCTTTGTATCTTCTATGAGAATATCATCAAATAACCATTTGTTTTTATTATCGGCAAAATGCCTTATTTTATTGATACCAGGGTCAAAAGACCGGAATTGCGGGAGTGCAAAGCACGCAGCAATCCGGTATCTGTCTGTCAGATCAGCGTACCCGTATCCTTACCCATATTCATCATCATCTGAAAACGGAGGATCTGCACCATATTAGACCAGTCTTCCCCGGAAAGGTTCTCTCCCTTTCCTGCTGCCAGAAGTGTACCAAGGCTGCCGGTGCCGGACAGACCTGTATTTCCCGCAAAGCTGCCTAAAAGACTGCCTGCTGTCAGACTGCTTCCTGTAAGGCCACTTCCTATAAGGCTGCTCACTGCTGTACTGCCGGATGTTTTCCCATATGTTCCGGTACTCACCGTACGTCCTGCCAGGATCGTATTGTTTCCCGTATAATCCGCCATGATCTTTTTTACATAATTCTGGGTTTCTTTATATGGTGGGATGCCTCCGTATTTGGTCACACTGTTCGGACCTGCGTTATAAGCTGCCAGTGCAAGGCTTACGTCTCCTCCGAACCGGTCCAGATTTTGTTTTAAGTATTTTGCCCCTCCAAGGATATTTTGTCTGGCATTGTAAGGATCGCTTACTCCAAGAGAACGGGCTGTTCCCGGCATCAGCTGCATCACGCCCATAGCCCCTGCTTTGGATACAGCCTTTGGATTAAACCCCGACTCTGCCTTTGCCACCGCCCTGAGAAGTTTAGAAGGGATCTGATATAAAGCAGAAGCTTCTTCGAAAATAGAATCCATATCTTCTTTTATGGCATTCAGCCCATTTTTCAGTATCCCCTGAAATTCCTGGACCGGTGTTGTCTTCTGTGTCTGATCCGCTGCCTGTGCAGCTAACTTTCCCCCATCTCCTGTTATCGGTGCTAAACTCATATTTCTTACTCCTTTCGGCCTGCGCCGTCTGCTCCCAGGTACCAGCCGTCCTGAGAACGGTTTACTGCCATAGATCCATCGTTATTTAGATAATACCAGATATTTTTATCATACAGCCAGCCGATCTTCATATCCCCATCCGGGTTTAAGTAATACCATTTTCCATTTCCTGTGTTCACCCAGCCGGTCTTCATACTTCCATCAGGGTTTAAGTAATACCACTTTCCGTTTCCTGTGTTCACCCAGCCGGTCTTCATACTTCCATCAGGGTTTAAGTAATACCACTTTCCGTTTCCTGTGTTCACCCAGCCGGTCTTCATATCCCCATCAGGGTTTAAGTAATACCATGTTCCGTTTCCTGTGTTCACCCAGCCGGTCTTCATATCCCCATCAGGGTTTAAGTAATACCATGTTCCGTTTCCTGTGTTCACCCATCCGGTCTTCATATATCCATTTCCGTCGAAATAATACCATTTTCCACCATATTGGAACCAGCCCCTGGTTCGGTTTCCTTCCGCATTAAAGTAGTACCATATACCTCCCACCAGCTTCCAGGTATTGACTGCCAGAGTCCCATCCGGCATAACAAAGTTGTCTCCCTTTAGAGAACCTGCTACGCCTGGACCAGTACCGCATGCTGCATGTTCTTTTTCTTTCTCCTCTTCCGCACTGTCATCTATATCCTGTTCCTGTGATGTAATAAATTCCCCTTCTTTTAAGTATTTTTTCTGTTCTGCCGTAACCGGGACCGCTTTTACCTGATAATAGTAGATCTTGTCCGGATCTGTCATGTACTCCTTTAAGCTGACAGAGTTACTTGTAACTGTCATCCGTTTCACCACTTTATCATTTCCATATAAAGTCAGGGTATAGCCCGGAGCATAGTCTACCTTCTTCCACACTGCCTTTTCTGAGTCATGTGAACTCCAGCCTGCTAAAGCTGTGTCACCCAGAACAGTGACCGGCGTATAGTTCACTTTTACCTGCATGGTGGTATTATCCAGGGCTTTCGCCGATACAAAATCAGCCCCGGTCACACGGCATTTGGATCGTCCAAGGGACACAGGGAAATACTTTCCCTGTGCAGCATCCACAGTGATCTCCATCCGTACCTTTTTACCAGGTTTCCAGTTTTCATATTCTGTTTTGTAATAAATATCCCCAATGGATACCCCTGATCCGCTGATGGTGATCTGGGGCTGTGGTATTTCCTCCGGATCTCCAAAAGTGGTGTTAAATTTAATACTCATGGTCTCGATGATGCTGCTCTCTGCCCCATAAGCTGTATACATATGAAAGATTCCCCCTGGCACAGACTGTAAGCTTCCTGTGCTAAGCAGCAGTCCTGTTCCGGCACAAAGGAGTATTTTTCTGATCATTTTCATTTCCATTCCTCACATATCTTTACCTGTACCAGATCCCGTCCCCATTAACATAAAATCCATTGATATACTGGTTTTTTGCCATTTCACCTGAATCCGGCCAAAAATAATACCAATTCCCGTCAACCTGATACCAGCCGGCAGCCATAACTCCGTCAGCATCCAGGAAATAAGTTTTCCCTTCCCGGATCAGCCAGCCGGTAAACATGACTCCCTGAAGGCTGTTGTCAAGTGTGTTTAAGTAATACCAGGAACCATTCTGTTCCAGCCAGCCGGTATATAAGGAGCCGTCTTCCCTGAAAAAGTAATAATCCGCCCCTATGATCTTCCAGCCTCCATAAGCCATGGTTCCCTGTGTATGCCCATTTTCCGTTAATGGCCAGAAGTAATACCACTGTCCATTGATCTTTGCCCATCCGGCTGCCATTTCCCCGGTATCATACAGGTAATACCGGTCATTTGCCATCTTCTGCCAGCCGGTGAGCATCGTGCCATTGACATCAAAATAATACCAGTATCCGTTGACCGACTGCCATGTACCCCGGCATATAGAGCCATCCGGAAATCTGTAATTCCATATATTGCCTTTTTTTACCCAGCCTACTTTATCTGTGGTTCCGCGCTTTGCGGAAGGATTTTTTGATTGCTGTCCTTTACCATCTGATACATACCGGTCTGTAATGGAAAGCTCCCCGGATTCTATCCATTCGCTTTTTCCACCATATTTTTTTTTGGAATCCGTTCCCGGTACTGTGCGTACCTTAAAGGTATACTCTCCTGTTTTTGTCATATATGGATAAAAATTATACTGAGTTGCACTGGTCTGGGAGACGCTGTAAACTTTCGTTTTTCCTCTGTAAAGCTGCACTTCGTAATAACCGGATGTGTTATCCGGCTTTTCCCATTTAGCCTGTCCCAGGCTTTTTTCATTCCACCAGGCATCTTCCGGGGCAGCATAGTCTCCTTTGATCCCTTTTACCCGCAGGGTAACTACCAGTTCATCTCCATCTCGTCTGGCAGACACAAATGTGCCCCCACTGATCTTTACATCCGCTTTTTTATAGCTGGAAACAAAATAATCTTCACTGACATCTTCCGGTTCCAGGGTGACTTTCATCTGAGGCTCTTCAGCAGCTTTCAGTTCATTGGAGCTTTTATCCGTCCATTCGGCCTCGGAAACGCTGTATTTACCTCCACTTGTATCTACTGCCACTTCTCCATCTGAAACCGTGGTCGTTTCCAGTTTTATATCCGGAAGCTTGCTGCCTACTTCCAGCTTGGATGTAACACGGATATTTACTGTTTTAATCTCTTTTGCCGCCGCAAAAGCATCTATCTTTCCCCATTGGAACAGCAAGACTCCCGAAAGAAGGAGCAGAAGCATTTCCCGTCCGTGTCTGGATCTTCTGTCAGGTATTTTCGACTTTTTCTTCATTTTCTTTTTCCTCCGGTGATGGCACATATCCTAAAAAGTAAATATAGATCTCTATGATCGCCTGATATAATTCTTCCGGCACAGCCGCTCCCAGCTGTAATCTGCTTAAAAGAGTTGCAAGAGAATCATCCTCATAAACCGGAACCCCTGACTTTCTGGCTGCTTCCGTGATCTTTTCTGCCATATATCCCATTCCGGAAGCAACGATTACCGGGGCAGTGTCCTTTTCCGGCGAATATTGAAGCGCAACTGCCTTTTGCTCTAATAACCGCTCAAACGCTGACATTAATACCATTCTCCTTTTTTCTTATCTTTGGAAAAACATCCAGCAGACGGTAATGAGCTTTCCGTTCCTGCACCTGCATCATTTTCACGCGCATCCCGTTTCTGGTACATATTTCCTGAAGCTTTGCCTGTATCTCTCCGGCTCCGGCAGAAAGATTTTTAGGAACTCCCAGCTCCATGGATATTTTATGATCCTGGAGATCTGCCAGAAGTTGGAAATCTCCCAATCCCCTGATCTCAAAGTCCACCAGAAGGCGTATTTTCCTGCCTCCATCTTTTTCTTCTTCTTTTTTCTCTGCATCCGGATCGATCCAAAATTCAGATACTGCCTCTTTTCCCTGATATTGAAAAGGAAGGACAAAATGATTAACAGACATATATACGCTTTCGTTTACCAGCATCCCTCGCATCAGCTGATAAAAATCCTGTACATGTTCCAGCCCGGCTTCTCCTTTGGCCCCTCTTTCCACAAGTGAGCCAAAAATATCTCCATAAATATTTCCTTTTTTTCCTTTTGAACCGGTAAGTACAGCATACAGTTCTTCAGGCTCTGTTTCAAAAAAACGTTTAAAATCCCTATTAGCTGCCATTTGTTCAAAAAGGCTTCTGAGAAGGGCACTGCTTCCGTTTTCATAACGTGCCCCATAAAGGATCAGCTGGATCACGCTGCTTCTTACATTGCCATAATCATGGGTACGGGAAATATATCTTGAAAGAAAGGGGACCAGCTTCTGAAACAGAACCTGGGAATTTTCCTTTGTTTCCCCATTTTCTGCCTTCCAGTCCAGCTGATCCAGAATTGATGCGTATTCCTGTCTTGCAGAGGTGTAAAGCATTCCTTTTATTTCATCTGTCAGTTCCTGCATCTGTTCTAAAAGATGCTCACCGCTGGAATAATTGTTGAATACCTGAAGGAATTTGAGGGCTGTTTCCTGCAGGCCTCTGTTTCCTTCCTGCTGCAAAAGAGTTCTCAGGTTTTCAAAGAAAGTACCGGAAAATTTAGTCTGTCCCTGCATTTTTAAAAAATCCAGCAGCTGGCCAGAATCTTCAAAACTGGCAGAATCCAGCAGCTGCTGCACCATTTTACCCAGACCCTCATCACCTTTAGCGATAAAGGCTCCATCCCGGAACAGGATCCGGCCCAGGGAATCCTTTATTTCATTTTCCTGCCCCAGCTTCTGAAGAAAGTCCGTATAATTTCCATTATAATTGCGAACGCTGAAGCCACTTTCATTTTCCTGGTCACCAGCGGTACCGCTTTTCTGTCCATCTGCCCGCACTACACGAGATGGGTCAGAAGGATTCTGGATCTGGGAACTGTTCAGGGCGCTTTGCTGCTCCTGGCCTGTATGGAGATTTCTATTATCTATATATGTAGAAGGATCTGTTACCTGTAATATATTAGACATGTTTTATCCCTTTTCTTTTTGATTCTATATATTATGATGTTGGGGTCAAAAGATTTTGACCCCTCTGATACCGAATTACCCTGCATGCTTCCATATGTATATTTAATCGGCGTTTTCCCGTTTTTTATAATTATTATTTTTCTTATATTTTCAAGAAAAAAGGCGATAATTTACATAGATATAGATTCAGTAAGCATGTGAAAATCACAGGATACTTTTGTGGTCCTGCCGTTTTATTTTAAGGTGAGGAGTAATTGTATGAAAATTCAAAATTTTATCCAGGAGCAAATACACATGGAACATGTATCAATGAGACAAAGCAATATTGCTTTGTCTGATAATATTTCTGCAAAACCGGCTGATCTTGACCGAGCCAGTTTTGAATACACCGAAGGTATTTCGGCTGATGAAACACTTTTCGCACGCTCTCTGGCTCACAGCATTACAGAAGATGTCTGCCGCGAGAAAGGCGTTTCCGTTGAAAAGGTTGCCCAACTGAAAAAACAGGTTGAGGAAGGAACCTACGAACCGGATCCCATGGCCATTGCAAGGGCCATGTATAATCTATGAGGGCGCCTGAAAGCCTGATCCCGGTATTAGAACAGCTGTGTACTGTATTAGAACAGCTATGCCGGGTTGAGGCTGATAAACTAACCGTTGTTTCAGCTGATCATCCTGACCAGCTGGAATCTCTTTTAAATGATGAAAACATGCTTTTACTGCAGCTGCGCGGACTAGATAAAAAACGAAGTGATCTTCTTCGCAGGTCGGGTCTTGATGGTCTTACTTTCCGCCAGATTTTGATGCAGGAGGACAGCGAGGAGGCTGTGGCACTTCTCTCTCCGATCTTGGAACGGTTATCCAGCCAGGCAGAAAAGCTGAAAAAAGTAAAAGGTGGCACAGACCGTCTGATCCGGATCCGCATGAAGCAGTTAGAACAGCGCCTTTCCGGTGCGAAGCAGAGCGATCCTCATGTTTATGACAAATATGTCTGATAAAACTGTGGGGACTGCAGGATATTTATATTTTGGAGGTAATAATACTTTATGGTAAGAGCAACTTTTTCCGGTTTTAATACCGCTCTGTCCGCTCTCCAGGCCAACCAGAAACGTCTGGATATTACAGGACAGAATTTGTCAAATATGAATACTGCCGGATATACCAGGCAGCAGTTAGAGGCATCCAGCCTTAATTATACGAATCCTGTTTCCCATTATTCTAATGGGAATGAAACTGCAGTAGGCTTTGGGGTAAGCATGGACCGGGTCTCACAGATCAGAGATCCTTATCTGGATATCCAATACCGCAGCCAGTCTGCTGACTGCAGCTATACCAATCGTTTACAGACTGCCCTTAATTCCCTGTCAAAGGTACTGGACGAAACAACCATTTCCGGCATCCGTCAGGCATTTGATGATATCCAGTCTACCCTTACAAGCATGCAGGATCCTGCAAATGTATCCGATCCCATCTATGAAAGTGAGCTGCGAACTAAAATGCAGTCTGTATGTAATCTTTTTAACCAGGCATCCAGACAGATCTCACAGGCTGAACAGAATGAATTTCAAAGGCTCACAGGGGAAGGCAGCAGTGAACAGGGCGATGTGCAGAAGATCAATGACATCCTCCGCCAGATCGGCGACCTGAACGTGCAGATCAAACGTAACCAGGTTGCCGGTCATCCTTCCCTGGAACTCCAGGATGAACGAAATCTTCTTCTGGATGAGCTTTCCGGTTATATTCCTGTTGAAACAAGATATTACAAGGATGATGCCCATTCCGGGAATAACGCCTATGACTATGATGCAAATGGTGCTGTGATCGGCAAGAAGGATTGGCCTGATGACCTGGAAGTGAGCATGAATTATATTGATGCCCAGGGAAAGAGCCAGAAGCTGATCCTGGTAAACGGATCTGACCTTGGTGCTGACGGTCTCACAAAAAACTACGGTCAGTTAAGTATGTTAAAAGGCGATCACCAGACAGCTGCTTCTGTTTCTGATCCTGCAAACATTTCCATCAAGTTTGAAAAAGCCCCCAGCTATCAAGGGAATGGACCGGCAGCTACCAATGATGTATACGCAGAGTTAAAAGGGATCCGTTTTGAAGGCGGCTCTCTTCAGGCAAGCCTGGATATGCTCCAGAAAACAGGTACCGGCAAGGTGATAAATGGATCTACTGCTGTGGATGATGTCCGTGGATACCAGTATTACTCAGGAAAACTGGATCAGTTAGCTTCCACTTTCGCAAAATCCATGAATGACATCAACAATGGCAAAAAACACACGGATAAGAATCTTTTATCTAATTCCACCGATGACTCAACAACTGATATAACAGCCGGAAATATCGGTATCAGCAAAGGCTGGACCAGTGGAACGATCCATATTTCTACAGACGGCACCAACCGCACAGATACAATCCTTGATATGATCGCAGCTATGAAGGATACCAAGAAATTGAACGGGAAAACATTTGCTGATTATATGAATAACCTTTCCACCCAGCTGGCATCTGATTCCAGCTCCAACCAGACTGCATTAAAGACGGGCACAACTGTTTTAAACAGTATTCAGGACTCCAGAGACTCTCTTTCCGGTGTCAGCCTGGATGAAGAAGCAACCAATATGATGGCCTACGTTTCAGCCTATAATGCTGCTTCCCGTCTGATGACTGCCCTTGATGAAGTGTTGAATACCCTGATCAGTAATACTGGTGCATAAATATAAGGAGGATTAATAAATTATGAGAGTTGTACGTTCATCTGTTTACCGCAGGTATACTTCTTCTTTAAATGATCTTCAAAGCAATCTGAACAAAAGCATGAACAAGGTTTCTACCGGCGCTGCTTATGAAACAGCTGCTGATAATCCTCTTGCTTATTATCAGGGAAAGAAAATGGATCATTTATATCAGGATGCAAAGAGTAAAAGTTCTATTTTAGGTGATATTAAAAACCGTCTGTACCAGCAGGAGCAGGGCGCAAGGGATATCCAGAAAACTTTAAGCAACAGTAAGACTTCCATGCAGTATGTGCTGGATTCCTCCCATAACAGCTCAAAAACTTCTGTCCAGACAAAAAGAGATGCTCTTCTTCAGGATGTGCAGAGCATGGTCAGCAATCTGAACAGCCAGTATCAGGATTTCTATGTTTATGGAGGAAATGATATTACAACAGCTCCGTTTTCTTTAAGCGGAGATGGAAAAACCCTTACTTATACCCATAAGTATTCAGACGGTACCACAAAGACGGTCAATATGACCATGGCTTATGATAAGGGCAAAAATACTTACAGCTATCATTTAAGTGATGATGACCTGAACAGCCTTCTTACAGCCATGAGAGAACAGGGGCGGGTAGATATCGGCTATGGCGATATTTCCAACCGTCAGTCTCTTTTAGATACCTATACCGGAGGACTGAATATGCTTACAGGGCTTACCTCGGATTCTTTAAATGCCATGTCTGATGATGATGCAAAGAAGGCGATCAAAGCTGCCCTGGAAACCACTCCTGTGGCACTTCTCAGCCGTTCGGTTATGGCCTGTGATAATTATATCAATGATACTACGACCGTTGATCAATTTACAGATACTATGGGCAGTGTACTTAAAGATGCAGCTAATACAGAGCATACCATCAGCACCGTTTACAGCGACCTTGGCAATAAATATTCCCTGGTAGAAACTACAAAAACCCGTCTTGATACTTTAAGTGACAACCTGACAGAGGAATACAAAGACATTCTCGGAGCTGATCCTTATGAGGCCATTACAGAAATGTTCTCTTACCAGTACTCCTATTCTGCTGCTTTAAAAATGGGGTCAAACCTGATGCAGTCATCTCTTTTTGATTTTATAAAATGATACCGGTACATTGTTTACAAAAAACAAGCAAAAAATAATTTTCTATTTTCAGGTCAGAAGAAGGTGAAAATGTATGAAACCTGTGATTGAAGCAAATTTTAAACCTTTTGAATCTGTCCGTTTCCGTCAAAATGCCAGTCTGGTTTCAAAGGACCAGCTGGCAGCAAGACAGCATCAGGCGATTTCCCAATACCGCCTGAAAGTACGTCAGGCTCAAAATTACGGGATCAGTTCTCCGGAAAGCATGACCTGTATCCAGGATATCAGACAAGCTTTTGATCTCCGGGATACTGTCCAAAGAGTACATGGCACAGCAAACGTCTCTGGATCAGGAAACAGCTTTTGTGATCCATTTTCTGGCAGCCCTGACAATAATGGGCTGTATACCCTTCAGAGAGGTGAATTTGAATTTCGTGTGGCATCTGGCAATCTGGAATACGTACCAGCCCTGGAAATGACCATCATAACCTCTTATCCAAAAGTAGAGTTTGTGTATACCGGCACCCCCAATTATGTTCCACCAAAAAAAGAGCCGGATTCCCCTGCTCTTAATGTTACCATATAAAAACTGACCCCCGGAGGCTTATGCAATCATGAAGATTGATACAAAATATTACGGCGAAATTGATTATACAAAAGATGAACTGGTTGTATTTCCAGATGGTTTATTTGGTTTTTCCCAGTACCATGACTATCTTCCCCTCTCTATGGAGGAAGATGACAGTTCCCTGCTGATATTGCAGTCTGTAGACGAACCTTATGTAGCCTTTTTTCTCATCGATGCAGCAGCACTCTTTCCTTCTTATTCACCGGTTCTTCTACCGGAAGAATTATCCTTTCTGGAAGTAAATTCCAGTGATGAATTATCCTATTATGTCATATGTGCTGTAAAGAAGGATTATCTGGATGGAACCGTCAACTTGAAATGTCCTCTTGCCATTAATCCGGATACCCGCAAAGGGATCCAGGTGATCTTATCCAACGCTGACTATGATTACCGCCATACCTTACGTTCTCTTCTTAGTAAAGAGATAAAGGAACAGGACACTAAAAAAGGAGATAAATAGCCATGCTGATACTGAAACGTAAAAAAAATGACAGTATCCTGATCGGGAATGACATACGCATCACTGTACTTGACTGCGACAATGGATCTGTCAGCCTGGCTATAAATGCCCCGAAGCATATTTCTATTTTGCGGGAAGAATTGACAGAAGCAGAACGCAGCAACCTGGATGCCTTATTATCTGATACAGATTCACTGCGCTCTATTGAAAAAGGACTGAATTCTTATATGAAGAAATAGACCATAAGCTTAATGACCCGCAAACGGGTGAATACTGATAAAATGACTCTTATCTGCTATACAAAATATCATATAGCTCTTTCAGCTGCCGGCGTACGAGAGAAAAAAACTCTCTCAGACGCCGGTAAAATAATGCTCTTTTTTCCATGCGGTTTTCCCGCTCTTCTTCTTTTAATATGTCTGATCTAAGATCCAGCGCCTGTTCATCTGTTTCCGGCCCAAATTTCCCTGTCATGCCGTAGAATACATTTTTCTCCAGTATATCAAATACCTGGAGTTCTTCTTCCTCTGTCTCCATGCTGGCACATTCTTCCCGTGTTCCAAACCACATATAGCTTAAATGCAGAAGCTTCTGCGCCAGTATATTTACTTTAAATTCCTTTAGCCGGTTCTCAAGCTCCTGAAACTGGTCTTCTTCTGCTGCTTTTCTGTAAAATACATATAAGTCTGTCAGATGGCGTATCTGCAGATGTCCTGTTACATATAGGTAAGCAGACTGGATCATCAGATAGACTAGCTGGTCTATGGCATTCCATTCATAAATGTAGTTACCATTTTCTTTCAGGAAAGCACGCTGGAGCAGCTTTTCCATCCCCCTCTGGTATACCTGGGTTTTAAAAGGAAAGGTATGATAGATCTCCACAGAAAAGCGACCTGGTATACGCATCTTTTCACCCACTCCCGGATAGAGAGTATCCGTTTCGTAGCCTATATTGACCAGATAGCCTTTTGCAAAAAGATAATCTTCCGGGTCAAGAAAAAAAAGCTTCAGAGAGCTTTCCCCTGCCATTTCCTCCCTTGGATACAGCTGTCTGCGGCTGCTGGAGGAAAGGACGAGTACCGGGATTTTTTTTAATTCCAGAAGGACCAGTATCTCCCGTTCTCCTTCTGTGCAGCTTTCGTTGAATTTCAGAATATCGCTGTAGCGCTCATAAAAGCGTGTTTTCCACCGTTCCGGCATTTTTTCATTATTTCCAAGGATTGCAAGATAGATCAGGTTTGAAATTTTGTTATAATCTGCAACCCGGAACAGCCTTTCCCAGTCCAGATTTCCATGAAGCGGCTTTAAATCATCCTGGCGCATAACAGATGCAGCCATATTTACCAGTATGCGGCCTTCATAAAAGTTTTGATTTTCCATTTAACTTCACCTGTTTTTTGATATTCTTCTGTTAAGTCCCCCATCGATCCTGCGTATCTTATCTAAAAGCTTTTCTGTGCGGCAACGCAGATCCTCAATACGCTTCTCCAGCATTTTTTCCTGCTCTGTCTTTCCTTTAAAACAGCTTTTTACATTCTTTAATGGACCTTTAGTCAGATCTCGTAGATACCGGGCCCGAAGGCTGTTTCCCGCAGTCTGCAGGATGATCTGTTCTTCACAGTCTGCATGGCGCTGCAGCTGTTCTCCCCTCATATCTAAAAGAAGAGAAGCGGAGACTGTGTCGCCGCGCTCCACTGCCTCCGCCAGTTCTTCCGTCAGACTACAAACTTCTCTTAATATATTATATCTCCTTTGAAGATATATCAAAATTGTTTCCAAGTCTGCGCTCATATATTCTCCTTTAACCGAAAACACTTCGTTCTCTCACAATATGCTGATCGCCGGAAATCTTTCCTGCCTGGTTAAATGCATCTCTTAATTCAGAAAGTATGTGGCTGATCCTTGGAATCTCTTCTGCCCTGCGTTCCCTTCCTGCTTTAACACGGCTGATATCATAGATCAGGTACTCATAGATACGTTTCAGATCCTTGCTGATGGGATACTGCATATCCAGTATCTGTATTAAATACCGGACGATCCGTCCTGTTTTTTCGAGACATTCTTCAAAAGTCTCATATTTTTTATCCTCAAGTGCGATCTGTGCCATTTTCAGACGTTTCACTGCTTCATCATACAATAAAAGCAACAACTCCAGATTGCTCATAGAATAGATCGTACTTTCCTTGTACTGCTTAAACTTTTCATACATGCTTTCTTACCCCCATCAGCCACCTAACTGTGACAGGTAGCTGGACTGTGAATTCATCTGATTGATCAGCCTTTCCATCTGCGTAAACTGACTGATATAACGGTCCTGCTCAGTTGACAGCTGGGACTGCAGGTTTGTGATGGTTTCCTGCATATCCTTTAATTCTTTATAAATACTGTTGTTAGTCAGGGTCAGGCTTAGTTTTTCAGATCCTGCCTCTTCAATAAGCACACCATAGGAATTTCCATTCTTGCTTGCATATCTGGTGGCATAAGTAGAAAGAGTACTGTCTATGGTGTTTACAATACCATGCGTGCCTGTGAACAGGTCTGATACCTTTTCCGGATCACTGTCCATGGCAGTTTTAAACTTTTCTTCATCAAATACGATCTTTCCACCTGCTGTGTAATCATCTGAGAAGGAAATTCCGATCTTTTCAAGATCGTCATAAGAAACACCGTTCATCATCATTGAAGAGAAAATGCCCTGGGTAGCATTGTCCAGATCTTTTAAAGCGCTGCTGTTGTACAGAATACCCTCTTTTGCCTTATCCTCCCAGTTTTTAATGGAGGTTTCATTCATTTCATTTTTCTGGTCATCTGTCAGAGGCTTATAATTACTGTCCGGCTTGGTTGTTGCCTGGGTGCGGACCTCATCGATCATGGCATTATAAGCTTCAATGAATTTCTTTACAGTCTCTGTCACCTTTTCTGTATCTGCTGATGCAGTAAAGCTGACGCCTCCTTCAGCAGTTGCCGAGCCTGTATTAAATGTATTAGTGGCTCTAATATCCAGACCGTCAATGGAGAAGGTATTGCTGCTGCTGGTAATGGTGGTCTGTACCCCATTATAGAGAATACTCATCTCACCATCTGTGCCATCTGTGCTAACCCCGCCGAAAATGAGATTTGCTGCATCAGCAGTATCATTTGGATCTGCACCAAGGGTGATCTTACGACCCTCACCTTTTTCATTGGAAGAAAGAACAAATTTATTTTCACTGCCCAGATAGATGGCAGTTACTCCCGCATCTTTATTATTATTGATCGCAGTAAGCAGTCCGTCTACTGTGGTATCTGCAGTGATATTATCTATTTTTGCACCATTGACTGTAAAGTTTTTTAATGCGTCGTTTAATTCCTCTTTTGTATTGTATTTTCCCAGTCCCAGTTTGACCCTGTTCTCCCACAGGCTGCTTCCTGTACTGATCTTATTTGACTGGGTAGATGTGATACCCAGAGCATTCTGGAGTTCCTTTGAGTCTGCGGATATCTGTAATGTCTGTTTGTTGTCTTTTGCAGTAAACGTCAGGCTGCCATTTTGACCCTCACCTACAGTAACCTTTCCTGAACCGAAGGCTTTATCCAGCTTATTCTGTAAGCTATCCTTAAAAGCTTTAAAATCTTTTATCTCTTCCTTATCGCCGATCAGTTCAATATTCTTTGTCTGTCCGCCATAAGAAACAGAGATTGATTTTCCCTTAAGATAGCCGGAAAGGGGCTGCTTTGTTATAGCTGCAGCCTCAAATGAAGATGTATGGTCGTTAAATTCCTTAAGTGAAATGCCGTTATCTATTTCATCCTGATTCATGTTGCCGGAATTAAAGCCAAGACTCTTTAAAGCAGATGATGTTCCCCTGATCACATAGCTTTTTCCTTTATCGGTAATACTTGGTGTCTGACTGATCTGGATCTGATCACCATTCAGTGTAAATTTAATGCCGCTCTTTCCATCTTTTCCGAGAAATCCCTGGGAATCAAGGGCTTCATTCAGCTGTTCTACTATCTTGTCAGAACTAGCCGTATAATCAATGGTAACTGTCTCTGTTTTTCCATTGTCCAGCTTTTTTTCATAACTGGTGGGGAACGTAAAGGTTGCTTCCGTTGTAAACTGCTTATCTGTAATACTGTAGGTTCCAAATGTCAGCTTCGTTCCGGAAAGATTGGAGGTCTTTACTTCTTTATTTTCAAAATCAGACGCGCTGATGCCGCCTAAGGTAATAGCTGAATCTTTTTCATTTTCTGTTTTCTTTTCGCCGGAGATCAATGTGGCAGATGTTGCTAATCTGTTTACTCCCAGAACTGATACTCTGGATGCAGTGTCTGCGTTTCCTGTCGCTGATATATATTTTGTATAGTCAGGATCCCCCTGTACACTGACCTGGTTTTTTGCAAAGAAATCACTGTTTTTTAAGCTCTTTGTTGCTGAATAGCTAAGGTAATTGTCCTGAAGATCTATGATCTTATTGCTGATAGAACGATATGCATCCCGCTTCCATTCCAGTTTTGTCATAGCCTGCTTCTTGGCTGTGATCTTGGATGTTGTTCTTGCTGTCATCTGTTCGATCAGTGCATCCCTGTCAATACCGGAAGCTAAACCGCCATATCCTCTTAAAGCTGTATTTCCAAGACTGCTGCTTGTTCTTGATACACTTGACATATCTGCTGCTCCTTTCAGTCATGTGATGTCGCGGAGTACATAAAATGCGCCGCTTCTGTATACTTTATCCCTGTGATTCTATAGATTCTATATAAATATTTCGGCGCAGCATGAAAATTTATAAGATATGGCGTGGATGTTCTTTTACTTCCATACAGGCTCTCATGGACTGACTTAAAACAGCCACACGGAATTTATTGCGGTAAAAGGTTAACAGCATCGGGACTGTCGTATTATCCGCTACAATATATTTGGGCGGCAGCCTGGTAAGCATCAGCGCCTTCACATCTGCCTGACAGCGGCTGCAGGTACAGGTATCATTGCTTTTCAGTGCGTCAAGGATCAGTTCCGGAGTAAGGATCTCCTCCATGATATTTACGACCCGGTAACTTGGACCATCTTCCTGCTTCTGCTCTTCCTGTTGTTCCGGTTCTTTCTGTACAGGTGTCCCTGCGTTTGTTTTGGGCTGCTCTGTCTGTTCTTCTGTCTGTTCTTCCTGCTGTTCTTCTGTCTGTTCTTCCGGCTGTTCTTCCGGCTGTTCTTCCGACTGTTCTTCCTGCTCCCCGGGCTGTTCTGCCTGCTCTTCTGTCTGTTCTTTTTCCAGCTCCTGGATCAGATTCTTCTGGATCTCTTCTGCCAGCTTTCCTTCTTCTCTTGGATCAACTACAGTCACATTAGCGGAAGGCACTCTTACCGGTTCTTCAGCAGCTGATCCCTCCTGCTGTGTTTCACCGGAAGCTGAAGAAGACGGCTGAGTTTCGCCAGAAGACGCAACTGGCGGCTGTGAACCTGTGATAAGGTTCAGCACATGTGAGGTTTTATTTGTTTTTTTTGCCATATTATTTCTCCCTGAAACCTATGATCTTTTCTACCTCATCTAAAAACTTTCCATAATCCTTTACAGCTGATGCTCTCGGACTGTACTCAAAAATACTTTCTCCATGGGCCGGTGCTTCTGCAATCGCCACTCCGGACCTTATTTTTGTGTCAAATACCCGGGTTTCCAGCTGCCCGGCCAGCTGCCCTGCCATTTCCAATACATCCCTGCAAAGACATGTTCTTGGATTAAAGCGGTTTAGCAGGATACCCATGATCTTAAGGCCGGGATTGATCTGTATGCGGACAGATTCTACTGTTTCCTTTAACTGTGACAGTCCAACCAGACTGAGGATATCCGATGCCATTGGTATAATGAGATAATCAGAAACTGCATATGCGTTAACTGTGAGAAGATTTAAGGCAGGGGGTGTATCGATCACAATATAGTCATAAAAATCCATTACCGGCTTTAAAACATTTTTTAAAATAGATTCTTTTTCTTCTCCCGGATTATACTCCAGACCACTGCTGCTTAATGTAATATCAGAAGGAAGGATATCGATCCCTTCTGTGCGGCTGATAGCCTTTTGTATGGATATATCTCCTTTTAATACATCCAGTATAGTAGATCCTCCTTCGGTATCCAGACCAAGGCAGAATCCAAGATTTCCCTGGGGATCCAGGTCTATACACAGAACCTTTTTACCTGCCATCGAAAATCCTGCAGCCAGCGCTGCTGATGTTGTGGTCTTTCCCACACCGCCTTTTTGATTTGAAACCGTAATGACCATTTATGTATCTCCTTTTATCCTCTCTTCTGCATACAATATTTTCTGAAAGATCTCCCTGTATTATTCTCCAAGGCGTTCCATGGATTCCTCTACCTGTTTTACCAGTTCCTGGATCTCCTGATATACAGCTGCTGACTCATTTGCCATACGTCCGATCTCATCTGCTACAACACCAAAGCCTACACCTGCTTTTCCGGCACGGCCTGCTTCAATGGCTGCATTCAGGGAAAGCATTTTTTCCATCGTAGCCGTCTGCTCCAGTCCCTTTGCCTTATACTTGATCTGTCCTACTGCATCCCGTACTTTCTTTTCCTCTTTTGCAAATGCTTCTACGCTGTCTGCATTGCTCTTCCGGTAATAAAGGGCATTAGCCCACAGATTCAGCATCTCAGCTAAAAGCTGTCCACCGGCACTTACTACTTCCTGGCTTGGGGCTGAATCATCCGGGTAATCTCCAAGGACGATACCGCCGATCACTGTACCTGCACGGAATCCTCCTACTGTAAGATCCTGGGTAAACTCTCGCAGCTCATTATGTTTTCCATTGGTATACCTGCTGTAAAAGCTGGTAAAGGAGTTTCCTCTCGTAATGTATTTTCCTTTCATATCCACTACTGCTGCTGTCATGCCTGTGACCGTTAAAAACAGATCCTGGATCCGCTGAAGTTCTTTTATATCCAGGATCTGACGGATATCCAGATTTTCTGTACTTTCATCTTTTGTAACGGTATCCATATAGGAAGTTTTCCCTGATACAGCTGATCCTGTTGCCACTTTAGAAGCTGTAACTTCATTTTTGGCTCCATTCTGGATCCACTGGGCCAGCTTGCGGTCTGTTTCCCGGATATGCTTAACCAGCACGCTTACCATATAGTTGATCTCGCCCAGGGAATTGATCGTCGGACCTTCCTGCTCCAGTTTTATAATGGCATCCCCCAGTTTCTGTTTATACCATTCATGAAATTTATGATGTTCTGTATATTCCGGATATTTTGACTGCTTCTGGAGATCCTCCTCATCTGAAAAGTGTTTCGTTACATATTCAACAAGAAATTCTCCCAGACTTGAGAGTTTTTCTCTTCCCTTTCCTTTTGAGCATGCATCCAGAAGGGTATTGACTTCGTCAAAAATCTTCCTGTGCTCACTGTCGATCAGTTCATTTCCTGTTACAAGATCCTGTGTTAATACATATTTTTCCATCCTTAGAGTCCTCCTTACTGCTGACTGTACTGTTTTTTAAAACGGGCAAGCAGTTCATCCATTACTGTGATCAGATGCCCGATCTCCGGCTTGGAAAGCTGTTCGTCTGCACCTAATTCTTTCCCCTTCTGCCTCATCTGCTCATTGATCAGGGAAGAGAAGATGATAACCGGGATCTTCTTTAAATGTTCGTCATCCTTGATCAGCTTTGTAAGCCTGTGGCCATCCATTTCCGGCATTTCGATATCTGTAATGACCAGATTGACCTTATCATACAGATCAGAATCATTATGTATTTGTGAAAGGTAATCCCATGCCTCCTGGCCATTGGAAAAATTCTTTACATTGGTAAATCCGGCCCTTTCCAGGGAATCATCGATCATTTTACTTAAAAGAATGGAATCTTCCGCGATCACAATAGGACTGTTGCAGATAGGGCGGTCTCCCATCTTATCTACATCTGTCACCTGTATAGTTGTTTCCGGTGCGATCTCTGCCACGATCTTTTCAAAATCCAGGATGATCACCAGCTCTTTTCCGCACTGGGCAATACCGGTAGCAACACTGTCATCTCCATTTGCAATGGTCTTATCTGGCTTCTGTATATCTTTCCATGAAATCCTGCTGATACCTTCGATACTGTCTACCCGGAAAGCGACCGTCATTTTATTAAAATTTGTTACGATAAACAGATCTCTTGGCCCATTTTCCCGGTCATCTCCTGTAAGATATTTTGCCAGGTTGATCACTGTGATCAGCTCATCCCTTGGTTTAAAGATGCCTTCTACTGCCGGGTTTGCATGAGGCATCGGTTTTACCTTTTCACTCATGATGATCTCCTGGACTTTTGCCACATTAATGCCATAAAATTCACCCAGAACTGTGAATTTCATTACTTCAATCTCGTTTGTTCCTGATTCTAAAAGAATCCCTTCTTTTTCATTTTTGACCATGATCTTCTCTCCTTTTTTCTGTAAACAGGCATGTCACAGATGGTGACACCACCATAAATGAAAGCCCTGGCTATAGATGGCGTTCCGGTCGTCCCACTGTACGCACGATCACATCGCCTGTTGCAAGATCTAAAAGCATGGTACGGGCATAATTTCCTCCTGTATCCTCTGCTGCGATACAGATTCCTTCCTGGGCCATGACTTTTTTTACACTTTCTGCATTTCTCTGCCCGATATTTCCAAAGCTGCTGTTTCCGCTGATCTCAAACATCTTGGCTCCCCCTGCGATCTTAACTACCATCCGGCTTTTTACCATACCGAATATTTTCAGCTTTCTGAGGGTTTCCCTGATGCCGCTGTCTGCAAATTTAAATGGATTGGAATCCTTTCCTTCAAACTGTGCCGGAAGCATGATGTGCAGAAGTGCTCCCAGACGGGTAACCGGATCATAAAAGGTTATCCCGATACAGGAACCCAAAGCATAGGTTATGATCCTTCCTTCCCCTCGTGAAAACTTCATATCACCGATTCCTACTTTTAATTCTGTGCCTCCGATCATTATGAAACTCCCAACCTCTCTAAAATATCGTTTAGAGAACGAATGTCCGGCAGCATGAGCAGCCAGTCAGAAAGTGCTTTTCCGCCGATCACAAAATCTGCATTGCAATACATCAGTTTATCTGTTTCATATCCATACTCAGCAATAGGTACCATTAAGATCCCACCCAGCATGTTGATGGTAGCACTTGGAACAGACAGTTCCACCTCTACATTTACAAGTTGTGAAAAAGCATTTATATAAGAACAGATAATGATGTTTCCTACTTCTACCAGTGCTGATCTGGCCATTTCGTCCATATCCAGAAAGGACTTATAACGGCTTCCAAGCAGTTTTTCCAATACCTCATTTGCAAAATCCAGGTCGAAAAGGAACAGCATCAACCCCTCAATATCACCTGACATTTTTACAAGGGCTGCCGCAACAAGCTCCTCCGCATCACCGATCCGGTTCATGGCATCATTGTATCCAAGGATATTCACAGATGGGATCGAGATCCGGACTTCTTTCTGCAGAAGCTTGGAAAGAGCAGTTGCTGCATGACTAGTACCGATACTGCCGATCTCCCGCATTACATCCAGAGCCTGCAGGTCCATATCTTCATATCGCTTTATTTCCATTTTTTACCTTATCCTCTCAGTGAATTGATCGTTCCCTCTATATCATCTGATGTAGTGATCATTTTTACAGCATAGGAAAAGGCTCTCTGACATTCGATCACATGGACCATTTCTTTTGCCATATCGGTGCCTGAATTCTCCAGTGCCCCTTTTTGCAGGACCGCATCTGATTTTAAAGAAGCTTCCATTCCATCCTGTGCTTTATATTCATTATCTCCTACGCTTAAGAGACGGCTGGGGTTTGAAAATGTGTATACACTTACCTTAGGAAGGTCAGTATCATCCTCTGTGCTGTCTGTATCATCTGTATCGTAGTCATCGTCTTCTGACTCTGATTCCTCCTGCAGCTTTTCTACATCTGTTACTTCCAGCTTAAGAGGCTGCCGGTTCTGGTCCAGCACCAGCTTTCCATCTTCTGTTGTAAGATAAAATCCATCTCCACGTTCTCCCCTGTGAAAATGACCGTTTCTTGTATAGGTGATCTCACCTGATGCAGGATCCTGTATCATAAAAAATGCATTAGGCTCCATAATTGCATAATCATATTCTTTTCCGGTCTGAGTAGCACCGGCTGTACTAAAATCCGTCCAGGTACGCTCCACTCTGGCTCCTGAACCTGTCTGCAGCTCTGTCTGGGCATTTTCAGAATCATTAAGATTATAGTGGATCAGTTCAGAAAAAGCCGCTGTTTTAGGTTTAAAGCCTGTATTGTTGATATTGGCCAGGTTATTGGATACAACTGACAGTTTTTTTGTAAACTGTCCGGCTCCTGCTGCTCCTGTATAAAATGACATATTCATTTCTTTATCCTCCTTACAGCTTACCGACATCTGACACAGACTTACTCATGATCTGATCATACATTTTCAGTGACTGGGCTGCGCTTTGAAGCGCTCTCTGGGATGACATCATAGCTGTCATCTGCTCCACCATGTCTACATTGGATTTTTCCAGCATTTTCCATTGAACAGTTGTATCTGCAGGCGTTGTTTCTGCCTGTGCAGTAGAGAAAAGTCCATTATCCTCTGCATGAAGCTGCCCCTGATCTGGAAAATCCACTACTTTCAAAGTTCCATAATCCTCTATGGTAACTTCCTGGCTGCCGCTTTCTTCACTATCAGACTGATTTGTAATAGCAGCAGTAATGTGTCCTTTGGAATCAACTGTAAAGTTCTCATTTTTGATCTGGACAGGCTGTCCTTCTTTGTTTAAGACTCTTCCTGCCTGATTTAAAACCAGATATCCATCTTTATCTACTGAAAATGAACCATTCCTTGTATACCGGATGCCCTGTGATGTCTGGATGCAGAAAAAGCCATTTCCATTTAAGGCAAAGTCATAGATCCCATCTGTCTGTTCCAGACCGCCCTGGTCATAATTGGTATAAACCTGCTTTGCTGTCTTTATTTTTGAAACAGTTGCCAGCTGGGTTGGATTTTCTTTGCTATACTGTCCTGTACGATAAAGCATTTCTTCTTTGAAAGTACTGCTTACCATTGTTTCGTTTTTATATCCAGGAGTCTGGATATTCACCATATTATTGCTGATGGTATTTAAGTTCCTGCTCTGGGTCAGCATGCCTGACGCCAGATTATAAAATCCCTGATACATCTGACTTTATCCCCTTTCCATTTTTTGTTTCTATAAAATGGCGCAGCTTACGCAAGGCGATCGTGTGGATCTGGGATGCTCTGGGCTGGCTGACACCTATGACCCGGCCCACCTGTTCCATTTTCAACCCTTCCATATAATGCAGTGCCAGTGTTTTTTGCTCTTTTTCATTTAGCTGGGCTATGCCTTCTGCCAGCACCCGCATATCCTCTTCCCACAAGCATGCCTCCTCAGGCTGTACCTGGGTATCGTTGTTTGTAATCTGGAGTCCATTGGATGTATTCTGGTTTTCCAGTAAAAAATCAAGAGACTGGATATTTCTCCTGTTTTTCATGGAAATGATCCTCTGGCAGCGTTTTTTTTCTATTCCAAGATGCTTTGCCAGTTCATCAACTGTTGGTGTTCTTCCTAATTCACGCTTCATGTCCTCGCATGCAGATTCTATAATCCCCAACTGCTTGTAAAATCCCCGGGGCATCCACTCCTGTTTTCTTACATAATCCAGCATTGCTCCTCTTACCCGCGTTGTAATGTAAGTGGAAAACTTAATGTTTTTATCCGGATCATACATATCGATCCCTTTTATGATCGCCACCACACCTTCATTCACTGCATCTTCCATCTGCATGGTGGTAGAATAAAGATCATATAGTTTCGTTGCCGTGGTTCTGGCTATGTACAGATACTGCATTGTGATCTCTTTCTTTATTTCCGGATCTTTCGTTTTTTTATAAAGCGCAAATAACTCCTTCTCTGCCTTTTCCTGCTTATCTTCCATAACTTTACTCACTCCTGTTATCTGCTGTTTATATCATTTGACCGTACACTTATGATCCTTTTTTCATTGTACTTATATTTCCAATTGACTGGATCTGCACATTATTTGCGATCTCATTAAATGAAAGCACCCTGATATTAGGATAAAAGGGTTCTACCAGATGGTAAAAATGGATCCTCATAACCTGTGAAGTCAGGATCACCGGATTCTGTGATAAACCACTGAACTTTTTTATCTGCTCTGCCAGCTGCCGGATCACATGCTGGAGCATTTCCGGGTTTAATGCCAGATATAAGCCATTTTCCCCTTTTGACAAGGATGCGACCATTTCCCGTTCCAGCTGGGCATCCAGTGTGATCACTTTCATGCATCCATCTGTACAGTACATGCGGGTAATGGTACGTTTAAGAGCTGTCCTGATCTTTTCTACTGTCTGGTCCAGCTCTCTTGGAGGAAGACCTGTTTCTGAGGCTGTCTGCATCAGATTCTCTACAATGGTCTCCAGGTCGCGGATCGGGATTCCTTCTTTTAGAAGGTTTGTAAGAACTCTCTGGAAATAACTGTAGCTGATCATCTGTGGTATTGCCTCTTCCACCAGTTCAGGAGCTGTTTTTTTCAAATTTTCCGTAAGCCTTACCACTTCCTGTCTTGTAAGCAGTTCGTATGAATGCTGCCGGATGACTTCTGAAAGATGCATGAGCAATACAGACAGAGGATCAATGACCGTATAACCATATAATTCAGCCCGATCTCTGTTTTCAGGCTTGATCCACCTGCTGGGTATACCGTATGCCGGTTCAATGGCCTCAATACCTTCAATTTCTTCTTCCACCTCCTCTGGTTCCAGAGCAAGGAAATAATCAATCAGGATCTCTCCTCCTGCAACTTCTTCTCCTTTTATGCGGATACTATACTGACTTGGTCCCAGGGAAGAACTGTCCCGGAGCCGGATGGATGGGATCACAAACCCCATATCCTGGGCATATTGGCGGCGGAATATAACGATCCTGCTGATCAGCCTTCCGCCTACTGACTCATCTGCCAGAGGGATCAGACTATAACCAAACTCGATCTCCACTGGCTCCAGTGTAAGAAGGCTGTATACATTATTTACATCTTTAAAATATTCTTCCTCACTTACTTCCTCTTTTGCAGCAGCCGCCTGAGCCTGTGGGGAATCCTGAAGCTGGGTAGAAGGAGCCATTGCCATTTGTGACAATGCCTGTGGCTCTTTTTTTATCTTTCCGGAAAGATAAAATCCGCTTCCCATAAGACATGCAGCCACAACCAGAGTCCTTACTGCCGGCATTCCAGGTATCACAGCCATAACCGCCACTGCTGCACCACTAACGATCATAGCATGAGGCTGGGCCAGAAACTGCTTTGATACATCTTCATTTAAGCTGCCTTCTGAAACAGCTCTTGTAACGATCATTCCTGTTGCAGTAGAAATAAGAAGAGCCGGTATCTGGGATACCAGACCATCACCTACTGTCGCAATGGAATAGGTACTCAGCACGGCTGAGATGCTGCTGCCGGACTGTACAATACCGATGATGCTGCCGCCGATCAGATTGATGGCAGTTGTGATAAGTGACATAACTGCATCGCCCTTTACGATCTTAGTCGCACCATCCATTGCGCCATAAAAATCTGCTTCTCTCTGAACCTTGGCACGCCGTTCCCTTGCCTGTGTTTCATTGATCAGGCCAGAACTAAGGTCTGCATCAATAGCCATCTGTTTTCCCGGCATGGCATCCAGATTAAATCTGGCTGCCACCTCTGCCACTCGTTCTGCACCTTTTGTGATAACAATAAACTGCATCAACACGATGATCAGGAAGATGATCAGACCTACTACTACGTTTCCTCTTAAAACGAAATCACCAAAGGCAGCAATGACACGGCCTGATGAACCTCCCTGAGAAAGGATATTTCTCGTGGTTGAAACATTGATACCCAGACGGAACAGCGTGGTAATAAGCAAAAGAGAGGGGAATATGGAGAATTCCAATGGCTCCCGAATGGTCATGGTTATTACCAGGATCATCATGGAAAGGGACATATTCAATATGATCGCCACATCCACCAGTCCCGCCGGAAGGGGAATGATCAAAAGCAATATGATCGTGATCACAAACATAACCACTGAGTAACTCAATAACCGTTTCATTCGTCCATTAATCTCCAACTATTATTTTTTATCTTTATTTTTCCCGTTATCCTGTTTATACAGATATACCAGGATTTCTGCTACTGCCGTATAAAATTCTGAGGGGATCGGCCTGTCCAGTTCACAGGAATTGTACATAGCCCGTGCAAGTGGTTTATTTTCAATGGTATAAACATTGTTTTCTTCCCCCACCTTTACGATTCTTAACGCCAGTTCATCTAATCCCTTGGCAAGTACTACCGGAGCATTGTCATGATCAGGATCATATTTTAAAGCAATGGCCACATGGGTAGGATTTCGTATGATCACATCTGCCTGGGGAACCTTCTGCATCATCCTGCTGGATGCCATCTGACGCTGCAGGCTTTTGATCCTGTTTTTAATCTCAGGATTACCTTCTGTCTGTTTATACTCATCTTTTACTTCCTGCTTTGTCATACGAAGCTCTTTTTCGTATTCCCAGCGCTGATACAGATAATCGCCAAAGGCAATGACCATAAAGGCAATACATACACGTATCAGCAGATCAAAGATCATTTTCATCATATAAGCCGCAGATGCTGCAGGATTCATATCGATCATTGATGCCATGGGCTGCAGATCCTGCTTCAGTATGTTGTAAAGCAATACCAGCAGCAGTGTTATCTTGATGGAGTTTTTCACCAACTCTACTGCATTTTTCATGGAAAACAGACGTTTTATACCTGAAAGAGGATTAAGCCTGTTCCATTTTGGCCGGATGGATTTAAAGGATACATTAAAACGTGTTTGTACTCCATGCGCCACAATTCCAAGTAAAAGGGCTAAAAGCAACAGAGGAAGCGCACATTTTAAAAACACAGACAGTGTAACAAAAACAAGGCTGGCTGAAAGCATATCTTCTGAGGACCGGGCTGCTCCATCTATGACCCAGGTCATATAATTTTTCATCTGTCCATATATAAAAGGAAGCCATATGCGGATCCCGAAAAATATGCCAGCCAAGATCACTACGGTAGCTACATCCCTGCTTTGGAAGATATTTCCTTCTTTTCTGGCATCCCGCCGCTTTTTGGCGGTAGGCTGTTCGGTTTTCTCCTGGCCACTCTGTCCCATCTTCTATGACACTCCTTTCAGACTGGTTTCATATTGCTTAAAAGCTTCCACATCATCTGATACATATATGTAAAGATGGTATCTATATAATCTGCCATTGGCGAAAACAGTAGCAGCATCATCAAAAGCCCCATTATGATCTTTACCTGGAAATTTACCGTAAAAACATTGATCTGGGGAATGATACGCATCAGAATCCCCATTGCCAGTTCTGATACAAGCTCAATTGCTATCATTGGAAATGCAAACTGCATACCAGTAAGGATCCCCTGGCAGAATCCAGCTGTGATCACATGGACCAGCATGGGATTAAATGTCACTTTTCCAAAAGGGATCAGCTGTACCGACTGGTAAAACAATTCTAACAGCCGCAAATGACTGTTGCTGGCAAAAAAGATCAGTACCATAAATGCATAATAAATACCGGAACTGACCGTTGACTGGGTTCCATACTGGGGATCATAAACCTGAGCCATGCTAAGTCCCATTGAATAATCCATAATGGAAGAAGCAAACCGGATCGTAAGGAATGCCAGTTCCATTGCAAAGGCTAACACTGCCCCAAGAAAAAGCTCTCCCGCAAGCATCAGGATGTATTCTGCCATTGATCCCGGATATGCCATCTGGGTCTGGTCTGCAGACAGATACAGGAGCAGTGACAGGGCAAAAATAAAATATGCCCTTATTTTTACAGGAAAATTACTTTTTCCAAAAAGGGGATTGAATCCGATGGCTCCGCTCATACGCATCACTGCCATTGAAAATGTGATAAACATAGATCTTCTTTACCCCTTTGCGATCAATTCCACTATGTATTGAAAAAATTCCTGAAGCATGACCAGCATAGAACTTCCTAAAAAACCTAAAAGCACCATAATAGCCAGCAGCTTGGGGACAAATGTCATTGTCTGTTCATTGATCTGTGTGGCTGCCTGAAAAACAGCAATGACCACACCTACGATCATACTGATCAACAGAAATGGCAGCGACAGCTTCATTGCCAGCTGGAATGCTTCATACATGATATCCAGGATCTGCACTTCTGTCATATTCCCACCTCTTTCCTACCGGAAGCTTTGTACCAGACTGGAAAATAAAAGTTCCCAGCCATTTACTGTAATAAATAAAAGTAACTTAAAGGGAAGAGAGACCATAGTTGGCGGAAGCATTACCATACCCATGGACATAAGGGTGGTAGACACCACTATATCTATAAGCAGAAATGGAAGATAAATCAGAAATCCTGCAAGAAACCCTTTTTTTAATTCGCTGGTCATAAAAGCTGGTACAACAACAGTAAGAGGATATTCTTTCACATCTTTCTTAACTTCCTGTTTTGACATCTGTACAAAATGATCCAGCGTATCCTTCTCTGTATTGCGAAGCATGAATTGCTTCAGTGGATCTGCCATGCGGCTTACTGCCTCCTGCTGTGTGATCTCCCCATTTTTATAGGGCTCGTAGGCAACCGTATTGATCTGACCTATAACCGGACTCATAATATACAGCGACAAAAAAAGTGCCATGCCTGTTAATACCATATTAGGCGGTGTCTGCTGGACTCCCATTGCATTTCTCGTAAAAGAAAGTATGATTATAATACGCATAAAGGAACTCATCATAACCACAATGGAAGGAAGCAATGCTGCAAAGGTAAGCAGCATGATAATATCCAGCGCAGGAACATTTCCTCCATTTAAGCCTGTAATCAGCTCATTCATTCGTTTTCTCCTCCTTAAACCGTTCCAGAACCTGGATCCCCGTCTGACTAGTCCCAAGCAGATATTGGTTTTCATCCAGTTTAAGAAGAATAATGTACTGATCATTTCCTACTTTTAGTTGTTCCAGTATCCGCATCTTTCCCCCTTTATTTCCATAAGGGGCGTTCTTCCCCAGGTACCGGCTTGCCTGCCATGCCAAAAACAAAATGACTACAAAAGCAAGCAGCATACCTGTTGTAGAAACAATATCTGTTATCATATTAAGGGCTCTCCGGATTGATATCCCTGGTTACAATATCGGTAATACGGATACCAAAATTATCCTCTACTACTACAATATCTCCCCTGGCAACACACTGTCCATTTACATACAGGTCTGCCTGTTCTCCTGCCATTTTGTCCAGGACTACAAGAGATCCCTGGGTAAACTCCAGAATATCCTTTACCAATTTCTTAGTGCGTCCTATTTCCACTGATATCTCCAACGGCACCTTCATGAGCATTTCCTGGTTGGCGCTTTCTTCTCCATTTTCACTTCCAGAAGATTCAAGACCAGGCGCATTGGCCGGCCGGATCAGGGCAGGTTCCCTGGATTCCTTTTTCCCTTCCTGTTCCCGTTTTTCCATATCCTGCATCAGCTGCATCATCTGCACCTGTGACTGCTGCATCTGATTCAAAAGCTGTAAAATAGCCGGATTCATATCTGCTGAAATACCAGCTGGAATCTGGGAATATACAGGCTGCGATGTAGGTGCTGGCTGCGGTGTAGGTACTGGCTGCGGGGCCGGTTCTGGCTGCGGGGTTGGTGCTGGCTGTGGGGCCGGTTCTGGCTGCGGGGTTGGTGCTGGTTCTGGATCAGGCTGCGTTTTTTCTTTCTCTGCTGCCTCTTCTATTACCTTCTCTGCAGTTTCTTCTGCTGCCTTTGATCCTGACTCCTTATTTTCTGTCTGAACCTCTGCTGCTTCTTCCAGGGATATCTCAAATGGTTCCAAAAGCCTTTTGGCAAGCTTTTCCGGCATAATATTTAAAAACTCACTTTTCAGCTTTCCTTCGATCTCAAGGGTAAAGGAAATGACCACCATAGGAATTGTTTCCGGAAAATACTTGTTTTTAAAGCTTTCTGCGTCTGTGATCTCAAAAGAAACTGGTGTGGATATATTAACTGTAAATTTCAAAAATTCTGAAAGTGCCGTTGCTGAAGCACCCATCATCTGGTTCATTACCTCACAAATAGCACTTCTGTTGATCTCATCCAGTTCAAATTTATCATCTGGTACCTCTTCGCCCAGAAGGGTTCCTACTATGATGCGCACGTCATTTCTGCTGAACATCATAATATTGCTTCCTTCCAGGCCCTCTACATAAGCGATTTCTACTCCTACTGCCGGTTCCAGCTTTTTAAACTCAAACTGATCCCTTGTAAGGATCTTTACCTTTGGAGTCGTGATGTGAACGGTAGATCCCAAAAGGGTAGACATTGCTGTCGCTGATGCTCCAAGGCTGATATTCATCATCTCCCCAAGAGCATCTATTTCCATCTCATTAAAGCTGAGTGCACCCATTCTTATTTTCCTCCTGTTTTCTACTTACCGATTTCCAGTGCTTTCTGAGCCATCAGCTTAATTGCGTTTAATGCTGTTACATTTGCTTCATAAGACCGGGTCGCTGACATGCTGTCTACCGTTTCTTTCAGCACATCCACATTTGGCATAGTCACATAGCCGTCTGCATCCGCATCCGGATGATCCGGATTGTAAACTTTCTTAGCTTCTCTGTCATCTTCCACAATGCCAGAAACTCTTACTCCTGCATGACGGCTGGTTATTCCTTTTCCCCGTGCTGCATTTTCCATTGCCTGGGCAAAAGACGTATCTGAATAGCTTTCAAGAAGTACATTTTTCCTTCGGTATGGACCACCTGACTCTGTCCGCGTTGTGTCCATATTTGCTATGTTTTCTGCCGCAATATCCATCCTGACACGCTGTGCGCTCATTCCAGAAGCGCTTATATCGAATGAACCTAAAAATGCCATAACAGTTCCCTCCTTATGGATCATTTTCCTAAAATGTCATTTACAGTTTTTACAATTCTCTGTGCATCAAAAGGCTTCACCACAAAATCACGGGCACCTGATTTGATCGCATCTACAACCATGCTTTCCTGTCCCATTGCTGTACACATAACAACTTTGGCATTTGGATCACCTTCACGAATTTTTTTCAAAGCCTGAAGCCCGTCCATATTTGGCATGGTGATATCCATAATTACCATGTCCGGTTTTTCCTCACTGTATTTTTTTACTGCTTCTGCCCCATCCTGTGCCTCGATAAAATCGTTATATCCACTTGAACTGAGAGCTTTCTTGATCATCATCCTCATAAAAGCAGCATCGTCTACCAGCATTATCTTAGCCATTTCTTATTCCTCTTCTTCCTTCATTCTTATTTATACTCCCGTATTCCGGAGCGTATTTATCCTTGTTCTTTTACAGATCCGTCACTGTTATCAGGATCTTCTTCCTTCTGCGGCATTATATCCGTTTTCTTTTCTTCTATTTGTGACGCAATGCATTTTTCAATCTTCACAGCCACATTTTTCTTATAACATCCCATTTGTCCTGTAAACCAAGGCTGACGTCCTACAAAAAGTCTGACCGGACTGTCTTTTGGCTTTCCAAGATCGATCACATCTCCTACCTGGATCTGATAAAGTCCTTTCAGATCCAGCTGTACCGTGCCAAGCTGTCCTGTAATAGGCAGTTTGGAGTAACGGATATTATCCATGATCTTCTCTTTATTATCCTGATAAGAAAATCCTCTTGCCAGGTGCTTGCGGTTGTCAATACTGTGAAAGATCACCGTAAGAAGATTGCCCGGAAGGCAGATCTTTACTTTTTCCTGTGCCTGTCCAGATATGTCCACATTTAAAATGATAATGGCTACTGTTTCATCCAGACCTACATCCTGGACCATGGTTGGATTTTCTTCTACATGTTCTACGGAAAAAGCAATGCTCACATAATTTGAAAATCCATCCTTTAAAGCACCTGTCATATATTCTACAATCCGCCTGTACAAAGCACGTTCCACGTCGGAATACCGGTAATCATCCTCTACTGCTACAACATCTTCGCCCCCCAGCATATGGTTGATCAGTGTAATCACCATACCCGGAGTTACAAACAGCATCAGTGGAACACTCATTTTTTCTTCTCCTGCTATTGATGCGTCTATCATTGTCATGCAGTCGTTTTCGTGAAGGGCATTTACGTATTCGTAATACCTTCTTTCCTGTACATCCAGCACCGTTATGTCCGTCATCACGCGGAAAATACCGTTGATCTGGGAAGTAAGAATACGTGCATAATTCTCAAATACACTCCTGAGGATCTTCATTTTTTCTTTTGTGAATTTCCTCGGGCTGAAAAAGTCGTATTTAATATAGTTCTTTTCTTCTGGTGACAGAGGCTGTACAGATTCGGTTTTCTTTTCCTGTGCTGGTGCATCTGCACTCATGGATTTTAAAAGTGCATCTATCTGGCTTTGTGATAAAACATCTGCCATTCTTCCTGACCTCTCTTATTCACTGGTATTTTGCATTTCCTCCACAGACCCTGCATCTGCTGCACCTGCATCTGCTGCACCGGTATCTACCGGTGCCTCTGTATCTGCCGGTACGGTTTCACCACCCTGGGAAGAGCTTTGTGACTCTCCTACTGTTACTACTGTAGTATTCGCATATTCACCGCTCTTAAACTCTTTATAATACTCATTCAGGTCTCTTTCTTTTGCCCCATTATCTAAAAGCAAAAATTCAATCCTGCGGTTTTTTATCCTTCCTTCTTCTGTGGAATTATCTGCTATAGGGCGATATTCACCATAACTTATATCCACCAGCTTCTCCGGCTTTATTACATTCTGCTGCTGAAGATAAATACATACTTCTGCAGATCTCATCGCCGAAAGGATACGGTCTTTTCGTATAATCTGTGGATTGATCTGTGAATTATCTGTTACTTTCGCAGTGTGGGACATGATATTAACCTGTTCAATCCCACCTGCTGCAGGAGCTATGGCTTTTGCAAATGTATAGAGGACTGCCTGTCCTTCCCGTGTAAGCACGGAGCTGTTTGCACCGAAAAACACATTATTTGCAAAAGAAACATAAGTATAATCATCTCCCCTGATGACCGTAGCCTCCTTTACACCCGCCTGATTCAGGCTTTCAGCGATCGTAAGATACAGCTTATTTACATCTTCTGCCTGAAGATCTTCCTGGCCGATCTCCTGGCCTTTGCTATCCACCTCTGGGGTATCTGACATCTGGGAATTAATGGTAATATTCTCTGATCCCTGGTTCTGTATGTTTGGGATGCTTTTCACAAAAATAGTCCATTTCTGTGCGTCCAGGTTAGACATGGAATACAGCATGATAAAAAATGTAAGCAGCAATGTTACCATGTCTCCATAAGTATCCATCCAGTTGCCGCCGCTGTCTGTGGGGCGATTTTTCTTACTCATTTATCTTCCTGTTCCTTCCCCTGAGAATCTCCACCTTCTGTTTTTGCAAGGATCTTCTGCTGCTGTGACTGTTTAATCGATGCAAGAAGATGTTCCCTCAGGTATTTTGGATTTTCTCCTGCCTGTATGGCAATGATCCCTTCAATGATAGTAGAACAATACAGTTCTTCCTCATCCTGCCGGATCCTCAGTTTCTTTGCGATCGGATTAAAAATAACATTTGCAAGAATACAGCCGTAAAAGGTTGTGATCAATGCTACTGACATGTCACTGCCGATAGTAGATGAACCACCTGCATCCATATTCATTCCCTTCAGCATGTTGATCAAACCGATCAGGGTACCTATCATACCAAAGGACGGTGCATAAGATGCAGCTTTTTCATAAAGACCTGCCGCCTGGTCATGACGGACCATCATATTATCCAGTTCTCTTTCCAGAACCAGCCTTACTTTGTCCGGATCGTTTGCATCTACGATCATCAGGACACTCTGCCTAAAGAAAGGATCCTTGATCTCCGCCGCTTTATCCTCCAACGCCAGAAGGCCGCTCTGCCTTGCTATGGTTCCCAGATCTACAAGCTGTTCGATCAATTTAGGGATATTATAGCGGTTTCCCCTTATAAGTACTGCAAAATGCTTTGGGATATCCTTTAATATCCCTAATGGATAGCTGGACAAAGTTGCTGACAGAGCCCCACCAATTACAATGACCATACTGGGGATATTAATAAAGTTACCAATCTTAGCAAAACCGATTCCGTTTACAATTAAAGCAAAACCCAGGATTATACCTAGTAATGTTGTAGGATCCACCTGCTTTTCCTCCTAAATCTGCATCTCTTTTTTTATGCTGACACATCTTTGAAAGAACCCGGCCACCTGATCTTTGATATTTTCTACACTGTCTTTTACCAGATAGTAATCTCCATTCATCATACGGATCTTTGTTTCCGGGATCTGTTCGATCAATTCAACCTGAAGCCAGTTCAGATATAAAATTTCTCCGTTAAGTCGTTCTACACAGATCATATTCCTTACCGCTTCATGTTGATCAGGTCAGACAGGATCTCATCACTGACTGTAATGATCTTTGAATTGGCCTGAAAGCCTCTCTGTGTTGTGATCATATCAGAAAATTCCTTTGCAAGATCCACATTGGAAGCCTCCAGATATCCGGTCATTAAAGAAGAGGTGCTTCCTCCTGGGATCGTAGCGGAAGCATTACCACTGTTATCGCTTTCTGCTGCCCCATAGTAAAAAGAACCCTTTTTGCTTAAGCCCTCCGGATTCTGGAAGGTGGCAATGGCAACCTTACCGATGCTGACGGTTTTTCCATCCTTATCCGGATCCGTTGACTTTACTGTACCTGAAATCTCTCCCAGACTGTTGATCTTTACATTTGTCAGCTGCAGCGGAGCATCACCAAAATCATTGCCTGTTACATCACTAGGAACCTTGATGGCTACAAGATCTCCATCAAATCTCGTTGGCTTATCTACCTCATCCGGACGGAAACCATAAACAAAATTTCCGTTGGCATCTGTAAGATATCCGTTTCCGTCAATATTGAACTGACCAACTCTGGTATAATCAAAGTCCGTTTTCTTCATATCCGCTACTGTAACCGTTTCTGTGCTCTTTGGGAATGTAATAAAGAAGCCTTCTCCGTCTACACTTGCATTAAGACCACCTACATAGGTTGGTGTAGAGGCACTCATATCCGTACTGATGGAACCCATCATGGAACCATATCCATACTGGGCTGCATTTACACCACCGGCATTCTCGCTTCCCTTTGTGGAGGTGGTGGAAGTCTGGTACATCGCCTCTTTAAAGCTGTAGCTCTGGGACTTAAAACCAAATGTATTTACGTTTGCAATATTGTTGCCGATGACGTCCAGTTTGTTCTGATGCGCCCTAAGACCTGATACTGCTGAATCCATTGCTCTTAACATATTCTTTTGCTCCTTTTTACATTTCTTCTATTTCTGTATCTTCAGATCCTGTGTCTTTCAGATCTGCATTTGCTAACTGTTCTGTGATCTTATCTGTTTTTTCAGATCCTCTGTCAGGATCTTTTTCACCTGCTTTCTCTGGAAGCTTTCCTACTCCCAGGACACTGGACATCTTATAACTGGTATCATCACCTTCCAGACGTACCACCGGATCTCCCTGGGTAAAATCAACAGAAATTACCTTCCCATATTTCACGCCATTTGCTGCCCCGGTATCAGGATCCGTAACCGCCACAGTTACCTCCTGACCGATCAGGCTGCCTGCATATGTCTGAGTTGTAACAGCAGCTGATGTATTTAATGACTCTGTCATGGCAGTAAGTGACTGGACCATTGCCATATTTGTCATCTGGGACATCATTTCGCTGTTATCCATAGGGCTTGTCATATCCTGATTGGAAAGCTGTGCTGCTAACAGCTTGATAAAGCTGTTTACATCCATCGTGTTCTTGCTGTTGGATCCGGCACTGTAAACACCTGCCTGATACGGGTTTGCAGTGCTGCTGACTGTTATTTGATCTGCCATATCACTTTAATCCTCCTTCTAGGTCAGTCCCAGCCTTAGCTGTTGGGCAAAGCTGTCATCCTGCTTCTGGCGCTGCTCTTTTTGATCCTGCCTGCCGTTTCTGCCATGACCGGTATCCTGATCCATGTTTTGCCTGTTTTCAGTCTGTTCCGGTGTATAAATAACGGTAGGAGTTCCTGTTTTTTCTTCCAGGATCTGTGCCAGATGACCTGCTTCTTTGCTTAATATCTCCAGTGTTTTTGCACTGGTTGAAAAAATAGTGACCTCTGTTTTTCCTTTTTCATACTCCAGCCGGATAGTCAGCTTTCCAAGCCTTTCCGGCTCCAGGGAAAGCTCCAGCTTTCCTTTTTTTTCACTGATCTTTGTATCCAGGTAGTTTCCCAGATCCTCTGTCAATGTATCCTGGGCTGTTGGCAGCCGGTCTGCCGGTCCTGTATCAACAGCAGCTGGTTTTGCTGCTGTGCCAGCTGAACTTTCAACAGTTCCTGTATAACCGGGCGATGCCAGGGCTGTCATTTCCTTTCCGGAAATATGTTCCTTCTGGTCTGGTATTTCTTCTTCCCGGTTCATTTTGGCAGTTTGCTTTGACTGCCCGGCTTCTTCTGCCTCTCCTGATTTTTCTTTCTCTCCAGTCTGGTCCGATCTGTTCCGGAGCTTTAAGTCATCTGCATGGACAGCTGTTTCTGTGTGGGGGGATTCTGTGTGGGGGGATTCTGTCTGCTGTATGGTACTGACCGCTGCCGTCTGGTCCTCCATTCCTGTTTCCACCGTTGTCTGTACAGCCAGATCTTGTATTCCATTTATTTCATTGTTGTAAACAGCAGGCGTTTTACTATTTTCTGCTGTTATCTGTACAAAGGTCCTGTAACAGGCTTCAGAAGCATAGGCAGCTGCCAGTTCCTGCTCCTGCTCTTTTTCTCCATCCTGGCTGTTCTTTTCGTCCTGTATGTCCGTTACTTTTATTTCTGCTTTTATTTCAGCTGTTTTTTCGTTTTCTCCGGACTGCCTGCCATTAACCTGTTTTTCATTTCCCCTGTTTTTGGTTTCTTCTGGCTGTGTTTCTTTATTTTTTGTTTCCCCTGTTTCTGCTTTTTTTGTTTCGTCATCCTGGGCTGCTTTTTTCTTGTATTTTGTCAGCATCGATGCAAAATCTGACCCATTCTCCACTTTTTCTTCTGGGTTCGTACCTGACTTCACAGAATATCCTGTTTTTATCTGACCGGTATTTTCAATCCTGCTCAACCTAGATTACCTCCCTGTTTTGAGAATATCTGGCTGTTCTTGAAGCAAATTCTTCTATAAACAGCTCCTGTGCCTTTTTAGCAGCTTTTTCATACTCACTCTGCCGCCTGTCCTTTAACTTTTCATAACGGGACGTATCTATCTTTGCAGCGATCACCTGTACTTTTTTCTTTTCTTCTTGCTGCTGTAAAAGCTTTAACTGTTCCTGTTTTTTCCGGATCTGATCTTCCATTTCACTGATATACATACCATAAAGACAAATATCTTTTATCTGTACATCCTGTTTTTTCAAATCATCCATCTTATTCTGGGCAGATACCAGCTTGTTCTCCAGTTCCTGTATCTCTGCTTCTTTTTTCCGGATCTGTGCCAGAAGTGTACCATGTTCTGCCTTAATGCTGTCCAGAATCTGTTCCTTATAATGAAGTACATTTTCAAGACTGTATTTAAATCTCTTCATCTTAAGTATCATCTCCTATAACTGCTAACCCACGATTTTTTCCATTCTCCTTATGCTTTCCTCATAAGGGATATTTTCATTTGTTTCCTGTTCCAGAAATTTATTCATATCACCTATGCGGTCAACTGCTTCATCCAGAGCACTGTTTGCACCTTTTTTGTAAGCGCCAATGGAGATCAGGTCTGCATTTTTCTGATAAAGACTTAACATGTTCCTGAACCTTGAAGCTGCTTTCCTGTGTTCTTCCCCGGCTATATCATTCATAAGACGTGAAATACTTGCACTGATATCAATAGCCGGAAAATGGTTTGCATTAGCCAGCTGCCTGCTTAAAACAATATGACCATCCAAAATACCTCTGACTGTATCAGCCACCGGCTCATTGGTATCGTCTCCCTCCACCAGTACCGTATAAATCCCGGTAATGGAACCTTTTGCAAAATTCCCGCTTCTTTCCAGAAGCCTTGGAAATTCTGCATAAATAGAAGGTGTATAACCTCTGGCTATAGGCGGTTCTCCAATAGCAAGACCGATCTCCCTCTGTGCCATGGCATATCTGGTAAGAGAATCCATCATCAGCAGCACATCTGCTCCCTGATCCCTGAAATATTCAGCGATCGTTGTTGCAACCAAGGGACATTTCATACGCAGCATTGCCGGCTGGTCTGATGTGGCTACAATAAGGACAGAACGTTTCATGCCCTCTTCTCCCAGATCCTTTTTAACAAATTCCAGAACCTCCCTGCCTCGCTCTCCTACCAGGGCGATCACATTGATATCTGTTTTTACATTCCGGGCGATCATTCCCATCAATGTACTTTTTCCAACACCGGAGCCTGCAAAAATCCCCATTCTCTGACCTTTTCCAATGGTATTTAAACCATCAATGGCCTTAATCCCAAATTCCAGATGTTCCCTGATAGGAGGACGGTTAAGAGGGTTGATATAGGCACTGTCTACTGTATAAAGCTTCCCTGGGGGAAACTCTCCTTTTTCGTCAATGGGATGCCCCAGCGCGTTGATGATACGGCCTTTCAGGAAGTCTCCCACCGGTATCTGCAAACGGCATCCGGTATTGCGGACAAAACTTCCCGCTGTGATCCCGCTGATATTTTCATAGGTCATCAGCTGTATTTTGCCATTTTTGAATCCTACCACTTCCGCAGGAACCTGACAGTTCTCAGCTTCATTGTAGATCATAACAATATCACCAATACCGGATCTGCCTCCGGAAGCTTCCATTGACATTCCCACTACATTTTCAATTTTTCCAATGCGGTCTGCTGTTTCTGCCTGCTGTATTAACTTCAGGAGATTTTCATACATGGTTTTCACCTCTGTGTACTTTATGTATCCATAAAATCTTTATGTATTGGCGTTGTCTACAAGTCTGTGTATATTTTCAAGCTGGGTATCTACACTCATATCTATAATCCCGTCCGGCATTTCGATGATACAGCTTCCGCATTTTCCGTCCTCCATTACTATAAATTTGACGTTGTCAGAGAGCCGTGACAGTTTCTCTGCCAGATGTCCATCTGCCTGAACCATGGTCTCATAGTCTTCTTTTTCCATATAGATCTTGACCCAGTCCATTTTCTGCAGTTTTTCTGTTTCAGCTTCTATCATCCTGCTTATAACAGAACCGCTGGATCTCAGGCTGATATGGATCACTTTTTCAGCCACTGCCACAGCAATATCTTTTAATTCTTCCAGATATTCTCTGAGGCATTTTTCTTTTTCTTTGTTGATCTCTATTAAGGCTTTTTCCAGGCTTTCTTTAAAAAACCGCTGATTTTCACGATGTTTCGCCTCATTTTCCTTTTCTGCCCTAATCAGTCCCTCTTCATAGCCTTTTTGTCTGCCTTCTTCAAATCCTTTCATCTGGGCTTCCTCAGAGATCTGTTCTGCCTTTTCCTTTGCTTCCTGTTCAATGGCTGCCGCTTCTTTCCGGGCTTCTTCTAATATTTTTTCTTTTTCCCTGAGCCCCAGCTCTATTTGTTCCTGACTGCATTCCAGACCATTGTATGTATCATTGTCCGCATTTAAAGAAGCTTCCGTTTCTTTTTTATTCTGCTTTTCTGTTTCTGGTTTCTGTGCATCCGGTGCCGTAAATACCTGTAAGGGAAGCTTCCGGACTCTGGCTTTATTTTCAAAGCCTGTATCCTGATCAGACAACAATGTTATCGTCATCTCCTCCCTTATTGATTATTACTTCTCCTGCATCTTCCAGTTTACGGATCAGATTAACAATACGCTGCTGTGCCTCTTCCACTTCCTTCAGTCTTACATTGGTAGTGATCTCCAGATCGCTCTTGACTGTTTCTGCCATACGCTTGGACATATTTGCAAAGAATACGTTCTTCATATCCTCTGATGCAGTCTTTAATGCATATACAATATCCTTGGAATCGCAATCCCTGATAAAACGCTGTACAGATCTTGGATCCATATCGATGATATTCTCGAACATGAACATCTTGTCCCTGATGCTTTTTGACAGTTCCGGATTATCTTTATCCATTTCATCAAAGATCTGTTTCTCGTTTCCTCGGTCAACATGGTTCATCACATCTGCCACATAATCAATACCGCCCAGGTTCATATTATCCTCACTGGTAATGATCGTAGCGAATTTCCTCTTCATTTCCTCTTCCACAATAGCTATTGCCTCAGGAGATACACGGCTCATATTTGCCATGCCTTCCAGTACCGGTATCCTTTTTTCATTTGGAAGCTGTTCCAGTATCTGGGCCGCCTGCTGAGGATCCATATAAGCCATGATCAGAGCGATCACCTGGGGCCGCTCATGCTGGAGCAGGGCAAGAAGGGATTTGGGATCTCCCTTTGTAAAAAAGTTAAATGGCTTGGACTGGAGAGTCTTGGATACTTTTTCCAGAAGATTTCTGGCTGTGGTTTCTCCAAAAGCTTTTTCCAGTACACTTCTGGCATAATCCAGACCTCCATCTGTCATCATCTTGTGGGTAAGGCACATTTTATAAAACTCATCTAATGCATTCTCCGGTTCTTTCTGAGTTTTGGGTATAGCGTATAAAACATTAGC
>UMDQ01026225.1_pt1 | contig 41103 bp, 39 predicted proteins | sample 1964531 | NCBI WGS metagenome assembly UMDQ01 (sample SAMEA4835998, study PRJEB28245) | human gut metagenome | biome: gut microbiome; material: fecal sample | place: Denmark | collected 2008
CTTTATTTTAAAGGAAAAACAACTTGACTAATTAGGGAGGAATCATTTTATGGATCAGACGTATATGAAAGAAAAACCAATTTTACCATTATTACTATCAATGGCTCTGCCAATGGTAATCTCAATGTTTGTAAACTCATTGTATAACATCATTGACAGTATTTTCGTTGCCAAGATCAGTGAAGATGCAATGACCGCATTATCTCTTGTATATCCAGTACAGAATCTGATCAACTCAATTGCGGTTGGATTCGGTGTTGGAATTAATGCAGTCATTGCCATGTTTCTTGGTGCAGGAAAAGCAAAGGAAGCCGATAAAACTGCAACTCAGGGATTATTTTTAAATGTCATTCATGGAATTCTGCTTACAATCGTTGGATTAATGATCATGCCATCATTTCTTGCAATGTTTACGAATGATCAAACTGTTATTGGGATGGGATTACAGTATTCGACAATTGCATTAATGTTTTCAACGATCATTATGGCAAGTATTTCCTTTGAAAAGATTTTTCAAGCAGTTGGAAATATGGTGATCACTATGATTGCTTTAATGACTGGCTGCATTGTAAATATTGTGTTAGATCCGCTTTTAATCTTTGGAATTGGATTCTTTCCGAAACTTGGAATTCAGGGTGCAGCACTTGCAACAGGTATCGGACAAAGCAGTACATTGATCCTTTATCTGATTGTATATATATTACGCCCAATTCATGTAAAAATCAGAAAAGATTACTTAAAGCTAGAAGCTGTTTGTGTTAAGCGTTTATATGCGATCGGAATTCCAGCAACTTTAAATATGGCACTGCCATCTTTCTTAGTATCTGCTTTAAATGCGATCTTAGCATCATTTTCGCAAACATATGTTGTTGTGCTTGGTGTTTATTACAAATTACAAACATTCTTATATCTAACAGCAAATGGAATGATCCAGGGAATGCGTCCGATCATGAGTTATAATTATGGAGCAAAGGAATCAGATCGTGTTCGTAAGATTTATCTTATGACGTTTGAAATCGTTGTTGGAATCATGGCTGTTGGAACGGTTATTTGTTTTGTGGTGCCACAGACACTGATGAGTATGTTTACAAACAATCCTGAAACATTGACAGAAGGTGCGATCGCTCTTCGTATTATTTGTGCAGGATTTATAGCTTCTTCCGTTTCTGTTGTTTCTGCAGGTGCGTTTGAAGCGTTAGGAAAAGGTATCCAGTCTTTTCTGATTTCATTTTTACGTTATGTTGTAGTGATCATTCCTGCTGCATTTGTATTAAGCAAAACAGTTGGAGTGCATGGTGTATGGCATGCTTTCTGGATTGCTGAAATCATTACAGCTGTAATAGCTTTTATTCTTTATTACCAGTTGATCGGAAAATCAGGAAAAAATTAACTAAATTTTGACAGATTGTAAAGAAACGCTTACAATAAACAAAAAGAAAAAAGGAGCGTAAAATTTATGGGACATATATCAACCGTTGAAGTTCGTTATGCAGAAACAGATCAGATGGGAATTGCTCATCACAGCAACTATGCCATCTGGTTTGAAGTTGCCAGAACTGATTTTATCAAGGCTGTTGGCATTTCTTATACAGATGTAGAAAAAGAAGGAATCATCACTCCATTAACGAGTCTTGAATGTAAATACAAAAAAGCAGCTTTCTATGAAGACCAGTTACAGATTCATGCAAGTCTTACAAAGCTGTCTCCGGTTCGTCTGGAATTCTCTTATAAGGTTACAAGAGATGGGGACCTGATCGCTACTGGAAAAACAACACATGGTATGGTGACAAAAGATTTAAAACCGATCAACGTAAAAAAAGAACATCCGGAAATTTATCGAATGTTCGAAAATGCTTTGGATTAAAGATAACTTAACTGCTCAATTAGAATTAACCGCATTAGTTGATGTGGGAATGTCATTCTACTGAAACTTAATTTTAATTTTCCTTTGGATACAACCTTTGGTGATAATCCGAGGGAACCACCAATAATAAATGTAATATTGTTTATGGACTCCTTGTTCCACTGATCCCATTTCTTCTGGAATTGTTCGGTGGAGTAAGGAGTTCCTTCTATACAGAGAGGAATTACGAAAGATCCTTCTGGAATCTTATCAAGAATTCTTTGACCTTCAATTTCTTTAATCTTTGACTCCTCTTTGTCACTGGCATTATCTGGAGTTTTCTCATCAGGGAGTTCTATGATCTCAAAATTATATTTTTTACGGATGATCTTTGTGTAATGATCGATCAGTTCTCTTAAATATGTTTCTTTGATTTTTCCGACACAGATCATTTGGATTTTCATGTGTTTCGATACCTTCCTTTATAATTATATTCCAACGGTTTGGGTAGTTTTATCTTTGCTTTTATTTTTTACACAAAGTGTACCACATTTCCTTGATTCTATCAAACGTCGTTAATACAATAACATAGTCCTTCGGACTGGACTCGCTTCGCTCGATAAGGTATACCCACAGGGCATTCGTGAATGCATAGTCCTTCGGACTGGACTTGCTTCGCAAGGTAAGGTATAATATACTGTAAATTTGCTGTAGGTGGATTGGAGGGATGTGCGTGAAGCTTAGAAAATCTACAGTTGTTGTTATCATTACAAGCTGGATCTTATTTTTTATTGCAGCTTTTTTGGCATATGCGAAATTGGACCAGATGAAACAAGAACGACTTACAAATGAAAAGATTTTTCAACAAACAACACAAAAGAATACCTCACAAGGCGTGATCAGAGAAACAAATGATGCAGCGGAAACGAAGAAGGAAGATTCAGAGACTGAGAAAAAAGCAGTTGAGGATTTTATGAAAACATATTATGAGAGAGTTCAGAAAAATGATCTGGAAAATCTTAAGAATATGGTAGAAGATGCGAATGAATTAACTGAGGATCAAAAGGCAATCCATCAGTATGTGAAGAAATATAAGAATCTTACATATCTGATCAAACAAGGAGCAGACGATGAATCCTATATCGTTTATGTAACATATGAGATGAAGATCCGCAAGATTAAAACACTTGCACCGGGGATGACATCGTATTATGTGATGAAGAAAGGGGATACATTCTGTATCTATAATAATCAAAAACATGATACGGATGAGATCACAGATGCAAAAAAAGAAAGCCAGAACAGCAAAGAAATTAAAAAACTTACAAAACAGATCAACAAAAGATATGAGCAGGCTTTAAAACAAGATAAAAAATTAAAACAATTTTTTGAAGGAAATTAAAAGATATGATGAAATTTGAAATTTATATTCTGCAGAAGAAATCACAGGATCCTAAGATGTATCAGGAAGCAATGGGTGAGTATCTAAAACGTCTTGGTGCATACGCGAAAGTTTCTGTAGTATATAAGAAGAATGCAAAACAAGTAGAGAAAATATTAAAAGAACCGGGAGAACATTATCATATCCTGCCTGGAAGAGACAGTATGACAAGTCCGGAACTTGCACAGCTGATTAATGAAAGTTCTGTACAGGGAATTTCAAAGTTTCATTTTTATATTGGAGATTTAGGATCAGAGGAAGCAAAGCCGTTTCATGTATCGTCATTTACACAAAGTGGTTCGCTGGCAGGCACGATCATATTAGAACAGATTTATCGTGCTTATCGGATTTTGAATCATCAGCCATATCACAAATAAAATATTACGAGAAAACACTAGAATGGAGTTGATAAAGATGGAGTTTAAAACACCAACAATTGAAGATAAGGAAGAAATTGATCGATGTATCTTAGCAGATGATACAAGAAGTTGTGATTATGCAACAGCGAATATTATTTTATGGAGTCCTTTTTATCAAGTAAAGTATGCGATCATAGATGGATTATTTGTATCTCATACTGATGAGGAGGGAGGTTCTTTTTGTTATCCACTTGGAAAAGGAAATAAAAAGAAAGTATTGCAATATTTTATGGATGATTGCAAAGAAAAAAAGATTCCGTTTGTATTACATGGTGTAACTCATGAGATGGAAGAAGAGTTTCGTGAAATATTTGGAGATATTTATGAGATTGAATATGACAGAGATATCTCAGAATATATTTATGACAGAGAAAAACTCGCAACATTATCAGGAAAGAAACTTCATGGAAAGAGAAATCATATCAATCGTTTTAAAGAAAATCATGAATGGTCCTATGAACCACTTTCCGATGAAAATCAGTTAGAAGTACTGGCAATGCTGATGGAATGGAAGATGCAAAATTGTGATCCAGAAGATATAGAGAAACATGACGAGATCTGTGTTTCTAAAAATTGTGTGATCAATTATAAAGAATTAGGACTTGTCGGAGGTGTTCTGCGTGCGGAAGGAAAGGTTGTAGGATTTTCAATCGGTGAACGTGCATCAAATGAAGATACATTTATCGTTCATATTGAAAAAGCTTTTGCAGATATCCAAGGAGCTTATCCGATGATCAATCAACAGTTTGTGATCCATGAGATGGAAGATTTCAAATATGTGAACAGAGAAGACGATGCTGGAGAAGAGGGACTTAGAAAGTCAAAATTATCGTATCGACCAGTCTTTATGGTAGACAAGGGCGTTCTTCGTCTAAAATCAGAAGTAAAGAATTGACACTAGGTGCCTAAAAATGTAGAATTGAAGGTAGGACAAACCATTAGGAGGAATATGTAATGAGACATTTGATTGATCCGATGGATTTAAGTGTGGAAGATATTGATAGATTATTAGACCGCGCTGATGACATCGCAAAGAATCCTGAGAAGTATCAGGAAGTGTGCAAACACAAGAAATTAGCAACGCTGTTCTTTGAACCAAGTACAAGAACAAGATTAAGTTTTGAAGCAGCAATGCTTGAATTAGGGGGAAGTGTTCTTGGATTTTCCTCTGCTGATTCATCGTCTGCATCTAAAGGAGAAAGTGTTGCAGATACAGCAAGAGTCATTGAATGTTATGCAGATATCATTGCGATGCGTCATCCAAAGGAAGGAGCACCATATGTAGCGTCACAGTATGTAAATATCCCTGTGATCAATGCAGGAGACGGTGGTCATAATCATCCAACACAGACATTGACAGACCTTTTAACAATTCGAAGAGAAAAGGGACGTTTAAGTAATTTCACGATTGGATTTTGTGGAGATTTAAAATTTGGACGAACAGTGCATTCTCTGATCAAAGCATTATCAAGATATGAAGGAATCAATTATATTTTAATTTCTCCAGAAGAACTCCAGATTCCAGAGTATCTGAAGAAAGATGTTTTTGAGAAGAAAGGAATCACATTTACAGAAGTTGATAAGATGGAAGATGTGATGCCACAGCTTGACATTCTTTATATGACACGAGTACAGAGAGAACGTTTCTTTAATGAAGCTGATTATGTAAGATTGAAGGATAGCTATATCTTAGATATGGATAAATTAAAGATTGCCAAGAAGGATCTTTCTATTTTACATCCATTACCTCGTGTGAATGAGATTTCTGTAAAAGTTGATAACGATCCAAGAGCCTGCTATTTTAAACAGGTATTGAATGGAAAACATGTAAGAATGGCATTGATCATGGAATTACTGGGGGTAAGTGCAGATGAACATTGATAGCATTAAGAATGGAATCGTATTAGATCATATCCGTGCAGGACGCGGAATGCAGATTTATAATAGTCTTGGATTAGATCAGTTAGATTGCAGTGTTGCGATCATTAAGAATGTAAAAAGCAGCAAAATGGGCAAGAAAGATATCATTAAGATTTCAGATGCATTTGAAGTGAACTTTGATGTTTTAGGTTATATAGATCCAGAAGTTACGGTATGTGTCATTGAAAATGGCAGTGTAAAGTCCAAACACAAAGTAGAACTTCCAGAGAAGATCGTGAATATTGCAAAATGCAAGAATCCAAGATGTATTACATCTGTAGAACAAGAAATCGATCATGTGTTTAAATTGACAGACAGAGAACACCAAGTATATCGCTGTATTTATTGCGAATCAAAGCTTAAAAAATAATCAAAAGAAACAAGAGGTATCCGTGCATGAAACAAGAAAGCAGAACAAATATTAATCGTGTAAAGAAGGATATCAGCAGTCCAGATAGTTTCACACCGCCTGAGGAACTGAAACGACAGCTGATCACAACCATGCAAAGCATTTATGATGAAGAAGATATTGAGGCTGTAGAACGTGCCTATAAAGTAGCATATAAGGCACATGAGAAACAGAAACGAAAGTCTGGAGAGCCATATATCATTCATCCTATTTGTGTTGCGATCATATTGGCAGAATTAGAACTTGATAAAGAAACGATTATGGCAGGACTGCTTCATGATGTAGTAGAAGACACGGAAACAACCCATGAAGATATTGTAAGTGATTTTGGGGAAGAAGTTGCCCAGTTAGTTGATGGCGTAACAAAGTTAGGACAATTAAGCTATTCCAAAGACAAGATCGAAGTTCAGGCGGAGAACTTACGAAAGATGTTTCTTGCAATGGCAAAAGATATCCGAGTGATCCTGATCAAACTTGCTGACCGTTTGCATAATATGCGTACCATGCAGTTTATGCGTCCAGAGAAGCAAAAAGAGAAATCCAGAGAGACGATGGATATTTATGCACCGATCGCACATCGTCTTGGTATTTCCAAGATCAAAGTTGAATTAGATGATCTGGCACTTCGATATTTAAAACCAGATGTTTATGAAGATTTAGAACGCTCTCTTGATTCTGCAAAGGAAGAAAGAGAAGCATTCATTCAGGAAATCGTTGACGAAGTGAAAGGACATATTGACCACGCTGGAATTAAGGCAGAGATTGATGGCCGTGTGAAACACATGTTCAGTATATATAAGAAGATGGTCAATCAGCATAAGACGATCGATCAGATTTATGACTTATTTGCAGTCCGGATCAAGGTTGATACGGTTAAGGACTGTTATGCGGCACTTGGGATCATTCATGAGATGTATAAACCGATTCCAGGAAGATTCAAGGATTATATCGCGATGCCAAAACCGAATATGTATCAGTCACTTCACACAACATTGATCGGACCAGAAGGACATCCATTTGAGATTCAGATCCGTACATTTGAGATGCATCGTGTTGCTGAATATGGTATCGCAGCCCATTGGAAATATAAAGAAAATAATAATACCAAGGGACTTAACAAAGAGGAAGAGAAGTTAAGCTGGTTAAGAGAAGTGCTGGAATGGCAGCGTGATATGGATGATAACAAAGAGTTTTTAAGTTTGCTGAAGACGAACTTGGATCTCTTTGCAGAACAGGTATATTGTTTTACACCGAATGGAGATGTCAAAAACCTTGCGAATGGTTCGACACCGATCGATTTTGCATATTCAATCCATAGTGCAGTCGGTAATAAGATGGTTGGAGCCAGGGTCAATGGAAGACAGGTACCATTTGATTATCATTTGCAGAATGGTGATCGTGTAGAGATCATTACATCACAGAATTCAAAAGGACCTAGCAGAGACTGGTTAGGAATCGTAAAATCAGCACAGGCAAGAAGTAAGATCAATCAGTGGTTTAAACGACAATTCAAGGAAGAGAATATCGTCAGAGGTAAGGAACTGTTAGAAAAATACTGTAAGAGCAAGAGCATCAGGCTCCCAGAACTCATGAAACCTGAATACATTAAGAAGGTTGAACTAAAATACGGATTTAAAGACTGGGATTCTGTATGTGCAGCTGTTGGACATGGTGGTTTAAAAGAAGGCCAGGTTATCAATAAGATGCAGGAAGAAGACCGTAAGATCCAGAAACAAAAGATCACGGATGAACAGATCTTGCAGAAAACAACAGAAGCAGCACAGGCGGCAGCAGCGAATCCAGAGAAGAAAAAGGATGAGAAATCCAAAGGAGGAATTGTTGTACGTGGAGCGAATGATGTTGCTGTTCGTTTTTCAAAGTGTTGTAATCCAGTACCAGGAGATGAGATCGTTGGATTTATTACAAGAGGACGAGGAATCTCGATTCACAGAACAGATTGTGTGAACCTTCTGAATATGCCAGAATCTGACAGGGCAAGACTTATTGAAGCTGAATGGCAGGTAAGTGAAGCAGATACAACACAGACTTACACGACAGAGATCAATATTTATGCCAATAATCGAAAGGGATTGTTAGCAGAAGTATCAAAGATCTTCTTAGAATTAGATATTGACATCATAACGATCAACGTATCAAACAATAAGAAAGGAAGAGCAACGCTTAGTATGTCCTTTGATATTACAGGCGTAGAGCAGTTGAACCGTATTATTGCGAAGATCAGGAATGTAGAAGGCGTGATCGACATAGAAAGAACAGCAGGATAGGTGAAAATATGAGCGAAACAACATTAAGACTTGACAGACCTCTTAAGATGGTAACGATCTGTCTTGGGCAGATGCAGACAAACTGCTATATTGTTGAGAATACAAAAACAAATCAGGCATTCGTCTTTGATCCGGGAGATCAAGGAGAACGTATTATGAATACATTAGAAGAAGATGGAATGGAACTGGCAGGCGTATGTCTGACACATGGGCATTTTGATCATGTAATGGCCCTTCCGTATCTGATGGAACAAAAACCAGATCTTGATATCTATCTTTATGAAGATGAAGCAGATGTTCTGGCAGATCCACAGCTCAATCTCGGAGCGATGATGGGAATGGATCTCTCATTAAAAGCGAATCATCTGGTGAAAGATGGAGAGATCATAGATGTATTAGGAACAAAGGTAAAATGTATCCATGTTCCAGGACATACAAAAGGTGGAGTATGTTATTATTTTGCAGATTATGGATGGCTGATCTCTGGAGATACACTGTTCCAGATGAGCATTGGAAGAACAGACTTTCCGACAGGCAATTTGAATGATCTTCTGACAGCGATCAGAGAGAAATTATTCGTACTCCCACCATGGACAAAGGTACTATCCGGTCATACACCACCAACGACGATCGAGGAGGAAAGCAGATGCAATCCGTTTCTGCAATAGATTATGATTGGATTAATTCAGAACAAGACCATTTATGAATATGACATTCGAAGTTTAATATTGGCATTTATGCTTGGAGAGAAGATAGAATTGACGGATCACGTTGATTCTATCTATGATTTTATACTGGACGTGGATTATAAAGATCAGGAAATCGTCATGAATCTATATAAAAAGGGCGAGTTAGAAGATGAGATCCAGTTATTTGGTGATTATGAAAATAAGAAGATTTTTAAAAACCGGATGAAACAAGGAATCTATCAGTTATTTTCCAAAGCATTAGACAAACAGCTTCCATGGGGAACGTTGACTGGGATCCGTCCGACAAAGATTGCTTTTGATGGATATGAAAAGGGTGAGAGCAGTGAAGAGATCATTCACAGATTTCAAAAGGATTATCTGGCATCCGAAGAAAAAGCAAGATTATGTACAGAAACCGTTCAGAAAGAGAAAGAACTGCTAAAAGCATTTCCATACAAAGAAGGATATAGTCTATATATAGGAATCCCATTTTGCCCAAGCACATGTTTGTACTGTTCTTTTACATCGTATTCGATCGATCAATTTGAGAATATTGTACAAGACTATCTTGAAGCTTTATTGAAAGAACTGGATTTTGTGGCGAAGACTTATGCGCACAAAGAACTTCAGACGATGTATATTGGCGGTGGAACACCAACATCTTTAAAAGAAGAAGATCTGGAATATCTGTTATATGAGGTTAATAAGAGATTCCCATTTTCAAAGATCCAGGAGATCACTGTGGAAGCAGGACGGCCAGACAGCTTGAATTTCGAGAAATTAAAGATTCTAAAGAAATATGGTGTGACAAGGATCAGTATCAATCCACAGTCAATGAACGATAAGACATTAAAACTCATCGGAAGAAATCATTTCGCACAAGATATCAAAGAGAAATTTAATCTTGCGAGACAGGCTGGGATCGATAACATTAATATGGATATGATCTGTGGGCTTCCAGAAGAAGGCATGGAAGAACTTTCCTATACTTTAGATGAGATCAAAAAACTTGATCCAGAGAGTTTAACGGTTCATGCACTTGCAGTCAAGCGTTCATCGAGATTGAACCGAATGAAAGATACATATCACTTTGGAGCGAGTGAAGAGATGGTATCTTATGCCGCTTCATGTGCAAGAGATATGAATATGGAACCATATTATTTATACCGGCAGAAAAACATTCCAGGGAACCTTGAGAATGTCGGTTTTTCAAAAAAAGGAAAAGAATGTCTCTATAATATTTTGATTATGGAGGAATTACATGATATTATAGCAGTTGGTGCTGGTACATCTTCAAAGATCGTCCATCAGGAAGACCATCAGGTGGACCGCATCGAAAATCTTAAAGATATAAAGCAATACATTACACGAATTGATGAGATCATTCATAGAAAAGAATTAAAGATGATATAAACAGGAGTTTGATTATGGCAATCAGTTATGGACGAACAGATATTGAGACACCGATCCATGCGGATATAAAAGAAACGATCAGTCATGGTATCATTGTCAGTAATTTGGCTTATCTTGTTGGCAAGGAATTAGGATTACAAGAAGAAGTGTGTTATGATCTTGCGGTTGCAGGAATGTTACATGATCTTGGAAAAGTAAGACTTAATTTCTATATGAATGAGAAAGTGGAAGATGAGATTCTGGCTGTTGACGAAACAAGATATATGAGAATGCATCCATCCATTGGATATGCGATCCTTGCAGATTACGATTATAACCAGACGGTTTTAGACGCAGTTCTATATCATCATGAACATTATGATGGTACCGGTTATCCACATAATCTGGTAGGAAAACAGATTCCATTGGTTGGAAGGATCATGCATGTATGTGATATTTTCGGAGCATTGATCTCAAACAGGGATTATAGAGAAGGATTTGATGTTGAGACTGCACTTGATATCATGATCGATGAAGTAAAGAATTTTGATATGAAAGTATTTTTAGCATTCCAGAGAGTCGCATTTTCAGACGGAGTTATGGAAACTGTGATGGAAAAAGGCAATCTGGATGAATTATTTGAGGAGGAACAAGAATGATTACACAGGCACCAAGAGGAACAAAAGACTGGTTTGGAAAAGATATGGACCAGCGCACATATTTAGAGAATATTTTCAAAGATTTATGCGCATCCTATAATATTCACGAGATCATCACACCAGTATTTGAGCATACAGAGCTTTTTCAGAGAGGTGTTGGAGAAACAACAGACGTTGTCCAGAAAGAGATGTATACATTTGAAGATAAAGGACACAGAAGCATTTCATTAAAACCAGAAGGAACAGCAGGAGCGATCCGTGCATATTTACAGAATGGTCTGGCAAATGAGTCACAGCCGATCAAGATGTTCTATATCACACCAGCATTCCGCTATGAAAAACCACAGAGTGGAAGATTAAGACAGCACCACCAGTTCGGAGTTGAATTTGTCGGAGCGGAAAGTCCATTAGCAGAAGTAGAGCTGATCACATTAGTATCCACTTTTATTAAGAAAATTGGATTAAAAGATGCAAAATTACACATCAACAGCATTGGATGTGAAAATTGTAGAAAAGAATACAACAAAGCATTATTAGCATATTTAAAAGAACATGAAGAACATTTATGTCCTACATGCAGAGAACGTATGGAAAAGAATCCATTACGTGTCATTGACTGTAAAGTTCCAGAATGCAAAGAGATCGTCAAAGATGCACCAAGAACGATCGACTATTTAGATGATGAATGTAAAGCACATTTTGAAGAATTAAAGAGTCTGTTAGATGCATTAAATATTCCATATGAAGTTGATACAGAAATCGTTCGTGGATTAGACTACTATACAAAGACCGTATTCGAATTTGTAAATGAAGATGGATTTACTTTATGTGGTGGTGGACGTTACGACAATCTTGTTCATGAGATCGATGGAAAAGTTTCTATGCCATCCGTTGGATTTGGTATGGGTGTAGAGAGAATCCTTTATTTCTTAGAAGAAGAGAAAGTAGATCTTCCATGCACAAGAGATATTGACCTTTATGTAGGAATTCTTGGACAGGAAGCAAAAGCAAAAGCTTACCAGATCGTTGTAGATCTTCGTGATCAGGGATTTGTTGTAGAAACAGATTATCTTGGAAGAAGCGTAAAAGCACAGATGAAATATGCAAATAAGCTGAATGCCAAGAATACGATCATCATTGGTGATGACGAATTAGCGAAGAATGAAGGAAATGTCAAAAATATGGAAACAAGAGAAGTTACGACTATTTCGCTTGATAAGATCGCAGATTGTTTAAAATAAAATCATGCTTTCTTATACTAGTTCGTGACATTTTTGACAAAATCATATATAATGAGTAATAATTACAAGAAAGGAGGTAACATGCATGAGTGAATATGCGATCGTGGCACCAGAAGATTTCGACCAAAGCGTATTTCGCCTGATTGGTAAGGAATGGATGCTTGTTACTGCAAAGAATCAGGAAGGAAAAGTTAACACAATGACTGCCTCATGGGGTGGTTTAGGTGTTATGTGGGGTAAGAATGTTGCTGTGACAGTCTTAAGACCACAAAGATATACAAAAGAATTCATTGACCAGTCAGAATCATTTACATTATCTTTTTATGATGATACTTTTAAGAAGGATTTAAGCTATCTTGGAAGTGTATCTGGAAGAGATGAAGACAAGATCGCGAAGACACGTCTGACACCAACAGATGCGAATGGGATTCCATTTTTTGAGGAAGCAAAGATCGTACTGATCTGTAAGAAGTTATATTCTCAGCCAATGGATCCAGAAGGATTTGTTGATAAATCTTTAGATGAACAGTGGTATCCAGAGAAGGATTATCACGTACTTTACGCTGCAGAGATCGAACAGATCCTTGTAAGAAAAGATTCATAAAAGAATATATAAGGCAGAACCGAAGATACGGGCTCTGCCTTTCGTACAAAGTGAAAAGGATGAAGGAGGAAATATCATGGCAGAATCAATGTCAGGTTTAGCCAGATCCCACCGATGTACAGAGGTAAGCAACAAACTTATCGGAACAGAAGTCACTGTCATGGGATGGGTACAGAAACGAAGAAATTTAGGAAGTCTTATATTTGTAGACTTAAGAGACCGCTCAGGAATCTTACAGTTAGTTTTTGATCAGGAAGTATTATCTGAGGAAGACTATAATAAGGCAAACTCTTTAAGAAGTGAGTATGTCGTTGCAGCAGTAGGTACTGTAGAGAAGAGAAGTGCAGCGATCAACGAAAACTTGAAGACAGGAGATATCGAGATCAAGGTACATACATTACGTATCTTATCAGAATCAGAAACTCCTCCATTTCCAATTGACGAGAATCAGACAGTCAAAGATGAACTTCGTTTAAAATACCGTTATCTTGATCTTCGAAGACCAAATCTTCAGAGAAACTTACGCATTCGTAATGATGTAACAAGAATGGTACGTAACTTCTTAGGGGATGAAGGATTCTTAGAGATCGAGACACCAGTTTTAGGAAAGAGTACACCAGAAGGAGCAAGAGATTATCTTGTACCAAGCCGTGTACATCCAGGAGAATTTTACGGACTTCCACAGTCACCACAGCTGTTTAAACAGCTTTTAATGTGCTCTGGATTCGACCGTTACTATCAGATCGCAAAATGTTTCCGTGACGAAGATCTACGTGCAGACCGCCAGCCAGAGTTTACACAGATCGATATGGAACTTTCATTTGTTGATGTCGATGATGTGATCGATGTAAATGAACGTCTGTTAAAGAAGATCTTCAAAGAAGTATTAGATATTGATGTACAGCTTCCTATGCTTCGCATGACTTATAAAGAAGCAATGGACCGTTTCGGATCTGATAAACCAGATATGCGTTTTGGAATGGAACTTACGAATGTATCCGATACAGTTGCCGGATGCGACTTTATGGTATTTAAAGGAGCATTAGAGAATGGTGGATCTGTAAGAGGATTAAACGCTAAAGGTTTAGGAGATCTTGGACGTAAGAAGATCGATGGATTCGTTGACTACGCCAAAGACTTCGGAGCGAAAGGACTTGCATATATTCAGTTAAAGAGCGATGGAACAGTGAAATCATCTTTCGCTAAATTCATGAAAGAAGAAGAGATGGATGCACTGATCAAAGCAATGGATGGACAGGCAGGAGACTTATTACTATTTGCCGCAGACAAAGACAAAGTTGTCTTTGATGTACTTGGTAACTTAAGACTTCACATTGCGAAACAGTACGATATGATCGACAAATCCCAGTATAAGTTCTTATGGGTTACAGAATTCCCATTACTTGAGTGGAGCGATGAACAGAATCGTTACACAGCAATGCATCACCCATTTACAATGCCATTTGAAGAAGATCTTGAATTCATTGATGAAAGACCAGGAGATGTCCGTGCGAAAGCATACGATATCGTATTAAATGGTACAGAACTTGGTGGTGGATCAATCCGTATCCATCAGGATGATATTCAGGAGAAGATGTTTGAAGCTCTTGGATTTACAAAAGAAGATGCTCACAACCGTTTTGGATTCTTATTAGATGCATTCAAATTTGGAGTACCACCACATGCTGGTTTAGCTTATGGTCTTGACCGTCTTGTTATGTGGTTAACAGGAGAAGACAGCATTCGTGATGTCATCGCCTTCCCGAAAGTAAAAGATGCTTCCTGCCTGATGACACAGGCTCCAGGACCGGTTGATACATTACAGCTAGAAGAACTTGGAATTGAACTTTCAACACCAGAGGAGGAATAATCAGATGGAGAAAATGTTATTTAGCGGTGTTCAGTCTAACTCTGAAGTTGCACTGATCGCAATCAAAGGAATCAAAAACCAGCCAGGAATCGCAGCAAAAGTTTTTGGTGCCATTGCAGAAGAAAAAATCAACGTGGAACTGATCCTTCAGTCCATCGGACGTGGAGAGAATAAAGATATTTCTTTCGTTGTAGCACAGGATGAAGCAGATCATGCCGTTGAAACATTAAAGAAAGCATTTGATGAAGCAGATTACGAAGATATTATCAGTGATAAAGAAGTCGGAATTGTATCTATCGTCGGAGCTGGAATGATGTCTAACAGCGGAGCAGCTTCTAAGATGTTTGAAGCACTGTATAATCGTGGAATCAACATTCACTTAATCTACACATCAGAGATCAAGATCACTGTTCTGATCAAAGAGAGTCGTGTAGAACGTGCAGTAGAAGCATTAAAAGAACAGTTCCAGGAATAATCAGATAGATCAGGCAATCGAATGATCATAAGAACAAGACACAACATACGAGACACAATATTATTTTACATAAATATATAAAGGAGAAAACAATGTTTGATTTTAGCGAAGTAAAGAACTACGATCCAGAATTAGCAGAAGCAATGGAAAACGAATTAACAAGACAGAGAACAAATCTTGAGTTGATCGCATCAGAGAACCTTGTTTCCAAAGCTGTTATGGCTGCAATGGGAAGTCATTTAACAAATAAATATGCAGAGGGATATCCAGGAAAACGTTACTATGGTGGATGCCAGTATGTAGATGTGGTAGAAGATCTTGCAAGAGAACGTGCCAAAGAATTATTTGGATGCGAATATGTAAATGTACAGCCACACTCTGGAGCACAGGCAAACATGGCAGTATTCTTCGCAGTATTGAATGTCGGAGATACATACATGGGAATGAGCTTAGACCACGGTGGACATTTAACACACGGAAGCCCAGTCAACATGTCTGGTAAGAACTATCACTGCGTACCATACGGAGTTAATGATGAAGGATTCATCGATTATGATGAAGTAGAAAGAATCGCATTAGAATGCAAACCAAAGATGATCATTGCTGGTGCAAGTGCATACGCAAGAGCGATCGACTTCAAACGTTTCCGTGAGATCGCTGACAAAGTTGGGGCAGTTTTAATGGTAGATATGGCTCATATCGCAGGATTAGTAGCTGCAGGATTACACCAGAGCCCAATCCCTTATGCTCATGTAACAACAACTACAACACATAAGACATTAAGAGGACCTCGTGGTGGAATGATCATGTGCAGCAATGAAGTGAACGAAAAATACAACTTCAACAAAGCAATCTTCCCAGGAATCCAGGGTGGACCATTAATGCATGTGATCGCGGGTAAAGCTGTAGCATTCAAAGAAGCATTAGACCCATCATTCAAAGAATATATGACACAGGTTGTGAAGAATGCAGATACTCTTGCAAATGCACTGATCGAAGAAGGATTCGATATCGTATCTGGAGGAACAGACAACCACTTAATGTTAGTAGATCTTAAGAAATATGATCTGACAGGAAAAGAAGCTGAAAAAGTACTGGATTCTGTACATATCACATGTAATAAGAATACTGTACCAAACGATCCAAAATCTCCATTCGTAACATCAGGACTTCGTCTTGGAACACCAGCTGTTACAACTCGTGGACTGAAAGAAGACGATATGAAAGTGATCGCAAAAGCTATTCGTCTGACATTATTAGACAAGAAACTTGATGAAGCAAACGAATTAGTATTAGGATTAACAGAAAAATATCCACTCTATGAATAATCCATCACAGAGTCGTATTTGGAGGCAGAAATCAATATGAGGATTACAAAGAAACAAGGGGGAATCATAGGAGGTGCCGTAGCGGTTGTTTTAATAGCAGCCGCTATCGGTGTCCATGCCCATTATCAGAACCGTTGGTATCCGGGGAGTACATTTAACAAGGTTGATGTGTCAGGAATGACATACGAAGAATCAGTGAAGAAAGTAAAGAAATCCATTGATTCTTACAAGTTAAAGATCAAGGGAAGAAATAACGGACAGGAAGTGATTTCCGGTAAGGAGATCGATCTTGCATTTAAGACAGAATCACATGTAAAGGATGCTTACAAAAAGCAGCACAGCCAAAGTGTATTTTCAACGATCTTTGGTGGCAAAAAAACCAAAGTGACAGCAGTTGCATTATCAGAGCAGAAATTAAAGGCTAAATTAAAACAATCCGTTTTGATCAAAGGCAGTGATACATATAAGATCACAAAACCAGTGGATGCAACGATCGTATATTCTGCAGATAAGAAATACGGTGTAATCCAGAAGGAAGATGAAGGAAATTACTTAAACCGTAAAGCATTTTATGACGCAGTAGAGAAATCCATAGAGTCTTTAAGTAACACACTGAATCTGACAGATGAAAAGAAGAATCCGGACGTCTATAAAAAGCCTGGTCTGTATCATGATGATGAAGAATTAAAACAGATGCAGACAACCTACAATGAGTATTTATTACATTTCATTCAGTGGGATATGGGCAATAATGTCAAAGAAACATTAGGCCCAGATGCGTTAAAAGACTGCATCAAAGTAAACACAAAGAGACATACTGTAAAATTAGATCAGCCTGCCGTCGAGAAATGGTTAGAAAGCTTTTGCTTAAAATACAAGACACAGGGAATCGCAAGAACATTTAAGACACATTCTGGCAAGAAGATCAAAGTCAGTGGTGGAGACTATGGATGGCGTATCGATTATGACAAAGTTATCGCACAGACAATGAAAGCGTTAAAGAAAGCACCAGATGAATCTGCGATCAAAGCCTATGAGAAAGGCCCTTCCAAGGAGAATGAACAGGCTTTACTTACAAGCTTAAAACCAGTCTACAGCCACAAAGGATATCGTATGGATTATACGAACAAGCAAAATGACTGGGATACACAAAACTACAGTGAAGTTGACCTGTCAGCACAGGAAGTTTTCGTCTACAAGAAAGGAAAACTTGTATTCAGCACAACCTGTATCACTGGAAAAGCAACACCAGATCGTATCACAAGAACCGGTGTTTATGACATCAAAGAGAAGAAACTTACAAAGACATTAACAGGTGCGGATTACAGTGTTCCAACAAGATATTGGACAAGGATCATGTGGACAGGAACAGGATATCATTACAGCAGCAGAGGAGACTGGGGAAGCTGGTCACCAACATATTATAAGACGAATGGATCTCATGGATGTGTTAACTTAACATTATCAGATGCAAGATCTGTATATAACCTGACGAAGATCGGAGATCCTGTATTTATTCATTATTAAAAGAAAGAAAAAGAGGTTTCAATCAATGAGAAATCAATATGAAAAACAGGAAAAAGTATTATGGTATGCACAGATTATGATCTTTCTAGGAGTTTTGGCAACTTGGTTTAATCATATGGATATGCATACATTTTATACGATCAATATCATTTTATCAGTGATTTCAATCATTTCTCTGACACTGGATCGCTTTTACTTTAGTGAGAAGATCGGGCAGAAAGTGCATAATTCTTATTCTGTTGCATATGGATTACTAGTGATCTTTACGTTACTACTGGTAATTCAGTATGCGGGGATATTAAAGATCGATCTGATCATGCAAGAAGGGACAAAGATGATCTGGGCATTAACACCAGCATTGAGCCTTCTTTGGAAGACGAAATTCATCGCCTTCCGTGAATGGGATCAGCGTTAGAAGAAAGAGTTTGTTGCTGAAGAACAGATTTATAAAAGGCTCTTGGCGTTATGCCGAGGGTCTTTTTAAACATTTCAGAGAAATAACTGCTGCCAGAGAAACCATACATCTTAGCGATATCTGTTATCTTTTTCTCATGTTTTATAATCTCAGACAAGCTCATATGAATACGAAGCTGATTCAGATAATCCACAGGACTTAGATGAACATTTCTTTGAAAGAGTCGGCAGCATTCACTATTGCTTAGATGGCAGTAAGAAGCAATATCAGCGAGTGTATGCTTTTGGTCGATCGTTTTAGTAAGATATATCATCACATCTTTCATACGTTCCAAATCTCTGGATTCTTTTAAGGACAGTTCTTTGGAGAGATTCACATTATGAAAGATATAATAAAAGATCTCGTTTACAAAATGGTTGATCTTCAATTCATAACCATCAACAGGACGGTCACAGATATCATTCATTTTGCGGATCATTTCAAGGATATATTTCTGCCAAGGGACTTTTGGAACGAACGTTAAAAATCCAAAGGAAGGATGATCGACCAGAGGTTTGATATATTTTTGATATAAAGGATTATCTTCTGTCTGAAAAAGAACAGAAGGGCAGATCCGGTAGATAACAAAGCGGCAGTCATAAGACTGATATGCACAAGCGGAATGAATCTCCCCAGTGTTTAAAAAGAAACCTTCTCCAGAAGAAACCAGAAAAGCCTTCTGCCGGACACGAAATTCCATCATGCCAGAGAGAACATATATAAACTCAAATTCATCATCCCAATGAGGAAACAAAACCTGAGCAGGCATCTGTCGGATATCCAGTACCTTGCGCTCAAAGGAAGCCGTTTTAGAAAGCGGAAGCAGTGGAAAATAAGTGATAGATGAATGGCAAATATCATAATTCATAGAAAAACCTCATAATATCAATATTGTTATAAAAAATGTCGAATTGTGTCATAATATAGTTTGATTTTACTATGATTGTTATAAAAATTCAAGAATAGAAAAGGCATTTTCACTGGAATGGCGATAAAATATCCAGTGAAAATGCCTGATAAAATGTCTGTGTTCTGTGATATTTGATAGAAAGAGCGAGTGCCTTAATAACCTAGAGATTCACCAACAAGGATTACTTTGACACGATCTTTCATCATTGCACTCTGACGTCTTGTCACAACGATCTGACTGCAGATGCAGGTATCACCATAACAGTCACCACAACGTCCAGTCATAGAACAAGGAGTTTTCAGTCCGAGACGAAGAGTGTTTGGAGGGCTGGCAAAATTACGAACTCTCTTAATACCATCTTCCACATCATTGACAACTTTGTTCATACCAACGATCATGATCACATGTTTAGGACCATAACTTAAGCACGCAACACGGTTACCAGTTCCATCGATATTGATCAGTTCTCCATCTAAGGTGATCGCATTAGAGCTCATCAGGAAATAATCAGATAAGACAGCCTTAGAAAAAATCTCACGCTGCTCATCAAAATTCTTTGCAACAGAACGATCGATCAGATGATAGTTTCCTTCCTTTAAGGCATCCATCAGTCCAATCTCAGAAACACTCATAGAACCACCCCAAGAAACAGAAGAACCCTCTTTGATATAACTAAGAGCCTGTTTTAGGGCGTCTTCCTTGGTTGCACAGAAAACACCATGCATATTTCTTTTTTCAAGTCCCTTGATAATTGTTTGTGCACGAAGTTTGGTTGCTTCATTTAAAAACATACTCATCATCCTTTCAGTATAAATTTTATGTGGAATCATGATTCTACAAATATGAATTCCACAAGAACTAGATTTAATTATATCATGTTTTCAATGGTTATGTTATAATATATCGTAAAACTTTTAGAAAGAGGTAATTTTTTGAAAGCACTATTTATCACAGAGAAACCAAGTGTCGCAAGAGAATTCGCAGCGGCACTGAATATAAATGCAAAAAACAGAGACGGATACATGGAAGGAGACAAGGCAGTTATCACATGGTGCGTCGGACATTTAGTTACCATGTCTTATCCAGACCAGTATGACCCTGCACTAAAGAAATGGGACTTAGAAACCATTCCATTTATTCCAGATACATTTAAATATGAAACGATCCCAGGAGTACAAAAACAGTTTAATATTGTATCTTCACTCCTTAATCGAGAAGACATTGATACGATCTACGTCTGCACTGACTCCGGACGAGAGGGAGAATACATCTACCGTCTGGTAGACCAGCAGGCCAATGTCAGCAAAGACAAGAAGAAAAAACGTGTCTGGATTGATTCCCAGACAAAAGAAGAAGTGATCCGCGGGGTAAAAGAAGCGAAAGACTTAAGTGAATACGACAACCTAGCCGCCGCCGCATACCTGCGAGCCAAAGAAGACTATCTGATGGGAATCAACTTCTCCAGAGTCCTGACACTCAAATATGGCTGGACACTCGGTAACTATTTAAATCAGAAACGAAGCTTAGTGGTAGCAGTCGGACGAGTGATGACTTGTGTTCTCGGAATGATCGTCAAGAGAGAACGAGAGATCCGTACCTTTGTGCCAACACCGTTTTACAGAATCTTAGGACACTTTGACTGCCAGGGATTTGAAGTGGAAGCCGAATGGAAAGCAGTGAAAGGATCAAAGTACTTTGAGTCCAAGAAACTATATAAGGATAACGGATTCCTGGACAAGAACGATGCACAGGAATTCATCAAATATTTAGAAGATGGAAGTAACAATAAGACGATCGTAGTATCCTCATCCAAACGACAGGAAAAGAAGAATCCGCCGTTATTATATAATCTGGCAGAACTTCAGAATGAATGTTCCAAACGATTCAAGCTAAGTCCAGATGAGACATTAAAAGTGGTCCAGGACCTATATGAAAAGAAACTGGTTACATATCCAAGAACCGATGCCAGAGTCTTATCCAGTGCGGTCGCCAAAGAGATTTATAAAAATATCGGGGGATTAAACAACTACACTCCATTATCAGAATTTGCAAATGAGATCATGCAGGGCAAGAAGTATCAGGGAATCATCAAGTCGAAATACGTAGATGACAAGAAGATCACCGACCACTATGCGATCATTCCAACCGGACAGGCAGTAGGCAGTTTATCAAGGATCTCAGAGATGGGACAGAAAGTCTACGATGTGATCGCCAGAAGATTCCTAAGCATTTTTATGCCGCCAGCCGTGTACTTAAAAATCAAATTAGAGACACAGACCAAAGGCGAAGCATTCTTTGCAAACTTTAAGATGTTAAAAGACCCAGGATACTTAAAAGTCACAGGAATGGGCGGACAGAAGAAAGAAGCTCAATTAACAGAAGAACAGATCCATGCGATCTCATCTTTGAAGAAAGGTATGCCTCTTCCAGTGAAAGACTATACGATCAAAGATGGAACAACATCCGCACCAAAACGATACAACTCAGGTTCCCTGATCCTTGCGATGGAAAATGCAGGACAGCTGATCGAAGATGAAGATTTAAGAGAACAGATCAAAGGAAGCGGGATCGGAACGAGTGCGACAAGAGCAGAGATCGTAAAGAAATTAGTGTCCAATAAATACATTGCATTAAATAAAAAGACACAGATCGTAACACCGACTTTAACCGGAGAGATGATCGTCAATGTTGTCAGTGCATCCATTGGATCACTCTTAAACCCAACCTTAACCGCAAGCTGGGAAAAAGGTCTTACTTATGTGGCAGAAGGAAGTGTCACAGAAGAAGAGTATATGCAGAAGTTAGACAAGTTTGTCACCCAGAAGACAAATATTGTCAAGCAAAATAACTTCCAGTATCAGCTCAGACAATCCTTTGATCAGATCGCACCATATTATCAGAAGAAAAAATAAAATAACATTCATAAAAACACCTTCCATCACATATATTTGGATTATACCAAAATGGGGAGGTGTTTTTAAATTTATGAAAGAGGAAGAAATCTTAGGAATCCTTCCATTACATATCAGAACGATCATAAAGCAGGCAGGCATCAACTGGGACGAACTTCAGGAAATCCGCCTGCGTATTCAAAAGCCAGTCATTTTAAAATACAACGCAAAAACCTGCTATCTATCCGAACAGGGAAAGATCACAACAAGAAAAGAACAATTACATATCGTAACCTCACAAGAGATCAGACAAGCCATGGAATATATCAGCAGCTATTCGATGTATGCTTATATCGAACAGTTAAAACAAGGATTTTTAACGATTCGAGGCGGACACCGAGTTGGTATCTGCGGAACCGTTGTCATGGATCATGACAAAGTCAAAACAATCCGACATATTTCCGGATTAAATATCCGAGTCGCACATGAAGTGAAAGGATGTGCGGACATCTTATATTCACGCTGCACCAGAATGGGAAAATTCATTCCAACGCTGATTATATCACCACCCGGCTGTGGAAAAACAACTCTGCTTCGGGATATGATCCGAAAAATCTCTGATGAAGGACAGACCGTCGGAGTTGTCGATGAACGAAGTGAGATCGGAGCATGCTACCAAGGCGTTGCCCAAAATGATCTCGGGATTCAGACAGATGTCATGGATGCATGTGAAAAAGGACAGGGCATGAATATGCTGATCCGATCCATGGCCCCCGATGTGATCGCTGTGGACGAGATCGGAAGCAAAGAAGATGTGGAAGCCTTATTTTTCTGTGCCTATCGTGGCTGCAGCATTCTTGCAACGGCCCATGGAAAGAACAAAGAATCGTTATCCAAGAATCCCTATATGCGGGAGATCATCAACAAAAAGATGTTTCAGCGCTACGTGATCTTAGAACAGCGAAACCAGCCTGGCTATATCGCACAGATCATGGATGAAAACGGGGTGATCCTAAATTGATCAAGATATTAGGATCATTGATCGTGATCTTCGCAGGGATCGGATTTGGATTTCACAAAGCCGCAAAAGAACAAAAACGTCTGGAACAGGGAATTGCGATCAAACGAATGTTATACCTTCTGCAAGGAGAGATCCGCTATGGATTCACCCCACTTCCAGAAGCTGTTTTAAAAATATCGACAAAGACAGAGAAGGAATATCAGCCATTTCTAAAAAAGGTGGCAAAGCAGTTAGAGACACACAGTGAAGAATCTTTCGCTAAAATATGGCAGCAGACCGCGGAGCAGAAATTAAAACAAGTGATCTATGAACCAAAGTTTTATGAAATCTTAAAAAACATGGGAGAAACGATCGGCTATCTTGACCAACAGATGCAGGAGAAAACGATCCTGCTGACGATTGAACAACTCGATGACCAGATCTTCCTTATGAAAGATCAAGTAGTAAAGAATTGCAAGATGTACCGAAGCCTCGGTATATCACTAAGCGTTCTGATCGTGATCATCTTACTATAAAGCAACTACCAGACATTTTTATGACAAGGAGGGGTTATGAGTGTCAATATCATTTTTCGCATCGCAGCCGTTGGAATTCTTGTAACGATCCTTGTGCAGGTCTTAAAACATTCCGGAAGAGACGAACAGGCATTTTTGATCACACTTGCCGGACTGATCCTTGTCCTTGGTTGGGTGATTCCGTATATCTATGATCTGTTTGAAAGCGTCCAGACACTTTTTACGATATCCTAGAGATTGGAGGCGGATACTAAGATGATAAAAGTCGCAGTCTTTGGAATCGTTGCAAGTCTGATCGCCATGAAGATCAAAACGATCCGTCCAGAGATCGCAGTCGTGATCGCAGTGATCTCAAGCATTCTTCTGGCAATGTATGGACTAAAACAAATGGAGGAAATACTAACCGTGTTTGAGATGATCCGGTCCTATTCAAAAATCCCACCAAGCTACTTCCAGATCCTTTTAAAACTGATTGGTATCTCTTTCATCTGCGAGTTTGCATCCAATATCTGCAAAGACGCAGGACAGGCATCGATTGCAAAGCAGATCGAGTTTGCAGGAAAATTAGCGATCCTGATCGTTGGACTTCCAGTCTTTGAATCGCTGCTTGGAACAATCCAGAAACTATTAGGAAATGGTACATGAAACAAAGAATATTCCTGCTAACCTTGCTATTTTTACTGATCCTTACAAGAACAAATGATATTTCAGCCAAAGAAACAAAACTAAACGAAGATATGTTTACCAATGTGGAAAACACCTTAAAAGACAAAGAGATCGATCTATCTTATACACAATTAGTAAAACAGCTGATCCACGGAAATGTAAAAGGTGTTCTGCATACGATCAAAGCCAAAATGAAAGAGGTCTTTTTAAACCGTATGTTGATCCAAAAAGACCTGATCAGAGAAATCCTTCTGATCGCATTTACCGCAGCCATCTTTAAAAATCTGTCCGATTCCTTTTTTCAGCAAAGCACAGCCAATAGTGCATTTTATATTACTTATGTGATCCTATGCGGTGTCATGGTACATTCCTTTTTTTATTTAAACAAAACAGTGACGCAGCTCGTTACCTTAATGGCAGATTATATGAAAGGAATGATCATGGCATATTCACTGGCTGTTGTCTCAACTTCCGGGATCACGACATCAACGACAGTTTATGAATTCTATCTTCTGCTGATCTATGCAATGACAACCCTTACAAATGTTGTATTACTTCCGATGATCAAGATCTTATTTGTCTTAAAGATCATCAACCATATATCTAAAGAAGAACATTTTTCAAGACTATGCAAAACGCTCGAAGGTGTGATCAAGTTTTTGCTCAAAGGATTCCTAAGTGTCCTGTTAGGAGTCCAGCTGATCCAGTCGATGATCCTTCCAGCCGTTGATTCCATGAAAAATACAGTTCTCCAAAAAGGAATGAGTGCCATTCCAGGAATCGGAAGTGGTTTGAATTCAGCCATGACCATGGTCATCGGTTCGGCAGTTGTGATCAAAAACAGCATCGGAGCCGTTGGAATCCTTGTACTGATCGTGATCATCGTTCCACCAGTCATAGAGATCACAGCAGTTGTTCTTACCTATCTGCTGGCAGGAATCATGATCCAGCCAATATCCGACAAAAGGATCACCGGAGCGATGGATGCAGTCATTCAAAGCGGAAAATTAATGCTTTCGATGATCTTTACGATGGCACTGTTATTTATCCTATCCGTGGCATTGATTGCATTCTCAACCAACGTCAATTATTATGCGGGGTAAGGATTATGGATTATCTGAAAATGATCATATTTTTTCTGATCTTAACAACACTGATCGATCAGCTCTGCGACAAAAGCATCTACCGTCCATACCTTCGGTTAATGACAGGATTTATGCTCATCTCCCTAATGATGCAGCCAATATCCTATTATTTATCCAACGAAGATATCGTGACACAGGCAATCTCAACCGCAGTCAAAGGAGAAAATAACCCTGCATTTTTAGATGGTGCAAAAGAGGAAAAACAAAATCAGATCAAAGAACAGATCACAACGTTATTTTCACAATACGATCTCAAAGTATTAGACGTTGACTCAAAGGTAAATGAAAAAGGAACCATCGAGAAGATCGACATCAAAACAGACAAGCTTCGTCATACAAAGAAACTAAAAACCGCAATTTCAAACTTCTATAATATGAAGGAATCTAATATAAATATAAGTGAGTAGAAGAAATATGATAGAGAGGGAAAAACTACAACATCTGATCGAAAATATCGGCATTCCAAAACTTTGCCTGATCTTACTTCTTGGCATCAGCCTGATCATCGTAAGTATCCCATCCGGGAAGACAAAGAAGAACGCACAAAGCACTGAAACCACAGCAAAAGAAGATTCTACCGATCTCTATGTGAAAAAGCAGGAGAGACGATTGGTCAATGCATTAAAACATGTAGAAGGAGTCGGAAAAGTAAAAGTGATGATCACCGTTAATTCATCCAAAGAAGCTGTCGTAAATAAAGACAGTCCCTACGAACAAAGCAGCAGTGAAAAAGAAAAAACGGTCAAAGAAGATGAACAGACTGTCTTAGTCGAAGAAGACGGAAAGAAAATTCCATACGTGATCAAAGAAGTAGAACCAGTTGTTGAAGGAGTGGTCGTTGTCGCCCAGGGCGGTGGGAATGATATTATAAAGAATCAGATCGTTGAAGCAGTTTCTGTGTTATTTCATATTTCATCTTATAAAGTGAAAGTCTTAAAAATGGAGGATTCCTAACAATGAAAAAAGTATTTCAGAAAAATCAGATGATCATCATGACCTTAGCGGTTGTGATCGCTGTTGCAGGGTATGTAAATTATAGTCAGAAATACGATCCGGCTGGGACGAAGAATAGTAAGACGAAGACAGTTTCAAAGAATGTGGCAAAAGAAAGTGCGGCAGCAGTAACCGATGATGTGACCGATGTTGGGGAAGCGGTGCTTACAAATGCTCAGGTTAGTAATTATGTGGCGAAAGCAAAATTAGAGAGGGAGCAGGTGCATAGCAAGGCGAAGGATACACTGGAAGAGATTATTAAGGATCAGACGGTGAAAGATAGCGTGAAGCAGGATGCGGTGGATAAACTGGCAATGCTGTCAGAACAGATGGAGATGGAGACTGCAGCTGAGAATCTGCTGGGGGCTAAGGGATTTTTGAATAGTATTGTTACGATTACGAATGGGAAGGTGGATGTGTTGGTGAATAAGAAGGATCTGTCTAAGGTTGAGAGGAGTCAAATTGAGGATATTGTTGTTAGGAAGGTGGGGTGCCAGTTGGGGGATGTGGTGATTAGTTCGATTAAGACGGAGGAGTAGAAGTGTATATGGAATAGAGGGTTTGGGTTCTCTCTGGATGATATTCTTGGGTAATTTAGGAATATTGTTCAGAGAGAATTTTATGTTTATATATGGATTTGTATATTAGGGTTGCATATTTGATTGATTGGATTCATAATAGGAAGTGTCAAGCTAATAAAAAACTTGATATGATAAAAATATAATGATTTCTGTCGACCTGTGATAGTGTAAAAAACGCAGGGAATCGACAGAAGTAAAAAATGGCTAAAATAGGAGGTGTTGCTAAAACATATGATGAAGAGTGAGAAAGAAATGATATATTTTGAAGAGGTCGACAGAATAAAGGTGTTTCGTGGAGTAAATAAGCAGTTGGTTTTGGGACGGGGAATTAATAGAAACATAATGGAATTTAAAGGACGTAGAAACACTAAACAGCTTTGCAGATCACGCGAATTAATAGAAACATAATGGAATTTAAAGATAGCTGACCCGGTTGCATTTCTAAGATGTTACATACGAATTAATAGAAACATAATGGAATTTAAAGCTTTCTTAATGTCATCAAGGTTATTTTTGTTTTAGCGAATTAATAGAAACATAATGGAATTTAAAGTCAACATACACTGTCTTGTGTGCATTGTTTCGATGCAGAATTAATAGAAACATAATGGAATTTAAAGAATCTAGTTTGTGAAAAATAAAAAATACAAAAAACCGAATTAATAGAAACATAATGGAATTTAAAGGTATTAGATATTACGTTTTAAGGATGGTGGAAAATAGAATTAATAGAAACATAATGGAATTTAAAGTATTTTTACATGGTTAAAATTGTGAAAATCTATTTGGAATTAATAGAAACATAATGGAATTTAAAGTGGAAAAAGAGACAGGCAGTGAAGTGAGGATAAACTGAATTAATAGAAACATAATGGAATTTAAAGCGTTTTGCGTGACCTTTTTCAAGTAGGTGAGTCAGACGAATTAATAGAAACATAATGGAATTTAAAGGCGATAGCTGCGATCATGACGATCTTCACAACGCTTTGAATTAATAGAAACATAATGGAATTTAAAGTTTCTTCAGTGGATTCAGGAGCATGAATGGGATAAGGGAATTAATAGAAACATAATGGAATTTAAAGACAGCCGCGGAAGCAACATTCAGATGTTATATTTCAGAATTAATAGAAACATAATGGAATTTAAAGCTGCAACCAGACGGCATTTTGAGGAAATCATTTGCGAATTAATAGAAACATAATGGAATTTAAAGTCTATATGCAGAGATAAAATTCTCCTTTCACTGTTTTAGAATTAATAGAAACATAATGGAATTTAAAGTTCGATGATACGTTCAATCAGATCTCCGTAGATGTCTTGAATTAATAGAAACATAATGGAATTTAAAGTCTTACCTGGTATCCTTGTTTATTCATCAGCGAAAAAGAATTAATAGAAACATAATGGAATTTAAAGTTTATTTCTGCTTTTATCCCAAGACACCCCTTTTAGAATTAATAGAAACATAATGGAATTTAAAGTTTAATGTACGACTTACACCGCTATCTTTTAAATTGAATTAATAGAAACATAATGGAATTTAAAGATTTTTGGCACCGATGTAACTTTGATATGTCAATTCGAATTAATAGAAACATAATGGAATTTAAAGATCTACATGCATATCGTATGCTAGTATGTCAAGAATGAATTAATAGAAACATAATGGAATTTAAAGAAATTTCCTTTATGATAATCCTTTAGATGACTGATCTGGAATTAATAGAAACATAATGGAATTTAAAGTTCCTTCAGTGGATTCAGGAGCATGAGTGGGATAAGGAATTAATAGAAACATAATGGAATTTAAAGGTAACTATAACGTAGAGATTTTAGATCATAACTTTTCAGAATTAATAGAAACATAATGGAATTTAAAGCCGTTTGCTCTCCAGTCGAAATATTTTTTAACTTCTGAATTAATAGAAACATAATGGAATTTAAAGTAGTCTTAACTGCTCTGATCGCAGCTGCTTTCATCCGAATTAATAGAATCATATTGGAAAATGTTATATTGGAAATATAGATATGGTATAAAAGTTATTATTAGTTATATAGTAGGCTCAATCTGAATTAATACAAAAATAATGGAAGTCAAGAATAAATTTGGGGGATATTATAAAAAACATGAAATGAAAACAGAATTTTTATGGAAAATAATAGAATTTTATTGAAATTTAAATTAGTATAAAAAGTTTTCCAATATGGACGATTAATATTAAATTTCATTGGTATAATTTAAATTTCAATATGAAAAATTACATTGATATTATAATAGATAGATTTACAAAAAGCAATAACAAAATAAAAATAAATATCATTAATATAAGGGTTGACTAAATATAAGTGAAAGAGTATTCTAAAAACAGGAAGGAGAAATAACACCTATGCGTTTAGAATTACAGATGGAATTATTGAAACCAGAGATAGATATTGATTATCGCAGAATTATAATATCTTATCTAAAATTTGCATTAGAACATTGTGAAGGGGGAAGATTTTTCGAAAAATTTTATAAGAATCGAGATAACATAGTTAAAGATTATTGTTTTTCAACAGTTTTTAGTAAGCCACGATTCACAAAAGAAAAAATTTATTTTGATAAAAATGAAATGAAAATCATATTTTCATGCAGTGATAGGAATCGAACGGGACTAATTTTTCAGACAGCATTTTTATCAATTCAGCATATGGAATTTCCTTTAGCAAATGGCAATCATATAATATTGAGAAAAATAATACAAAAAAAAGAAGTATTAATTACAGAACCTGTTGTGTATTTTCAAACAATGTTGGGAAATGGGCTATGTGTGCGTGAACATAATAGAGAAACAAATAGAGATACATTTATTACATGTGAAGATAAAGAATTTTCTGAAAAAACAGAATTGATCATAAAAAACCAGCTTCAAATGGCAGGATTTTATAAAAAGCAATACGAAGATATTAAAGTTGAACCAGTAGATTGCAAAAAAATAGTGGTAAAACATTATGGTATTTTTATAGATTTGACAGTAGGTATTTTAAAAATATCAGGAGATATGAATGCATTACAATATTTATATCAAAGCGGTGCTGGAAGTCATCATGCAACGGGCTTTGGAAGTCTCAATGTGATAAGACAAGGGGGGAAGATGAATGAAAGATGAAATGGTTTGTTTAGAGCCGTTTGATTGGAGATACTCTGCAGCTATTGTTGGGTTGCGAAAATACCTAGAATGGCTAGGTGTTGATGAAGAACCTAATTTGATAATAACAGAAGATACTCTTGAGTATAATAAGAAATATTTGGATAAAGAAGATTTCCTAAAATTTGCAGAATATTATTTCAAAGATGATATGCATCATATTGAAATAGAAAATAAATTAAAAGAAAAGAATCCTACAGAAGATCAAATAAATATTGTTAATGAAAAAATGAAGGCCAATACAATTTTGAAAAATAAATTTAAGAAAATTAAATTTGATGGACACAATCAAGATGAAATACAAAATATTATTGACCAAAATCGTGAAGAAATAATTTGTGAAACTTTTCGAAATAAAAATAATCTGTATAAAAACTATTGCAATCCAAATCAATTATTTAAAGATAAACAAGAATGTTGCAGGTTAAATGGGTATTATATTGATATGCCTAAAAAGGGAAAATCGATTTCATATGCATTTGATAAATCAAATTATGTAGGAAATGATATTCCAGAATTTGATTTTATCCCATTTGCGTTTAGTGGATGTCGAGAAAAGTTTTTTATAAATGACAATGTTGATTTAAATCGATTACAAAAAACGAATAATCAATGGACTCGCACTGTAAAATCACAAATGGAAGAGGCAAAACAAAAGAATGAGAGAGTCAATACTAAAAGAATTTTTATAGATTGCTTAATCGAAGCAAAAGATTTTCTTCAAAGTGATATAGAGATTATTGTGAAAAAACCAGAACGTGCATATTTTGAAACATTGTATTTAAGAAAAGAAAGCTTAGAAATTTTGAAAAATATGAAATCATATTATAAAGCTTTTTGCTTCAGTATAAAAATAAGTGATGATTATTGGATTAATATATTAAATGAAGTTTTTGACGCAGTCGTTAATTTTACTTTATTAGATAATTTAATTAATAAATTATTGAAAGACTCTAGAGAGGAAGGAAATTCATATGTAATTAGCAAATTATTGAAAGTAAATGTGGAAATTAAGAAAGGAGACGAAAAGATGAAAAATACAATGAAAGCTGCGTTTGCATGTGCGAAACAGATTGTTGATAAAAAAGATGGAAATAAACCTAGAGTATCCGATACCAAATTAAAATCTTATTGCACGAAATTAATTAATGCAATAATTTTAGATGATTATGATCAATTTCAAAAAATACTGATTAATTTATCTAATTATGCCGAAGTACCATGTGGATTTGCTTATGATTTATTTGAAGATTTTGAAGGAAATAAAGAAATTGCATACACATTTGTAAATAGTTTAAATCGATATAAAAATAATAATCAGGAGGGTAAAGATAATGAATAAGAAAGCATTAACATTAACAGTAGTAGCAAATATGACATCTAATTATTCTGAAGGATTAGGAAATGTTGCAAGTGTGCAAAAAGTGTTTAAAAACAGAAGAATATATTCTATGAGAAGTAGAGAAAGTTTAAAAAATGCAATCATGATACAGAGTGGATGGTATGATGATTTGGAAACAGAAGTAGATGGTGCTACACAAAAGAAAGTAAATGAGGATCTGAATGCCATTAACTGTAGAGCCTTGGAAGGTGGCTATATGAACACACAGGCAACAACTTATGTTCGCAGAAGTTCTTTCTATGTAACAGATGCAATTTCAACAGAACATTTTATCAGTGAACCCAGATTCCATAATAATTTATATATGGCAACAAATTATGCAAAAAGCAAAGGGTTATCTGTTCAAGAACCAGGAAAGAATAATATTGGATTGATGCCATATCAGTATGAATATGATAAATCATTAAAAATATATAGCATTACCATAGATCTAGAAATGATAGGAAAAGATGAAAACTTTGAAGGTGAAGCAGATGCAAAAGAAAAAGCTGATAGAGTTATTTGTTTATTATATGCAATTGAAAACTTATCTTTAGTAGTAAAAGGAAATTTGGATAACGCGGAGCCAATTTTTGCAGTAGGAGGTCTCTCTCCTAGAAAAACACATTATTTTGAAAATGTGGTCAATGTAGAAGAAGCAAAATTAATAATATCAAGTGATTTAAAAAATAAGATTGATAGGGGATTTTATGCAGGACTTCTTCAGGGAAATCTTTTAGAAAACGAAGAAGAGATTGAAGAAGAATTGCATCCATTAACAATCACAGAAATGTTTGATAAACTTCGTCAAGAAGTTAAAGAATATTACTTAGGTTAAAATAGGTTAAGGTAGGTGTAATTATGAAGGCATTACGGATTAAATTGCATCAGACAAGCGCAAATTATCGAAAAGAGGAGACAATCGATAATAAAATGACTTATCCATTACCTCCTATTTCAACGGTAACAGGTGCATTACATAGCATTTGTGGTTATACAGAGTACCATAAGATGCTAGTCAGTATTCAAGGAAATTACCAGTCCATGCAAAATAAGATTTATACACATCATTGTTTTTTGAATTCAACAATGGATGATCGCGGATTGTTAGTTAAAATGAAAAATGAAAACTTGTTATCAACTGCGTATGATAAAGTGGCTGAAGCAAAAAAATCTCAAGGTAATAGTTTCTTAAAGGGGATTACAATACAAGTATATAATCAGGGACTTTTAGATGAATACAGAAACTTAAAAGAAATGGGAAATAAAATAGCATTATGGAAAAAATCAGAAGAATATACTGATAAAGTTGCTATGTATAAAACAAAAAAACAACAATTAACGAAACAAAAAAAGACCTTAGATAAAAAATCAACAGAATATACAGATTTTGTTGAAAAAGAAAAGGAATTAAAACAAGAAGAAAAAGATTGGAAAAATAAAATAAAGGAGTATGAAGAAACACATTATAAAAAACCAATTGCTAAATTTAGATCTTTAACGAAATCTGTAAAAAAATATGAAATATTAAATAATATTACATTGATTCTGCATATTCAGGCAGAAGAAAGTGTATTGCAAGATATTATGGAAAATATCTATGATTTAAAAAGCTTAGGACGAAGTGAAGACTTTGTTGATGTTGAAGAAATAAAATTGGTTGATTTAGTTGAACCAGAGGAAGAGATTATAAGTTCTTATTCAGCGTATGTTAATTATCGAGATACAAAGCCAATAAATAATGTTGGAGATGGAAATATTATTGTTCTCACTAGTGAAGGAATACAAGGAACAAAATATTATATGGGAACTGAATACAAAAAAGAAAAGGGAAAACGTATTTTTCTTCAAGATAAAAAAGTTCCTGTAGTATATGTATCTAATCATAGTGTAGATGAGGAAAGTAAAAATGTATGGATTGATAATGCAGGAGATGAACAATATATAGTTAATTTTTTACAAAAGTAAAAATAAAGTAATAGAAGCATAATGGAAAATATAGTAGATTTTAAGAAGGGGAAATCATGATAAAAGATTTATATGATTATTTGGCAAAACCAGATAAAACTATAGGTGAACATGTTGAAGATTTAATATTTCGGGCTAATATCTTAAGAAAATTAGGATATATTAAAGATATTCATATATACAATTTACTCATACAAGCATGTAAAGGGCATGATTTGGGAAAAGCAAATAAAGAGTTTCTAAAACGTATTCTAAATCCTAAATTGCATTTTGACGAAACGAAAGAAATATCGCACAATATTTTATCAGTGTATTATTTAGATAAGAATGAATTCGACGAGAACACCGATGATTATTTGATTGTAGCATGTTGTATTTTATTTCATCATGATTATTGTAATGAGCCATTAGTTATAAAAACACGTACGTCACAAATTAATTCATTATTAATTCCTGAATATAATCAAAAGCCAAGTAGAAGGATGCTAAAAAATATTTGTAATAATTATTTAAAAAAACAAGAGACAATTATAGTAAAAGGATTATTACACCGATGTGATTATAGTGCCAGTGGAAATTATGAGATAGAATATCCGAATGATTTTTTAGAAGCTGGATTAGCACAAATGATGAATGAATGGCGGAAAAAGAAAAAAGATAGTTGTTGGAATGAACTACAGGAGTTTTGCATAGAAAATCGGGAAGAGAATATTATTGCATTAGCACCAACAGGGATGGGAAAAACAGAAGCCGGCTTATTATGGATTGGTAATCATAAAGGATTTTTTATATTGCCAATACGAACTGCTATTAATGCAATCTATGATAGAATCAAGAACCAGATTTTAAAAGATGAGAAATTAGAAGAGCGATTAGGATTATTACATTCAGAAAGTTTGTCTTATTATGGAAGTCATGTAGGACAAGAAATGGATATTTTGGATTATAGAAACAGAGGACAGGCATTATCGTTACCATTGAATATATCAACTTTGGATCAGCTATTTGATTTTGTTTTCAAATACAAAGGATATGAGATGAAGCTAGCCACATTAGCTTATTCAAAAATGGTTATTGATGAAATTCAAATGTATGATGCAGAAATGTTGGCATATCTAATTTACGGGCTGAGACGTATTCATGAATTAGGTGGGAAAATAGCAATTGTTACAGCTACTTTACCGCCATTTATCAAAAAGTTATTAAGGGATAAAAATATAGGAAATATAGAATTTAAAGAGCGCGATTTCACAAATGATTTAAAAAGACATTCTGTAAAGGTGATAGATGAATCAATTTGTGAAGATGATATTATTCAATGCTATAACCAAAATATAAAGGAAGGTAAAGGAAATAAAATATTAGTTGTTTGTAATACGATAAAGAAAGCTCAGAAGATGTATGACCAAATCAAAGAAAAAGATGAGACATTAAATTCACATGTATTTCATAGCAGATTTGATCGAGAAGATCGAAAAAAATTAGAAAATGAGATTAAAGAGTTTGGAAAGACATACAACGAACGAAATGAAATAGATATACAGAATGATATCTGGATTGCAACATCTATTGTGGAAGTAAGTCTGGATATTGATTTTGACTATTTATTTACAGAGCTAACTGATTTAAATGGATTATTTCAAAGAATGGGAAGATGTAATCGAAAAGGAGTAAAGCAGTTAGAGGGGTACAATTGTTTTGTTTATTGCGATGGAAGTGATGTCAAACAGGGACAAAAAGGATTTTTAGATCCTGTATTTTATGAACAATCTAAGAAAGCATTGAAGACAGTAGATGGAATTCTTGAGGAAAATGAAAAAACAAAACTTATTAATGATTATTTTACATTTGAAGCTATAAGATCAAGTGACTATATGCACCAATTCAAAGATACGTTTGATTGGATTTCAGGACTAGATATTGGTGAATTTAAGAGAGATGAAATAAAAATGCGAAATATTTTTACAAAATCAATTGTACCTAAGATAGTATATGACCAAAATAAAAATGAAATTATATTATTAGAAGAGAAACAAACATTAATATCCAAAAAGTTGAAAGATTCTGAAATTAAACAGAAAGAAAAAGAGAATCTATTCAGAGAAAGAATAGAAATCCAGGAGAGGTTAAGAGACTTTATTGTACAAATTCCGTATTATGAATATCATAAATATTATAAAAAAGTATATCAAACATATGAAACTGTTAATATTAGTAAATATGAACATATCGAAGTTATGGATTGTCAATATGATATCAAGGGATTCTATCCACTAAATTATGAAAAGGTAGGAGAAGATGCGATGATATTTTAAAAGAGGTGTCTATGGAAGAACGAATTACAGGGGTTATGATTTACTATTACTTTGTATGTAAACGGAAATTATGGTATTTTTGTCATGACATACAAATGGAAAACGTGTCTCAAAATGAGAACGTTCAATTAGGAAAGTTATTGGATGAGACTAGTTATGGAAGAAATCAGAAACATATTAATATTGATGATACAATAAACATTGATTTCATAAAAGATTTTCAAGAAATTCACGAAGTAAAAAAGAGTAAGGCCATAGAAGAAGCTGGAATATGGCAGGTAAAATATTACTTATATTATTTGAAGAAAAAGGGGGTTGATATTTCAAAAGCACAAATAGACTATCCACTGTTAAAGAAAAATATTGAAGTCAGTTTATCAGAAGAAGATGAGAAACAGATGAAAAATATTATAGATCATATTATTCAAATTCGAAAACAGGCAATACCGGAATTGGATGATTCAAAAAAGATATGTAAAAAGTGTGCATATTATGACATTTGTTTTATTTAAGGGGAGAATGCATATGAAAAAGAGTCTATATATATACAATTGCGGAGATTTGAAAAGAAAAGATAATACATTACGATTTACAACTTATGACGATGAAAAAAGAGACGTTCCAATTGAAAGAATTTCGGATATTTATGTAATGTCTGAATTATCATTTAATACGAAGTTCATAAACTTTATATCACAATATGGAATACCGATGCATTTTTTTAATTATTATCATTTTTATACAGGAAGTTATTATCCAAGAGAAAGTTTATTATCTGGAGAATTATTAGTAAAACAAGTGGAACATTACATAGATAAAGAAAAAAGAATCGTTATTGCGAGAAAATTTATTGAAGCGGCAGCAGAAAATATTTATCGAAATTTAAGATATTATAATAGCCGAGGAAAAGATGTAACGGAACATATGAGATATATTGAAGGGTTAAAAAAGAAAATACCCAATGCACAAGAAATTGATCAATTAATGGGAATAGAAGGTAATATTCGTAAAAAATACTACGAAGCATGGAGTGTTATTATAAACCAAGAGATTGAATTTGAAAAACGAGTGATGCATCCACCAGATAATATGATTAATTCACTAATTTCTTTTGTGAATTCTCTGATTTATTCAAAAACACTTACAGAAATATACCATACTCAATTAAATCCAACGATCAGTTATTTACATGAACCAGGGAGCAGACGATATTCATTATGCTTAGATTTATCGGAAATCTTTAAACCATTAATTGGAGATCGTTTGATATTTTCATTATTGAATAAAAAGCAGATTACAGAAAATAGTTTTACAAGGGAGTTAAATTTCCACCATTTAAAGAAAGAAGCATCTCAGTTAATTGTAAATGAACTTGAAAAGAAATTACAGGCAACAATTATGCATAAAGACTTGCATAGAAAAGTATCTTACCAATATTTGATTAGAGTAGAAGCATATAAATTAATAAAACATCTAATTGGAGAGAAAGAATATGAAGGATTTAAAATGTGGTGGTAAATATGTATGTAGTTTTAGTTTATGATATTAGTCAAGAGAAAAATGGTGCAAAACGATGGTCAAAGGTATTCAAGATAAGTAAAAAATATCTGTCACATATACAAAATTCTGTATTTGAGGGAGAGATAAGTAAACCACAATTAGTACAATTGCAACAGGAAATGAAACCGTATATTGATACAGAATTGGATTCGGTTATTATATTTAAAAGCCGACAAGAAAAGTGGCTGGACAAGGAATTTTGGGGTAAAAAAGAGGATAAAACAAGTTTTTTCCTTTAAACCTTTAAAATATAGAATATATGATAAAGCACAAGAAGAAATACGGAATTGAAATGGCATATATAATGGATTATGCACTATGGATTGTAATCAGGTTTTAAACATTAAAGGTGAAATATAAAATGAATATAGAAGCTTTTAACACAGATACTTTACGAAAACTAGTCCGCAATCTACAAGATGAAAATAAAAAATTAAAGGAAAAGCTAGATGAAGCCAATATACCATACGAAGAAATAAATCTTTTTGAACAACCAATCAATAAATCAGCAGAATACGATCCAGATCAAGGTGGCCGTATTATTCATCCAGGATATATCACAGAAAATATGGCAAAACGTTTTTTCGCTATGTTTTGGGGAAGAGAAGATGTCTATGCCAAAAGAGCAAGAAATGGTGGCTATTTTCCTCAATGTGATAACCGATGGAATAGTTATTTATGTCCTAAACAACAAAAGAAGAAAGTATATTGTGATGAATGTAGCAATAGGAAATGGACAAAGCTTGATGTAAAAAAGATCATTACACATTTGTTAGGATACAAAGAAGATGGATCAGATGTCATAGGAGTATATCCACTTTTACCAGATGGTACTTGCAGATTTCTTGTATTTGACTTTGATTATCATGAAAAAGATGCGGAGAAAATAGATTTTGCAAATCAGAATGATGAATGGAAAGATGAAGTCGATGCATTACGAAAGATGTGTGAACAAAATGGAATTCATCCATTAGTGGAAAGATCTAGATCAGGAAGAGGCGCTCATGTATGGATCATCTTTCAACAAGCAATTCCTGCATCAAAGGCAAGAAATTTTGGATTTATGTTATTAGATAAGGGTGCATCATCTGTCAATTTAAAATCATTTCATTATTATGATCGTATGTATCCATCACAAGATATGGCAAATAGTATTGGAAATCTAGTAGCATTACCACTTCAGGGATTAGCGTTAAAAAATGGAAATAGTGCGTTTGTAGATGATAACTGGAATGCATATCCTGATCAATGGGATATCCTTTTAAATAAAACGAAAAAGTTAGCAGTTGAAGAAATTGATATGTGTATAGAAAAATGGAAGCAAGAATTGATACAATATCAAGGAATTGCTAACAATGATAATTTAAAAGACAGACCCAAACCATGGAAGAAAAAACAAATGTTTTCAAAGACAGATGTTACAGGGAATTTACATATTATCTTAAGTGATGGAGTTTATCTTGACACATTAAATATTATGCCAAGATTACAAAATCAGATCCGAAGTATGGCAGCATTTGATAACCCAGAGTTTTATAAAAATAAACGTATGGGATATTCTAATTATTATAATTACAGTGTTGTTTATCTGGGAAAAGATATCAACGGATATATTCGAATTCCAAGAGGATTACGAGAAGCAGTAATAGAACAATGTAAAACGGCTAGTATTGATTATGATGTTTCTGATGAAAGAGAAAAAGGACATCCGATCAGAGTTAAATTTAAAGGAAAATTGAAAGAAGAACAAAATGAGGCAGCAGAAAAATTATTACATCATTCGGATGGGATTTTAAATGCAGCGACAGCTTTTGGTAAAACAGTTGTATGCAGTTATTTGATTGCCAAAAGAAAAGTAAATACATTGATTTTGTTGCAGAGCAAAGATTTATTACTTCAGTGGGTAGAAGAGCTGAATAAGTTTTTGGATATTGATGAGAAACCACCAATTTATAAAACGAAGAGTGGAAGAAAGAGACAGAGAAAAAGTGTGATTGGTATTTTACATGGAAGCAAAAACACACTGACAGGAATTGTAGATGTAGCAATGGTGGGTTCTATGTATTCAAAAGGAAAATATCAAGATATGTTAAATTCATATGGAATGGTAATTATGGATGAATGTCATCATGCAGCCTCTAAAACATCAATACAGTTGTTGCAAAAGATCAATGCGAAATATGTTTATGGAGTATCAGCTACACCAAAACGAGGTGATCATCTTGATCGTATAATATATATGCTATTAGGTCCTCAAAGACATAAATTTACTGCATTAGACAGAGCAAAACAACAAGGAATAGGACACTATTTTATACCAAGATACACAAGAATGATTGAAACCGAAGAAAGTAAACAAAACATTAATAAGGCATATCAAAATATCAGTGAGAATGATGCTCGAAATCAAATGATAATAGAAGATGTAAAATCCAGCATTCATTTAGGGCAAACACCAGTTATATTGACAAGATATAAGGAACATGCAAAAGTTCTTTATCAAATGTTGGAAGGTGTGGCAGATAATATTTTCCTTTTGTACGGAGATAATACAGATCGACAAAATTTGGAGATAAGAGAGAGTTTAAAACAGGTGAAGAAAGAAGAGTCATTAATTCTAGTTGCAACAGGACAGAAAATTGGAGAAGGGTTTGATTGCCCAAGGCTAGATACACTAATGCTTGCAGCACCTGTTTCGTTTGATGGAAGATTGGAACAGTACATTGGAAGGTTAAATAGAGATTACGAAGGAAAAGAAGCAGTTTATGTTTATGATTATATCGATTCACATATAAAATTTTTTGATAATATGTACATAAAACGATTACGAACATATAAACGAACCGGTTTTACATTATGGACAGGAGATTTCCAAGTAAAACAAAATATCAATGCTATTTATGATTCAGGAAATTATTCAGAAAAATTTGAACAGGATATAGTAGAAGCTGATAAAAGCGTTGTAATATCAAGTCCAGATATTTATCAGGATAAAATAGAAAGATTTTTATATTTGATAAAACAAAGGCAAGAAGCTGGGGTTAATGTTCGTGTGATTACCAGAAATCCAGAAAGCACTATGTATGGAAATCCAGAGATATTATATGAACTTATTACAAGGATGAAATCTCAGGGAGTGGATATATATTTAAAAGATGAAGTTGAAGAAAGGTTTGCCGTAATTGACGATGAATTGGTTTGGCATGGAGGAGTGAATTTACTTGGAAAAGAAGATGTTTGGGATAATTTGATGAGGATAAAGAATATTGATGTTGCGGCGGAGTTGTTGGAGATTGGGTTTGGGAGAAGTGATAGAATTTATAGTAGAATGTAAAACTTGCATATAGAGCAGATTCATATTTTTCATTTTATAGGAAAGTTCGCCTTTGGCTCCTTTCCAAAAGAAAAAT
>UMDQ01051466.1_pt1 | contig 40478 bp, 41 predicted proteins | sample 1964531 | NCBI WGS metagenome assembly UMDQ01 (sample SAMEA4835998, study PRJEB28245) | human gut metagenome | biome: gut microbiome; material: fecal sample | place: Denmark | collected 2008
TCATTCATCGTTGTCATCTCTCGGCGACAGCTTATTTACTATACCATAGTGTCAACCGTTTGTCAACAACTTTTTTTTACTTTCTTTTGCTTCTTTTTCAGAAGCCGTTGTTGTCTGTGTTACTTATTTTACGCGACAACTCATTTATAATATCATGTATCGAAGCGTATGTCAACAACTTTTTCAGAAAAAAATTGAACAACTCATATCTTCAAATAAAGCGGAGAAGGAGGGATTTGAACCCTCGCGCCGGTTAACCCGACCTATACCCTTAGCAGGGGCACCTCTTCGGCCACTTGAGTACTTCTCCAAAGTTCTTATCTGACAATATGATATTGTTCTGCGCCGTGACGCATAGATAATAATACTAGAGGTTTTCCCATTTGTCAATGATATTATTCAACTTTTTGTACTTTATTTTTTCTTCTTTATATTTTTCTGTAAATAGTCCATTTTACTTTTTATCATATGGTTTTACTTCTACTGATTTATTTTCAAAATCGATAAATAACTGATATGCATATCCATCCTCACTGGTATCCCATACTTCCACATATTTCGGTGTGACTTCTATCAAAATTTCGGTATCTGTATGGCTATACTTATTATAGCTTTCCCACAGATACTTTTTGTAACCTTTCTCAAATTTTCTGCCCGGCTCATCTACTACGAGACCTTTATTTTGTGCAACTCCTTCTACCTGGACACCACTCCAGCAAAGTGCAACATTTGGATTTTCCAAAAGCTGTTTTGTTTTACGAAAATTTTTATCTGTTTTAAAATAAATCTTTTCATCATAAAACAGACAGCTTACATTGCGCACCATAACATAATCATTCAGGCTGGATGCCAATGCCATAATCTGTGCATTTCCAAGTTTTTCAAACATTGTCTTTACCGCTTCCTCATAGCTTATTTCTTTGTTGCAGCTAAATTTCATTTTTGTGTCCTCCTAACGGTTTATAAAGTTTTTAATTGGTTTACTGAGTCTTTTATATAAGAAGAAAGTCATTACCGAGCAAAATCCGTACTTAATCAAATTAAATGGTACAATTCCAAATAATACCATAGTAAATCCATCGGTTACTTTCGGATTCACTTCTGTACACATTGCAACAATGTCCTGCATTGTCATACCAAACAATTTTGCATAAAATGGTATGATTAAGTATAAATTAGAAAAAACAGATACGATCGACACCGTTAACGTTCCAATTATCATACCAATCGCTGCTCTTTTTCTTGTCTTCTTTCTATAAAAAAGAATTGCCGGCATAACATACGCACATCCTAAAATTAAATTTTGTAATTCACCGGTACCTACGGAATGACTTCCCTGTAATACGAGCTGTAATAGAATCTTCAGGATAATAATTAAAAATGCGGCAACAGGTCCATACATAAATCCACCTATCATTTCAATAATTGGTGATACGTCAAAAGATAAAAATGGCGGCAACAATGGTAACGGGAACCGGAAAAAGACTAATATGGAACCGATTGCCCCCATCATGGCAATAAATGTCATTTCTCTTACATGGATTTTAACTTTTTTCCTGTTCTTTTCCGCTACTACATTTTCCTCTTGATTTACTGTCATACATTTGTTTTCTGTCATGATTTTCATCCTCTCCTGATATAAAGTAATTTGTTTTGTGTAAAAAGAATCCTGCCAGCAGGATTCTCCGCCGCAGTGCGATTCCCGGAGAGCTTTTTTATGTATTAGGAACGAAGTTTCCTAATTACATAAAAAAAGCCACATAGATATGAAATACCTATGTGGCAACTCCTACACTGTTAACAAAAACCCGAAACATATAAATATGCTTCGGGTCTATTTCACAGAAAATGTCTTTTCTCATCCGGACTTTACCGTCGGTTCCGGAATTCCAATAAAGGTCACCGGATCAACCGCTTTCGCGGGTCATGGACTATACCATCGGTAGGGACTTCCACCCTGCCACAAAGACTTCTATATTCTTTTATCAGGATGATATCTCCATCCTCTGCAGATCCTATTATAATTCTTTTCCTGAACGCTGTCTATCCCTAATTGATATCTTTTTCACAATTACCACTCTTCTCCCGGATATTTCATGTTCCACTCTTTACGCAGGCCTGTCATGAGTTCCATGACGTCACGGGTATCTTTTAACCGCATCACCCCGGTATTTCCGTTCAAGATGGCGTCTTCCATGTCTGTCATTTCATATAATAATGCATCCGCCGTTGTACCTGCCGTGATCTCATGCACCTTTCCGGTCTCTGCTTCCACAATGATGGCGCGGTCGGCGCGCGGATATTCCATGATCTCTATATATCCTTTCTCACAGCTGATCACAGCGCGCTTCGGCTGTTTGGAATGTAGAGACAGCGACAGCGCCGCCATCTGTCCGTCCGGATTCATCAGAAGAATTCCCTCCTGTTCATCCGCGCCGGTCGGTGCGTATTTTACCTGGGAAAGCACCTGGTCTGGCTGGCTTGACATAAAGCTTCTTGCAATGGAAAGTGCATAGACACCGATGTCTAAGAGTGCTCCGCCCGCCAGATTCATATTGAAAAACCGGTTCTTCATATTATATTCCTTGTAGCTGCCGAAATTGAGCTGGATAAACTGCACCTTCCCGAGTGCCGGAATCTCTCCATCCCCCGTCTCAACAATCTGCCAGAGCTTCTTATATAAAGGCATGTGCCAGATCGTCATCGCCTCTGCAAACACAACGTGGTGCTCCTCTGCAAGCGCAATCGCCTCCGCAAGTTCACGGCTGTTCAACATGACTGATTTTTCACAGAGCACATGCTTCCCGCCTGTAAGTGCCTCACGGGAAAATTCGATATGCGTATTGTGCGGCGTGGTAATGTAAATGACATCTACGTCGGGATCATGGAACATTTCCTGAAAATCGTCGTATACCTTCTGTACACCGTACTTCTCCGCAAATGTGACCGCTTTCTCATGTGTGCGGTTGCCGACCGCGTAGAGATGCTTTCCCATATGCTCTAGGGCCTGTGCCATTTCATTTGCGATGACGCCACATCCCAAGACTGCCCAGTTCAACTCTTTTTTCATTGTGGTACCTCCTGCATGATTTTACTTTTTTTATCAATACAAATCAAAAATACTCATCTGTGGATCTTTCCAGGAACGCTGGATTGCATCTTTTACAATGTCTGTGCTCTGCACATGCCCGATCAGAAGCGGCGAGCGGGGATCATGCTGCAGCCGGTTCTCCCGGACGGTGCGGCTGTCATAGTTGGCATAGCAGTACAGACATTCATGTCCGCAGGTGTTATAAGCACCGATGTCTGCGCCGAGCAGGCAGGGACACCCGTCTCTTGCCCGTTTCTGCTGCGGCACCTTTAATCTGCACCCGATCGCCTGTTCCAGCACAGACTGTGATAAACAGCCGTCTGCATCCACATTCTGCCGCACAAGACTGCGGTTCTCACAGCACAGATGAATCTGAAGATGCTGCTTTACCGCTATCTCGGAAAACGCCGCAATCAGCCGTTCCTGATCCTCCTTTCCGACGCTTCTTGCATCCGGAAAGTTCCGTCTTGTTTTTTCATACAAATCAATAAAACTCACCACACATTGCCCGGTATATCCGGACAGCTTCTCTGCAAGCTCTCCGAACTTTTCCACATGATACTGCACGGTGTAGGTCTCATTTAAAAAGACGGGATCATAACGGAAGCTGACACGTTCTCTTCCCACCCTCTCCGACAATCTGCAAAATGCCTCCGCGACGAGGTTCTTATCCGGCACATGGGGTTCTATCTCCCTGCCGTAAGGTGTGATCGTCACAAACCAGAACATGGTAAACGCATCCAGCATAGAAAGGCGCTCCAGCATGGGAAGCGGATTTTTCGTACAAAATACCAGCGCATCCACCACTGCAGGATCGAGCCGGTATCTTGTTATCTGCGTGGGATAATACGGATTGCGCACCAGAACTTCTCCCGCGCGGACCCTCTCATAGAACCAGTCGCTGTAATACGCCGGTATGTCTGTCCTGCTTCCTGTATTCAGTATCATACCCCTCTCACCTCCGCATATCCAGATTATACCCTATTTTTTTCTGTTTTTCACTTCTGAATTTCGATCCCCGGACGGATGGTATCCTCCCCGAAATTGATTTTATGTAAACCTTGACTTCTCCTTCCGGCAAAGTTATAATGTTAGAGTTGACTAACTCATTATTTTACCTGATTTCAAAAACGGAGGGCGGTTGCAGCGGCAACCGGAAATATATGATTATTGAAACAGCTCTATATCAGGATGTACTGGAACATTCCAGTATCTTCCGTCAATTACCAAAAGATAAATATCCCAATGTCCTGCGCTGCTTAAATGCGCGCGTGGTCGATTATCCGCAGGATGCATCCATCGCCGCACTCGGGGATTCCTCCGGCTGCTCCGGCATTCTGCTCACCGGCATGCTGGAAGAATATCTGGTCGACGAAAACGGGAACCAGATCATCATCAATCACCTGCGAAGCGGCGATGTCTTCGGCGCCGAGTCTGTGTGCGCCGGACAGGTGGCGAGTCATGTCTACATTCACACCGTGGAAAAAAGCAAGATCCTGATGCTCGATTTTGCCGCGCTCTTGTCGGAAAAAACATTTTCCTGCTCCTGCCGTATGCAGGTCACCACCAATCTGATGCAGGAATTTGCGCGCCAGGTGATGTTTTTTAACAGCAAAATACGGATTCTCAGTCAGAAAAAGCTGCGGGACAAGTTAAAGATCTATCTGCAGACGTTAGAGATCGCACCGGACGGAACGGTCTGCCTTCCCTACAGCCGCAGAGAACTCTCGGAATATCTCTACGCGGACCGGAGCGCTCTCTCCCGCGAACTTTGCAAAATGCGCGACGAGGGGATTCTGAATTTTTCGGGTTCCAGGCTGCAGATTCTTGATCCGGATTTTCTGGCAATATAATCTTTTTTTGAGGCGGTTGCAATAGCAACCGCTTTTTCTTTCCTTTTCCAGTATTCTATGTCTCGTTGGTTAGTTTTAACTAACCAATAATTACATACTGATACCGTTCAGAGGGAGGAACTATGATAAAAAAGACAAAACTTACCGCTGCATTATTGACAGCTGCCATGGTACTGCAACTTGCAGCCTGCGGAAGCAATACGGCTTCCGGAACAGAGAATACTTCAGATAACGGAGCCACAGCAGCCACCGAAACTGCTGCCGCTTCCGAATCGGCGGAGAGCGTAGACACTGAAACTGCTGCCACCGAGGACACCGGCACCCACACTGTGGTTGACCATGCCGGCAACACTGTGGAAGTTCCGAATCACATTACCCGCGTGGTGATTGACCAGATTCCGATTCTCTCCACCTACATGTCCTATTTCGGCGGGGAAGCTCCTTATATCGTAGGCTACTGCGGTTCTTTCAAGGATACCATCTCAAAGACGGTTCTCAAAAATATCGCACCGGAGCTGATGGAATCCGCGGATACCGTCTATGCACAGAGTGATCTGAATATCGAGGAAATCATGAAGTTAGAACCGGATGTCATCTTATACAATGCCGGCAATACGGCACACGCAGAGATCTTACAGGAGAGCGGCATTCCGTGTATCGGATTTGCAACCGTCGGTCACGAGACAGAAGCTGATCCGTTAAACCGCTACAAACAGTGGCTGGATCTTCTGGAGGATGTCTTCGGTGAGGAAGGCAAGACCGATGCTTTCACTGCTGCCGGCGACGAGATTGTTGCGGATGTGGAGGCAAGGATTGTAACCGTTCCGGAGGATGAGCGTCCGAGCGCACTGATTCTGTGGAAATACAGCGACGGCGTACCGCAGGTATCCGGCAACGGAACCTTTGGTACCTACTGGATGAAACACTTAGGTGTCACGGACGTTGCCGCGGAGGCAACCGGCTTTACACAGGTGAGCATGGAACAGATCTACGACTGGAATCCGGATATTCTGTTTATCGACGGTCCGGGACTCATCGGTCTTACCTCGGAGGACGTGCTGGAGAACAGGGTAGAGGGAACCGATTTTTCCTCCATCAAAGCTGTTCAGGACGGACGTGTCTATGACACAACGCTCGGCATGTGGAACTGGTTTACACCAAACCCGGACGCTCCGCTGGTATTCGCATGGCTTGCATGCAACACTTACCCGGAAGTTTTCGCAGACTATCCTCTGGAGGATACCATCCGTGAATATTACCATGACTGGTATGGCTACGATGTTACCGATGAGGAAATGGAGGAAATGCTTCAGTACTGATGAATGATAATTTTTTGATCAAACGGGGGCATTTTACACCGCTTGCCATTCTCTTCATGATACTGCTGCCGCTTGTCACCGCACTGATCTGTATCTGCCTCGGCAGAATGAATGTGCCGGTCGGCGACGTGATCGCTGTTTTCCGCGATGTTCTCACGGGAAATGAAGGACATGCGCAGAATTACTCCATTGTAATCAATCTGCGGCTGCCGCGTATTCTGATGGCAATTATTGTGGGAGCAGGTCTTACCTGCGCGGGAAACACGTTCCAATCGCTGTTTTCCAATCCACTGGCAACACCGGACATTCTCGGTGTTACCAGCGGCACCTGCGTGGGAGCGATCCTTGCGATCATCCTTTCCTGCGGTATTCTGGAGACACAGCTCATTGCACTTGTGTTCGGACTTGCCTCCGTATTTTTTACATTAAAGATCGCAGGAAAAAATGAGAACCGCCAGGTGGTCTATCTTGTGCTGGCAGGCGTGATCGCCTCCTCCCTGTTTAACGCCATCGGCTCTCTGCTGAAATATACGGCCGACCCACAGGACAAGCTTCCGGAAATTACTTACTGGCTGATGGGCAGCTTCACAAGCGCCACTTATAAAAAATTGCTGATCGGCTCTCCGCTCATTCTCATTGGAATCGTCGTCATCTATCTGCTCCGATGGAGACTGAATATTTTATCCTTAAGTGAGGATGAAGCGAAAGCCAGCGGCATCAACTTAAAACGGACACAAATGATATTCATCCTGGCGTCGACGGTCATTACCGCCTCGGCGGTATCCATGTGCGGTCAGGTCGGCTGGATCGGTCTCTTAGTCCCGCACTGCGCCAGAATGCTTGTCGGAAGCAACAACCGTTATGTGGTTCCCATCAGCTTAAGTCTCGGTGCAAGCTTTATGATTCTGATTGACACACTTTCAAGAACCATCAGCGTCATCGAGCTTCCTCTGTCCATTCTGACCGCCATCATCGGAGCACCGGTCTTTATTTCACTGCTGAATAAGAATAGGAGCAATCTGCAATGATTCTTGAAATAAAAAATGGCTGTTTTGGATATCCCAAACAGGATATAATATTACCTGATATCAATCTCTCATTAGAGGAAGGTCATATTTTAGCAATCTTAGGTCCCAACGGTATCGGAAAGACCACACTATTAAAATGCATGATCGGTCTGCTCCCCTGGAGAGAAGGTGCGACTTTTCTGTACGGACAGGACATCAAAACATTAAAACCAAAGGAATTGTGGAGCAATGTCTCCTACATTCCGCAGAGCCACGGTTTTGCTTTTTCCTACACCGGACTGGAAATGGTCATGCTCGGCCGCTGTTCGCATCTTGGCGTTTTTGAACAGCCCGGCAGACGGGAGATTGAGATGGCGGAAGCCATGATGGAGAAAACAGGCATCACGCATCTTGCCAAAAAGGACTGTAACCGCATGAGTGGCGGAGAACTTCAGATGGTACTGATTGCGCGCGCACTGATCAATGAACCGAAGCTGATCATTCTCGACGAGCCGGAGACAGGTCTTGATTTTCACAATCAGATTCTGGTTCTCAACATGATCGACCGGCTCTCCCACGAGGACGGCATCAGCGCAATCATGAACACGCACTATCCGACCAACGCCATGTCTGTCGCCGACGAGGCTTTTATGATGAATCACAAAGGCACTTTTTTCTACGGCAGCACGGAGAAGGTTCTGACAGAAAAGAATATTTCCGTGTCCTTTGACGTCAATGTGGTTGTCAATGAGTTCAGCCATCATCAGAAAAAAATAAAAAGCATCGTACCTGTCTCCCTGACAGACAAAGCGATGTGACAGAAAGGATCTACTATGTCAGAAGGCGTATTTACCATCGCAGCAAAGCGTCCGATCCGCGAGGAGATGACCATCTCACGAAATACCGGACTTGGCACTTCCAATTCCGCTACCTGGTTTTCCCTGGGCGCAGGCACATCCATCACACCGGAAAGCTACGATACGATGTCCATCTATATCGGAGCCGCCGGCACCGGAACGTTTCTCATCGGTGAACAGCCGGAAACAATGGATCTGCACCCGGATGAGATATTGCTCGTACCGGAGAGAACTCTCTGCGGCGTCAAAACCGGCGAGGGTTGTATCTATACAGAAATTATTACAAAAAAGGAGAACACTATGAACGATCTTGTTAAAGCAAAAGAGGTATTGAATCTGAAGGAACTGATCTCTTACGAGGAGGGAAGTATTGCAAACGTGGATATCGTACACAATGATACAATGAAGTTTGTCCTCATGGCATTCGATGAGGGAACCGGACTGACACCGCACCGCGCACCAGGCAACGCAATCCTGACCGCGCTTGAGGGTACAGCTGTCATCGGATACGAGGGTACCGACTACACCTTAAACGCAGGCGAGAGCTTCCGTTTTGAGAAGAACGGTCTGCACAGCGTAACCGCAAAGGGACGCTTCAAAATGTCTCTGCTGCTTGTTCTGGAATAAGACCGGAATAAAAAAAGAGCCGAAAGGCTCTTTTTTTATTTCAATTTCTATTTGCATTTCCGTCAAAATGGGATATGATACTGTTAGTGATAACTAACCAGAAAGGAATGTGAATACTATGGCAATGACACCTGAAGAATATAAAGCAATGTCCATCAATGAATTTACCGAGGCGGCAAAAGTCTACGACAGCGGTCACTCCGGCATCTATGAAATGTGTAAGGATGATTATCCGCCGATTCTGGAAGAACTGGAAAAAGAGAGTTTTACGGATGTGCTCGACTGTGGCTGTGGAACAGGACCAATGATTGAGCTTTTACATAAAAAATATCCCGAAAAACATTACACAGGTCTGGATCTGACACCGGAGATGATCCGCATGGCAAAAGCAAAGAATCTCTCCCATACAGAGTTTGTTGTGGGAGACTGCGAGCATCTGCCGTTTGCGGAAGAATCTTTCGATGCGGTGATCTGCTCGAACAGTTTTCATCATTATCCCAATCCGCAGGATTTTTTCAACAGTGTATACCGCGTCCTGCGAAAGGGAGGACGTCTGATTCTGCGCGATTATACATCATCCGATACGATGGTCTGGCTGATGAACCACATCGAGATGCCGCTTGCCCATCTCTGCGGACACGGGGATGTAAAGATCTACACAAAAACCGAATACGATACCATGATCCGCAAATCGGGACTGACTCTCATTACCCTGGAAGCGCAAAAAAATATGCGGCTGCACCTCGTTGCGAGGAAATGACCTGCTACATTTCCTCGAGGGTGTGGTACTGTTGGATTGCTGTCTCGTAGAGGTTGTTTCCCTCACGGTCGATCACGACGATGACCGGAAAATCTTTTACCTCGATCTTGCGGATTGCCTCAGCTCCGAGATCCTCATAACATACAATCTCGGATTTTGTGATGCATTTGGAAAGCAGTGCGCCGGCTCCGCCGATGGCTGCAAAATAGACGGCATGATTGCGGATCACTGCGTCTACGACTTCTTTTGAGCGCTTTCCTTTTCCAATCATCGCCTTTTCACCGAGATCCAACAGTCTCGGCGCATATTTATCCATGCGGGTGGCTGTGGTCGGTCCGGCAGATCCGATCGGACGCCCCTCTCTGGCGGGAGACGGTCCCATATAATAGATCGTCGCATCCCTGATGTCAATCGGAAGCTCCCCTCCCTCATCCAGCGCCTCGATCATGCGCTTATGCGCTGCATCGCGCGCCACATACATGGTTCCTGTCAGATAGACATAGTCTCCGGCTTTTAATTCTCTGGTAACCTCTTCCGTAATTGGTGTTGCAATATGTTTATCCATATCTTTCCCTCTCATCATCCTGCTTATCAACATTTTATTTTCTTTTTGTGGAAAACCCGTCACTTTTCCGGTTACAGTGTTCTCACAACGTGCCGGTTGACATGGCAGCAGATATTGACAGCTACAGGAAGTCCCGCAATGTGTGTCGGATAGGTATTGATGTTCACTGCAAGCGCCGTCGTCGTTCCTCCGAGTCCTCCCGGTCCGATTCCAAGCTGATTGATCTTTGAGAGCATCTCTTCCTCGAGATCTTTGACATAGGGAATATCGGAATGTTCATCGACCGGTCTCGTGAGCGCCTGCTTGGCGAGAAGCGCACATTTTTCAAATGTACCGCCAATGCCGACTCCGACGACCATCGGCGGACATGCATTCGGCCCCGCATCCTTTACGGCGGTAAGAATCGCATGCTTCACTCCCTCGATGCCGTCCGCCGGTTTTAACATGAACACGCGGCTCATATTTTCACTGCCGAATCCCTTCGGCGCCATAGTGATCTTTACCTGATCGCCCGGCACGATGGAATAATGAATGACTGCCGGCGTGTTATCTTTTGTATTTTCACGAATGAGCGGATCACCGACGACGGATTTGCGCAGGAATCCCTCTGTGTATCCCTGGCGGACACCCTCGTTGACGGCATCCTCAATCGCTGTGCCCTCAAAGTGGACGTCCTGTCCGACTTCCAGAAAGATCACTGCCATTCCGGTGTCCTGACAGATCGGAATCATCTCCTCGTCCGCGATCTTTAAATTGTCCTGCAGCTGATGTAAAATCTTTTTCCCAAGTTCAGACTGTTCTGTGTCAGCGGCATGCTTCATCGCCGCATCCATATCCGCGGAAAGATAATGATTTGCCTGTATACACATTTCTTTGATATTTTTTGTAATCTCATCTGTTTGAATTGTTCTTATCATACCGTTCTTCCTCTCCCTGTCTGCTGTGTATGTGGCGTTTAGGATGCCTGATCTTTTTTGTTTTCGTCTTTCTTTTTGATATTAAAGTGAATCTTGAATTTTTCCAGCGTCTCGTTGTTATCCCGCGACTTCATATCCGGGAATGCCTTCATCAGACGCTGAAAACCAAAGCTTTTCTCCTCGTACAGCTTCTCGTAGCGCTCCATAAGTTCTGCGCGCTCGCGCTTTTTCTCCTCGAGTGCAAGTTCGCGTTCGCGCTTTTTCTCCTCACGGGAAGCTGCATAATTCTCTGCCTTCTCGGCAAGCTTATTCTTCGCTGTCTGCGGCAGTTCCGAAATGCTCTCCTTGGTCTCTGAAAGCTTATCCTTCGCCGCTCCCGTCGTCTCCGCAAGTTTATCCTTCGCTGTCTGCGGCAGCCCGTAAATATTTTCCTTCGTCTCGCTGATCTTATCCATCAGCTCCACATGTGTTTTCTGGAATTTCTCGGATTTTTCAATAACGTCTGTCACATTTTCATAGATATTTTCGCCGATCTCATCGGACAGCCGGTGAATAGACGCCGCCATCTCATCCATGACCTTTAAGCGCTTATTGAATTTCAGAATCGTCGTGACCGTGATGATGCAGTCTGCCGCGAACACGCACATGATAATACTGAGCAGCACTACGCCAAGCACGAACGGAATAAAGCGGATGGCTGCATAAATGATCGGATGAATGATATCCATGATAAAGGTACATGCCAGTCCCCAGTAGATCGAAAATTTCAGGCAGACGTAACCTTTGATGTTGAATGGCTTGTCAGAATAGTCCCACCACTTGTTGTGAAATACTTTTTCCAGAATATAACCCGTAATGTACTCCAGCACAGAGGTGAGAAGAAAAGATCCTGCAAACAGGATCAGCAGATTTTCTTTCAGAGGTGTCAGGATGGCCACCACAATCACCACGCCGCACCCATAGATCGGACAGTACGGACCGTTTAAAAATCCACGATTCACGAACTTTCCGGTATCGAGTGCAGCGTAGGATACCTCGGTACACCAACCGATAAATGCATAGATAATAAAAATCCAGACCAGTTCATAAAAATTCTGCGGCATAATCATTCTCCTTTGTTCCGTGCCTTCTCCACGTACTCATAAGAATCATTATAGTCCATTGAAATTTATGAAACAATCCTTTACTATCCGATTTCTCCGTGTTTTTCGTAATTTGTCACCTTTGTGACTTTATTTTTCTCATCCACGAAAAGCACCGTTGGACGAAGCTCTGATGCTTCCTCCGGTGTCACCTGCGCGTATGCCATCAGAATAATCTTGTCGCCGGTCTGCACCATGCGTGCCGCCGCACCGTTTAAGCACATCACGCCGCTGCCGCGCTCCCCGGCAATCGTGTAGGTCTCAAAGCGGGAGCCGTTGTTGACGTCCACGATCTGTACCTTCTCGTATTCCAGGATTCCCGCCTGCTCCAATAGATCCATATCCACGGTAATGCTCCCAACGTAATCTAATTCCGCTTGTGTTACTGTTGCGCGGTGTATTTTTGCTTTTAACATTGTAATTGTCATCGCTTAGTTCTCCAATTCATACATAAAATTATCGATCAGTCTTGTCTTTCCGATATAGACTGCTATCGCGGCAAGGATTCCTCTGTCGATCTTCTCCACCTGCTGCATCGTGTCAAGATCTACGATTTTTACATAATCAATCTTTGCAAGCGGCTCTTTTTCAATCTCCGCTGTCATTGAGGCAAGAATTTTTTTGCAGTCGCGCTCTCCCTTTTCCACCATCTCTTTTCCGAGGAAGATGGAACGGCTCAACACAAGCGCTGCCTTCCGCTCTTCCGGCGACAGATAGGTGTTACGAGAACTTTTTGCAAGTCCGTCCTCCTCTCGGATGATCGGGCAGCCGGTAATCGTAAGCGGCATGTTCAGATCTTTTACCATTCTCTTGATAACCGCAAGCTGCTGCGCGTCTTTCTGTCCGAAATATGCGCGGTCCGGCGTCACAATATTGAAAAGTTTTGTCACAACCGTGCACACGCCGCGGAAGTGTACCGGTCTGCTGAGTCCGCAGAGTTCCTTAGTCAACACATCCATATCGACATAGGAATAGAACTGATCCCCGTACATCTCCTCCGGCGTTGGATGGAAAATGAGATCCACGCCGTGCTCCTCGCAGAGCTTTGCATCATGTTCCAGATCTCTCGGATAGCTTGCGAGATCCTCCGTCGGCCCAAACTGCATCGGATTGACAAAAATACTCACAACGACTCTGTCATTCTCTCCGGCTGCATCGATCAGACTCATATGTCCCTCATGCAGGTAGCCCATGGTCGGCACAAAACCGATCGAAAGTCCTTCCTTTTTCCACTCCTTCACCTGTGCTCTTACTTCTTCTATGGTTGATACGATTTTCATAATCTGCTCCTTTCGACATTTTTTATATTTAGTATAATTTATCAATCACCGAGTCATCTATCTTAAAGCATTGTTCCTCGCCCGGAAATGTTCCTTCTTTTGTCTCTTTGATATATGCTTTGACGCCCTCGCGCATCACCTCGCCGACATTCGCGAATACTTTCACAAACTTCGGACGGAAATCGCCGTACATGGCGAGCAGATCCTGGTAGACGAGCACCTGTCCGTCACAGCCTGCACCCGCGCCGATACCGATGGTCGGAATCGTAAGTTCCTCTGATATCTTAGCTGCCAGTTTTGCCGGCACACACTCCATCACGACCATGCAGGCACCTGCCGCTTCCACTGCTTTTGCATCGGCGAGAAGCTTTTTCGCTGCCTCCACATCTTTTCCCTGCACTTTGAATCCGCCAAATGCGTTGACAGACTGGGGGGTCAATCCGATGTGCGCCACAACCGGAATGGATGCCTTCACGATCGCCTCTATGTGAGGTGCAAATTCCACACCACCCTCCAGCTTTACCGCATTCGCGCGGCCTTCCTTCATCAGTCTTCCGGCATTGACCACTGCGTCGTACACGGATGTCTGGTAGGACATAAACGGCATATCCGCAACTACAAATGCATCTTTTGCACCGCGTGAGACCGCTGCCGTGTGATGAATCATATCTTCCATGGTCACAGAGAGCGTATCCTCATATCCGAGCATTACCATTCCCAATGAATCCCCGACGAGGATCGTGTTCACACCGGCCTCATCCATAATCTTCGCCGTCGTGTAATCATAAGCCGTCACCATGACGATCTTATCGTGTTCTTCCTTCTGCTTCTGTAACGTCAATACTGTGTTTTTCATGTTTCCCTCCACTTTTCCTGCGCCCCAGGCGCATAGACTGTGTTTTCCTGTTTACACCTTTTCCGCGCATTCCGCGCCCGGGCTGTGTTCCCCGTCTCTGCACAATTTTCTCATCTCCGTGTAATCACGATCCGGATGCTTGCTCTGTGCGAGATCTGTGAGATATTCAGCACAGGAAGTATATATTTTCCGCTGTTTTTCTTTTAACGCGGAAATATGTTTTTCTACGGTAGCACAGTCATTTCTCTCCAGCGGACCTGTGAGAGACTGCACGCATCCCTGTGTCAGAATGTGATCCAGATTTCCCTTTGCAAGTGCATAGAGCTCGCTTCGCGCTTCCTCCTGTGCGAATCCGCAGTCGAGAAGCAGCTGCTCGGACATGGAAAATAAGGCAGTCATATAGTTGGATGAGATTGCTGCCGCCGCGTGATATTTGATTTTGTCTTCTTTGGAAATGATACGGGTACGATTGCCCATGGAATGGAAAAATGTCTCCAGATCCTTCACATAGGAGGAGTCCCCCTCGAGTGTGAACAATACGCCGGATAATTCTCTCCATGCATTTTCTTTGCTGCTGATTGCAGCCAGAGGATGTACGGAACATGCATGACAGTTCATGCTGTCCCAGTCTGAAAAGATGTCTGAACTGTAAAGACCGCTGCAATGACCGATCACTTTACCGGATACATAGGGCTTTACCTGCTGCCACACTTCTGCGATGGCGGAATCCGGTACAGTAAATAGAATCATGCCGCAACTGCTGATGATTTCTTCTAAACTTTCATAACAGGTTGTCTGTGTAAATGCTGCTGCCCATGCAGCAGACGCGCGGGTCAGGCTGTAATAACCTCCTACGTTCCTGCCCTTTTCTTTAAAATATTTGCCAAGTGACACGCCGACCTTGCCGGCACCGATAAAACCGATCTGCATACGTTCGGTCTGTACATCATTCAATGAAATACAAACGCCTCCTCCCGGAAGCAGTATGCGGCACCTTTCCTGTGAAATCATGGTCTCCTCGATCCACGTCCCGTCGGAAACTGGCGGTCTAAGGTTCGTTCTCTTTTCTTCTACGGTATCATTTCCGCGCTGCGGAATATCATCCGTGATTTACTATAACACCTGGTATTTCAAATGTAAATAAAGGAATAAGAAAAACCCGCGGTCTTTTGACCGCGGGTTCCGATACATCTTCGATTTTAGTTGTTTCCCTTATAAGACAGGAATTTTACAACTGCAATGATCGGGATCAGACCGGATACACAGCCGATTGCCTGTGTCTCGCTCTCCTGCTTACCCTCTAACTTTGCATACATCTTAGCGTAGCTGCATCCTAAGAATACAACGTTTAATACGATTGTGATGACATTTTCTACCGTGCCGTTTACCGGGATGAATAACAGTGCAACCGGTAAAATCCACCAGAGCTTGAATACCATTGCCGGAAGTTCAAGGCTTCCAAATAACTTTACCTTCTCGCCTTCCCCCTCTGCTGCTGCATCCGCACATGCATAAAATACACCGTATGGAATCCATGCAAGCCATGCATTTTTGTATCCCAGTGCCTTTAATGCCTTCATGTGGGAAACTGCATATAACACATAGCATGCTACCACAACAACAAGACATAACAGAATCACACCGATGCTTGCTCCAAGAATTGCTCCATAAGTACTCATATAACCTGTTCCTCCTTAATTGTAAAATCTCTCTTCACACTCTATCATATAGAAAAGGCTATACGATGTCAAATATATCTTTATATTTTTTTTATACTTTTTATTTTTCTTTTATTTTTAGAAAAACGCTTATTCCTCGTCACTGTCATCTTTTGCATCAGCTTCGGCGCGTTTCAACAGCTCTTCCATCAGCTCATCATCCGTCTCGGAATTATCCGCCTGACCGGCTGCTTTCTTCGCATTTTCTGCTGCAAGAGCCGCGCTTGCCGCCTCTTCTTCATCCGTTAAAAGTTCAGATGTATCGGCTGTCTCAAGTTCCTTATTCTCGCGCACCTTCGCAATGCTTGCCACCGTCACATTCTCATCCAGATTGATCAGCTTGACACCGGAAGTAATACGTCCAAGAAGCGCCGTATCCGCTACCTTGATGCGGATGATGATACCTTCTGTCGTGATTAACATTATTTCATTGTCATGGTTGACTGCCTTAACGCCGACGATATTACCTGTTTTCTCGGTAATCTTGTAGCACTTTACACCTTTACCGCCACGGTTCTGTGTGGTAAACTCGGAGATTAACGTACACTTTCCGAGACCTTTTTCAGAAACGATCATCAGGGAATCTCCCTGGGATTCCATCTGCATGCCGACAACTTCATCTCCGTCTGTCAGGTTCATACCAATGACGCCCATGGATGTTCTGCCTGTTTTTCTTACGTCTGTCTCCTTGAACCGGATACACTGTCCGTATTTGGTGACAAGGAAAATATCCTGATTATTATCGGTCTTCTTCACCTCGATCAGCTCGTCGTCCTCGCGCAGATTGATGGCTGCAAGACCTGTCTTTCTCACATTTGCATAGTCCGTGATTGGCGTTTTCTTCACGATACCCTTCTTCGTCGCCATAAAAAGGAAATGTCCCTCGGTGTACTCACGGATCGGAATGACCGCGGTAATCTTCTCTCCCGGCTGCAGCTGAAGCAGGTTGATGATTGCGGTACCGCGCGCGGTTCTGCTTGCCTCTGGAATCTCATAAGCCTTCATGCGGTATACACGGCCGGTATTCGTGAAAAACATCAGGTAATGGTGCGATGTCGTCATCAGAAGTTCCTCGATGTAATCGTCATCAATGGTCTCCATTCCCTTGATTCCCTTGCCCCCGCGGTTCTGCGCACGGAAATTGTCAAGGCTCATACGCTTGATATATCCAAGCTTCGTCATGGTAATGACGGTATTGGTAACCGGAATCAAATCCTCCATGGAAATATCATATTCGTCAAAACCGATGGATGTTCTTCTGTCATCCCCGTACTTGTCGGCGATCAGAAGAATCTCCTCACGGATGACGCCGAGCAGCTTTTTCTTGTCGGCAAGAATTGCCTTCAACTCTGTGATGCGCTCCATCAATTCCGCGTATTCGTTCTCCAGCTTCTCGCGTTCCAGACCTGTCAGCGCACGCAGACGCATATCCACGATCGCCTGTGCCTGTACGTCCGTCAGCGCAAAACGCTCCATTAAGCGGTCTTTTGCTTCCTGGGTGTTCTTGCTGCTGCGGATAATGTTGATAACTTCATCGATATTATCAAGTGCTGTTAATAATCCCTGTAAGATATGGGCACGTTCTTCCGCCTTGTTCAGATCATATTTTGTTCTTCTGGTGACAACTTCTTCCTGATGGATCAGGTAATAGTTGAGCATCTCGTAAAGGTTTAAGACCTTCGGCTGGTTGTCGACGAGCGCTAACATGATCACACCGAACGTATCCTGAAGCTGTGTATGCTTGTACAGAAGGTTCAGCACGACATTCGGGTTCACATCACGGCGGAGTTCGATGCAGATTCTCATACCCTGACGGTCGGACTCATCCCGCAGATCGGTGATGCCGTCGATTTTCTTATCTCTGACAAGCTCCGCGATCTTCTCGATCAGACGCGCCTTGTTTACCATGTAAGGAAGCTCTGTCACAACGATGCGGTTCTTGCCGTTCTGCATCGGCTCAATGCTGGTCACCGCGCGGACTCTGACTTTTCCGCGTCCGGTCCGGTATGCCTCGTTGATTCCTGCGGTTCCGAGAATCGTACCTCCGGTAGGAAAATCCGGTCCCTTGACGATCGTCAAAAGCTCCTCGATATCGGTTCCGCGGTCTTCCAACACCTGATTATCAATGATCTTTACCACACCGTTAATAACCTCGCGCAGATTGTGAGGCGGAATATTGGTTGCCATTCCGACAGCGATACCTGTCGTACCGTTGACTAACAGGTTCGGAAAACGGGACGGAAGCACTGTAGGCTCTTTTTCCGTCTCATCAAAGTTCGGAACAAAATCAACCGTATCTTTTCCGATGTCCGCAAGCATTTCCATGGAAATCTTGGAAAGTCTTGCCTCAGTGTATCGCATAGCAGCAGCGCCGTCACCATCGACGGAACCAAAATTTCCATGTCCGTCGACAAGCGGATAACGGAATGACCAGTCCTGTGCCATATTGACGAGTGCTCCGTAGATTGAGATGTCGCCGTGCGGATGATATTTACCCATCGTATCACCGACGATACGCGCACATTTACGGTGCGGCTTGTCCGGTCCGTTGTTCAGCTCAATCATGGAATAGAGGACACGCCTCTGTACCGGCTTCAAACCATCTCTTACATCCGGCAGCGCACGCTGTGCAATGACACTCATGGCATAGTCGATGTAGGAACTTTCCATTGTTTTCTTCAGATCCACATCATGTATCTGGTCAAAAATCTTGTCATCCATAGGATTTTTCTCCATTTCTATCAATTACATACTCTGTACAGTCCGTCTGTCAGATATCAAGATTCTGTACATACTTTGCATTTTCCTCGATAAATTCACGGCGCGGCTCTACCTTGTCTCCCATGAGCGTCGTAAATGTCACATCAATCTCAGAAGAATTCTCCTCATCAATCATGACACGCTTTAAGATACGCTTCTCCGGATCCATGGTCGTCTCCCAGAGCTGCTCGGCATCCATCTCACCAAGTCCTTTGTATCGCTGGATCTTGTTGTTGCCGTCGCGGCCGATCTCTGTCAGAATGCTGTTTAATTCGTTATCATCGTACGCATACCACACGTTCTTGTTCTTCTCGATCTTATAGAGCGGCGGAGTAGCCAGATAGACATGTCCCTGCTTAATCAGCTCCGGCATGAAGCGGTACAAAAAGGTCAGCATCAGCGTCGCAATATGTGCACCGTCGACATCGGCATCGGTCATGATGATGATCTTGTTGTAGCGGAGCTTGCTGATATCAAAATCTTCATGAATACCGGTACCGAACGCAGTAATCATCGCTTTGATCTCAGCATTGCCATAAATCTTGTCTAATCTTGCCTTCTCCACATTCAAAATCTTACCGCGGAGCGGCAGGATCGCCTGCGTTGCACGGCTTCTCGCCGTCTTTGCAGAACCACCGGCGGAGTCTCCCTCTACGATAAAGATTTCGCAGTTCTTCGGGTCTTTGTCTGAACAGTCGGCAAGCTTGCCCGGAAGAGACATTCCCTCAAGTGCAGTCTTTCTTCTGGTGAGATCACGCGCTTTTCTCGCCGCTTCCCTTGCGCGCTGCGCAAGCAGTGATTTTTCACAAATGTTCTTCGCCACAGTAGGATTCTGCTCCAGAAAGTAGGTGAGCTGCTCGCTGACAACCGAGTCAACGGCGCCTCGCGCCTCGCTGTTGCCGAGCTTCTGCTTCGTCTGTCCCTCGAACTGCGGCTCCTCGATCTTGATGCTGATGATCGCCGTGAGTCCCTCTCTGATATCGTCTCCGGTGAGCGCCGGCTCCGTATCCTTTAAGATCTTGTTCGCACGCGCATAGGTATTAAAAGTCTTCGTCAATGCATTACGGAAACCGGCAAGATGTGTACCACCTTCCGGTGTGATGATGTTATTGACAAAGCTGTAAGTCGCATCATTGTAGGAATCGTTGTGCTGCATGGCAACTTCCACATAGACTCCGTCCCTGGTTCCCTCGCAGTAGATGACTTCCGGATAGAGTGCTTCCTTGCTCTTGTTCAAGTAGGTCACAAATTCCTTGATACCGCCTGCATAGTGGAATTCGTGTGTATGCACCGGATCCACTCTGGCGTCGGAGAGCACAATTCTTAATCCTTTTGTTAAAAAGGCGGTCTCGCGCAGTCTCTGTTTTAACGTATCGTAATCATAGACGGTTTCCTCAAAGATCGTTGGATCCGGATGGAAGGTAACCTTCGTTCCGTGTTTTTCGGCAGAACACTTACCGATAACCTTAACAGGTTCATCCGGCTTGCCAATCTTATAACTCTGACTGTAAATCTGTCCATCCTTGTATACCTCAACAGAAAGCTTCGTGGACAGGGCATTTACAACCGATGCTCCTACTCCGTGGAGACCGCCGGATACCTTATATCCGCCGCCGCCAAACTTTCCGCCGGCATGAAGCACCGTGTATACAACCTCCAGTGCAGACTTTCCGGCTTTGTGATTCATCCCGACCGGGATACCGCGTCCGTCATCCTCCACCGTGATGGAATTGTCCGGATTGATCGTCACTTCAATATTTTTACAATATCCGGCAAGAGCCTCATCAACTGCATTATCTACAATCTCATATACCAGATGATGAAGTCCTCTCGCAGATGTACTTCCAATGTACATTCCGGGTCTTTTTCTGACTGCCTCAAGTCCCTCTAATATCTGGATTTGATCTGCTCCGTATTCATTTTCTGTACCCATTTTATTCTCCATTTCTGCATCAGCCAGAAAAACGGCTCACGCTTACTATATTGATCGCTCATATACATGACCGGCTATGACTTCAAATACCCGGTTTACCGTAAAACGATTTCTCACAAATTCATCCAGTCCCGTACAGGTAATGATGGTCTGCGTATCGGAAATATTGTTCAGCAGATAATTCTGACGGCTGCTGTCAAGCTCAGATAACACATCATCCAGCAGCAATACCGGCGTATCGGAAATGGACTTCCTCACAAGTTCAATCTCAGACAGCTTCAGCGACAACGCCGATGTTCTCTGCTGTCCCTGTGAACCGTACTTCCGGATATCGACATCACCGATTGAGAACAGCAGATCATCCCTGTGCGGTCCCACCGAGGTCTGACAGAGCTTTTTGTCCTTTTCCTTCGCCCTGCTCAACTCATCTTCAAAAAAGATGTCGTCGATATTCGGCTCATATTTTAAGAAAAGTTCTTCCTTCCCGCCGGAAATGCGGTAGTGAATGTCACTTACAATCTCCCGGAGTTCATCCACGAACTGTTTTCTGCGCCGGATGATCTTCTTCCCGGTCTCAATGAGCTGCATGTCCCAGACAGGCAGCGTATCGGAAAGACTTGGCCGGTAGATCATGTCTTTTAGAAGCTTGTTGCGCTGCACTAAGATTTTATTGTAATTTGTGAGGTCTGCCAGATAGATCCGATCCAGCTGGCACAATTCGGAATCTAAAAATCTACGCCTCTCCGCCGGACCATTCTTGATAATATTCAGATCTTCCGGTGAAAAAAACACAATATTTAAAATTCCGAAAAGCTCACTGGCTTTTTTGATCGGAATCTTGTCGATGGCAATCCCCTTGGCGCGGTTCTTCTTCAGATGCATATCGATCTGATATTCTCTCCCACCGCGCACGACAACCGTTTTCAGATGAGCTTCTTCCTCACCGAAACGGATCATCTCCCTGTCACGGCTTCCTTTGTGGGACTTGGTCGTTCCGCTCATATATGCCGCTTCTAAGATATTTGTCTTGCCCTGCGCATTATCCCCGAATAAAATATTGGTTCCTTCATCAAAAGAAATCTCTAAATTTTCGTAATTTCTGAAATTCTTAAGCTCGATTGACCGAATGTTCATCTGACTATCTTTACTGTCTCGCCATTATAGGAAACAAGTTCACCGCCGTGCAGCTTCTTTCCTCTCTGCGTCTCTACTTCCCCGTTCACAGTTACAAGTCCATCCTGGATCACGAACTTGGCATCCACTCCGGACTCCACAAGTCCGGCTTTTTTCAGTGCCTGTCCCAGTTTGATGAATTCATCCTCTTTGCGAATCTCTATTTCTATCATATCTCTCCTACGCCTCGTTTCTAAACGGTGCTGGCATTAAAGTTCACCGGCAGTATCAGATAAATGAACTTTCCTTCATCATCCTTGATAAAACACGGTGCCTTTGGATTCACCATGTAAAGGCTTACCTCCTCCTCATCGATCACGCGAAGCGCGTCAATGAAGAACTTCGGGTTGAATCCGATTAAAATATCCTTGCCATCTTTTACAATATCAATATCCTCATTCATAGAACCGATGAAGGAATTGATCTTTAACTCCATGTTTCCGTCTGTCACATTCATGATGATCGGCTTTTTGTCACCCTCTTTGACGAGGAGCGTCGCACGGTCGATACAGTCTAACAGCTCACGCTTGTTGATCTTGACCTTTGTCTCATAATCGGAGGAGAGCATCTGCTCGATCTTAAAGTATTCACCCTCGATCAGTCTGGAAACGACAGTCGTATCATCAAATTCAAATACAATGTGGTTGTCGGTCAGGAACATATTGACATCTTCCTCCGCGCTTCCCGGAAGAATCTTGCTCACTTCCTGCAGCGTCTTTCCAGGAACGACAACCTTCTTGTGCTCATAGTTATTCTTTAACTCGATGTTGCGGATGGAAATACGGTGGCCGTCGAGAGATACCACTTTCAAATGATTCTCCTCGATCTCAAAAAGCTCTCCGGTCATCAGCTTGTTGTTGTCGTTGTCCGCGATCGAGAAGATCGTCTGGCGAATGACTTCTTTTAAAGTGAACTGCGATAAAGTGATGGCTTCATTTCTCTCGATATAAGGAATATAGGAAAAATCATCTCCGGATTTTCCTACGATATTGAACTTTGCTTTTTCACAGGTAATGGTCGTCTTAAAGGAAGCGTCTGTCTCAATCACAACATCACTGTCAGGAAGCTTTCTCACGATCTCGGAAAATATCTTGGCATCCAGAGCAATCACTCCGCGTTCTGCGATCTCGCCTTCGATCTTTGTCTCGATTCCCAATTCCATATCATTGGCAGTTAATTTGATCTCATTGGCAGAAGCATCAATCAGGATACACTCCAGAATGGCCATCGTGGTTCTGGTTGGAACCGCTTTCGATACGATATTGACACCGTGTAATAAATTTGATTTGGAACAGATCAGTTTCATAGTTGTTAATAACTCCTTCCTGTGGTTCGTGGAATATATGGTGCGCACGCCATACATGATTGTTATAAAAAGAGATTCAAAGTAATATTCTTAGGGGGTGTTTATATGTGAATAAGTCACACAGCCCTTGATCTATAAGACTTTCAGGTAAAAAATGAAGGGTGAAAGTCTGTGAATTACGTGCGGATGAAATCTGGACAACCTGTGAATAAAAAATTATGTAAACTTGAAAGAAAAATGTGAAAGAAGCCTTAAGTGGTTTACATAATGATATTTATCCAGTTTCATGAACAAACCTTACACAATATTTCAACAACCGAATGTGAATATCTAGTTCGGGTTGATCTTTTTCTTGATGGTGTCGATGAGACTGCGTGTCGTCTCGTCCGACTCGTACTCATCCGAAATCTTCTGGACGCCGTGGATGATGGTAGAGTGATCTCTGCCGCCGAGCAGCGCACCGATGGAATCTAACGGTGTGTCGGTCATATTCTTACATAAATACATGGCAATCTGGCGCGGCCTTGCGATGTCTTTGCTCCGGTTCTTGGAGATCATCTGATCTAAGGAGATCTGGAAATGCTCCGATACGACCTCGATGATAAGCTGAGGCGTAATCTCCTTCGGCTTGTCCGGAGTGATGATATTCTGAAGCTCCTTCTGGGCAATCTCCATCGTGATTTCTGTTTTCTCAAGGTTGGAGTAGGCGAGAAGTTTGTTGAGCGCACCTTCCAGTTCACGGATGTTGGACTTGATGTTGGTTGCGATGTAATTAAGGATCTCGTCGCTTAAGTTCATTTCATCCGCTTCGATCTTCTTGCGGAGAATCGCCATTCGCGTCTCGTAGTCCGGTGTTCCGATGTCAGCCATCAGACCCCACTCGAAACGGGAACGGATACGTTCTTCCAGTGTCTCCATCTCTTTTGGCGGCTTATCGGAGGTAAGAATAATCTGCTTGCCGGCAGAGTGGAGAGCATTGAACGTATGGAAAAATTCTTCCTGCGTACTTTCCTTACCTATAATAAACTGTACATCATCGATCATCAGAACATCGATGGTGCGGTATTTTTCACGAAACTTGTTCATCGCGGCTGCATTACCGCTTCGGATGGACTCGATGACCTCGTTGGTAAATTCTTCGGAAGTCACGCAGATAATCTTCGCATCCGGATTGCGCTCCAGGATGAAATGACCGATGGAATGCATCAGGTGCGTCTTGCCGAGTCCCGGTCCTCCATAAATATAGAGAGGATTGTATGCCTCGCCCGGAGATTCTGCAACTGCGAGAGAAGCGGAGTGGGCAAAACGGTTATTGCTTCCGACAACGAATGTATCAAACGTATAATTGGAATTCAGATTCGATTTGGATGCCGCTTCTGAGTAAAAAGGCTTTTTCTGTTTATTAGGAGAAGAAGCGATCGACTTCGCCTGTTCCGGAAGAATGAACTTTATCTCGTATTCTGTTCCGGTGATCTCTGTGATTGCTACTTTGAGCGGCAGATAGTACTTCTTGGAAATATAGCTGAGTCCCAACTGCTCGGACGGGACAAGGATATATGCGGTGTTCCCAGTGACACCATAAAATTCAAGGGGACGTAAGAATGTGTTAAAAGCAATGTCGCTGATGTCGTGTTCTGTCTTCACGGTCATCAGGATCTCGTCCCATTTTTCTAAAATCTGATCCATGTAAACGCTCCAATTTCTTATCATACTAAAAAAAATCCTACACCCTCTATCCTACACCATTTTAGTGCTTTAATCAATGTTTAATTTGCTTTGGAGCGCTATGGTGTAGGGGAACACTGTAAAAGAAAAAAATCGCTATTTGGGCAAAATACGGTGTCTATGAGGGAAAAAAAGTGATGTCATGTTATAGACCGCCAAAAATCAGCGTTTGTGATGCTTATTCACAACTTGTCCGTGTATTATCCATGTTTTATCCACAAGTTATCCACATTTCGGGGATAACTTATGTCAACGGCGTATTTAAGGGCTTTCCGGAATCCTTAATTTTACTTTTTTTTGTGGAATGGTTGTGGAAAGCAATTTTACAAGATATAGTTGGCATGAGTTTCTTCCTTATATATATGGTGGTTATTTTTTTCCACAAAGAGCAGATTGTGGAAATGTAGATGAATTCTGATGGCCGGGATTATTATTTTATGCTTGACTTGGAGACTTTTTCTGATATAATTGAGAATGATGTTTTGTAACGTAGAGGAGGTGAATGCGATATGAAGATGACATTCCAACCAAAAAAGAGACAGAGAGCGAAAGTTCACGGTTTCAGAAGCAGAATGAGCACAGCAGGCGGAAGAAAAGTATTGGCTGCAAGAAGATTAAAAGGTAGAAAGAAATTGTCAGCTTAGGCCACATCTTATGTGGTCTTTTCTTCTATAAAGGACATGCATACAGAATGAAATATTCCGAGTCATTGAAGAAAACCAAAGATTTCCAGAACGTATACCGCAGGGGAAAGTCATATGCGAACCGGTACCTTGTGATGTACGTTCTTTCAAATCAGACAGAAGGAAATCGTTTAGGGATTTCCGTGAGTAAAAAAGTTGGAAACAGTGTTATCAGACATCATCTGACCCGGCTGATCCGGGAAAGCTACAGACTGCATGAAGACATGTTCAATAGTGGTTTGGACATTGTAGTCGTCGCAAGGAGCACAGCGAAGGACATCTCGTATCATGAAGTGGAGAGTGCGCTGCTGCATCTTGGGGGTCTTCACAAGATCATTAGTAAAGAAAAGAAGATGGAATCATTTTGAAAAAAATTTTGATCGCTTTGATAAAATTTTATAGAAAATATCTTTCTCCGATGAAAACGACCAAGTGTCCGTATTGTCCAACCTGTTCGTTGTACGGGCTGGAAGCTGTCGAAAAATACGGAGCCATCAAGGGCGGCACGCTGGCTTTATGGAGAATTATAAGATGCAATCCTTTTTCAAAAGGTGGATATGATCCGGTTCCATAGTGGAGGTATTTTAAGTGTCAGAAATGTTATTAACAGCGTATGACGGTGCGATTCTCGGACCAATCGCAAAATTACTTGGATGGGTAATGAATGGAGTCTACTATCTGATGGATCAGATTGGAATCGGTAATGTAGGTCTTTCCATTATTATATTTACGATTATTATTTATCTTCTTTTGTTCCCGCTTACTTATAAGCAGCAGAAGTTCTCAAAGCTTTCACAGAAGATGCAGCCGGAGCTGAATGCGATCAATAAGAAGTATCAGGGAAAAAAGGATCAGGCATCCATGATGGCAATGCAGCAGGAGACACAGGCTGTCTATGAGAAGTACGGTGTTTCCATGATGGGAAGCTGCGTGCAGATGCTGATTCAGATGCCGCTTCTGTTTGCTTTGTATCGTGTATTCATGAACGTTCCTGCCTATGTCAGCGGTATTAAGAATCTGTTCACACAGCCGCTCGGCGGCAATGCAACATCCCTGGTAGACGGCATCATGGCGACAGAGGGATATCAGGATACCATGACCAATCTGGTATCCACACTTAAGATCACGACACAGCCGGTAGCTAATTTTACTGTTTCGGATCCGACCGCGATTGCCAACTCGATCGTGGATGTTACTTATAAGATGAACTCCAGCGGATGGGATGCATTAAAGGATGCATTCCCGGCTCTCTCCAGTGAGATTTCATCCACCTATGAGACGGTGTCCCATGTAAATAATTTCTTCGGAATGAATATTTCCGACACACCGCTTCATGTGATTACATCGAGTTTTTCTGCAGGTGCTTACCTTATGGTCATTGCAGCCTTGCTGGTTCCGATTATTTCTTACCTGACACAGGTATTGAACATCAAGTTAATGCCGCAGGCAACTGCAAGCGGCAATGACCAGAGTGATGCAATGGCACAGCAGATGAAGATGATGAACCGCATGATGCCGTTATTCTCACTGGTTATGTGTTTTACCGTTCCGGTCGGTCTCGGTATCTACTGGATTGCCGGTGCTGTTGTCCGTGTTGTACAGCAGTATTTCCTGAACAAGCATTTCGAGAAGATGAATCTTGAAGATATTATAAAAAAGAATCAGGAAAAGGCGAAGAAAAAGCGTGAGAAGATGGGAATCGCCGAGAATCAGATTTCCAATGCCGCAAAAATGAATACCAGACAGATGGTAGACGCCAATAAGAAGCAGTTGAGCAGTGCGGAGAAAGAGCTTGAAATCGAGAAGGCGAACGCAGCAAAGTCGAAGGCAAAAGCCGGAAGCATGAGCGCGAAAGCAAATATGGTACGTGATTTTAACGAGCGTAACAACAGAAAGTAAGTTTCGGGGTGGAGTAAGTTAGAAAGGGTATGGTGATGAAAATGGATTATATTGAGATTTCAGCAAAGACAGTTGATGACGCAATCACAGAAGCCATCATCAAGCTGGGGACAACCCATGACAAGATCGAATATGAAGTAATCGAAAAGGGAAGCGCAGGTTTCCTTGGAATCAACAGAAAGGACGCTGTGATCCGCGCCCGCAGGAAGAACGATACGAATGATAATATCCGTGATTTCCTTGAGAGCGTATTTAAGGCAATGGGACTTACCGTCACGATCCAGATTGAAAAGGAAGAGGACAGCAATGTCATGAACGTTGACTTAAAGGGAGACGATATGGGTGTTCTGATCGGTAAGAGAGGACAGACGCTGGATGCTCTTCAGTACCTGACCAACCTTGCAGTGAATAAGAATTCCGAAGAGTATGTGAAGGTCAAGATCGATACGGAGGATTACCGGAAGAGAAGAAGAGAGACGCTTGAGAATCTTGCTAAGAACATTGCTTACAAGGTGAAGAGAACGAAGCGCCCGGTTTCTTTAGAGCCGATGAATCCGTTTGAGAGAAGAGTTATTCATTCGACTTTACAGAATGATAAGTTTGTGACAACGCACAGTGAAGGTGAGGAGCCTTACAGACATGTGGTTGTTACCCTGAAGAAATAGAGTATAAAGTGGGGGTGTCGTCTGACATCCCCATTCTTTCATTAAAGGAGATTTATGAAAACAGATACTATTGCTGCGATTGCGACTGCCATGGCAGGATCGGGAATCGGAATTGTCAGAATCAGCGGGGAAGAAGCGGTTTCCATTACAGATCAGATTTTTCATATGCCGGGCGGTAAGAAGCTTTCGGATATGGAGACACACACGATTCATTACGGACACATCCGTGATGGAGAGGAAGTCATTGATGAGGTAATGGTTTTACTGATGCGCGGACCGCGGAGCTACACCAGGGAAGATACGGTTGAGATTGACTGTCACGGCGGTGTTTATGTGATGAAGCGCATTTTGGAGACAGTTATCAAATATGGAGCGAGACCCGCAGAGCCGGGAGAATTCACGAAGCGTGCATTTTTGAACGGACGTATTGATCTGTCCCAGGCGGAATCTGTGATAGATGTGATTTCGGCGAAAAATGAATTTGCCTTAAAGAGTTCCATGAAGCAGTTGTCCGGCGCTGTCTCAGATGCAGTCAAAGAGATTCGGGGAGAGATTCTCCACGAGATCGCATTTATTGAATCGGCGCTTGATGATCCGGAGCATATTAGCCTGGATGGTTACGGGGAGAGACTGGAGCTTACCATAGAGGGTGCAGTGGACAGAATTGAGAAGCTGTTGGCTTCCAGTGATAACGGACGCATCTTAAAAGAGGGAATTTCTACCGTAATTGTTGGAAAACCGAATGCCGGAAAATCGTCACTTCTTAACACTTTATTAGGTGAGGAGCGGGCAATCGTTACAGAAATCGCCGGTACTACAAGGGATGTGCTTGAAGAGCAGATTAACCTGAATGGAATTGTGCTCAATATCATAGACACTGCAGGGATTCGTGATACGGATGACATTGTGGAAAAAATCGGAGTCGACAAGGCGCGGAAGTATGTGAAGGATGCAGATCTGATTCTGTATGTAGTAGATGCCTCCACGAATCTGGATGAGAACGACAGGGAGATCATGGAGCTGCTTCACGGAAGACGCACGATCGTACTTTTGAACAAATCCGATCTGACGCCGTTGACAACAGCGGAGGATATTCGTGTACATGTGGATAAAGACTGTCCGGTTATTTCTATTTCGGCGAGAGAGCAGAAGGGAATCGATGTCTTTATCGAGCAGATCCGGGAAATGTTTTTCCGGGGAGAAGTTACCTTTAATGATGAAGTCTATATTACGAATATTCGTCATAAAACCGCTTTACAGGAGGCACTTTCTAGTTTACATTTAGTAGAGCAGAGTATCGCGGATGGAATGCCGGAGGACTTTTACTCGATTGATCTGATGAACGCGTATGAGGTGCTGGGAACCATCATCGGGGAAGCGGTGGAAGATGATCTGGTCAATGAGATATTCAGTAAGTTTTGTCTGGGAAAATAATAGCTGCCATTGGACAGCTATTATTGGAAGAATGCTTGCAGCATTCTTCCGGTGGATCTAATCTTTTAAGAGGCCATTGGACAGCTATTATTGGAAGTATGCAACCATAGGATAAGGAGGAAGCAGCGATGATTCGACATATCTGTATGTTTAAGCTGAAGGATGAGAATAAGGAAGCAAATTTGAAGGAGGCACTGCGCCGTTTGGAGGAGATGAGAGAGATTCCTCTGATTGCAACGTTTGAGGTTGTGACGAATGCGGCTGCTGCTCCGGACAGCAATTATGATCTTTCACTTATTTTTGATTTTAAGAATATGGATGACTTAAATGCATATCAGAAGCATCCGATGCATGTGGAGTTTGGTAAGTTTATTACAGCAATCAGAGAGAGCAGGGCTTGTATTGATTATGAATTCTAAGAATCTTTTGGAAGAAACGTATGATGTGGCAGTTGTGGGAGCGGGACATGCAGGATGTGAGGCGGCGCTTGCCTGTGCGAGACTGGGGCTCGAGACAATTATTTTTACTGTGAGTGTGGACAGTATCGCCCTGATGCCGTGTAATCCGAATATCGGCGGAAGTTCCAAGGGGCATCTGGTTCGTGAGATCGATGCGCTTGGCGGCCAGATGGGAATCAATATTGATAAAACATTTATTCAGTCAAAAATGCTGAACAAATCCAAGGGACCAGCGGTTCATTCGCTGCGGGCACAGGCGGATAAGGCAAATTACAGCATGGAGATGCGGAATACATTACAGAATACGGAGCATCTGACGATCTGCCAGGCGGAGGTTGCCGAGATTCTCACAAAAGAGGGCGATCGTGAGCAGATTACCGGTGTGAAGACGGTTTCGGGTGCAACGTATCACTGTAAGGCGGTTGTGTTGTGTACGGGAACGTATCTTCGCGCACGTTGTCTGACCGGCGAGATGATTACCTATACCGGACCGAACGGTCTGATGGCTGCAAATCATCTGACCGACTCATTACTGGCACATGGAGTAGAAATGTTCCGCTTCAAGACCGGTACACCGGCAAGAATTGACAAACGGTCGATTGATTTTTCTAAGATGGAAGAGCAGAAGGGTGACGAAAAAGTCGTTCCGTTTTCTTTCACGACAAATCCCGAAGATGTTCAGATCGACCAGGTCTCCTGCTGGTTGACTTACACGAATGAGAAAACGCATGAGATTATCCGCAACAATCTGGACCGGTCTCCGATCTATGCGGGAATCATAGAGGGAACTGGGCCGCGTTACTGTCCATCCATTGAGGATAAGGTGGTTAAGTTTGCGGATAAGGACAGGCATCAGATTTTCATTGAGCCGGAAGGACTTCACACGAATGAGATGTATGTCGGAGGAATGTCCTCATCACTTCCGGAGGATGTGCAGCATGAGATGTACCGCACCCTGCCGGGACTGGAGCATGTGAAAATTGTCCGGAATGCCTATGCGATCGAATATGATTGTATTAATCCGAACCAGCTGTATGCATCACTTGAATTTAAGAAGATCCGGGGACTTTTTTCCGGAGGACAGTTCAACGGCAGCAGCGGTTATGAGGAGGCAGCCTGTCAGGGACTCATTGCCGGCATCAATGCGGCGATGGAGATTCTCGGAAGAGAGCCGCTGGTGCTGGACCGGTCGGAGGCTTATATCGGAGTTCTGATTGATGATCTGGTGACGAAGGAGAATCATGAACCATATCGTATGATGACGTCGCGTGCGGAATACCGTCTGTTGCTTCGACAGGATAATGCGGATCTGCGTCTCACGAAAAAGGGATATGAGATCGGTCTGATCTCAAAAGAGCGGTACGACTGGGTCTGTAAAAAAGAGCAGATGATCAAAGAGGAGATTGATCGTGTTGCGAAGGTTCATGTAGGTGCGAACAAAGAAGTGCAGGCTCTTCTGGAGAGTTACGGTAGTATACCGTTAAATACCGGTGTGACGTTAACGGAGCTGATCCGCAGACCGGAGCTTGATTATGATAAGCTGGCGCCGATCGATCATGAGAGACCGGAACTTCCGGAAGAAGTGAGAGAGCAGGTTAATATTCTGATTAAGTATGATGGGTATATTTCCAGACAGATCAAGCAGGTGGAAAGCTTTAAGAAGCTGGAGAAGAAAAAAATACCGGAAGGATTCGATTATGATGAGGTTCCGAGTCTGCGCATTGAGGCGCGGCAGAAGTTAAAGCTGTACAGCCCGACATCGATCGGTCAGGCGTCGCGTATCTCCGGTGTATCGCCGGCGGATGTTTCGGTATTGCTGGTGTACATGGAACAGATGAATCATCATGGGGAACATCATTCATAGGAGTATCATTCATAAAAAGAAAAACAGCGCAGAAATGGAGATTCGTGTTTTGCACAAACTTGATATGCGCTTAAAAACAGTGCAGGAATGGAGAGGTGGTTTATGGCGTATAATCTTGAAAAGTTCAAAAAAGGCCTGGATGACTTGCAGATTCATCTGGATGAAAAACAGATGGGACAATTTCTAACCTATTATGAACTTCTGGTAGAAACGAATAAAGTTATGAATCTGACCGCAATCACAGAGTTTGATGAGGTCATTGAGAAGCATTTCCTTGACAGTCTTTCCCTGTGTCGTGTGAAGGATTTAAGAAGTCTCGAAAATCAGCTGGAGGCATATCGGATTCTGGATCTTGGGACGGGAGCAGGATTTCCGGGAATTCCTTTAAAGATTGCTTTTCCGAAACTTCAGATTGTGCTGGCGGATTCACTGAATAAGAGAATCCGTTTCTTACAGGAGGTCATTGATACACTCGGATTGAAAGATGTGACCGCTGTTCATGGTAGAGCAGAGGAGATGGGCAGAAATACATTATATAGGGAACAATTTGACCTATGCGTGTCCCGTGCCGTGGCAAATTTATCCTCCCTCAGCGAGTATTGTCTTCCGTTTGTGAAGATGGGAGGAGCATTTATTTCCTATAAATCAGGAGAGGTGGATGAGGAAGCCGCACAGGCAAAGAGAGCCATTTATCTTTTGGGCGGTGAAGTGAAGGATATTTACAAATTCGATTTGTTTGATCAGAAGCGTTCGTTTGTTGTGATTGAGAAAGAGCGGAAGACGCCGAAAGCTTATCCGAGAAAAGCCGGCACACCGACAAAAGAACCGCTGCAGTAACAGAAAAGAGAGATGATGCAATGGATCCTTGATCCGAGCGTGTCATCTCTCTTTTGATTTTATGAAGTATTTGATTGTATAAGGTATGATGTTACATTAGTGATCTTCGTGTAAAAACATCTGCATAATGTTCAGAAGCTTATCCGGTACTTCAAGCTGCGGGGTAAGACCTGCATTTGAAATATAGGCGGTTTCTACAGTTGCATTCTTGTGCGCATAAGAATCTGCAATGGCGACCGCATCTGTCATGGAACGGCTTTCAATAATATACAGAGGAATGGTAAGCTTTTTCACGGCATGTCCGATTGCATTGTCGGTGTAATGTCCCTCGATGCTTGCCATCAGATATTTTCCGTGGCTCTTTCCCATGTGCGATGCCTCATAGTAGGCATCAAGCATCTTGCTGGATACAAGCTGCGGTCTGCTGAAGTATGTTTTCTGCAGTGTCCGCTGGATATTGGATTCGTGTGTCCGGACATTGTAGAGAAATGTTCCTATGATCGGCAGCTCCAGCAGTGTCTTTTTGACAGAGGAATACTTGTCCGGTGTGCGGTCAAAGCTGCTCATCACAGGCGGATTGATCGCAGTGATGCTTGAGAGAAGATTCGGATTCATATTCTGGGCAAGTACCGCAAATGAGATGGAATTGCCTGTCGTTACCACATCCGGGCGTTCCCCGATCACATCATGAATAAAATCTGTGAGAAGCTGTACATACAGGTAATTGGTATAAGTCAGATAAGGCTTGTCCGAGCGGCCGCATCCCAACAGGTCTATGGTATATACCGTATAGTGCTTCTCAAGTTTTTTCACAAGTCTGCACCACTCATAGGAAGAAGCGATCGGATTTAATTCGTGAATGAGAAGGAGCGGAGAACCGGAGCCGCGCTTGGTATAAAAAATGCTGCCGTTCTTCCAGTGATAGTAACTGCCGCTTTCCGTCTTTAAAATATTTTTCATCTCTGCTGTCATATCGATGAAGCGGTTCACAAGATGAATCGTGCCTGCAGCAAGAGCAGTCAGCAGAAAGAAATGTCTGATATTCTTTTTCATGCTATTGTTCATAGAACCTCCCGTAATCTTTGCAAAACGTTTCCTATTACTTATATTATAGCCGCTTTCCATAACTTATACAAATTAAAAATTCTGAAAATATAAATTTTTGCTTTTCATTGAATTACGTTTGGTATAAAATAATACTGGTAATTTGGTTTTTAATATCAAACATATGTTCGGTGGCGAAATGGTAGAAGAATATATTCAGAAAATTTATGAGGAACTTTTAAAAGAGGAGCAGAACAGTGCGAAGCGGATTTCTGATTTACAGATTCATTTGAAAGAGACGCAGGCAATGATCCATTTGCTTGAGGAGACGAATGATCCTAATTATGAGTCGTTTACTCCAAGAAAAGTAAATTCCAGGAATAAGCAGAAAATCGATGAATTGCATGCAGAGATGAAAGAACTCGAGGAAGCAATTCAGCAGGAGACAGACTACCATACGCAGCAGATGGAAAGAGTGGAAGAAGCGGCGAAGGTATTGCGGCAGGCGAAAGCAGATGTTGCATGCAGGTGTGACAGAAATACACTTGAGGAAGAAAGGTACCATACGTCTCTCCTTGAAACGCAGGAGAATGAGAGACAGCGCATTTCACGCGAACTTCATGACAGTACCGTTCAGAATCTTACGGCAATGGTTCACATGGCAGAACTGTGCAGTAAACTGGTGGATATGGATCCGATCCGGTGTAAGTTGGAACTCAGTAAGATGATCAAGAATCTCAGGGAGATCATCGATGATACCAGAAAGATGATTTATAACCTGCGCCCTATGTCTTTTGATGATATTGGTCTGGATATTACAATCGAGAGAACTTTGGACAAGCTGGAAGCAACCGGCACGAAGAAGATTCATTTTGTAGTGGAAGGAACTCCTTATCAATTAAAACCGATTATCGGGATAACGTTACTTAGAATTATTCAGGAGGCATGCAGCAATGCGATCTGTCATGCAAACCCGACTCTGATACATGTTCTGTTAAGATACGAGCAAGGGGCTATCACGGTAATAGTCGAGGATGATGGAACAGGATTTGATGTTCATATTCTGGATGAGCGTCCAAGGGATGATAATTCTGGGTTTGGAATGTCTATGATGAAAGAACGAGTATATTTATTATCCGGTTCGATACAGATTGACTCTAAGATCGGTGTTGGAACAAAAATTGTAGTGAAAGTACCTATTAGTAACAAGGAGGAGTTTTAAATGGCAGTAAAAGTAATGATTACAGATGATCATTCATTGATTCGTGAAGGATTAAAGCAGCTGTTGGAACTGGAAGGAGACTTTCAGGTAATTGCAGAGGCGTGTGATGGTATTGAGTGCATGGAAAAATTAAAAGAGCAGATACCGGATGTTTTGTTGCTGGATATCAATATGCCGCGCATGAATGGACTTGAAGTTTTGCAGAAGATTAAAGATGAAAAAATAGATGTCAAGATTCTTGTTCTTACCGTACATAATGAAGTAGAGTATTTATTGAAAGCAGTGGACATCGGAATCAATGGTTATCTGTTGAAAGACTCCGAGTCTTCTGAATTGAAAAAAGCAATCTTATCTGTTGTTGATGGAGAAGATTACATACAGCCGAGTCTGATTCCTGTATTGAATGCAAAAATGATTGACCGGGATATGGACAGTGAGAAGATTGAAAAACTGACGAAGAGAGAACTCGAAGTGTTGAAACTTCTTGCGGTTGGAATGTACAATAAGGGAGTAGCTGATGAATTGCACATCAGTGAACGTACTGTGAAGAATCATGTATCAAGTATTTTTAAAAAGATTGATGTTTCTGATCGTACGCAGGCAGCGGTATTTGCTATTCGGAATAATTTGATTTCTATTCATTAGTATTAGAGAGTATAAAGATTGAGTGTTTCGGAATCATCCGGTACACTCAATTATTTTATAGAAAATAATGTTTATTACTACATAAAAATATTTTAAAACGCGTATTATTGGACAAATCATCACAATGTTTCACGTGAAACATTATATAAATGAAATGTTTCACACATGTTTTCTACAAGATTTTGTATTTATAAAAAAACAGAAATACAACAGTTTGAAATCACTGTGAAAATGTTTCACGTGAAACATTTCATACGAACTTTCCTATAGAAAAGAATATGTAAAAGTGTTATAATGAACTCTGTCGAGTTCATATTAGAAGTTTCAATGAAACTTCGGATGCGCAAAAAGAAGCGCAAACAGAAGAGATAATGAACTCTGGAAAACAAAACGTACCAAATGAACAGGGTAATAAAAATTTAAAAGAGGTAATATATGAGCAGAATAATTGCAATCGCAAACCAAAAAGGTGGTGTTGGTAAGACAACCACAGCTATCAATTTATCATCCTGTCTTGCAGAAGCAGGAAAGAAAGTGTTGACCATTGATCTTGACCCGCAGGGAAATATGACAAGCGGATTAGGCGTTGATAAAAACGAACTGGAAAATACTGTATATGAATTGATGCTGGATGAGTGTTCCATCAAAGAGAGTATGGCAGATACCGTAGTAGAAGGAATGAAGATTATCCCGTCCAATGTGAATCTTGCCGGAGCAGAGATCGAGTTACTTGGTATCAATGAAAAGGAATATATTTTAAAAAATGCCGTAGATTATATCAGGGATGATTATGATTTTATCATCATTGACTGCCCGCCGTCCTTAAATATGTTGACAATCAATGCGATGACAACCGCGGATTCAGTGCTGGTTCCAATTCAGTGTGAGTATTACGCACTTGAGGGATTGAGCCAGCTGATCCACACGATTGATCTGGTACAGCAGAGACTGAATCCAGATCTCGTCATCGACGGAGTTGTCTTCACGATGTATGATGTGCGAACCAATCTGTCCAATCAGGTAGTAGAGAATGTAAAAGAAAATCTTGATACCAAGATCTATGAGACACTGATTCCGAGAAATATCCGATTAGCAGAGGCTCCATCTCACGGACTTCCGATCAATATGTATGATTCAAAATCAGCGGGAACAGAAAGTTATCGTATGTTGGCAAAAGAAGTGATGGAGAGATAAGGAGGAGAACTATGGCTGCTGCAAAAAAAGGTGGACTGGGAAAGGGAATTGATTCTTTAATTCCAAACAAAGTAAGTGCCACAAAAACGGAAGCAAAGAATGAAAATGTGAAAAACGATAAAGTCATCGAGGGTGTTCTGGTAAATATCAATAAGGTAGAACCGAATCGGGAACAGCCAAGAAAGAATTTTGATGAGGATGCCCTGTTGGAATTGTCCGAGTCAATCAAACAGTTTGGTGTGTTACAGCCTCTGCTTGTACAGGACAGAAAAGGATATTATGAAATTATTGCCGGCGAGCGCAGATGGCGAGCAGCGAAACTTGCCGGATTAAAAGAGGTTCCAGTAATTATCAAGAATCTTTCCAACCAGGAAGTCGTAGAAATCTCCCTGATCGAAAATATCCAGAGAGAAAACTTAAATCCGATTGAGGAAGCAATCGCATACAAGCGGTTACTGACAGAGTTCAATCTGAAACAGGATGAAGTTGCCGAGCGTGTATCGAAGAGCAGAACCGCTGTCACAAATTCCATGCGACTGTTAAAACTCGACGAGAGAGTACAGCAGATGGTAATTGATGACATGATCTCGACCGGACATGCGAGAGCACTTCTCGGTATTGACGATCAGGAAAAACAGTATACGACAGCACAGAAAATTTTCGACGAAAAACTGAGTGTGCGTGAGACGGAAAAACTGGTAAAGAAGATCCAGCAGGAAAAAGATCAGCCGGAAGCAAAGGAAGAGGTAAAGATCGATCCGAAGATGGAAGCAATCTGCCGTGATCTGGAAGAGAAGATGAAAGTCATTCTTGGAACAAAGGTTGCCATCAATCAGAAGGATAACCAGAAGGGCAGGATCGAAATTGAATATTATTCTATGGATGAACTTGACCGTATCATGGATCTGTTTGGATCCATCCGAAAATAGACAGAGTAAGATTCTGATAAAAGCCATATCAGAATAAAGAGAGAGGAAGCATATGATTTCACAGTATTTAGGTTTTGATTCCGATTATATTATTATCGGACTTAGTGCAGTGGTTCTGATTCTATTGATTCTTATCATTGTAAATATAGCGCAGATGCGGAAGCTGAAAAAAGCATACAAAGTATTTATGAGCGGAAAAAACGGTAAGAATCTGGAAGATACCCTGATCAAGCGTCTGGATCAGGTAGATACACTTCTTGAGGCAAACAATGAGAATGAAAAGACAATCAAATCATTGTTTGAAGCCATGCAGCTGACCTACCAGAAGATGGGACTGATTAAGTATGATGCATTCAACGAGATGGGAGGAAAACTCAGTTTTTCTCTTGCTATGCTGGATGTAAGAAATAACGGATTTATCATCAATGCCATGCACACACGCGAGGGCTGCTATACATATATCAAAGAGATCGTAGATGGTAATTCCATTATCGTGTTATCGGATGAGGAGCAGAAAGCTCTCGACAGAGCTATGGGAAAAACAGAAAACAACGAATGAGGATAATGTATGAGAATACAACTGGTAAGAACACTGCAAGGGGGGGAGAAACTTGCAGGGCCGGTCATAACGAAGGAAAATGAAATTCTCATTTCTGAGGGAACAACGCTGAAAACGGAATATCTGGATCTGATCTCCTTTCTGGGAATCGAGACCGTGTGTATCGAAGACCCCTATGAGGAAGATGAAACACCACATGATATTATCAGTAACGAAAAACGGGAAGAATATATTGAAAAAATAAAATCTATTCTGGAAAAGCATATTTATCACAGGGGCAGTTCTCTTCGGGAAATTGAATACGTCGCAGAGGACATTATTCAGGATGTCATGCAGGCGGATGAAAATATGGTAATTGATCTTTTGGAACGAGAAGGTAATTTGTACGAACATACACTTGTAGTAACAAAATTATGTATTATAGTCGCAAAAAAAATGAAGCTCACTGCGGAGCAGATTTACAGACTTGCACTGGGAGCATTGCTGCATGATCTGGGACTCCGCTACATTACGGTGCCGTATATCAACTGCGACATCAACGAATTGTCAGAAGCAGAGGCTTTTGAATACCGGAAGCATCCGATCCTTGCGTACTCTGTTCTGGAGGAAGAAAAATGGATGGATCCTTTTGTAAAAAAAATGGTACTTGTACATCATGAGAGAAGAGACGGTTCCGGATTTCCGTTGAAGCAGAAAACGCGGGATACGGAATGTGGAATATTACAGGCATGTGATGCGTTCGACTGTTTTATCAGCGGGATGGAATGCAGACGTATGAGCATCCAGCAGGCGCTTGAGTATCTGGTGGAAGGTACGGATATTTTTTATGACAGGAGAATTGTGCGTGTGATCGAGCGGCTCGTCGCACGCTATCCGGTCGGGACGAGAGTCCGGCTCAATACCGGAGAGTCCGGCATCGTTTTAAAACAGACAGAAAATTCCATCCGGCCTGTAATTAGAATTTTGGATGAAGAGGACCGGTTGACGGAAAAGATATACCAGTTGAATAAGAACAAGAATGTATCTATTCTTCAGGTCGAAAACTAGAAACAGAAAGAGGTGAAGATAGAAAATGCACAAATTTCTAAGAGCCATCGGGTTCAGTCATATTACAAAAGAACAGCTGCAGCATATTTTTGCAGATATTATAAGCGCACCGACGGTTCAGAAGGCAGCACTTGATTCGGAGGGCAATGAATTTGCAGAACTGTCAAAGGAGTACGGAGATTTTTTCGGAATCTCTGTCCGGGGTGTGTATAATGAGGATGATACCTTTGAGATGGAATATTACTATCCGTATTTATGTGGAAAGAACATATCCACAATAGAACCCGCAGAAGTGGAAAAACATGCAGAAAAAGAATCCTATGCGGGGATATGTGATGAAGTACGCATTGGAGTGACACTCATTTTTTATCTTCAGAATGTGGTGGATTATCTTGCGGTCAGCAAGAACAGAGGATATATGAATCTGGCAGACGGTGTCATTTTAGCTGCGCTGTCTACGGAGGGAAAGATTTTGTTCCCGATCAATAAGGCGGAGAAAAAAGTGCCCCATGCGCCAAAGGAGGGAACAGACCGGAATCATCTGATTGCCGCGGCAAGAGACGGGGATGAGGATGCGATCGAGAATCTGACGCTGGAGGACATTGATACCTACTCGCTGTTGTCAAAAAGGATCACACATGAAGATGTGCTTAGCATTGTGGATACCTACTTTATGCCGTACGGTATCGAGAGCGATCAGTATTCGGTGCTCGGCGAGATCATGGATGTGACACTGCTCCAGAACCGTTTCACGGAGGAAAATGTATATTCCATGGAAATCATGTGCAATGATATTCTTTTCAGCGTCTGTATCAATCAAAAAGATCTGCTCGGCGAACCGGAAGTGGGCAGACGTTTTAAGGGAAATATCTGGATGCAGGGCAGCGTAAAATACCGGGATTAGTTTGTGATTTTACTATGGTTTTTTATCGGATAATATGGTAAAATAAATAAGCTGTATACAGAAAAGTCTGTATACAGCAAATATATGTTTCCTTAGTTAAATGGATATAGCAGCCCCCTCCTAAGGGGCAACTAAGTGCAGACCATTTAGTGAGACACAACTGGATTTTAGAGTTTGCAAAAAGACTAAAATCAATATATAATAA
>UMDQ01058642.1_pt1 | contig 40373 bp, 21 predicted proteins | sample 1964531 | NCBI WGS metagenome assembly UMDQ01 (sample SAMEA4835998, study PRJEB28245) | human gut metagenome | biome: gut microbiome; material: fecal sample | place: Denmark | collected 2008
GGAGTTTGGGAAGCAGGACGGAGAGGTTCTTTTTCCTGCGGGCAAGGTCGGCACGAAGGTCGTATGGCTTGGGCAGGGCGACATTGAAAAGGGTCTCGAATGCCGCAACCAGGGCGGCGAAGGACTGGCGGTTTCCTTTCCCGTCCGTTACCATACCGGAATAGTCCAGCGAGGCGACCAGTTCCATCAGGTTTGCCAGGGAGCCTTTCCAGTGGAGGGCGGGACGGTTCCTTGTCTTTTCATCGGCAGGTGACGGCGCGGCATGGAGCCCGGGATGGTTCGCCATGAAATGTAGCAGGTCCGTCTCCATCCTGACAAGGGCGGCGGCTTTTGTCAGGTAGATGTCCGCCAGGCCCTCAAGAACGGGAAATGCCCTGTGCCGGTAGGTTTCCAGCTCCAGTTCCAGACGGCGCAGCCGCCTTAGCTTCACGATGACGGGCTGCCCGCCGTCGGTTATTGATTGCAGGTGGTCCATGAATTCCGTATAGGCGGACGAGAATTCCACTTCTGTAAGCTCTTTCTTTTCCCGGACGGCTTTAGCGAAGCAGCTGAGAAGACGGTCTGTCATTGATGTTTCCATAAGGTTGCAATTTAAGTTTTATGTTCAATGACAAGGGAAACGAATGCCGTACCAGCGGACGGATTCTATCAAGAGATTATTATAAAAAACAGATAGTCAGGATGGTATATGGCGGATTGAAATAGAGGGTGTAAATGAGAAACGTACACCCGCCTTACAAAATTGTAAGGGAAGTGTACACTTTCTGTAAGCCCCCTTGATCGCCGGTCCTCAGCCGGGGAATGTCATTGGGGAAACCGCTCCTGGAGGAACGAACTGATTTCGTCTGTATTCCGCAGCTCTCTCAGCGGGGAGGCCCGCCTCGCGTTTTCGTTCAGGTATTGGATGAACACTCTGCCTGTGGACGGATTGGGAAGGGATATGATGGCGAACTCCCTTCCCTCGCATAGCAGATGGAAGCAGGTATCCCGGGAGAGAGCCCTGTATCGGATGCCTTGTCCGGTTTTCCGGCCCAGCTCCCTTACAACCGGTTCCAGCAGCCTCGTTTCGATAATCTTCCGGATATCGTTTGACGGCGGGGAAAGGCGCATGACCTGGGCAAGGCCTGTCTGCCACATGCGTTTTCGGCGTTCAAAATCGCAGATATCAAGGCTGAGCTTGCCGCATAGGGGTAGGATATTCATGGCTTATATGTATCTTATTAGTAAACAATTCATAATCAATGCTCTATACTCTATTTATCTGTTGCAAACATAAGCGGAACCCGCTTTGAAAGCAAGACAAGGAAAGTTAATTTCCGGGGAGTCTGTTTTCACGCCCCCCTGTCCGTGACCTTCCATGCGTCAGATGATGCCGTATTTCCGTAACTTCTCATACAGGGTGGTTCTGCTGATGTTCAGCATCTTGGCGGCCCTTGCCCGGTTGTTTCCGGCTTGTTCGAGCGTCTGGAGCAACAGCTGCCTCTCTTTTTCCTCCTCCGTGAGGCTGGGCACCTCTTCCTGCTTTAATGTCAGGTCCAGATTCAGGGAGGTCGCGGTGATCCAGTCCCCGTCCGTCAGCAGCAGGGCGCTGTGGAGAGCGTTTCTCAACTCGCGGATGTTGCCCGGCCAAGGATACCGTCTCAGGGCCGCCTCGGCCAACCGGTCGAAGCCCTGCACCCGTTTGTGGTGCTCTCTCATGAGGTGCCCCAGCAGGAAACGGGCCAGCGGAAGGATGTCCTCCGGGCATTCCGAAAGGAAGGGGACACGGATGGTGAACTCGTTCAGCCGGTGGAACAGGTCCTCACGGAAACGTCCTCCGGCGATGGCTTCTTCCAGGTTCTCGTTGGTAGCAGCGATCAGGCGGATGTCAAAGTTGCGTTCCCGGGTCGAGCCCACCGGCCTGTAGCATTTCTCTTGTAGGGCGCGAAGAAGGAGCATCTGGCTTTTGTAGGACAGGTTGCCAATCTCGTCCAGGAACAACGTACCGCCGTCGACCTCCTGCAGCAGGCCGACTTTGTCGCTCTCCGCGCCCGTGAACGCGCCTTTACGGTGGCCGAACAGCTCGGAGGCGGCCAGATCTTCCGGAAGGGAACCACAGTCCAGAGTGATGTATGGTCGGTTCCTTCTGCGGCTTTGTTCGTGCAGCTCGAGGGCGATATGTTCCTTGCCCGTACCGGACGCGCCACGGATTAGGACGGAGATGTCGGAGGGCGCCACCAGGCTGATCCGGCGATACATCTCACGCGCCTTGTCGCTCTCTCCCCGATAGAACTCCGTGCCGTCGTGGCGGGGACGGCTGAACTCCTTGCGGATGGCTTCCAGCAGCTTGTCCGGCTGGATGGGCTTGCAAAGGTAGTTGACCGCTCCCAGGCGCATGGCTTCCACGGCGTTCTCCACCTGGCCGTAGTTGGTCATGATCAGAAACGGAGTGACAATGTGGTGGTCGTGCATCCAACGGAGCAGATCCGTGCTGTTGCCGTCGGGCAGGCGGAGATCGGCCAGTACGAGGTCGTATTCCCTGTCCGAGAGGCTCTTTCTGGCAGCGGAGAGGGTTGTGACACGCTCGCTTCCCATCTCCTGTTTCCTCAGCCAGTTGCCGATGCTGCGGGCGTATATTACGTCATCTTCTATGATCAGTATCGTTTTCATTCAATGTCTTGTATTTGTTCCGCGAAGACGGCCAGCCGGTCAGCGGCCTCCGCTATGTCGCGTATCTGTTCCAATTCCTTTTCTGTCCACCCTTCCGGATCTGAGGTCGTGATCCGCCGCTGTTCTTCCAGCAGGTAGTCCAGCCGGACGGATTCCCAAAGGGGCAGGTTCTTGTGCAGCACCTCCCGAACGGTCTGGCGGTCGCCGTTTTCCAGTGCTAGGCGTAGGACACGCAGGTCTTTCCGGCTTTCCCTCACGAACTCGTCCAGCATCTCCCGGCGGTTCTCCTCGCCGGAGAGGATCAGGGAGAAGTCCGGTTTCCAGACCCTGCTCCCCGGGGTACCGATGATCCGCGCTACGCCTTCCGAGAGGCTCTCTATCGTGAACGGCTTGCGGATGCGTCCCGCGAAACCGCGTGCGAGGTATTCCTCCTCCTTGTTCACATGTGCCGTCAGGGCGACCACCGGAATGGTCCTTGCCTGCGGGATATTGGATGAGCGGAGCAGTTCCAGAACGGAGAAGCCGTCCATCTCCGGCATCTGGATGTCCGTCAACAGCACGTCATAGGCGTTTTCCCGCAAACGGGCGATGAGCTCGCGGCTGTCCGTGCAGCAGCCGCACACGGCATGGCTGCGCCGCAACATCTCCTTTACAATTCCAAGCTGCCTGATGTCATCGTCAAGCACAAGGATACGTATGCCCTCCAGACGCCTCCCGGGAGAAGGACGGTTCTCTTCCATGGGGGATTTCCCGTCGGCCGGCGGCAGGGGGAGCAGGACGATGAAGGTGCTGCCTTTTCCTCTCCGGCTTTCCACTCGGATGGAACCACCCATCTGCGATGCCAGTCTGGAACAGATGGCCAGGCCGAGTCCGGAACCGGATATGCCTCGTGCGTTCTCCAGCCGTTCGAATGCGGTGAATATCCTTTTTGTCTCGCTTTCATCCATGCCCGCCCCCGTATCCTGTATGGAAAGATGTAGTTCGCTTTTTTTGTATTCCGCTTCCAGGCGGACGCTTCCCTTCTCCGTAAATTTGACGGCATTCGAAAGCAGATTGTCTGTTATTTGCTGAAGGTGTCCTTTGTCCGCGCAAACCACCACGTCCGTCCCGAAAAAATAAGAGGAAAGACATAGCCCTTTCCTTTGGGCGAGAGGAACATGGTTGTCTGCCGTTTCCCTGAGTAGGGATTCCAGATGGAAAATACAGGCGTGTGCCCGTACCTGCCCCGTGTCGAGCAAGTAAAAATCCATCAGGGTATTGACCAAAGAAAGCATGTATTCCGAGGCATGCCGGATATTCTCGATGTATTTCATTTGCTGGCACTCATCCTCTTCTTGGGGAAGCAGGTCGGCTGATCCGCTTATTGTAGCCAGCGGAGAACGCAGGTCGTGGGCAATGGAAAACATCATTTCCTTCCTTGATTGCAGGAGCTGGCGGTTGGCCTTGTCGGAGATTTCCAGCTCCTTCTGGTAGCGGTATTTGCGTTTCAGGTCCCGGTGTATGATAAAATACAGGATAATGGCCAGCAGCGAGATAGAGACAGACAGAATAAAAAATCGTTGAAATGAGTGGTCGCTCTCCGCCACGAACCGCCGGTAACGTTCTTCTATCCGGAAAGCTGTTTCCGACTCCAGTTCCTGGACGATACTGCGCAACCGCCTGTTCAACCGGATATTGTTCTCATACAGCAGGTCCATCTGGAGCAATAGGTGTTCTTCTTCAACCTTCTGGATATCCGTTACCTCCCGGCTCAGGGAACGGAGCATGCCAGTGGCCGATGCGCCTTGTCTCTTTTCACCGGCTCTTTTTTCCGTCTTTTCCCGCTGTTCCAGATAGGCTGATTTCTTTTCTTTCCGCTTGAAGAGTCTGGACCATAGGCTGGCAAGAGCCGTTTTCCGGACGGTATCTGCGGATGTGACAGATGGGGCGGCGGGCTGACGGACATGGGAGACGATGACCGGAATTTTCCGGCTGACAATTTCGCTGACCTTCTGCAGGTGGTCGAATGTCCGCATGACGCTGTCCAGCAATTGCTCTTTTTGTTCAAGGAGCAGGCAGAGCGAATCGATGCGGGCTTGCCCGGAGGAGGAACGGATATGCGGTCCCAGTTCTTGGAGGGTACAGCAGACTTCCCACCGCTTGTCCCGGTAGCCTGCCAGGTCTTCCTCATCCCAGACGCTGACGGTCTCTGCCCGGGTGGCAAGCTCCAGCAGTCCGGCATAGGTCTGTTCCACCAGGTTGCGGGCATGGAGCAGCTCGGCCTCGTCTGTCTGCAGGTGGCTGCGTTTTTGCTGTTCATCCCGCAAGAGGAAGACAGTGAACGCAAGCAAGGAGATCAGCACGAGGTATCCTGTGAATATTTTGACTCTTAACCACATGAACTATTGAATCTCTTTTTATCAGTTAGTATTTTCTTATTTAAACCCTATTACATGAATCTGTTTTTTCTTATATTGAAGAGTTCCCGTTTGGAACTTCCAGACTCATTTTTGTATACTTACAATTAATAGGTATTTTATCCATGACAATTAGGAGTTGAAAAAAGTCAACAACTAAAAGTTGAGAAGTTAAGCCAAATGTTTCGATTGTGGCCTGGTGTATGCTCCGCTGTATGGAAGCAGTAACATTTAGTAAAGTTTTGACTTAATTCCTGAATGAAGAGAAGTGGTAATTTTCTTAACTCCTGATTCGTATAAATTAATAGTATTTTATTTGCAACATCGCCCGGTCGCCAGAATTTTCTATTCTTGCCGGACAGTAGCAGAAAATTTTGTTTATAACATGATGAATGAAACATGTAAAATCATATCACTTCAATTACAGCCGTAATGGTGGATGAAAGCAACTTGTTGGTTCATCGGAAATAGGGCATACCTATGAAAGAATATCTGACAAGCATAAATGACTGCATTCGAGGAAATGCCCCGGTTCAGATTTTATGGACTGTAACAAGCGGTCAATAACCAAGCGTTGTGAATGGTAATGGAAGTAATCTGTATCTTCCCAGCCAATGACACCTTCACCCAATATGATTAGATCAGTAATATGGCGGTAGATTATGTTGGTATCATGTCGCACTGTACGTAATTAAGACGCTTCAGCCTCTATGTTTTGCATACTGCTGTTCAAATATCTAGATGACAGTCATGCTTCCTATGACTACCATTTAGATAAAATATCCGAATAAAATTCTATATTCCATTTTTTCTATTCATCTTATTGTACCATTCATTTTTCTTATTCAGAACTTATTTTTACTTAATCCGGCATGCAATTATTATTACTTCAATCAGATGTCCAATTCATTACATTAGCAGGAGCCCTTTCTGCCAGCAACTCTTTTTTCATAAAATCCATATATGGAGCAACATGTGAAAAGAATTGATGATATCCTTTGCATAAATAATTCAACCCTGATTCACCAGAATTTGTACGAACAAAACGATTCTTAGGGCATTCACCATTACAAGCAAAAAGAAATTCACATTCACGACACTGTGTTGGAAGGGTGTTCTGCTTAGCCAAGCCAAACTTTTGTTCTGTTTCACCATACATCATCTCGATAAGTGTATGAGTGCGTATATTTCCTAGTTTATACTCAGGGAAGACAAAATGGTCACAAGTATATACATCACCATTGTATTCTATCACTCCAGCATGCCCGCAAGTTTTTGCCAACGTGCAAACTCCCGGTTGTTCACCCACCCAGTTGGCTAATGTAGAGTCAAACAGTTGAATATAATATTTCCCGACATCCCGTTTTACCCATTCATCAAAGATGGTGCAAAGAAAATTTCCCCATTGCTCCGGAGTAACAGAAAAATCAGCCAGTGGAATATTTTCTTTGTCAGTCGGACAAGCCAGATAACGACCGTCACTATGTGGTATGATGCGTTCTACAATCGGAGAAAATTGAATGAAATGGCATCCTATCTCTTTAAAAAAATGATAAAACTCTAAAGGATAATCTGCATTGAAATCATTGACTACGGCTAATGCATTCCATTCCACCTCATGTTTCTTTAATAGTTCTATGCCATGCATCACTTTTGTGAAAGATGGCAGTCCCTGCTTATTGCGGCGATACTCATCATGGAACTCTTGCGGACCGTCAATAGAGACTCCAACCAGCCAATTGTGCTCTTTAAAGAAACGGCACCATTCATCCGTCAGCAAAGTACCATTTGTTTGTATTGAATTATCTATGGTACGTCCACCTGCATATTTATGCTGCAATTCGATTACGCGCCGGTAAAAAGAAATCGGACGCATCAATGTTTCTCCGCCATGCCATGTAAAAAGGACTTGTGGCATCGTTTGTGATTCAATGTATTGCTTGATAAACATTTCGAGTAATTCATCATTCATAGTAAACCTGCCGGAAGGTTCATTAGACTTATACAAATTGTTTTTCTCCAAATAGTAACAATATTTGCACGCCAGATTGCATATGGAGCTGACAGGTTTAGCCATTACATAAAGTGGTTTGGCAAAAGGAGCAAGTGTTGTCATAATAATTAAAATGTTTTTTAATAACTTGCTCTTGCCACACATTTGTAGTAAGAGCAAGTTTTAGTACATTAGATTTTGCGTAAAAATACTATTTTTTTATTTCGATTTTAGCTTTCTGCAAATCTTTATCCATGGAAGAAGAACCAACCATAATGGTAAACGTTCCAGGCTCCACACCATACTTCATGGCACGATTATAATAAGCCAACTTATCAGGAGATATAGTGAACTCAACCGTACGTTTCTCTCCCGGTTTCAACGTAACACGCATAAAATCTTTCAATTCCTTTACCGGACGGGTAGCAGAGCTATAATCATCGCGGATATAAAGTTGTACAATCTCGGTTCCTTCCAACTTTCCGGTATTAGAGAGTTCCACACTGGCTTTAAAGGAATCGGTGGAAGAGGCTTTATCGTTCGACAGCTTCAAGTTGCCGTATGCAAAAGTCGTATAGCTCAAACCATATCCGAAAGCATAAAGCGGTGTGCTGGCTCCATCTTTATATTTGTGGAAATACTGTGACGGCTTATGATTGTAAATCATCTGGATTTGTCCTGCATGACGGGGAATACTGATAGGCAATTTGGCCGAAGGATTCACTTTCCCGGTCAAGATGTTAGCCACAGCAGTACCAGCCAGAGAGCCCGGTTCCCAAGCTTGTACCAAAGCCGGAACATTTTGCGCAATCCAATTGACACTCAGCGGACGACCGCCTACAAGAACCACAATGGTGGGCACTCCGGTCTTGTGTATCTCCTTTACCAAGAGTTCTTGTGTTCCAAGCAAGTCAAGGCTCATACGGTCTACATTCTCACCGCAGGTTTTCGTCTTTTGATAACGGAGCGGATTTTCTCCCACCACCACGATGGCAAGGTCTGCTTTCTTTGCCAGTTCGGAAGCCTCCTTTACTTTCTCCGGTGAATTCTGGCGTACATCGTCACCGTAGTTGTAATAGGTCACTTTTTCTTTTCCGGCTACTTGGCAGATACCATCCAAAATGGTTACGACATTCTCATCTGGCTGTTGCAACGTCCAGTCACCCAACACGGTGTGGTTGTCCGCATTCGGTCCGGTCACAAGGATGTTCTTATATTTGGAGAAGTCAAGCGGCAGCAAACCTTCATTCTTAAGCAAAACGATGGACTTTTCAGCGGCTTCCAATGCCGTAGCTTTATGTTCCTTGCAGAACAATGTCTTTTGGGTCTTTTTCAAATCGACAAACGGATTCTCGAACAATCCCAACTTGAATTTTGCCTCCAATATAGCCCGGCATGCCCTGTCCACTTGGGCTTCTGTCAGCTTTCCTTCTTTTACCTGTTCTATCACTCCTTCCATGAAGCCGGGGCCGTGCATGTGCATGTCCAATCCGGCATCTACCGTCTCACGATAAGCTTCTTTGAGATTCGGGGCTACTTTATGAAGGTCGTGAATACGTTCCACGTCCATCCAGTCGCTCACGATAAAGCCGTCGAATCCGTATTCACCACGCATGATGTCCGTCATCATCCACTTGTCCGCATGGCAAGGCACCCCGTTCAATTCATTGTGCGCGGCCATCAACGTAAACACATTAGCTTCTTCCACGGCTGCTTTGTAAGGGGGCAAGTAAACTTCACGCAACGTGCGTTCCGACACGTCCATCGGAGCGGCATTGGTTCCATTGGAAGGTTCACTACCGGCAATCAGATGCTTACCGCAAGCCAAGGCCACATCGCTACCACTACAATTTTCGCCTTGATAGCCCTTAATAGTCGCCACCCCCATACGAGTCACCAAATAGGGATCTTCTCCGAATGTTTCTCCGGTACGTCCCCAACGGGCATCGCGCGCCACATCAATGTTAGGCGTAAACGTCCAGTGCGCACCCGTGGCACGGACTTCCAACGCCGATTCACGGCTCAGCCGCTCCACCAGTTCCGTATCAAAGCTGGCCGCCTGGCCGATAGGTGTCGGATAGACCGTTGTCCCACTTACCAACGCATTTCCGTGGATGGCATCTATACCGATAATCAGAGGAATCTGCAAACAGCTTTTCATGGCAAGTTCCTGAAGTTGGTTGGCTTCTTCAGCAGTTACCACATGAAGGAAGGATCCTATCTTCCCTTCTTCGGTCATCTTATACAAATCATTAATGCTCAAATTGGGATAAAATCCATAAGCATCGTCATTTTTAGCAACCTTCTTGCCTTGGAAGCGTTTCTGAGTTTCGCGAATATGTCCCGGCCCTACATATTGGCACATCTGAGCAACCTTCTCTTCCAAGGTCATACGCTGCAACAAGTCCGTCACCCGCTTTTCCACCGGTTGCCCGGCATCCTTATATAATGGCTTCTGAGCCATGGCAAGCAGTGCTGCGGGGAGCACTGCCATTGTCATTAAAAGTCTTTTAGTCATCATTCTTCGTATTTAAGCATATATTTATCTGTCATTTTACGACGTTCATCCAAAGAGATGGTATCTCCATATTGTTTTTGGAGGTTGCCGAGTTCTATTTTCAAGTCTTTGATAACATCGGCATATTGAGGATTGCCATACTGGTTGTTCACTTCGTTCGGGTCTTCCTGCAAGTCATAGAATTCCCACTTGTCTATGTTGTAATAGAAATGGATAAGTTTATAACGGTCTGTACGCACCCCGTAGTGTGGCTGCACGTTGTGCCATTTCGGATATTCAAAATACTGGTAATAAGCCGACTTGCGCCAATTCTTTGAAACGTCCTCGTCAGCCTGCAACAATCCCTTCATACTTTGTCCTTGAATATCGGACGGAATTTGCACTCCGGCAAAGTCGAGCAACGTAGGAGCAATGTCCACATTCAGCGTAAGGTCTTTCAGACGCATACCCTTCTTGATGCCGTTCGGATAACTGATAAGGCACGGCATCTGCAACGCCTCTTCATACATCCAACGCTTGTCGTACAAGCCGTGCTCACCCAAGAAGAATCCCTGGTCGCCCATATACACAATAATGGTATTGTCGTACAAGCCTTTCTCTTTCAGATAGGCCACCACACGTCCCACCTGGTCATCTACCGAACGTACCACGCGCAAATAGTTCTTGATGTAAGTCTGGAATTTCCACTTCTTCAACTCTTTTCCTTGCAGTTTCGGGTCCGGAGTCCAGAACTGGTTCTTGCCTGAGCCACCCCACCACAGCCATTTGTTGCGTTCCTGCTTTGACAAACCTTCGGGCGGTGTCTGTTTCAAGTCTCCACGCGACATATGGTTTTCAATGGTAGCCATTGACTCGCCAAGAGTCGTCTCGCGTCCTTTATAGTCATCATCGAAAGTTGCCGGATAGGGAAATTCTACGTCATCAAACAGATTGAGATAGCAAGAATCCGGTTCCCACGGACGATGCGGAGCCTTATAGTGAAGCATCATACAGAACGGCTTGCTGTCATCACGCAAACTGTCCAGCCATTGCAAAGCAAAGTTTGTGGTCAACTTGGTTGCATATCCTTTTTCTTTCTTTTTAGTCCCATTCGTACTATAAATAGGATTCCAATATGTACCTTGCTGGCTTGGATTGTCATGTATTTTATAGTAGTCGAATCCTTCCGGTGCAGAGAACAGATGCCATTTCCCAAACAAAGCGGTGGTATAGCCGTTGTCGCGAAGCAACTTCTGGTATTGCTGCTGGCTTCCGTCAAAGACAATTCCTCCTTCATTTTGGTAAAAACCGTTAGTAGTACTGTATTTTCCGGTCAGCAAACAAGCGCGGCTCGGACCCGAGATAGAGTTGGTGCAAAGCATATTCTGCATAACGGCACCGTTTTCACCGATTGCGTCGATATTGGGAGTTGGTGCCAACCGGGCGTTGATGCCTCCGTAGGCACTGATAGCTGTACGAGCATGGTCATCGGCCAAGATAAAAAGGATGTTCGGCTTTTCGGTAACCTGCTTTTTGCTGGATACGCAGGAAGTCAAGGTTGCAAGGCCACATCCCATAAGTGATAATGCTTGTAATGTTTTCATATTGCTAGTAGCGTATATATAAGTTGATTAATTGTTTTTATTCTTTTTTCCTTGCCTCTTTCCCTGCTTGTTGCCTTTTTGGACAGGTTGAGCTTTGGGGGTGGGCTTCATGAAATCTTTGCCGCGACGATTCAATATTTCCTGTTGCAGGCGTTTCACCAAATCCTGGTTTTCAGGGGCATCGGCCACATTCTTCGTTTCCAGATTGTCGTTGCGATACAAGAAAAGCATGTGCGAAAGGAAGTTTCCTGCCTTGTCGTTCCATTGCGTATAGCCACAGCTGCGGTCAAAATAGGTAATACCACCATGCCACTTCACGATGGCACAATTTTTCCAATCCTTATCTTTCCCCTTAATAAGCTTCATCATGCTTTCTCCTTCCGTATGGACAGGTATCGGCAGTCCTACCGCTTCGCAAAGCGTGGGATACACATCTACAAATTCCACCACCTTTGCTTCGGGACCTTTTTTCTTGTTACCAGGAATGCGGATGATGAGTGGCGCATTGTTCACTATGTTGAAGTTTGAATGTTTACACCATTGGTTATGGTCCCCCAAACTCCAACCGTGGTCGCCCAAAAGCACCACTACAGTGTTTTTGTCCAAGCCCAAGTTCTTTAGTTCATTCAAGATTCTTCCCACCTGCGCATCGGCGTAGCTGACACATGCCCGATAACCGCGAATCAGTTTCAGGGCCTCTTCCGCCGGGATGTCACTTTTGGAAGGAATGTCTCTGTAATACCGAATCTCGTTATAAGTATGGAAGGCTTGCGTCGGGAAACCGGTACGGTCGAAATCAAATGTTTCAGGCAAGGCGATATCTTTCTCCGGATACATGTCCCAATACTTTTGAGGCGCGTTGAACGGCAGATGCGGCTTCAAGATACCGACAGCCAGGAAGAACGGCTTCCCGCTTTTCGCCAGTTTGCGCAAGTCTTCAATCGTTTTGTCCGCAGTCTTTCCGTCGCTATATTCATTGTCTGCCACGTCCAGGCATTCGTAAGCACCCGGACCGCCACGCTGTTTTTCCACTGCAAGGTTCTCCGTGCCCAAGTAATCGCGCCAAGTGGAAGACTTTAATTCGGGCACCCATACTTCGTCCCATGAGCGTTTTCTTGCATCATTTTTGCCATGTATCACCTTGCTGTTCGAGATGGTGACATATCCATTTTCACGGAAATGTTGCGGTAAGGTCACCGTGCCCGGTGCTTCACGGTCAATCTCGGCATTCACGTCCCAAAAGCGGGTGTTTCCCGGACGAAGCCCTGAAAATAGGGAAGCGCGTGAAGCTCCTGAAACCGGAATGTTACAATAAGCGTTCTCAAACATCACTCCTTCCGAAGCCAGTTTGTCGATGTTAGGAGTCTTCATGTACTTCACTCCGTAGCAGTTCAGTTCGGTACGAAGGTCGTCCATGATTAAGAACAATACGTTTTTCTTTCCCGTTTGTTCGGTTTCCCCGGCTTGGCTATTTCCGCCCATAGCGGGAGCGCCAAGCAATAGAGAGGAAACAATCATACTCATTCTGTTCATACTATATTTCTTCGTATTAATTAATATCCGTAATTCTGGTCTTCCTGCCCGATATGCTCATTCTTGTTTATTTCGTCTGCCGGGAAGGGGAACAGCAGGTTCTTTTTCACCGTTTCGTCTGTCACTTGATATTTGTAAACAAACTTGGGCAAAGTCGTTATTTTTTGCGATGCGTACCATTCATCCACATAGACATTGTGCTCTTCCATGATTTTCTTCAAATATTCGGCACCACGGCGACGCACGGTGTACCACTCGTCACACTCGCCGGTCAGCTCTTTCAGGCGTTCACGGAAAATGCGTTCACGCATAGCCGCTTTGTCACTTCCCTTAAACGGCAACGGATACACCTCATCTTCTTCGATAGTTCCGTTTCCATTGGCATCGCGCGCACGGTCCAATACTTCATTCAAATAAGTAACAGCGTCGGCCGAACCAATTTCATTGGCAGCCTCAGCCAGCACAAGCAGTAAATCAGCATAACGATAGAAAACGAAATTGGCATTGGAAGCCGTGGCTGTCATCATAGGGTCGTAATACTTCTTCCATGCGGCATACTCCGAATCACCCTGTTTGTAAGTCATCTTATTCTTGGTTCCGTCTTTCTTGGTTGTCGGGAAAAGCAGCACGGTTTTCTTGTTGGCATTTGCTTCAAAGATGTTTGTATATTGTCCATATACAAAACTGGCTTCCCTACGCGGGTCTCCCTCCTCAAATTGATGGAAAGCCAACTGAGTGGGACGTGTCTTTCCCCAGCTCTTGCCTTGCGTGGCAATGTTACTCATCAACTCATGCCCTACGGGGAAGGTTGTTTCAGTAGTACGTCCGCTGTTGACGGAAGCCGAGAACTGTATTTCAAAGATAGATTCCTCGTTGTTCTTGTTGGGGCTTCCGAACAGCTTTTCATACGGACGCACCAGGTTGTATTGACCGTTTTGATAAACGTCCAACGCTGCATCATACGCCTTCTGCCAGTATTCCGAAGTTTCATCATTTCCCGCCATGGTCAGATAGACTTTGGCCAGCAAGGCTTGGGCGGCATATTTGTGCGGATGTCCTTCCACCTTGTCCGCAGGCAGGGGAAGCATATTGTAAGCAGCCTCAAGGTCGGATATGATTTGCTCATATACTTTCGACACTTCCGCACGGGGCACCTGAGCCTCGGCATAGTTTGTCACCGGTTTGGTTACCAATGATACCTTGCCGAACATACGCACCAGGTTAAAGTAAGTCAACCCGCGCATGAAGCGAGCCTCTCCGGCAATGCGGTTCTTTTCCGCTTCATTCGTGATTTTGCTCTCGACCATGCCATCGATAATGTCATTGGTCACCCGGATGGTTTCGTACATGCCGTTGTAGGCATTCGTCATGTTCACATCCGTAGGCAGAATATTCATGGTAGTCAGGTTCACATCATTGGCTTTGATGCTGACCCCCATTCCCGAAGTCACGTTCAACACATGGAAGTAGTTGAAACCAGTATAGTTATAGCCTGCCATACTGGCGTAGCATCCGGCCAGCGCTGCTTTGGCAGAACTCAAAGAGTTGTACACTCCCTCTTTCTCGATGGATGTCTTCGGAGTCTCCACCAAGAAGTCATCGCAACCGGTAAAGGCAATCATTGTACAAGACAACAAGATATATTTCAATGTTTTCATTTTACGATATTTTTAGCGATAAAGATTAAAAGTTAGCTATCACCCCGAAAGTAAAGTTGCGAGCGGAGGGGTAAGAAGTCAAGTCAATACCCATGCGGTCCACATCATTGGCAAACGTATTCACATCCGGGTCATATCCGCTATACGACGTGATGGTGAAAAGATTGGATGCCGTGAAGTTGAATGTCAGGTTCTTGATGGTATTCGACTTCTTGAAATTCAGCAGGTAGCTCAAAGAGAGTTGGGCGAGCTTCAAGTAAGAACCATTCTCAATGTAGCGGTCACTCAGCACGCCTTTCGGCTCATAGCCTAACCGCGGATAGGTATTGCCGCGATTCTCGGGAGTCCATGCTTGGTAGAAAGCATCCTTGCGGACATTGATGTTGGAATTCTTCACGTCAGTCTCGTCTATCAGGTTGGCATTGATGATTTCATTTCCTACCACACCGTTGAACACAACATCCAACGTCCAATTCTTATAAGCCAGCGAAGAGTTCAACGCGAACGTGAAGTCCGGATTGGGATTGCCCAATACCACACGGTCTTTGTCATCAATCACGCCATCCTTGTTCTGGTCAATGTAACGCACATCGCCCGGCAATACGTCCGTACCTTTCATTTGCAGCGGTTTCTTTTGGTTCTCTGCGCTGTAATACTCCTCTTCCTGCATGATGCCGTCGCTCTGGTAGCCCATGAAGAGACCGATAGATTCTCCGACGATGAAGGCGTTGGCGGGGAACTTCGTAAAGGTGTTGTTACCTACATTCTCGCCCCAATAACCACTGACGCTTTTCAGCATACCGAAGTCTGAAGGCGCCATGCCCAACTCCTTGATGGTGTTCTTGGCAAAAGAGATGTTTCCACCCACTGTCCAATTCCATTTCTTACCAGCGATGGGAGTTCCTTCGACGGAGAACTCTATACCCTTATTCTCAATCTTTCCGTTGTTTATCCACATACTGCTGTATCCGCTGGCGTAAGGAAGGGCTATCTGTTGCAACAAGTCCTTGGTGTTCTTGATGTAGGCATCGGCAGTGAAAGTCAACCGCTGGTCGAAGAAGCCGACATCGATACCCACGTTGTATTGCTCGGACGTTTCCCATTTCAAATCAGGATTCGGGATGCGTGCAGGGACAATGCCCGGTTCAGAAGAGCCGTCAGGTTTCACGGCATAGTTGTTATTATAGCTTGCCATGGTCTGATAGGGAGAGACGGCCTGGTTGCCCACCTGTCCCCAACCGAGACGAAGTTTCAGGTTGGACAGTTTCTCATATTTCTGCATCCATTCCTCCTGATTCACACGCCACGCCAAAGCAAAGGAAGGGAAGTAAGAGAAACGGTTCTTCTTATCGAACTTGCTGGAACCGTCGGCACGGAAAGTAGCGGTCGCCACATAGCGGTTGCGATAATTATAGACCGCACGTGCCAGTACGGAGAAGAGCTGTTCACCAGTCTTGGTCAGTTTATAAGGGTACTGCATGCCGGCTTGCGAAATGCCGTCCGCACGCAAATCCTCGGTAAAGAAGTCTTCGCCGGTGATAGCGTTCTGCTTTACGTCACGCTTGTCATATACCACACCCAGCGTGCCGTTGATGGTATGTACCTTCTTGAACGAATGGTTGAACAGCATCAAGGCTTCCGTATTGTACGAACGGCTGGTCAGTTCGGCCAGTCCGGCCTTGCCGTTGGTCTGCGAACCGATGGAAGTCATGCGGCCAAACCACATGGAACGCTCCTTGCGCTTATACACCATACCGCCTTTCACACGGAAAGTAAGCCATTTCAAAGCTTTGACATCCAGAGTCAGGTTGGTGTTGAACAAATTCTCTTCACTGTCATCATCATAATCGGTGAACCAAGCATCGGGAGTTGTAATGTCTTCATCATAAAAAGCATATTCGTCATCACTTCCGGTAGCAGTCCCCCTATAAGGCTTGAACGAGATCATGTGTCGCACAATGCTGGTACGCGTATTGGCCAGCTTGTCCGTACCCGAAGTCATGGAAGTGTTGATAGTACTGAACGAGGAGTTGCTCTTCAAGCTGATGCGGTCGTTTATCTCCTGCTCCAGATTGAAGCGAATGTCGTACTTGTTCACACCGGTCTTGCGGATGACACCTTGTTGGTCCGAATAACCGGCAGCCAGGTAGTAGCCTGTCTTCTGGCTCTTCCCACTCACGCTGGCGCGGTAGTTCTGCGAAACGGCAAGACGGGTCGCCTCCTTTTGCCAGTTCACAGGAGTCAGGCCATCCATGGTGGTCGGTATGCCATCTTCTCCCAAAAACTCTTTCGAATTACGGAAAGCCAAGTAACCTTCCGCATCGAGCATCGGGATTTCGCGAGCCAGCGTTGACAGAGTCACGTTGGCACTTACCATCACGCTGGGCTTGCCGGTCTTACCTTTTTTCGTTGTAATCAATACCACACCGTTCGCACCCTGCGAACCGTAAATGGCCGTAGCCGAAGCATCCTTCAAGATTTCGATGTTTTCAATGTCTTGCGGGCTGATGGAAGCCAACGGGTTCTGCTCCTGTGCACGCGAGTTTCCGCCACCCGTACCGGCAGACATCGGGTCGGCCGTATCTCCCAAATCGCTGATGATGTTTCCATCCACCACATAGAGCGGCGAGTTGTTACCACGCAAAGAGCTGGTACCGCGGATGCGCACGCTGACCGAGCCGCCCGGAGCCGAGCTACCGGTAGAGACCATCACACCAGCAGCCTTTCCTTGCAGCATCTTGTCAAAGGAAGTGGCACGGGCAGCTTCCGCTTCCGAAGTCTTCACGGATGTCACCGAACCGGTAAGGTCACTCTTGCGCATGGAGCCGTAGCCAACCACCACCACTTCGTCGAGTGCGGTCACTTCAGGTTCCATCTCCACCACAACGACCGTACGTCCCTTCAGGGCAATATGCCTTGTCTTATATCCGATGTAGGAGACCAACAGCACGCCCTCCTTCACATCGGGCACCTCTAAAACGAATTTACCGTCCAAGTCGGTAATGGTTCCCACTCCGGCAACACCTTTCAACTGCACAGTGGCCCCAATCACAGTTTCCTTGTTTTCATCGAGCACCGTACCTTCCACCTTCACGGCGTAAGCGTAAGAGCTCACAAGCATCAATAAAAAAAGAATGATTTTACTTCTCATAATATTAAATTTTAAATATAGTATTAATCAATGTTTTCTATCAGCACCTCTTTGATACGGCGGTAAGCAGGACGTTCCGTCCCGTCGTTCCGCCACAGGCAGCCCATCCAATCCGGATTGGCGGTGTCTTCGTCGCGCACGTTCCAAAAGCTGACGCCTACCACGCCCTCCTTGCGATGTTTCAGCACGGTGTCTATCACTCTTGCGAAAGTCTCGGCCTGAGCGGCTTCACGCGATGTGTCTCTGTCCTTAATCCATACGTTCATCTCCGTGATGTGGAATTCCAGTTTGTTTTCGTGACACCAACTGATGAACTTATCCAAGCGTTCCAAGTTCCCCGGTTGCTTTTCCCAACCTGTATCTATATGCGCCTGCCAGCCGATGCCATCCACCCGGCGGCCTTTGCCGCGAAGGTATTCCACCAGTTTCTTCATACGCGCCCATACCACTTCCTCGAAATTGCCATGCTGATTGATGATTTGCTTCACATTCGGAGCATAGCGGTTGCTTATCTCAAAAGCCATATCGATGTAGAGTGGGACACGTATTTCGCTCTCTTCATCGTAGCCGATGATTGTCCACGGGTTTTCCCACTTATCATTGCCCTGCCGTGCCGAGAACCACTCGCCTCGCTTCTGAGAGCCAAACACCGGGTCATCCAAGTTCTCCTTGGCTATGGTCTCGTTCACCACGTCCATCCATCGCACATTCGGTTGGTTGCCATAGCGCACGCAAAGCTTCGTCATATACTCTTCGAGCATCCGCTTCAACTCTTCCGGCGTACGCTCGTCTTCCCTCACCCACTTGGAGCATTGCGGGCTGATGGGACCATGTACACGAATCAATTGACCTTGCGCCTTGGCATGTTCCAAATAGGCATCAGGCTGCTCCCAACGCCAAGCATTGAATGTAGGGTGAATGTAACTCTGTTTAAAATCATTGGCCGGAGTAATGTAACCAAACTCACGGTCGGCAATCTCGGTGGATAGTTCCCCGATGAGCTTGGCATGATTGGCCGCACCCAAATAGAAACAGCCGGCATAATGCTTCTCTACAATCTCCCGGTAAGAGAGTTTCATCAAAGCTTCTTTATTGACTATTTTTTCGGCAGAACACGCCGCCATCGAAATGTTCAATGCAGCAATACAAACAAGAATGCGGTTCAATAAGAGATTTTTCATACTATTCATTTAATGTTATTATACGCTGCAAAGATAGACAGGAGAGGCATACAGAGGGTTTCATTTCTGTTTTATGGAGTTTCATTTCTGCTTTTATGAAGGATTTTCCCATAAAAAAGCGAGATCACATCCGGCATAACGCCCGACATAACCTCGCTTACATCATGAATTTACTACCTAAAAGACTATTCTTAAAACGCCTTGATTACCATAACCCAACGGGTTATTCCCAATCAAGGGTAGGATAGGGATCGGTTGCATCAAAAGCACCTACCGAAGCCCATGTTGTATTATTAATGTCCCATGCAGGCCAACTTCCCTCTTTCATCATCTTAGCTCCGTTGTTAATTTTGGCTTGCGCCTTCTTGCCATTGGGCTTCACATAATAGCAATCGGTAATCGTAACGCCGGACATCGTTTCTTCTCCACCAACCAAGTAGCCGGAAAGTGCAGCAGAATTAGCAAAGTCTGTAATATCTGTCTGATAACCGAACGAAGCATTCGAATAGCAATTCGTAAGGGTCAAAGTTCCTTCATTTCCACCACAAATACCTCCCATCTTATCAGTTTCATCAGGAGTCTGTACTATTTTGGCTGTATTGTAAGAATCGGTAATAGTAGCTGTTGCACCCGGTTTCACTTGTCCTAAGATACCTCCGATGTATTCATTTTGAGAATCATTTCCCTTGATGCCACTACTTCTAAACTGTGCCACTTTACAACCCGTAATTGTTAATGTACCAGTCTCAGCCACAGCGCAAATGCCCGCGATTGCGACTCCGTTACACGTCAGATTTGCAATCTCACACAAAGAGTTCTCAATGGCAACAGTTCCTTTGGCAACTGCACAGATACCGGCTGCGGATTTGTTATCATTCGTTTTGTTTTGGTTGTTGACAACCAAACGGATGTTTTTCAAGGTAGCATTCTCTACTACGCCAAACAAAGCGACATCCCCCATATCCGCAGTTGCATTAGCAACCACCAATCCGTTTTCTGTAATTCCGTCAGCTGCACTATATCCGCTGATTTTCATTCCGTTTCCGTCATACACTCCCTTAAACGGATTAGTAGCGGTGCCGATACATACTCCTGAGGCAAAAATCTCAGCCGTCTGTTTGTAGTAGGCCTCCGCATAAGTCGCAGCAGCGCTTTTCGCTTCACCCGGAATCGCGGTACCCGCATTTACCAATTCCATCAATTTTGCCAAATCATCATCGGAACCCAATTCAAAAGGTGCATCCGCAGTACCGCTACCGGCAAAAGCCGCTTCGGTCGGATTTCCCGGTTCTACCGGTATCTCTCCGGCATCATCACCATCCATTGTGATGTCATCACTCCAGACTTCATCAATCGTGGCTGTCACATCTACCGCATTACCCGGCTGCGCAGGTGCTACCAACATGTTTGAACCACTTACCACCGTACGCTTGTTTTGCTTGATAGGCAGTGCAGGAATGCCATCCTTTACATAACCGTCTTCACCGGTCAGCGTCACTGTAGGGATTGTATATCCGGCATCACCGGCAGAAATCAAGACATAATCAAAGAACAAGGTGTAATCATTGGCCGTTGCATCACCTGCCAAAGCCTGGCCTGTTACATCCACTGTATAAGGAGTATTTCCTACCGTTTTTCCGGTCTCTACATTAAACGTATTGGGAACATCGTACTTGACCGACAATGACGTACTATTGCCATACGCCTCCGCATCTTTTTCCTTTACTACCAGTTTACCCACGGCACGGGTCAACGTCTGAGCATCCAGTTCCAAGTTTGTTTCTCCCTTTTCAAACTCTACGCTCTTGTAAAAAGCGTCACGCGCTTCGGTGTTGAGCGCAAAATTAGCGGTATTTACCTTGACGCCCTTCAAACCTTTATACTCATTCGTTGCAGTATTTGTGAACTTCGTGTCATAATACTTGTCCGCATAACATCCCTCCGCATCTGCCTCAGCTGCAGTATCCACATAATCGGCCCACAACAACAAGCGATACTTTCCTTGCGTTTCCAACTCAAAAGAGAGCATAGCGCTTTTTGTTCCGCTTTCCGCTTTCTGCTCTTTGCGCAAAACCTTGGTAGCATAGCTTTGGGCTGTTTCATCATAACTCCATACTTCGGCAACAAAACGCAACGCCACCTCCTCGTTGGCACGAGTTATCGGTGTCATGCTCGTCTCCGGCATGCTGAGCGACAAACGCACTGTCTTGCCAGAGTTCACACTTTCTACTTCATTCTCCATCTGAGTACATGCGCTGAGAAAATAGAGCAATGCACTTAGTAACATCATTACTTTCTTCATGCTTCTACTTATTTAAGTTTAACAATCATTGTTTATCCAAATCTATCAAAATATCTTCATCAAAATCCACGTCTATATGGATGTCCGAGGACTCTTCGGAAGTCAGGAAATTGCCTTTCATGGTAGTGAGGTAGCCTTTCTTATACCTTACTTTCAAGTTCTCCACCCTGTTCAGCAAGTTCCCCTCTGCATCTGTCACATCAATGTTTACCACGGCAAAGCTCTCCTCACCGCCTACAAAGATGTAATCGGAAGCTATCTGCAATCCCTTTTCCAAACCTTCGGCATCAGACAAAGAAGCTGTGAACGAGGTTCCCAATTCCGAACGTTGAGGAAGCCCCGTCAAGGCATTAAACCCTTGCGGCAGATAGAATCCGTAGCTTAAGGTTACTTTAGCCCTGTCTGCCACCTCCTTGCCATGCTTCTTCACAAAGAGGTCATAGTCTGTAGCCACCCATCGGACGGGTGATACGGCACGCTCCATTTGTACGGGAATTTTCAAGTTCTGCTCCCATTTCCCCCGGTATTCGGAGAGGTTCAGTTCCGCCGTCCCATAAAGGGCATCCCGATAAATCGTATTTCCACGATAAGGGGACAAGCAATGAACATCAGATAGGGTTGCGGTGTTGTAGAAATAATCCTCATCGGTACCGGTCGCAATGTGGTCAGTCCATACTACCAAGGTATAGTCCAAAGACTGCAACGTCAGCGTTACCGGCAAGCGGAACGATTCCCCCTCTGTTTTTATATCATCATAAATTAACACCTTTCTCTCTGCCGGTGCAGTCGGATTATCTTCACGATAGACATCGACAATGAAACGGCGACGAAACGCCGCTGCATCCGCACGCGTCTGCCGCACCAAAGGATTGACGGTAAAGTCGAGCGACACCTCCACTTCCACCTTTATACGGGTAGGGTTTGTCGCCTCTCCATCCTCAGGATATTCATGAAAACATCCGCCTAACAATGTGCATAAGGCAAACAGGCATAAAATAAGATAATGTATCTTTTTCATGGCTTTTCAATTTATTAGAAACGATAAACAAACGACAATCCCAAGCGGGTGATTCCCCAGATGGATTTATTCTCCTGCTTGACAAGCATGCCGTTCTCTACATTATAAAACTTATCATAATGAGCACGCATATAGCCTGCCCCTAACGTGAATTCCATGCCCCAGTGTGTGGACAAGGGCAATTTGTATCCATAACTCAAGCCTATGCCCCACAGAGCCTCCGTATCTTGGTAGCGGTAACGGTTCCACCTGAAGTTATACCAGGATGCCATCAGGTGCACACCCATGAAATGCCACTGTCCCGGCCTGTCGAACCAGTAACGTAATTCCGGCTGGACGGTAAACTGTTGCAAAGCATGCCGATTACCCAATTTCCAAGGCGCATAGTAAAGAGGGAGTTCCAAAGAGAGATGAGAATCTATCTGCGCCTCGGCTGCTATGTTCATCGCACCTAATCCCCACCCGGCAAGATTGGTTTTCAAAGCAAAATATCTTTCTTTCGTTTGAGCCTTGCTTTTTGGGGAAACCCTCTTCCTTTGGACTGATTGCGCAGTTTCCGGAGAGCCCTGCTTATCTACCGTGCCGGGAGTCTCCGCTCTTTTTTGCTTCTTTTCCTTGTTTTCCTGTTTCCTCTTCTTTGCTTTTCTGTCCGAGTTCTTTTGCTCCTTTCCAACCACCTTCTCTTTCTTCTCCTGTTTCACCTGTGGTTTAGTACTGTCAACGACTGTATTCACACTTCTTGAAGTCACAGGTTGCACGACTGTCACAGATTCCTTTACCGGTTTCATTTGAGCTGAAGGGACAGACGGGGCAGACTGAGCAACAATTTCTTTCTTAGACATCCGCTCATCGGCCTCTTCTTTCGTATCTTTATTAGCGCATGCACTGCAAGCGCTCAATGCCGATACAGATATCAGCATCAAGCCATAAAAGCAGGAGATATTACAAAACTTCTTCATAAGAATCACATAGCATTAAATCCGTGGCAAATATAGTGTCATACAGCCGTAACGGGGTTTGTTTATTGTTTTTTCGGGTTTCATTACTGGTTTTCCGATGCTGATACGAATACTGACAACGAGAAAGGACGGAGAGCGTGACGTACTCCCTGCATCTCTTCCCGATTGATTCCGTTTCCTACGGTCATACTGCCCGCTACATCTTCGTAAGGTTTATCGCTCCAATACTGAATGGCACTCATGCCACCGGCAAACGCCGTTTCGGACAAATCGACATCTGTCAACTCTGTCGCAGTAGGATTGAGCAGCAGCAACACTTGCTTGTCCGCATCGGCGGTGGAAGTAAATTTCCAGCCATACAGCTTGCCGGCCGCTTCCGTGTCCGCAACATCGGCAGCGGTTACGGTAATCGGTGTAGCCCTGTCCGCTCCCTTCACGGCACGCAGCAACTCACCATAAATGATGCCGACAGAACTCAACTTATCTTTCGCCTCGTTGAGCACACCGGGAGTAAGCGTGATGTGTTGCAGTTGGATGGTCTCCACCTTGTCCGCCCAATTAATCCACGACATGGACATAGCCAAGTATTCCAATCCATTCACCCAACGGTCGCACATCGCATTGCCGGCTTCTTCCAATCCGTATTCCGTAATCCAAAGTTTCTTTCCTTCGGGTATTCTTTCATAGTCAGCTTGAACATCTTTTACATATTGGAAGCCTTGCGCAACGATTGCTTCTGCTTGTGTATTGTCCCCGATTACCGCCTGACTTCCTACATCTTTCTTTATATAATGGTGCTGCACAAAACCATGGACAAGGTTGTTGAGTTCGCCATTTTGAGCCAAGCCTTCAAAAATACCGTTGTTCCATGTATCACGTGTACTATTGCCATTGCCTCCTTTGCTGGTGCAAAGAATGATTTTCATCTCAGGATATTTTTCTTTGATAGCTCGAGCGATGACAGGCACATGTGCCATGTATTGCTCGGGATTGGCCATATAAATACCATAATCCTTGTATTTATCAAGATTGTTGAAATAAAGCTCGTTACCCAGCTCTACCGCAATCGGCAAGCGTCCGGCTGTTTCAAACTCAGCCAATGCCTCCAATGCGTCTTTTATTTTAGCTTGAAGCACTTCGTCACTTTTGAGTATGCTCTCATCCGTTGTTTCAGAATAACCGGTTACAGGCGTCGGATTCACCACATTCATGACATAGACGATTTGCGTATAAGCAGGAAGCCCTTTCACCAGATCCTTGATATAATAAGGATTCTTGATTTCCTTCCCCATGATTCCTCCCTCACGCCAATTCCACGAATTGGCGAGGGTACCACCCGGATAACGGACAATGCTTGGAGACATCCACTCCACCAAGTCCGTAAATGTTGTATTCGTCCATTGAGGCCCTTCGCTGGAACGTCCGTTGAATCCACCGAAAATAGGCGAAAGCGATTTGCTATCAGTACCTAAAGTTACCGTAAAACGAGCTTTGGTAGGAATACTTTCTTCGGACACTAACAGGTTGCTTCCTTTTACAACAGTTGTCTGATTCCGAGCTACCTTTACATTCGTCAATTCCTTGGTACGTTCATCGGCATTGATGGTATTTTTCCCTTTCAAAGTAATGGTTGGAATGGTATAGCCCTCACCGGCAGGGGCGAAAATATAGTCACGCCACAAAGCATAGCAACCGTTTTCGTCCGGTTCGCTGCCACCCAACACTTGGACCTCGGAAATATTCACCGATGCAGTCTCTTCCGATGGTCCGGTTTCCACGTTGAATGCGGAAGGCACCTTGTAAGATACGGAGAAGGATTTGCTGTATCGATAAGCCTCCTCCGACTTCTCTCTCAATTCCAAGACAGCCACTGCACGCTTCAAGCTCTGTGTCTCGAGCGAGACACCTTGCCCGGCTGTTTTCGTGAAATCCAGCATTGTACAAAAAGCATCCTTATTTACATTCAACAGATACGGCTCATTGTTTATCCCTACAGATTTCAATCCTTTCTCTGTACCGGTAACATAATGCTTGTCTGCAAACCTACCGCCTTCTTGCGTTGCATCCGCGTCCACATAATCAGCCCAAAACAGCAAGCGATAGTCACCCGGTTCAGGCAATTCAAAAGAAAAATTCGCACTCGTTTTCTCGCCCTTCACCTCCTGCCGCACCATGCGTGTGGAGTAATTCCCCGAAACCTCCTCTCTCTTCCACGCCTCTACGATAAAGCGCAGATTCTCCCCTTTCTCCAAACGGGTCTTGATAGGAGTCATCGAAAAGTCATTCACTGCGGAGGCAACCCGTACTTCGTCCGCTTCCATGTTTCCTTCCCATTCTTCCTGCTCAGTGGTGCAAGCGCAGCATCCAAACAACAGAAAGAGCCATGCCATCATTTTCATTTTATCCATTCTCTTTTTTTATTTTAGTTTCTAAGCAACAGTTCCTTTTTCATTCTCTCTGCGACAGACGGCTCATCCGATGCCACGTTCTCCATCTCTCCGACATCTTTCTTAAGATTCACCAATAAAGAGTGCTCTCCGTCCAAGTCGAAATAAGACAATTTATACTCCTCGTTCCACATAGAGACAAAAGTTTCCGACTCCGAATAGACATACCGGCGTGAAGCCAACTCCGCAGAAGGCTCTTCACCCTTGACCACAGAAGCTAAAGAGATTCCATCCAGTTTGTCCGGCACCTCTATTCCGGCAAGTTCACAAAGTGTAGGCAACAAGTCCACCCCATTGCACACGGGCATATCATGGCATCGGGCACGCCCCACCCCCCGTCCGGCAAAGATAAACGGAACACGTTGGCACTCCTCGAAAGGCAGGCTCTTGGTGACAGCACCGTGGGCACCCTGCATCTCGCCATGGTCGGAAGTAAAGACCACCAATGTGTTCTTCTTCAGTTTCGGATGCGCATCCAGCGCATCCAGTATCTTTCCGACGTGCCCATCGACCAACGACACCAATTGGCCATAAACCCAACGATATTGCCGCCAATAGTTGTCCGGATAATCCAGAAAACGCTTTTTAGAACATTTGGTATTTGGATAACCCGCCGTCTTTTGCCTGTTGTCCGGAAGCTGAGGGGCAATGCGGGCAAAGAATTCCTCTCGGTCGAAAGAAGCCATGCGTTGCCGTATTTCGCGAATGGTGGCGCTCTTTTCCGGTTCCTTAGGATCTTCGGGCACATCGGGCGACACATTGGCTTGCGACTCCACACAGATGTCGTGTGGATTCAGGAAAGAGGCCACCAACAAGAAAGGCTGATATGCATCTTCGTCCTCCAGCACATCTAACGCCCGGGCTTTGTCACTAATAATCCCAGCTGCACATGAAGCCAACCCCTCCCGTTCATCTCTTGTATAATAGGAATCGAAACCATAGGCATCGGGAGCTTGGAACTTAGAAGAGGCACCCGCCTTTTTGCTGGAATAAGGCAAATGCACCTTTCCGCCGTAAAGGGTTTCGTAACCCGCCTTATGAAACAACGTCCCTAAGGCATGGGTCTGCTGAACTTCACGGATAGGTTGCTCTGCCAGTTCATCGCTATTACGCCGAATCCCGTAACGTGCGCCATAGACACCTGTAAAAAGGGAAAAGCGTGAAGGTACCGATACCGCATTGGCACAATAAGCCCGCGTGAAAGAAACACCGCTATTTACCAAGCGGTCTATATGGGGCGTAGAGGAATAAACCGCTCCTGGAAATTGCGAAGCATGGGCACTGATTGTATTATAGGACTGTTGGTCCGTGAGAATCAGCACCACATTGGGAGGAGTACTTGGCGATTCGGAAACATCCGGTCGTTCCGGAAGATTGGGAGTCACAGACGAATCGGATATCCCCGGCCGATCGGAACAAGCCGCATGGAGCACCAGCACAAACGTACCGGTTGCCACAACGGGAAGTCGCCTGCAAAAATCAAAATTCTTGGATGTAATCATTGCTTCGAATCAAGGTTAAACAAATCATTAAAAACACTGATACAAAATTAGCATCTTCCTTCCATTCAGGGGTTTGAATTCAGGTTTATAAGGTTTGAATTCAAGTCAACAACACGCCCACACAGGCTTAAACACGTGAAAAAAACATGCAATAAAGTCACGTAATCTTCTTCACGGACTTTATTGCATGAATCTTTGTTATCCTATGTTTTACCTTATTTATCGGCTGCCTTGCGTCCTGCCTTTTTAGCGTTCTTTTTCACTCCCTTCGGCTGGGAAGGCATATCTCCCTTGTTCAATTTTCCATCATTGTGGTTCATGTTCTTAGGGTCGGCCATCTTCACGCCTGCCTCTTTGCGCCAGTTTTCCACTTTTGCTATCAGTTCTTTCACCAGTTCGGGCTTTTGGGCGGCGAGGTTATTCGTTTCTCCCGGGTCTTCCTGCAAGTCATACAGTTCGATGCGGTTCTGCCGGTAAAAATCAAGCAATTTGTATCTCCCGCTACGGATGGCGGTGGAAACATAGTCACCAGTGGAAGTAGGCCGTTGCGATGCCTTGTGCCAGAACAAATCACGCTCTTGCAGCGATGCGCTCTTCTTGCCGTTCAGCAAAGGCTTCAAACTCATTCCATCCAATTCGGCATCAGCATCTACCGGTGCATTGCAAAGGTCGGCCAGCGTAGGCAACAAATCGTAACTTACCACCGGAACCTCCAATTCGGCCTTCTTCTTCTGACCGGGCAGGTGAATCAAGAAGGGCACACGCAAGCCACCCTCATACAGATGCCCCTTACCGGCCTTGAAAGGAAGGTTGGTGGTCGCCAATTCACGGTTGTTGCCGCTTCCCCGGTTGGAAAGGCCTCCGTGGTCGGAAATCAGCACGATAATCGTATTGTCATACATACCCGTCTCTTTCAGCGTCTGTATCATTTTGCCTACGCCTTCATCCACAGATTCTATCATGGCGGCATACACTGGATGGTCTTGCTGGGTCTTGGCCACGCCCGCCTCTTCCTTTTTCATCGGGTCTTCGCCCAACCCCATTTTCTTAATCTTGGCACGATAGCGTTCCGTCATCTCCTTTTTGGCCTCAATAGGCGTGTGCACGGCATAGAAGCTGCATACGGCAAAGAAAGGCTTGTCCGAGGTAGAGGCATCCCGCAGGTAATCCACCATCTTGCGTGACATGTAATCGGTGAGGTATTCTCCCGGTTCGGCATCTTCCATCCCATAGATCAGCTTGTCCGGATTGGAAACTCCCGGCTTGTTGAAGGGGGCGAAGTAAGTACCTGTTGACCCGGCTTTTCCGGCACCGATATTGACATCGAAGCCTTTATCCTCGGGCATGGTCTTGCCGTCGCTCAAGTGCCATTTGCCAACGATGCAAGTCTGGTAGCCCGCTTGCTTGAAGGGCATGGCGATGCAATAGCTGTCGGCATCCACTTTGCGGTCATCCGTTTTTGCCCCGACTTGCGGGCGTGAACAGTGCCGCCCGGTTATCAAAGAGTAGCGTGAGGGCACACTGCGCGGATAAGCCACATAGCCTTGCGAAAAGACGGTCGATTCTTCGGCCAATCGGTCGATGTTCTTTGTCTCATAGAGTTTGGAACCGGTCAAGGACAAGTCGTGCGCTCCCCAATCGTCCACTACCAGCATCAACACATTGGGTTGCTGCATCTTTTGGGCATAAACCGTTCCGGCAGGGAGGACGGTGCCTATTGCCATCATCCCCATCGCTGTTTTCAGCATGTTGTCATTCATGATTTTCTTATTATAAAAACCTACACAAATTATTGAATCTTATTCTTTTTCTTATTCTTGGAAGAGGCCTTTCCCTGCTGTTTGCCCTTGCCCTTCGTACTTTTGGCAGCTTTCGACGTGATAATCTTCCTGTCATATCCCATGGCTATCGCTTTCAGCTCGGCCGTCTTCGCCGGATTCGAGGAAGCAATGTTCTTCATTTCCCCGCCGTCCTTTTTCAGGTTGACAAGTATCTCTCTGCCGCCGTCACCGTCGAAGTAGGTATATTTGAAACCGTCCTTGATGACGGAAACGAATGTCTCCGATTCCACATATATATGGTCACGCTGCGGCTTGGCATTTCCTTTGATGCTTTTGGCAAGTGACACGCCGTCCCCTTTGGGACAGTCGATGCCTGCAAGTTCGCAAATGGTAGGAAGCAAGTCCACGCCGTTGTTCACCGCCACATCCTTGATGACCTTTCCTTTCGGTATGCCATATCCCGAGAATATGAAAGGCACCCTTTGGCACTCTTCGAACGGAAGGCTCTTCGTCATGCTCCGGTGTGCTCCCTGCATTTCGCCATGGTCAGAGGTAAACACCACAATCGTGTTCTTCTTCACTTCGGGGTTCGCATCAAGCGCATCGAGCACGTCACCGATATGTTCGTCCACAAGTTTCACCAGTTCGGCATACGTCCAGCGATACTTGCGCCAATATTTCTCGGGCAAGTCGAGAAAACGCTTCTTGCTGCATTTCGTGTCGGGATAACCGTCGGTCACCTCGAAGTTGTATGGCAGTTGCGGGGCCAGTTCACCGTAGAACTTGCCTTCGGGGATTTTCGCCGCACGCTCGCGCATCATCTTCACCGTGGCTACAATCTCCGGCTTCTTGTTACTGCCTTTTATCTCGTCCGAAATGTTCGTGCTTCCCTCCAGACAGATGTCATGCGGGTTCAGGAAGTTCGCCACGTAAAGGAAAGGCTTGTCACCCGGCTTCCTGTTTCTGATGAACTCGGCAGACACCTTTCCAAGTCCTTCCCGCTCGTCCTTGGTGAGATATTCTTGGAAACCGTATGCATCGGGTGCCGTAAATTTGCTGTCGGTATCCTTTCCCGCAAAAGGGAGATGCACCTTGCCGGCATAAACGGCTTCATATCCTCCACGGACAAAAACGTTTCCCATACCGTTTTCTGCCAGTACGGGACGGACTACCTCACCCGTAGCACCGGTGCAAAGGTTTTCCCTTATGCTGTATTGTCCGCCGTACTTACCGGTATAAAGGGAAAAGCGTGAAGGGACACTCACGGGGTTGGCGCAATAAGTAAGATTGAATGCCGTACCGCTTTTCACCAGACGGTCGATGTTGGGAGTAGAATAGAAACTGCTCTCCTTGTTAAGAGCCGCAAGGGCACTGATGGTGTTGTACGACTGCTGGTCTGTAGTGATGATGACGATATTAGGCTTTGCCGATTTATCGGTTACTTCCGAATTTGCCGATGCAGGCGCTACCGATGTCAGGCCTGCCAATGCCAAAAAAGATAATGATACGTGTCTCATATTTATTATAGTTTTAAGTTTATGAGTTTATGAGCTTTTAAGTTTGCGAGCCTGCAAGAATCCACATTCTCCAACAAACCTCCACCACGCAAAGGTATTGCTTAAATTCCTAAACGAGGTTTCAATATTACTTAAATAGGGTTTGAAAATTGGTTTTTAAACCTTGATACTTATATTTCTCCTCAGTTCCAGCCAGATGCCCTTCGCCGGTGAACGTTATATCGGGACACCGTAAGTATGTATGGACACGGCGACTTTATCCGCCCGGGTCCACGGGAACAGGTGGCGGAAAGGCGACTTTAATTCGTCAGACAATTGTTTCCCTTTCGTTAGACAATTATCTAACGAAAGGGAAACGGCTGTCTAACGCAACGCAAACAACTATCTGACGAATTAAATTCGCCGCTTTGAGTATCACCCGTTGGCAGAATAGCCAGTACTTAACGGCCGTCTGCAACTTATCAAAAAGGGGGCTTCTCCGTACCCGCTCCGTACCAGACCCGGAGCAGAACGGAATCGGTTCTTGAGTTCGATTCTGCCAGCGGACTACTTTCCATTTTCTTGATAGCCGGAAATATAGTAACAGACGGGAGTGTCATTACCCGATTGACGGTATGCCCCGCACTTAAAATAATAGCCATCCTCGTCGTTACGCCCGACTTCCATCAAACATTTTTCAACAAGCTGACGCACAACCTTTCGCCCGTTTTCTTCCCATTCCATGACGACCGCCAACTGTCCCGGACGTTTTAATGTATTCTGTTCCCTGCCATACAGCACCCAGTCAACATCTGTCTTGAAAGTGACCCAAACATCCTTAGGGAATTTATCCCATGGCAGTTTGCAGGCAAGGATGGAACTCTTGAAGCGTGTTCGTACCGGCTGCATCACGGTACCGGCAGCGACATCCACGTCACAATATTCTTTCGTGTCGGTCAGCCACTTCCGGTCAGAATTGGCTTTGATGTAGAAATAGCCCTTAGCGAATCCGAACGCCATAACCGGACGACCGCCATGATCGGCTGTCCATCCATTGGGTTTCCCTCCTTCGTATCCGATTCCTTTACGGAAAGCAATGCGCTTTTCCGCCTCCTCATATCCGGCATCTCCCGGACGATAATATCTTCCGCTTGCATCAGCCAAAAGCGTACGGGTAGGCATCCCATGCCATTGCGCGAATATCACATCCGCTTCCGGATCCATCTCTTTGGGGATGAATATCCGAAAAGCATAACTCCGGCGTTCACCTTGACCGCAAATACCTTTTCCGGCATAATGAACCGTTTTACGACGGCGGGCATTTTGAAACGAGACGCTGTCCTTGTAGTCCTGTGAGGAGGCATAGCAATAAGACAGCTCTGCACGGGCGACTTTTTCGCCGGGATAAAAGCCTCCCAGCGTATTATCTCCTTTGCGCAACTCAAAACGGTAAGATGCCTCTCCACCAGGCAGCCACGTAGTATCTTGCTGTATCATGTACTCCTTGGCTAAGCCGACAGCTACCCAACGGTTGCCTATCACCTGGCCGGGAACAGCCGTTTGCGTCTGTAAGTCAACGCGTTCCTTTATGGGATGCCACACACCTCTTCACATCGGGACTCTCGTCTTCTTATACTCTTCCCAATATTGCTTCATCTGTTTCAAGGCAGTCGCATATTCCGCTTCCGACACGACATTGACCGTTTCGTTCGGGTCTTTTTCATAATCGTACAGTTCTTCGGCAATCACCTTGTCCGCATCCAGCTTGCGGTTTTTCCAGTTCACCCAAACCGTATAGCGGTAACGGCCGCTGCGCAAGGAATAGCCCATCTTGCCTACTCTTGGATACTGGCTTGCCGCATAGGGTTTAACGACTTTGGCCTCTTTTTCGCCTCTTACCACCTGCGACAGGTTTTCTCCATCCAAGCCATCAGGTACCTGTATGCCTGCCAAATCGCATATTGTGGGATAGATAGACAAGAATTCCACCGGCTCCATGACCTTTTTACCCTTGGACGAAGGGTCGATAATCAACATGGGGACATGGGTGGCATGCTCAAAGTTCGTATGCTTGTTCCACAACCCGTGGTCGCCAAGGTGCCATCCGTGGTCGCCCCACAGCACGATGATGGTGTTTTCTTTCTGCCCGCTTTTCTCCAAAGCCTCTAACACCTTTCCTATTTGGGTGTCGGTGTAAGAGATGCAGGCATAGTAGCCATGAATCAGCTCACGCGCCTTTTCATCGGGAATCTTCACGTTGTCAATGTCCGAGAAAGAGATAAGTGCGGGGATGTCGCTGTAAGACTGCAATTCACCGCAATTATGATAGGCAAATGCCGGACTGTTGAGAGCACGCTTACGGAAAGCGGCCAAAGGCATCTCTTCACGATTGTACAGTTCCCAATATTTTTGAGGCGCACAGAAAGGAAGATGGGGCTTCTTGAATCCCACAGCCAAGAAGAAGGGCTGTTCGGAACGGTATTCGTTCAGGAACTTAACAGCTCCGTCGGCTACAGCTCCATCGGTATAGGCATTGTCGGGCACAACGGTACATTCGGTGGTGGGTTTGATGAACTTCTGAACGTATTGCTCTATTTCATTTCTCTTCGTCAGCCCCTTTTCTTTGGCTTCCTTACGGTATTTGTTATAAAGTTTGCGAGTTCCTTCATCCTGATAATGCCCCATGGCGGGCGTGCCATGCTCTTTGCTCAAGAATTCCTCATAATCCATATAAGGCTGTGACCACGAACGTTTATCGCTCTCTTTATCCACGGAACGAGGGTCGTAAATCTTGCCGATTCCCGCCACTGTATATCCGTTGGCAATGAAGTATTGCGGCAATGTCACCACATCCGGATTCTGCGAACGGATAAGCGTCTTCAAGTCCCATACACGTGTGCGGTCGGGGCACCAGCCGGTCAGCAAACTGGCGCGCGTGGCTGCCGAAACCGCCTGTTGGCAATAGGCGGAAGCGAACAAAGTACCTTGTCCGGCCAATCGGTCAATATGAGGGGTACGGGCAACCGGGTCACCGTAGCAGCCAAGCAGCGGCTTCAAATCATCTATCGCAATCATCAGCACATTCTTTTTCTGTGAAGACGCCGCGTCATCGCCTGCCGGAACAGCGGCCACCGCCTTGTCCGGCATCAACATTCCGGACAGTGCCGTGAATGTCATGGAAAACAAAGTCAAATTTCTCATCTTTATCTCTTTTTTAAATTTGTTTATTTTTCTATTACTTCCAAGACTGAAAAACTGTTTCAGAAGAGGCGTAGCCTAACCTTTCCAACTTCACCACTATCTTTTCACTGTCCGCAACGCTTACAGGAACGGTATAAAGCAGCCATCGCTTTTCACCTTCCTTGCGATAAAGGGCAGAATAGACGGACAAGTCATTCTCTACGACCAAACGCCCTTCTTCTTGGCGCAGTTTCGGTTGTTCGCAAACCGGTTTCTTGCCGTCCGGCCACATCCGCTGTACGAAAAACTCTTCTTTCTCCGCTTCCCAATCCCTATTAAAAGGTTTAATCCACTCTTTGCGATAAGCCTTACGCATCTTCTTCAAGACTCCGGCATAAGCAGGGTCATCAGCTAAGTTATGGATTTGGTAAGGGTCGGCTTCGCAATCGTAAAGTTCTTCTTCACCGGACGGAAGATTGAACCAACGGCTTTGCGCCTCGTTCAGGCTTCCACTGGCATAAAGTTCCAACATCTCACGCATCATAGGCATAGACAACCTGAACAGCACCGGACGATACACGGACTGCTCGGGCATGTAGTTACGTATATACAGATAACGGTTGGTGCGGATGGAACCGCGTTTCTCCACTTGCTCGTCAAAACGGTCGGTGGCACCAAACACATATTTCCGTTCCCGTTTCTTTTTATAAGAGCCATACATGGGCTGCCCGTGCATATAAGAAGCCGGCTTGATGCCTGCAAGCGAAAGCACAGTGGCGGGGATGTCAACAAACATGTTCATCCGCTCGTTCAGCGTTCCCGCTCCCCTGCCGTCCGGGAAACGTATCATAAAAGGTACTTTGGTGCCCGAATCCATAATCTCACGCTTGGCACGAGGCAACGGACCTCCATTGTCCGCATAGAATATGACAATGGTGTTCTCAGCCCTGCCACTCTTCGCCAGTTCGTCAAGCAACACTTGGAATTGCCTGTCCATCTCCTTGATATTGGAATAAAGCACTGCATGGTCGTGGCGGACAACCTTTGTATCTGGATAATAGGGAGGAAGCTGAACACTGTCCGGTGAAACCGCCAACGGCTTGTCCGTATTCTTCCAGATGAACGACTCGTGCGTGACGTTCAGATTGAAGATAGAAAAGAAAGGCTGGTTTTCGGGGGCATGCTTCCAATGCGCTTTTGTCCCTTGTTCATCCCAAGCGGCATCCGGTGCGGGAAACTGATAATCCGTCTTGGCGTTATTCGTACAATAATAGCCATGTTGCCGCATAAACTCGGTATAGCATTTGACTCCTTCGGGGGGCACCACGCCGAATTGCTTATTGAAATAATTGGAACGCATGTAGTTCGCCCCGTCGGCAGAGGCATAGCGGCCGGTTATCAATGAATAACGACTGGGGGAAGAGACTCCTACGCAGGTGTACATGTTGGTATGACGGACAGCCTGTTCGGAGAATCTATCAAGATGGGGAGTAACAGCCACCTTGTCACCATAGCATCCCAAGTATGGACTGATATCTTCACACACAATCATCAGGATATTGGGTTGAAGAGTGCCGTGTGGCACTTTAGCATCTTCTCCGGCCACCCCTGTGAGCGGGCAAGCCATCAGCAATGTACAATAAGAAAGATGCGACTGAAAGATGTTTTTTGTCTTCATAGATGTATTGATATTTTAAGAGAATCGGGACACAAACATTTCCCTTTCGTTGGCAAAGGTAGAAAATGACGCATACATAATGGTTTCAAAACCGGTATATAAGGTTTGTTTTCTGATTTATCCCGTTGTAAACCATACGAGAAACGTTTGTTTTACCTATCTTTGCGTTCAAAGAAATTCGTAAAAAAAACAGATTTGAAACCATGAAAAATCCATTCTTGTTCTTGTTAGTGTGTTTTTTTTCGTTGTCCGCAACTTTGCATGCCCTCCCGTTCAAAGGAATATCTACCAAAAACGGGCTCTCCAACCGCCGCGTGCTGATGTCTGCCAAAGACAACGACGGTTACATCTGGTTTGTCACCCGAATCGGAATCGACCGTTACAACGGGGAATCGTTCGTACACTATAATCTTTCCGAAACAGCCGAAGGTTTTGCGGAATTCCCCAAGGGCATCTTCCATGACAAGAATAAAAACATCCATATCTTCAGCGACAGGCATATTTACCGCTATTCAGCAGAGCATGACAGATTTCTCCGCATCCCTAATATAGGAATTCCTTCTCGTGAATCCATCAATACGGCCTCTTTCGACCCTACAGGACATTTATGGATAGGCACTACCGGCAATCTTTATACCGTATCGGAAAGTGATTCGGCACTGCACTCCGTCAAGCAGAAAATATCCGTATATAGCATTCTGTTCAAGAACAACAAACACGGGTGGGCGGGCACATCCAAAGGCATTTTCCACCTGACCGGACTGGAAGACGATTCTTACCTGCCCAACCGGGAGAAGATTCTTTCCGAACTGAACAGCAAACGAATACAAACCCTCTATTATGACAGCTTAACTCAAAATCTATGGATAGGCACTTTCAGCAATGGACTCTATCGCTACAATGAATCCTCAAAGACATTGGATGCTTCCAACAGTTCACCGCACAAACTTCCGATAAGAAGTATCAGTGCCATAGAGTCCGACCGTATCTGGGTAGGAATGGACGGAGAAGGCATTTACGAATACAACCGTTTTGACGGCAAACTGATTGACGAATACTCGCAAGAACAGAACGGATACAAACGCATACCATCAAATAGCATTTACCATATTTTGGAAAGTGGAAATTCCGTTTGGATATCCACCTATACAGGAGGAATATTTGTATATAACAAGAGCAGATTAGTACCCGCTTTCTATAACAACATAGAATACAACCGGGGATCTTTAGCCGACAACCATGTCAACTGCGTACTCGAAGACAGGCAGCACCGTATATGGATGGGAACCAACCAAGGTGTCAGCCGTTTTGACCCGGAAAAAAAAGAGTGGAAACACTTCTTGCAGGACAACGCAGCATCCAATACCATCATCTTGTCGCTCCACCAAGACCACGAAGGGAATGTATGGGTAGGAGGATATTCGTGCGACATTGTATATATAGACAGGGACGGCCGAATACATAAACCCAATCTCGCCATAGGCGACAGCAAGCAAGGCAAGCAACAATACGCATACGCCATCCATCAAGACGAAAACGAGGATATTTGGATAGGAGGAATTATCAATGGACTTATCAAATATTCCCCACACACAAAGAAAGCCAGAAAAATGCCGATTAAAGGAATCAATCAAATACTGCCTTTCGGCAAAGACACACTGCTTATCGCTTCCAACCAAGGGGTTATGGTGCTCAACAAGAAGACGGAAAAATCCTCTTTCCTGTTCCTGCAAAAAGACACTATCAACCCTTTGAAAATCAACATTCAAAGATTGTGCATACTTCCCGAACGCCCCAACGAATTATGGATAGGCACAGAAGGAAGGGGAGTGATAAAATATGATATGAACACGGGCCAATGGCAACAATATACCCAAGCCAACGGACTTTCGTCCAATAGCATTTGCGGGTTGCAATACGACCACCAAGGACGCTTATGGATAAGTACAGAAAACGGATTGAACTGTCTATCTCCCAAACATAATCGTATCGATGCTTTCTATGAACCGGACGGACTTCCTGACAATACGCTGAACTTCCGTTCGCATTGCTTGTTGCACAATGGGCATATTGTTTTTGGAACGCCATCCGGAGCTTTTGAATTGAATCCAGATGAATACTCGTGGAAACAGGACAAAGCATACAACTTGCGCTTTGAAGAATTCGCGCTCTTCAACGTCCCCATGTCTCCGCAAAAGAAGAACTCCCCTTTGCAAACCAGTATTGACAAAACAGAACAAATAACGCTGAAACATAACCAGCATTCTTTTTCTTTCCGCTTTTTGAATCTCGGTTACTTGAATGCCGCCAAACAGCTATACAGTTGGTATCTGGAAGGATTTGACGAAACGTGGAGCATCCCCACAGACCATCACCACGCTGTATATACCAATATCCCACCGGGAAAATACACTTTCCATGTCAAAGTATTCAACGGTGGCAACGAAGAAAATTTCCAAGAACGCACCATACGCATCACGATTCTACATCCTTGGTGGGACACATGGATAGCTTGGATGGTCTATACCCTGCTTGCCGTTACCGTTGTCTATTATCTGATAAGGGCTTACAAAAACAAGTTGGAGGCACGTGATTCCGACCAAAAAATTCGTTTCTTCATCAATGTGGCACATGACATACGTACCCCACTCACCCTCATCAAGGCACCGCTGAACGAAATAGAGCAAGAACCTTTGACTGAAAATGCACAATCAGCCCTTGCCTTGGCGAAACGGAATACGGAAAAGCTCCTGAACATGGTTACTCAATTACTTGATTTTCAAAAGATAGAACGTGAGGCCATGAGCCTTCAGGTCGAAGAGACCTCCATATTTGCTTTCATCAGCAACCTCATCAGTAATTTCGAACCATTGGCACACGAAAAAGGCATCCATCTCCACACGGAATTAAGTTCGGAAGAATACAGAGGCTATATTGACCAACGAAAAATATCTATCATTTTGGACAACCTTCTATCAAATTCCATCAAATATACAAAGCCGAACGGCAATGTGTGGATCAAAGGATATGTGGAAAACAATATGCTGATGATAAAGGTAGTGGATGACGGTATAGGCATCTCCGATTCCGATCAGAAAAAGCTGTTCCGCCGTTTCTACCGTGGAGAGAATGCCACCAATTCAAAAGAGACCGGAAGCGGAATCGGACTGCTGCTAACCAAGAAAATGGCCTTGTTACACAAAGGAGACATCAGTTTTTCAAGCAATGAAGGCGTAGGAACCACTTTCACCATCAAGATTCCGGTTTCGCAGAACAACTATTCTTCCGTAGAACTGATAAAGAAAGACCCTGTGGCAGAAAAGAAAACTGTTCATTTGCCTGATTCAAAAAACAAATCTGAAAAGAAGAAAAGCAAACTATTGATCGTAGAGGACAATGAAGAGTTACGCAGCTATCTAGCTCATTACCTCAGTCGTAACTATCAGGTATTGGAAAGCGCCAATGGACAATTAGCTTTGGAAACAGCCTCCAAAGAAACACCCGACTTTATCATCTCGGATGTGATGATGCCCGTACTTTCCGGCACGGATTTATGCCGACAACTGAAATCAAACATAGAAACTTGTCACATCCCCATCATTCTTCTTACATCACTTGCAGAACGTGAAGACATCATCAATGGATTGAATGCGGGAGCCGATGATTACATCACCAAACCTTTCGACTTGTCTGTATTGCAAACCAAGATAACCGGTATTATCAACAACCGCCGCTTATACCATAAAAAATTCATAGACAAATCGGCATTCAACGAAGAATCTGCTATCATCAATGAATTGGATAAGAAATTCATGGAAAAAGTGGTAGGATACATTGAGGATAAAATGATGCAGGAAGATTTTTCCATTGACACACTCTCTTTGGAGATGGCAATGAGCCGTTCTGTGTTCTTCAAGAAGATAAAATCGCTGATAGGACAAAGCCCGCAGGACTTAATCCGCGACATAAAGATGAAAAAGGCTACAACTTTATTATCAGAAAAAAAATACAATATCGGGGAAATCGCCTATCTGACAGGATATCCTAATGCCAAATATTTCAGTACGGCTTTCAAAAAGTATTATGGGAAAACGCCCAGTGAATATATGGCTGATGATGATGCCCCATAAAAACATGAATTTCAGCAATAAAAAAGATTCTCTGTATTTGAATGTGTGAATTTGAAAAATAAAATAATTAAAAATCATGCCATAAATGAACTAATAGATAATCAAAATCAGGCATTTTCGACTTCATTCTTTTATTGAAGCACGGACGACAGTCTGCGTCAAACGGAACCATATCCTCTTTTATTGCGTATATTATAGGAAAGGGAATGAAGGTACCTAATTAAAGACTCCTGCTTACAACCCTTATGACCGATTACCTTACGGATATTTTCCATAAAGCGTTTTTCGATCTTCTTGGTCAGTTTAGCCAATATTTCATTGCCGTATTTGCGGATATTGAAACCGAGAAAATCAAAACTGTCATGGATATTTGTTATATCCTATGAGCTTTTATAAATCTGAACTCATCATTTTCTATTTAAGTCATTTAAATCCAGTTATTTGTTGTAGGTGTTAACTTTTATTATATATGATGACAAAGCGATCTTCGGAGCTTTGTTGGGGCGGTTTGGCGGCATGATTGCCGTTAAACTGTCCTGTTTTCGTTAAACGAAAAGACAACTTGCTGTCCGCAGGAGCGGACCACGTTTTGAATATCACGCTATATCCTGATAATGCTATAAAGCCTTTTGTCAGGGGAAAAACACATATGTTTTTTGCCAGTTTTTCCGTATTTTCGGTCTTTTGAAGACAAATACTTCATATCGGCTATATGGTTATTTGCGATAGTACTATAACCATATAGCCATATAAGAAAGAACCGGAGGTGAAATATCATTGATTGGCAGTATAATTCACCTATTTTTGGGAAATGTCTTCCCCATAGTCTTTAATTCGCTATATCACTATCGGCGTAGCTTCGCCTATCCCAATATCACGTCCTATGTGGCTCGCCATATCATGATATATTACAATCCGGCTAACCCGTTATACCGCTATCAGCATAACCCGGTCTATCCCTATTCCGATATCATGTCCTATGCGACTCGTCATATCATGATATATCACTATTCGGTTAACCCGTTATACCGCTATCAGCATAGCCCCATCTATTCCTATTCCGATATCACGCCCTATGCGGCTTATCATATCATGATATACTCCTATCCGGCTGTTACGATATATTGTCGCCTTTTGTCATCCTGAACTTGCGGCTGATAAGATTCAGAAACCTCAAATAAGGACTTTTAGCCTAAGATAAAGTAAGCTAATAGCATG
>UMDQ01055218.1_pt1 | contig 40220 bp, 30 predicted proteins | sample 1964531 | NCBI WGS metagenome assembly UMDQ01 (sample SAMEA4835998, study PRJEB28245) | human gut metagenome | biome: gut microbiome; material: fecal sample | place: Denmark | collected 2008
CTTCGTTGTTGCTTTCGTTCTCAGCAGCAACTCATTTATTCTATCATACCGTTTCCGGTTTGCCAAGAACTTTTTAAAACTTTTTTGAGAGATTAAGAAGTTTTCTTAATGACTCTTAATAAGTTTTGCCCTGTCGCTCAAGGCGAATATTATAATAACAAATCCCCATGGAAAAGTCAACCTCTTTTTCCAGTTTTTTTCAAAGTTTTTTCTTTTGTATGTGCAATATCTACATTTTGTTATTACCCCTGTTTATAAATACCATATGTGGATAATCCATCAAATAAGCAGTCATTCTGTGGATTTTATCACCAGCAGAACAACTGCCTATACCATTCACTTGCTTTATAATCACACGCAAAAGCCCAACCTGAATTGAATTCTCCGGCAGAAATTTTGTCTCTCAGTCCATATATTTACCGCTAACATTGTAAGTGCAAACACGCATCAAACCATTGCAGTCAATTTTTCTCCTGATTTTACATACCTTTTAATCAGTTTCTTCTCCCGGAAGTACCTGCAGCGCATCCTGTACCGTGAAGAATACCAGGTTATCCAGCCAGCCGCCCTGTTTTCGATTCTGTGCTGCCGTCATGACCGGATATTGCAGAATGCTCTTCTGATGCGTATAGTTCAGCCAGGAATCGATCCACCAGTCCTTCTCTTTTTCCCTGATGCCATAAGATACATATCCACGGAACCGCTCCCCGCGCCATGGCATCGAGAACTCTGCGAAGATACTGCTCGTCTCCCGGCTCTCATAAAACGGCCAGCTCTGCCCCATATCATAAGTCTCGTTTTCCAGAGACGCGTAATCCGCGGCATAGGAAATTTCCTTCTTATCATAAAGGACCTGTCCGGTCAGCCCGCCTTCTTCGAGCCAGCCACCATTCCGTTCCCGGCATGCCGGATATAGCTGCAAAGCCTCTGTCCCGCGAAAGCCCGGATCTTCATTCCACAGAAAATGATGGATGATCTTCCAGTGCCCTTCCTGCTCAAGTTCTACTGCAATTCCACTGAGTCTCAGTTCTTTATGAGGATACTGCCGCGAATACTGCGTGTAGCCTTCTGATCTTTCGACGATCTGTTCTCCGTCATTGATCGGATAATCCGTTTGCTGTAATCGTACCTGTCTGGCGTTCCTGCACGCTAAGAGATCGTCCTCTTTAAGATCATCCAGAATATCCTCCGGAAATCCAAGCAAGACCAGATGCGTTTTTATCTCCTCGTATGCCGGATCCTGCGGTCCTTTCACCTCGTTCCATTTCATATGATAGGAACCAAAGAATATGGTTCCGATTACAAGTCCTGCTGCGGTTAGAACAACTGCCCCTGCCGCACACTTCCCGTTGGAGACACGCATCGGAGGCTCTTCCAATACATACCCTGCCTTTTCCAGATCCTCAGCGGTATGTTTTAACTCCATAAGGATTCCAATATATGCCGCAATAACAGCGATTCCAATGATCCAACCGCTGTAATTCATGTTCATAAGCAGTATAACAACTGCATACCAGATAACTAAATGGATCAGGATTTTGTTGTCCGCTTCCTTCTCACACTTTTTCAGCCCTGTCTGCATACCATGGAAAAAGCAGAATGCTATGATCAGCGGCAACGCATATGCCCATAAGAGCATGAACTTCCATATCCATGTATCATAAATTTGTTCTCTGTTGATAAAAGTTCCACTCACTATGGAAATCATTGTAATCACAACGTTGATCGCTGCCGCAGTATACCCCGCCTTGAACCATTTATCTTCCTGCTTCAGTTTCCGTAATCCCGCGAATATCATAAGGATTCCTATGAACGGCAGAATATAATATAACAGAAGAAAATTCAGTTTGATCCCACAGAATCCCATCCCAACCAGAATATTCTCATACGTCTGCTGCCAGAGACTTGTCTTTTGATCTACCGGCTTATTTCTGCCGTTTTCATACTGGTCTTTTGAGAGATTTCCAGCGTTTTCCTGCGGACTCTCTTTCCCATTCTGTTCCTCTGTACTCTCCCAAAACGACTCCTGCATCCAGATTCTGGTATCCATGTGATCCCTCCTTTTTATCTCAGCCGAGAAAACTCCCACCTCTTTCAAGTGGTGCGTAACAGTAAATTTGTCTCGGTGGGCGTTAGGTCTCCGAACATCCGAAGTTTTTTCGTATCCACAACCGCCACAATCCAGTCCATTTCATATTTCGACACGATCCAATCCTTCTATCTATAAATATACCATAACTTCTTCCTCTATCAATCCACCGCGCTCAGTTTTAAGAAAAGTGTAATCTATGTGGCAATTTTATGGCATTCCGATTACATTCCTCTTACATTTTCTTACACTTTGTTGCATCATATTGTATTTTCTGATATTTTCTGATACTGTGAATTTAGCGAAAAGGAATATACCTTTTTATGTGACAGGAAATTCCTCAAACTTTTCTGTTACACATGAGAATTTTGCAGCAAAAGTCAAGGTCCAGAAAGGAGTTTCTATGAATTTGAATCATCTGATCATCCCTATCACCATTGCAGTCATTCTGATTCTGATCCTTGTCCTCATCGTATGTGGATACGTGAAAGCTCCGCCGGATCAGGCCTATATTATTTCCGGTCTTAAGCATGACGCGAAGATCCTCATCGGACGTTCCGGAATCCGGATCCCGTTCTTTGAACGGATGGATCGCCTGTATCTCGGGCAGATGACCGTCGATATCAAGACGGAACAGTCTGTTCCGACAAATGACTTTATCAATGTCAATGTCGATGCGGTTGCCAAGGTACGGATCACCCCATCTCAGGAAGGGATCCGTCTGGCAGCAAAAAACTTCTTAAATAAGAAACCCGAGGATATCACCATGGATCTCCAGGATTCCCTTCAGGGAAACATGCGTGAGATCATCGGTACTCTCTCCTTAAAGGAGATCAACACCGACAGGGATTCCTTCTCTGATCAGGTTATGCTAAAGGCATCGAAGGATATGGATAAGCTGGGAATCGAGATCCTGTCCTGTAATATCCAGAATGTCACTGACGACAATGGATTGATCCGGGATCTTGGTGCCGACAATACCTCAAAGATCAAGAAGGACGCTGCGATCGCAAAAGCCCAGGCAGACCGCGATATCGCTATCGCCCAGGCAGAAGCGAACAAATCTGCCAACGATGCCCGCGTACTTGCAGAGACAGAGATCGCAGAGAAAAATAATGAGCTGGAGATCCGTAAGTCAGAGCTTCAGAAACACTCCGACACGAAGAAAGCGGAGGCGGACGCTGCTTATGAGATCCAGAAGCAGGAACAGGAAAAAACGATCCAGACAGCTACCGTGAATGCTCAGATCGCAAAGGCAGAGCGCGAAGCAGAACTTCGGAAGCAGGAAGTTGCCGTACAGCAGCAGCAGTTAGACGCGGAAGTCAACAAGAAAGCCGATGCGGAACGCTACAAGGTCGAGCAGGAAGCGGCGGCGATGCTTGCAAAACGCCAGCGTGAAGCGGAAGCCAGAAAATATGAGTTAGAAAAAGAGGCGGAAGCCATGCGCACGAAGGCAGATGCCGCAAGATATCAGGCGGAGCAGGAAGCCGCCGGAATCCGTGCCCGCGGAGAGGCGGAGGCGGCTGCGATCCAGGCAAAAGCCGTTGCTGAGGCGGAAGGTATGGAGAAAAAAGCGGAAGCTTACGCGAAGTACAATAACGCTGCTATCGTCGAGATGTTAGTAGGCATTATGCCGCAGATGGCCGCAGAGATCGCGAAGCCATTGTCTTCTATCGACAAAGTCAATATCTACGGAACCGGAGGTGCAAACGGTACAAACGGCAGCGGAGTCAGCGAGATCTCCGGAAATACAGCTGCTGTCATGCAGCAGGTTTTCGACACCATGTCCGAGGCCACCGGTGTAGATTTTAGGGACATTCTGAAGGCACAGACATATGATGCGAAGGTGAACCGGAACATTAATGTCAGCGGACTTACGATCCCAGCTGTACATAGTGAACAAAACACAGTTCCCGCAGCCGCAGGATCTGAAACCGATACTTCCGTTTTAAGTTCCGGAACGGGTGATTCAGCAATACCGTCCACACCAGACGCGGAAACTGTTCCGGAGAACCATACATCGTAATTACATTTTTTAGTCCTGCCCTTTACCCGGCATGGTAAGTGCAGACTTACAGACTTATTCCAATCTTCATATCCATACTCCCCCTACTTACCCAGGCAGTGTCTCTCACAGGACACTGCCTGGGTCTTTTGATATAGGACGATCCCACGCGGACGCCCACAAAACCTGCCGCAAGCGGCTTTTTCGGATGCTCCGTAAAATGAATTCCTCGGGATTTCCTATATTACAAAAGACACCCGCTTCCGGTCATCTCTGACCAGAAACAGGTGTCTCTATAAGGGAAACATAAAAAATTGTGAAGCTGTTATTACAGCACAACACCGTCTTTAAAAATGGAGATCTCGCGGAAACCTTTCTCCTCGGCTTTTGTCTGTTTTCCGCCGGCAACCTCGATCACAAGCTGCAGAAGTCTCTTCGCAGCGTCATCAATGGTCTCGCCGTCAGCGATCGGACCGGCATCGAAGTCGATCCAGCCTTTCTTTCTCTCCGCAAGCTGGCTGTTTGTTGCCAGTTTTAAGGTCGGAGCCGGTGCACCAAACGGTGTTCCGCGACCTGTTGTGAACAGGATCATGTGCGCTCCGGCAGCCGTCATGGCTGTTGCAGATACCAGATCATTGCCCGGTCCGTAAAGCATATTAAGTCCCTTTGTGACAACAGGATCACCGTAGCCGATAACATCCATGATCGGGGCTGTACCGCCCTTCTGGACACATCCGCAGGATTTATCCTCAAGGGTGGTGATACCGCCCTGCTTGTTTCCTGGGCTCGGGTTGTCGTATACGACCTCGTGGTGGCTGATGAAGTAGTTCTTAAAGCCGTTGATCATGTTGACGGCTTTGTCGAATACTTCTTTATTTACACAGCGGTTCATTAAGAAACCTTCCGCTCCGAACATCTCCGGAACCTCTGTAAGCACAGTAGAACCGCCTCTGGCTGCCATCATATCGCTGAAACGTCCGACAGTCGGGTTTGCGGTGATGCCGGAAAGTCCGTCGGAGCCTCCGCACTTCATGCCGACAACAAGCTCACTGACCGGGATCGGCTCTCTCTCAAACTGCGCCGCGTATGCGGAACATTCCTCGAGAAGCTTTCTTCCTGCCTCAAACTCATCATCCACTTCCTGACAGGTCAGGAATTTTACACGGTCATGGTCGTAATCGCCAAGCTCCTCCAGGAACTGCTCGTGGGTCAGGTTCTCACAGCCAAGTCCTAATACGAGAACAGCGGCTGCGTTCGGATGACGGACAAGGGCTGCAAGAAGCTTTCTTGTCTGTGCATGATCTGCGCCTGTCTGGCTGCAGCCGAACGGATGCGGGAATGTATAGAGTCCGTCAATGGTGCCTTTCACAAGATCCTGATTGTCGCGGACCATTTTCTTTGCGATATCATTGACACAGCCTACGGTCGGGATGATCCAGATCTCATTGCGGATCGCCGCGCGGCCGTCTTTTCTGCGGAAGCCCATAAAGGTCTCCGGCTCAACTTTTTCCGGGAAGTCGAGGGACGGAGTATAGGTATACTCCATCTCTCCTTCCAGATTTGTCTTCACGTTGTGGGTGTGCATCCATGCACCGGCCTCTGCGTCTGCTGTCGCGTGACCGATGGCAAAGCCGTATTTGACGATATTCTCACCGTTTTTGATCGGTTTTAACGCGATCTTGTGGCCCTGTGGGATGTCCTCAAGCGCTGTGACTGTGATGCCGCCTGCAGTGACCTCCTCACCTTTTTTGATCGGGTGAAGAGCGACCGCTACGTTATCCAGTCTGGAAATCTGAATTACTTTCATATGTTAATTAAAGGCAGCTTGCAAATGCAGCCTTTGCTCCTTCCGTGCGAATCTTCTTAAGGTCAGCGACAACCTTCTCCTCAAGACCAGCGATCTTTGTGAGATCCTGATCCCACATCTTCTCGTTAGTGAGAACTGCGTTTACAAGAGCCTCTGCGGAGTCATCCTTGTGCGCATAGTAGAACTCAAGTGCCCATCTGTCATCGCTTACGGTGTACTCGTTGCCGGCCGGACGCTTGCAAACAAGACCTGCGTCTGTCAGAGCCTGGATGTCATTGCTGTAGAATGCGATATAAGCCGCTAAGGACATGGTCAGGCACTCCGGAAGCTTACCGGTCTCTTTGATGTACTCAAGGAAGGACGGCATGTTTCTTGCTTTCCACTTAGATGTGGAGTTTAAGGAGATGCTCATTAACTCATGGTCAACGAACGGGTTGTTGAAACGATCCTGTACTGCGGATGCGAACTGCATTAAGTCGTTCTTGTCAAGCGGAAGTGTCGGGATAACCTCATCGTAGAGCATCTTGTTCATGAAGCCCTTGATGACCTCGTCATGCATACAGTCACGAACGATGTTCTCGCCTGCAAGGTAAGCGCCGAGTACGAAACCTGTGTGAGCGCCGTTTAAGATTCTAACTTTTCTCTTCTTGTACGGGCTCATATCCGGTGTTACGAATACTTTGTCAAGAAGTCCTGCTTTCTTGAACGGAAGAATGTCGTTTAACTTCTCATCGCCTTCGATGACCCAGACGCCGAATACCTCGCCGACATCTGTAAGCGGGTCAGCGTAGCCGTTCTTCTGCTCAAGCTCAGCAACTTCGTTTGCGTCTTTGATACGGCCCGGAACGATACGGTCTACTAAGGAACCGCAGAATGTGCAGTCTTCATTTACGTACTTCTTGAATCCGTCCTCAAGTCCCCACTGCTCGATGTACTGGTTTACGCACTTTAAGAGCTCTTTACCGTTGTTGTCGATCAGCTCGCAGGCAAGCATGATGATACCTTTCTTTCCTGCTTTGTAACGATGATAGAGAACCTGAGTTAATTTTGCCGGGAAGCTGGACGGCGGGCAGTCATCCTGTTTGCAGGACGGATCATACTGGATACCAGCCTCTGTTGTGTTGGAAACGATGATCTCAAGGTCGTTGCTTGCAGCAACCTCCATCATCTTCTCGTAATCCTCTTTCTCATACGGATTTAAACAGCGGTTTACGCTGGAGATCACTCTCTTAGCGTCTACCTTCTGTCCGTTCTCGCTTCCGCGAAGGTACAGTGTGTAGAGACCCTCCTGCTCGTTGATCATCTTTGCAAGACCCGGAGCGATCGGCTGTACCAGGCAGCATTTTCCGTTCCAGCCTGCCTTCTCATTTGCAAGGTCGAACCAGTAATCTACGAAAGCACGAAGGAAATTTCCCTCACCGAACTGAAGAACTTTCTCCGGTGCGTCTTTTAATACATATCCATCATAACCAGATTTTTTGAGAACATCATAATTTAAGCGTTCCATAATAATTTCCTTTCTTCATATAAAAGAATTCATGGTATATAAATCAAAACTGCCAGACGGGGCATCATAGCGATCCCCATCTGGCAGCAAGTTTACCCTAATAGAACAGATTTACAAGGAATGTGGTAAACGGCTCGACCCAGGTAAGGAGCATCAGGTTGATAATAAGCAGAATGTAGAACGGTACTGCTTCTTTGATGAATGCCGCGGTCTTACACTTTGTAATAGAGCAGGTTACGAACATCAGGGTTCCCATAGGCGGTGATAATGCGCCGATGGCGTTATTGAAGATGTAGATCATTGCGAACTGGATCTCGTTGATTCCGTACTGTGCAGCGATCGGTGCAAGAAGCGGAACCAGAATGATCATGGAAGCGTTACCTTCGATGAACATACCTACGATCAGTAAGAAGATATTTACAACGATCAGGAATACATATTTGCTGTGGATGTTTGCAAGCATCCATGCTGTCAGCGCCTGCGGGATTCTCTCTTTTGTGAGGATCCAGGAGAATACGGACGCAGCGGATACGATGAGCATGATGGACGCTGTCGTGCAGACAGTCTCCTTTAAGCCCTGGATCATATCCTTGATGTGCATCTCATGGTAGATAAAACCAAGGAATGCTGCGTAGAGGATCGCTACAGCTCCTGCCTCGGTAGCTGTAAAGATACCGATACGGATACCACCGATGATGATAACTGGAAGGAGCAGCGGCAGGATCGCCGGTTTTAAAGCAGTCCAGAATTTGGACCAGGTTAATTTTTCTGTTGTTAAAAGACCATAGCCACGTTTCTTGGAGATCACTCCTACGAGGATCATCATGGAAACGCAGAGAAGGCCTCCGACACCGAAGCCGGAAATAAACAACTTACCGATGGAAACGTTCGCAATACATCCGTAAAGGATCATCGCGATTCCCGGCGGGATCAGCGGTGTGATCATGGAGGAAGCGGCGGTTACAACACTGGAGAACTCCAGAGAGAAGCCCTTCTTTGTCATCTCCGGAACCATCATTTTGGACTCCATCGCTGCATCGGCGATGTTGGATCCGGAAAGTCCGCCCATAACGGTGGATAAAAGTACGTTTACCTGTGCGAGACCGCCAGGAAGACGTCCTGTTACAACCTCACAGAAATCCATGATTCTCTTTGTAACACCGGTATAGTTCATGAAAATACCGGCACAAACGAAGAACGGGATCGCCATAAGGGAAATTTTCTCAGTACCAATGATTGCCTGCTGGGCAAAGATAACGGTATTGATTCCCGGGTTCATAACGAAGTAAACCATGGAACCGCCGAGGACGGCAATAAATACCGGAACCTTGAAGAAAAGAAGGACCAGCATCACAATTGCAGATAACATTAACACATTACTCATTGCTGCTTGCTGCCTCCTTTGCCTCAGATTTTACGCCGTGGAACAGGGCGTAGAAATAGCTGATGATCATATCAAAATAGGATACGATCGCGATACCGTATACCCAGGAATACGGAATTTTTAACATACTGGTGGAACGTCCGCTCTTTACGAACACCTGGATGAAACCGATACTCTGCATGAACAGATATCCGATTACGACTACAACTACGATGGAAATCAGGATTTCCATGATCTTCTGCATGCTCTTCGGCATCAGGTCGACGATCATCTCGATCGCAACATGGTTGCCGGAGCGGAATGCTGCACCTGCGCCTGCAAATACAATCCAGACCATACATGAGGTCTGAACCTCCTCAAGCCATGTAAATGGTGCGTTGAAGATATATCTCCATACAACGCCGAGGAATGTCAGGACGATCAGGATCGCAAGAATAATGGAAGCGACAACGATATCAATATTCATCAGGATCGCTGAAGCTTTATTTTCTTTCTTCTCCATAGATTTTCAGACTCCTATCAGGGAAACTGCCCCGGCGGACAGATCCGCCGGGAACAGTTACTTTATGCATTTACTGCAAAATGGATTATTCAGCACCCATAGCCTTTTTAACTGTGTCATAGAGGCCATCGCTCCAGCCAAAGTCAGCACCCATCTCATAGAACGGCTGTGCTTTCTCCTTGAATCCGGCAAGAACTTCCTCGGACGGCTCAACAACAGTTACGCCTTCGTCTTTCATCTTCTGAAGGTACTCAGCGTCAGCAGCCTGCTGTACTTCGTTGTTGTACTCACCAGCTTCTTCTGCTGTCTCAAGTAACCATGTCTGCTGCTCTTCCGGAAGGCTGTTGAACCAGTCAGCGGATACAACCCATGTTGTGAAGTTCTTTACATGTCCGTCAAGGATTAAGTATTTAGCAACCTCGTGAAGCTTTCTGCCGTACAGAGTTGCAAGCGGGTTCTCAGCACCGTCGATGGTCTTTGTCTGAAGAGCCTGATAAACATCTCCAAGTGCCATACCTGTGGATGTTGCGCCAAGTACATCGAAGCCCTTGGACTGGATCTCGTTGGACGGAACACGGATCTTTAATCCCTTTAAGTCATCAACTGTGTTGACCGGAACGTTTGTAAGAGTATGTCTCTCACCGTAGATCCAGTTGGAAGCGATGATCTTTAAGCCTTTTTCCTCAAGCTTGCCACACTGCTCTTTGTACCAGTCGGAATCAACCAATTTCCAAACCTGATCCCAGGAATCAAACAGGAACGGTCCGAATACAATACCGAAATCCGGTACACCGTAGTCAGCATAGAAAGCACCATCTGCAAGTGTGCAGACATTCTCGCCGAGAAGCATGGAGTCGATTAAGGAAGACTTATCACCAAGCTGGGAATCCGGGTAGATCTCGATTGCCATCTTGCCGCCGGATTTTTCTTTGATGATCTCCTGAGCTTTCTCCCAGCCCTGTCCAACCGGCTCGGAAATGGAGTTCTCGAAAGCGACCTGAAGAACTGTCTCAGCATTGGAAGAACCGTTATCTGCTGCTGCAGCTGCTGTAGTATCTGCTGCTGCGGCTGCTGTTGTCTCGGCTGCCTTTGTTGTCTCTGTTGTGGAAGAACTGCTTCCGCAAGCGGTAAGTGTTGTTGCTGCCATAGCACCTGCCATGGTTAATGCCATAACTTTTTTGAGTTTCATAATGTTTCCCTCCGTTTTTGTTTTAAAAACATTTATCCGGTCCTCTGCCCGATCCCCATCAGGCAGAAGACCTCGCACCCCGTTTCCCGGGGAAAGCTTCATGATTTTTGATTATTTGGAAATCTTGGAAAAATCAAATACAACCTTTAACATATTGCCCGGGTTGTGCGCAAAGTCATCGAATGCCTTTGCAGCATCATCAAACGCATATGTATTTGTGATGATCTTGTGGAGCGGTGCCTTGCCTGCGTTCACGATATCGATCAGCTCTAAGAAGTCCTTCTTTAATGCGTTTCTGGAACCGAATACATTTAATTCCTTCTTCTGGATCAGTGTGAAATTGAAATCAAGGTTCTTCTTGCCGACTCCGATCAGAACCATGCGTCCACCGAAGCAGCAGGCATCGATACAGTTCTGGAATGTGGACGGAAGACCAACTGCCTCGATCGTTACATCAAAGCCGTTGCCGTTTGTGATCTCAGCAACACCTTTCTCGAAGTTTTCCGGAGAATCATTTAATAAGGTTCCGTCAACACCAAAGTCCTTTGCCATCTCGAGCTTACCTGCGGATACATCGGAGATGTAAACGGTAGCACCCTTCGCTTTTGCTGCGATCGCTGCGAGAACACCGATGGTACCGGCGCCGACTACAAGGACTTTGTCTCCCTCTTTTACGTTTGCACGGCTCACACCATGGTAGCTGATGCAGAACGGCTCGATTGCTGCAAGAGTCTTTGCATCCATTCCCTTACCGTCATACACACGCTCGATCGGCATTGTGATGTATTCCTGGAAAGCACCGTCTCTCTGACATCCCATTGTCTGGTTGTCCATACATGCGTTTACGATTCCGTGCTCGCAGGAATAGCAATGTCCGCAGTTGAAGTACGGGTTGCAGGTTACGATCATTCCCGGCTTGATGCCATACGCATTGTTCTCATCTGCCTCGATAACCTCAGCGGAGAACTCGTGGCCCGGGATTCTCGGGTAATCAAAATATGCGAATGTTCCACGGTAGGAACCAAGATCGCTTCCGCAGATTCCACCATAAAGGATCTTTAATAAAACTTCTCCTTCTTTTCTTACCGGCATCTCTACATCTTTAATAGAAACCTGACCCGGTGCGTCAATATACATTGCTTTCATCGTTGTTTCCTCCTTAATTTTACGATTTTTGCCTTCTGTATAATTTTCCAAAATCAAATCTATTGTATTCTTTGTTGTATACAACAGATTATAGTACTTTTTACACCAATGTCAATAAGTGTTAAGAAATTTGCACCACTTTTGACTTTTTCAACAAAATCGAGCTTTTTGGCTTGTGCAAAACGCCAATTGACGTTTTTAGCAAAAACCGTCGACATCTGCTTGAAAACGATTTTGTTTTGTGTTAGTATGAATCTATATATTTTTTTATTGAGAAGAAAAAGACAGGAGTCCATTATGCCTAAAATAAACCTGAAAACCCTGGCGTACAATACGATCCGTTCCAAGATCGTCACTTGTCAGTATGCGCCGGGTACTTTTTTGAATGAAGAACAGCTTACCACTGAATTATCTCTAAGCCGTACCCCGGTGCGGGACGCGCTTGGACGTCTCGAACAGGAAGGTCTTCTGGAAATCCGCCCGAAATGCGGAATTCTCGTTCGTCCTCTGACATTAAATGACATTGATATGATCTTTGAAGTCCGAATGATGTATGAGCCGTATGTCCTGACCCATTACGGAGCAAATCTTTCCGTCTCCGCTTTGAATGAATTCTATGATATTTTCAAGAAATGGGATCCTAACAAAGAAATCTATCGGGACAAGGATTCCTTCTATGATCTCGATTATCGCTTCCATGCGTTGATCATGTCCGCCTGCCCGAATGAATTTATCAACAGAAGCTATGATACGATCCAGACGCAGAATGAGCGTTTCCGGTACATGACCGGAAATGTTTCGAATTTCCGCCTGGAGGCAACTTTCAAGGAGCACATGTCGATCGTAGAACCGTGCCTGAAAGGTGACTGGGAAAAGGCAAAAGAGCAGCTCATCTACCACCTTGAACAATCAAAAGCTTCCGCGTTCCGTCTTGTTGCAAACGCCGAGACAAACAACCTCGCACACCGTATGACTCTTTAAACACTCAAAACCACAAAATCCGGATCTGGTATCTTCTGAGGAAGCAGATCCGGATTTTTTTGTTCTTTCAAAATTTGCTGTGATGACAACTGTTTTTATTGTCCGTATGTCGTGTAAACAGTGCAAATTTTCTTCAATATAATTTACTTAATTATAAATAACTAATTTATGATTAAGTAAAACGAAAATGACTTTTTGTATTTGACGACGATGATATTATCAGCTATAATTAAGATGTAACCATTCAGTCATTTGCCTGTTTGTACTCTGATCACATGTTCAACAGCCGGAGGTGAAATCATGTTCATTGGAAGAGAAAGAGAGCTGTCCTCTCTTGAAAAACTATATCGATCGGATAAATTTGAATTTGCAGTTGTCTACGGACGACGCCGGGTTGGAAAAACCGCATTGCTCAGCCATTTTATTAAAGATAAAAATTCTATTTATTTTATGGGAATTGAAAGCAACGCAAAGCAGAACCTTGAAAACTTTAGCAGAAGTATTCTGGAATCAGACAGTCGTAATCCTGCTGAATCTGTCTTTCTTACCTTCCAGTCAGCATTAGAGTATGTTTTTAGACGTTCAGAACAGGAACGGATCATCCTTGTTATTGATGAATATCCTTATGTTGCACGATCATCAAAAAGCTTTTCTTCTGTACTCCAGCTGTTAATCGACCAATATAAAGATCGCTCAAAACTCATGCTGATCCTTTGCGGTTCCTCCATGTCTTATATGGAGGATCATGTGCTGGCATATAAAGCCCCCCTGTACGGGCGACGAACCGCACAGTTTAAGATCTTACCCTTTAACTTTTTTGAAACATGCCGCTATTTCAGAAATTTTTCTCCATCTGACTGTGCCCTGATTTACGGGATTTCCGGTGGAACCCCGCAATATCTTCTTCAGATGGATGATTCCATGAGCGTTGATGAAAACATAAAAAATACATTTTTAAATTCATCCTCCGCCCTCTTCGAGGAACCTGAAAATCTTCTCAAACAGGAAGTACGCGAACCATCGCTATATAACGCAATTATCTCAGCGATTGCTACCGGAGCTTCCAAGCTATCGGAAATCAGCACAAAAGTCGGCGAAAACAGCAGCACCTGTACTGCTTATTTAAAAAATCTGATCTCTCTGGGACTGGTCCGCCGCGAAACACCTTACGGGGAAAAGAACTCCAAAAAAACAATTTACACGGTTGAGGACAACATGTTCCGCTTCTGGTACCGGTTTATTCCTGATAATGCCTCCCTGATCGTCCGCGGCGCATCTGATCTGGCCTATCAGAGGATCAGACCTCAGCTTTCCGACTATATGGGAAAAATCTTTGAAGATATCTGCACCCAATATTTATGGCAGCTGCTCTTAAATGGAAAATCTCCTGTTTTCTTCAAGGAGCTTGGGCGTTGGTGGGGAACTGATCCAGCCACACATGCGCAAACAGAAATCGACATCATGGGAGAGCAGGACAAGAATACAGCCTTGTTTTGCGAATGCAAATGGACAAACGATCTCATTGATTCCGGTGTCCTCGAGCTTCTTGTCCATCGAAGCCAGCTTTTCCACTACAACTCCACACATCTGTTTCTGTTTTCGAAAAACGGTTTTACAAGTGGATGTACGGAAATGGCCGAAAAACTCGGAAACGTGACTCTCGTCTCCTATTCAGACATCTATGATAATTGTCTATAGGCGAATCACCCCGTCTTTTAATAGAATGTGCCTTTTTATGTAACAGGAATTCCACAGAATTTCCTGTTACGCAATAATAAAGGGAGATCCGTTATCCTTCGGATCTCCCCTTTATTAATTCCTTATAACCTCGTCCCGATCAGCTCCGTCAGCTCCTCCAGTGTCGCAACCGAATTGATCTCATTTCTTAACGCCGCAGAATTCGGATATCCGGCGGTATACCAGGCGACGTGCTTCCGCATCTCCCGCATTCCCGCCAGCTCGCCTTTAAACTCCATCATCATCTGACCATGGCGCAGGATCATGGCTTTCAGCTCCTCCACGGAAGGTCTCGGGAGAAGCTCGCCCGTTTCGAGATAGTGGGTGATCTGCTTAAAGATCCACGGATTTCCCTTCGCACCCCGGGCCACCATGATCCCGTCACAGCCCGTCTCCTCCACAAGGCGCTTCGCATCCTGCGGTGTAAAGACATCTCCGTTTCCGATCACCGGGATCTTCACCGCTTTTTTGACCTCGCGGATGATATTCCAGTCAGCTTTTCCGGAGTAATACTGCTCTCTCGTTCTACCATGGACAGCCACCGCCGCCACACCGGCACTCTCGGCGATCTTTGCGATCTCCACGGCGTTGATGCAGGTATCGTTAAAGCCCTTGCGGAATTTCACAGTTACCGGCTTTTTCACCGCTTTCACGAGTTTCGTAAGGATTTCCTCCACCAGCTTCGGATTTCTCATGAGGGCAGAGCCTTCACCATTCTTAACGATCTTCGGCACCGGGCAGCCCATGTTGATATCAAAAATATCGTATGGACCATCCTCCAGACTCGCCGCGATATCCGCTACAATATCCGGATCAGAGCCAAAAAGCTGCAGGGACACGGGACGCTCCCGCTCATCCACCTTTAAGAGCTCCTGAGTATTTTTATTCTTGTAGAGGATCGCCTTCGCGCTCACCATCTCCATGCACACCAGACCTGCTCCCTGCTCCCTGCAGAGGATCCGGTACGGCATATCCGTCACGCCCGCCATCGGGGCGAGAATCACATTGTTTTCAAGTTCCACATTTCCGATTTTTAACGTCATTGAATCAAAACTCCCTCTGCGTTTACGTACCGTCCGTCCGGCGCATAAGCGTTGGTTAACATGTCTCCGTCTGGTTTCTGGAAGTAATACCAGCTGCCCTGGGAGTTGACCCATCCGTATGCCATCGTTCCGTCCGTGTTCAGGAAATAATATTTTCCTTCTTTCAAGAGCCAGCCCGTCTGCATAGCTCCTTTGCTGTTTAAATAGTACCAGTTTCCATTGACATTCTGCCAGCCGGTCTGCATGATTCCATACATATCCAGCAGATATGTCTTTCCATCTACATAGCCCCACTGACTCGAGACCGGATTTCCGTCCGGCTTATATAAGGCCCATTTCCCGTCAGCCCGCTGTCTCCAGCTGCCGCCGCGGTAGGTATTGTGGATGTAGATCGTGCTGTTTTCTGTTTTTGCGTACTGCTGTGCCGCCTCGTTTCCCGGGCCTTTCGAGTACACGTAATCTTTCTCGCTGCCGAGTCCGCCGCCCGGATTGGAACCGGACGCTCCGGGGCCGACATTGGAAGTCCAGCCGTTGTTGTAGGCCGGGTTGTTTTCCGGCTGCTCCTGATAATATATGATATCGTGATCCTCCATGCCCGGACCAATGTTGAAAGCATAGGCAGTCATCCCTGCTGTTCCGGAGTCTGTAAGACTCAAAAGTACGGCACCGGCAATTCCGGCCGCTGCCGCCATCATCGTTTTCCGCGCTTTCCTCTTATCCTCATTTCCTCCACAGTTTCTCATTTTGTTTTGTATACTTTTCCAGCCTGTTCTTCTCATACCGCGTCCTCCGATACCGGTGTTATTCTCCCTCTTTTCCCAGCTCGTCCTCAAGCTTATCGCCGCGGAATACCACGCGGTAGAATAACTCCAGGGATTCTAAAAGTTCTTTCTTTTCTCTCTGGTACTGGCGGATCTTAAGGCCGCTGCCGATCTCATCGAAGAGATAATCCTGGTCCTCCGCCTCCACGCGGAACTCGAGGTTTCCTTCCGGGGTAAATTCAAGGAAGAGAATGCCGCCTACGTCCTCGGTGAAGAGAACGCACATGATCTGCAGTTCCTTTTTGATGTTTTCCGGGAGAAGTTTGAATTTCTCGTTGAAGTAATATTTCTGCTGGTATGAGTTTGCACCGCAGAGAATGATGTTTTCCTGTTTATTGTTGTTTTCTGCCATGATATATGTTTGCTCCGTTTCCTGTTATATCGTGTGATTTTTCTCTTTATTGATTCGTTATCTAAGTTCTAATGCATATTTAATTCTTTATTTTATATAACCTGTCCATGGTTTCAGCATTTTTGAAGTTTAACTGCTTTAGAAAAAATTACAGGTATTTTAAAATATCAGATATTGAATCGATATGATAATCCGCCTTACTCTGGTCGAATCCGAACCGGTCATCTTTAAGGCCTGCAATCGACATTCCGGCGCGGTATGCCGCCTCGATGCCCACGGTAGAATCCTCCACAACAAAGCACTCGTCCTCACGGATTCCCAGAGTATCCGCTGTATAGTGATAGATCTCCGGATTCGGTTTGCTCTGTTTAAACTGCTTTCCACTGACGATGAGGTCAAATTCCGGGCGCATGCCCACCTCCTCCACGATCCTCGAGATCAGCTTCGGACCTGTGGAGGATACCAGTGCGACTGTATAGCCGCGGCGCTTTAATTCCTGCACTGTGGTCTTCATCTCCGGGCGGAAGATCTTCCGGTAATCGATCCGGCTGTAGATGTCTCTTTCGGCCCACTCCTTGATCAGTGTTTCCCAGGTCTCACCGTTATTCACGGCCCGTTCCATCACAGTCCAGCTATCCTGTCTGCTGCGGCCTACCATCTGGTTGATGTCTTCCATTGTCACCGCCGGGTTCTTTTCTTTTGCAAACTCCAGCAGGTATTTCATATATACAAATTCACTGTCTACCATGACACCGTCCATATCAAAAAGGACGGCGCGGATCGGGCGTGTGATCTTCATTTATTGTTCCTCTCCTGTTACATTCCACAAATCGGATTTTCCAATTCGAAAGCTCCGCATCAAACAATTCCGCCTGTGGTCCTGCTTTTTTCAAATGTCTGCCCTTTTCTCATTTCCGGAGCAGTTTTTCAACCGTTTATCTCCAACACATGATTACCTGCAGAACCCGCCACCGGCAGTTCCCTGCAGATACATGGCACAGAAAAGAAAAAGGCGGCCTACGATCAAGCCGCCTATATTCTATCGTATTTCCCTCTATTTTGCAATAAGTCCGCGCATTTTCAGATAGTCGATCACGCACTCCACCATCTCATCGTAGGAAAGTTTTGTGGTATTGATCATCAGATCATAGTTTTCCAGATTCTCCCAACTCTTTCCGGTATAATAACGGTAGTAATCACGGCGTTCCCGGTCGATCCGTTTGATATTCTTTAAGATATCTTCCTCCGGGAAATATCCCTTTTCACGGACCTTGTTGATCCTCTCCTCGATCTCTGCGTACACGAAGATCCGAACAAGATTTTCCGTCCCGTCGAGAACATAGTCGGCGCACCGGCCGATAATAATGCAGGATTCCTCCTGCGCCAGTTTCCGGATGACCGATGACTGAAACCGGAACAGGTTGTCAGATGAGATCAGGTCAGATCCCAGAGACGGGGTTCCGTTTTCCGGAATCAGAGAGTGGATGATCCGGTATAACAGCTTATTTCCGGCTTTTTCATCGACAAGGTGGAAATAGCTCTCGCGGATCCCGCTCTCCTCGGAGGTCATCTTTAAGATCTCCTTATCGTAAACATGAAGTCCAAGGCGCTCGCCGAGACGTTTCGCCATCTCCGCTCCGCCGCTTCCATACTGTCTTCCGACCGTGATCACAAATTTCTTATTCTCCGCCATAAATGCCTCCTTCTTCCCCTCCCGCCTCTCGGCAGATGTACCTGGAAAAATCATGGGAATGCTTTTTATTCTATCTGTATTTTACCATATATAGTTTGAAATTTTAAGTCTTTTTTATAATATTTTCGCTGTTTTTCAGCTCCTTCGTAAGTTTCACAATTACAAAATACAGGTATATAACTCATGTCTTTACAAGCAATGTCGGATATCCCAGCTTTCGAAGTTCCTGCTCCTGCCGTACTGCATTTTCCATATTCCGGAATGCCCCGGCGCGGACATAATAAAGTCCGTCCTTAAACGTCATAAACGCAGGGAATCCCTGGGATTTCAGGTGCTCCACTTCCCTCTCCGCGTTGGCTCTTACCCGATAGATCCCGGTCTGAACCATATAAAAGCCCGGCATCTCCTCGCCTGCCGTCTGCTTTTCCAGCTCCGCAAATGTCTGCACGATCCCATCCGCGATGGCATCCGCGGTCCGGCTCATGTTCTCATCGAAGAAGTCATTGTCCTTCTCATTGTCGATAAATCCAACTTCCACAAGAACCGCCGGAAGTGCTGTATCCCTGAGGACCACAAGATTCGGCCGCTCACTGATTCCAAGGTCGTTCCAGCCCACCGCCGCAAGCTTTTTGTTGATATTCTCCGCAAATGTCTCCGCATCGCCACCTCTCCCAAAGATCAGGCTCAGAGTTCCGGAAGCAGACCCCGGCACCGCCATGGCATTCCGATGGATCGACAAAAACAGATCCGCCGTGGAGCTGTTCCCGATCTGCGCCTTCTCATATGGACTGTTGTATACATCGCCGACTCTTGTGTACTCCACCCGGACCCCCCGGCGTTCCAGGGCATTTCCGATATCATAAGACAACGCCAGCGTATCGTCCTTCTCCCGTCTGTTCCCATATACCGCCCCCGGATCACTCCCGCCGTGACCCGGATCAATGATGACACTGTTCTGCTTTGCCAAAATTATTCTCCTTTTTCATAAATTTTATGATATGATACAATCATTGAGTCCAAAATCTGCGCTGTCCGGATACCCACAGCGATTTTTTGAATGAATGATCGGATACCTTATCATATTCCCGTATCATCAGACCTGCGCCATCCATGTCTTAAAACTTTCCCTGGCAATCACACGAAAGGATCTCTTTACACCATGTTAATCGTATTCAACCAGATGGTGAGTCTCTTTCTCTTAATGCTCACCGGCTATCTCGCCAACCGATCCGGCGTGATCGATAAGACTTTTGAGTCGAAGGTCTCCCGGTTTATCGTAAATATCTCCCTGCCCGCGACGATCTTAAACGCAGTCACGGGATCTGATATGGCCCATGACCAGGAGATGTTGCCGATCTTTGTGGCGGCGGTCTCCATCTTCCTGGTGGCCCATGTGATCTGCCACTTTATTCAGAAGACCATCCGCTGGAACACGACATATGAACTCATGTTAAACTACAGCAACCTGGGATTCATGGGAATCCCGATCATCTCCACGATTTACGGTGGGGAGTATGTGCTGCATGTTTCGATTTTCATGATGACATTTAACCTGAGTCTTTTTAGTTACGGAGTGTATCTGCTGTCAAAAGATGACGCAAAAAAAACTGCCGCAGCTGCTGTTTCTGAAGTGCAGGCTGCCGCCCCAGAAAACAGCGGTTCTCAGAAATCCACCGGGTTCAACGTCAAAAAGCTTCTCTCCCCCGGAATCCTCTCCGCATTCCTCGCCATCGGCATTTATCTTCTCGATATCCGCCTCCCGCAGCATGCGGTCAGCCTGTTTTCTACCATTGGTGTCACAACAACACCGCTTGCGATGATCGTCATCGGTTCCACTCTGGCCGGAGTGAAGTTTTCCACGGTGTTTACCGATAAGGAATTGTATCTCTTCTCCTTCCTGAAGCTCCTGGTTCTCCCGATGATCACCTTTTTCGTCCTGAGATTCTTTATCAAAGACCGTACATTATTGGAGATCTCCACGATCCTCTCCGGCTGCCCCATCGCTGGAAACGTGTCCATGCTCTGTATGGAATACAACCGGGATGTTACCCTGGTGTCGAAAGGGATCTGTATCTCCACTCTGCTGTCCATGATCTCGATCCCGATCGTGTCGGCGTTGGTTGCGATCTTATAAATATCTCTGCCGCAGGCCATCCAACAATTGGTTGGAAATTCCTGCGGCAGATTAAAAAACGCTGTTTTTGCAGCAAAAAGGACACCTGAACCAGAAATACCCTCGTATCTCTCGTTCAGATGTCCTTTTTATTTTTCCTATGTATCTTATTCCTGTACCTGCACGCCTCGTGGACCTACATGGGTGGCGAATACCACCTGGGTACTGGTCTTGCCGAACTTCTGGAGCTGGCCGAGGAAGCTATCGAGCTGCATTGTGCTCTCGAAGGCAACCTTCATGATCACGGAGTATTCTCCGGTAACGCTGCTGCACTCTAAGATGTTCGGGATTCCTTCCGCGTAGTGATAGAATTTCTGCTTGTCCTCCGGAAGCACGTTGAGGTTGATGAAGGCGAGGATGTGATATCCGAGCTTCATCGGATCGATCTGTGCCTGGTAGGATGTGATGATTCCATCTTTTTCCAGTTTTTCAATTCTTGCTGAAACCGCCGGGGAAGAAAGGAATGTCTTCTCCGCGATCATTTTCAAGGACGCTCTCGCGTTATGCTGCAGGATCTGCAGAATCTCCCTGTCAATATGATCCATAATTATCTCCTTTGTTCCGGTTTTCAAGTATATTTAGCTGTGTCATATGCCCGGAACTCCTTATCTATATACAGATAACCGTTCAGCCGCGCCGCATCCCTGCGGCAGACATCTGTGATATCCAGACCACCAAACGATTCCTGCGTTCATGTTTTATCTATGCTGCCCGACCGTATTTTCACGGATCCAGCACTGTTTTAAAGGCACCCGGCTGCTGTCAGTCTAGTATTTCAGGTTACTGTACACGGGTAGGAATTTTCTGAACTGAAAATTCCGTACAATACAGTGGTGGTAGTGGATTTTGCCGATTCGGAATGCGAAGCATCGGCAAAATCAGTTACTGTTTGCGCAAAGCGTGAACAGTAACTATTTCAGATCTCCCCGTGGAACACTTCCGCCGCCGGACCTGTCATAAATACAGTGTCCTTTTCTCTGTCCCAACGGATCAGAAGGTCGCCGCCGAGCAGTGTCACGCGGACTTCATCGTCAGTAAGACCGTTTAAGATGCAGGCGACCGCCGTCGCGCAGGCACCTGTTCCGCAGGCAAGAGTCTCTCCGGAACCGCGCTCCCAGACACGCATATTTACATGTCCGCGGTCCACGATCTCCACGAATTCCGTGTTGGTGCGGTCCGGGAATTTTTCGTGGACTTCAAAGGACGGGCCGATCTTTTCGATCTCCATATCCTTGATTCCATCCATAAATACCACCGCGTGGGGATTTCCCATGGACACGCCGGTAAAACGGTACTCTTTTCCATCCACCGTGATCGGCTCCCCGATCTCGGAGGTCTGCACCGGACGCCCCATATCCACCGTCACAAGCTCTACCTTGCCGTCTTTTAATTTCATAGACAGATGCTTGATTCCGGATGCAGTCTCCACGTCGATCTCCGTCTTATCTACGATTCCGTGGTCATAGGCGTATTTTCCGACACAGCGGATCCCATTTCCGCACATGGCACCCCGGGATCCATCCAGATTGTACATGTCCATCTGGCAGTCCGCAACCCTTGACGGCTTAATTAAAATCAATCCGTCCGATCCGATTCCGAAATGGCGATCGCTGACCATCTTTGCCGTCCCGCAGGGATCTTCCACAGTCTCTTCAAAACAGTTTACATAAACATAATCATTTCCGATGCCCTGCATCTTCGTGAATTTCATATTTTCTCTCCTATATGCTCCATCCCCTGTGCGAGGATCGTCTGGATGTGACCGTCCGCAAGAGAGTAGAGAACGCTCTTTCCTTCCCTGCGGAACTTGACAAGGCGCATCTGCTTCAGGATCCGAAGCTGGTGGGAGATCGCAGACTGTCCCATTCCGAGAAGACTTGCAATATCGCACACACATAACTCCGACTGGCTGAGTGCATACAGAATACGGATCCTTGTGGAATCGCCGAAGACCCGGAAGAATTCCGCAAGGTTCTGGAGCTCCTCGCCTTCCGGCATCACGTCCATCACCCGTTTTACCACCTTGTCGTGGACATGAATAAACTCACAGTGCGGGGCGATCTTTTCGTCCTCTCTGATACCCATGTTCCTGCTCCTTTACTGCTGCTGCCGCAGGTCATACGGACAGCAGCTCTTTCCACGCAGTTAGCGCACGAGAAGTTTGCTTACTTCGTACTGCTCCTCCGGGATGTCTTTCTTCATATTCAGTGCCTCCTGGATATCGAAATCCACGAACTTGCCGTCCTTGTAGGCTACGATACGGTTGCTCTTTCCTTCCGCCAGAAGTTCTGCAGCTCTCGCACCCATGATGGACGCGTAAACACGGTCCTTACAGGTCGGTGTACCGCCTCGCTGGATGTGGCCAATGATGGTGGCACGGGTCTCGATACCTGTCGCCGCCTCGATCCTTCTTGCCATGGAAGTGGAGTGTCCGATTCCTTCAGCGTTGATGATGATGTGATGCTTTTTGCCGCGCTTTCTGTTCTCAATGATCCGGTTGATCAGGTACTGCTCATTGCCGTCGTAGCGCTCCGGAAGGAGAATATCCTCCGCGCCGTTGGCAATACCGCACCAGAGAGCGATATATCCGGCATTTCTTCCCATAACCTCGATGATACTGCAGCGCTCGTGGGAGGTGGAAGTATCACGGACTTTATCGATGGCTTCCATCGCTGTGTTTACAGCGGTATCGAAACCGATCGTATAGTCGGTACAGGCGATATCAAGGTCAATGGTTCCCGGAAGACCGATCGTGTTGATTCCGAGAGCGGAAAGCTTTCCGGCACCGCGGAAGGAACCATCTCCTCCGATCACAACGATACCATCGATACCATGTTTCTTACATACCTCAGCGCCACGCTTCTGGCCTTCCTCAGTTGTGAACTCCTCACAGCGGGCTGTGTAAAGGATCGTACCGCCGCGGTTGATCGTGTCCGCAACGCTGACGCTGTCCATATCTACGATTTCTTCCTGAAGGAGTCCGGCGTAGCCACGCATGATTCCCTTTACCTTCAGGCCTTTATTGATAGCGGTTCTTACAACCGCACGGATTGCCGCATTCATTCCAGGGGCATCTCCGCCGCTGGTCAATACTCCGATTGTTCTGACTTCTTTCTTTGACATATGGGTTTCCTCCATAAAAAATTCTGTCAATCATTCGCCGTACACGTCCTTATTTTAATGTAACTGCTCAGTTTTTTCGCAGTCACATGCAAAAATCCATTCCGGATCGACTTCGCCGATGGGATTTTTGCCTTCCAACCAATGTTCTCTTACGGTCAGCGCAGTGAATGCACAGACCTACCAAACAGTTACATTTTAATACACTTTGCCCTTCTTTTCAATGACCTTTTGCACAACTTTGACATTTTTTTCACCAAGGATCTTATACAGGCGGTTCAGAAGATCCGGCCCTGCGAGGACTGCCCAGTTTTCGGAAAGTCTGCGCATTTTCCGTTCTTCTTTTAAATACATAATGACCCGGTCTTTTCCGTCGGAATCACGGAGTGCCGCCATGACATCGTCGATGTGGCTCGCGTAGAATGCCTGATTTTCGAACTGAAGCCAAAGCTCATTCGGGATATCGGTGAACGGGATCACTTCCTCGCAGATCAGCTTTCCTACCGGGTCATCACCGATGGACGCCCGGCCGCGGATAAACACCTTGTTTTCCTCGGTGAACGCCTGACGGTTCTTCTCGTAGATCTTCGGGAACACGAGAACTTCCACCGTGCCCACAAGATCCTCAACGGTGATGAATGCCATGAGCTGGTTCGTCTTTGTAGTCTTCACCTTTTTCGACGTGATCATTCCGCCGATGACCACATTGGAATTATCCTCCACAATGGTCTTTCCGACCTCATCCACAACGAAATCGGAAGTTCTCGCCGTCACATTTTTCTCCCAGAGTTCCCGGTATTCCTCCATCGGATGACCGCTGACATAGATGCCGATGGTCTCCTTCTCGAATGCCAGAAGTGTCTGCTTGTCATACTCGCCCACATCCGGGAACGTGATATGGAAGTTGTCCTTTTCCTCCTCCGGGGCGATGTCAAAGAAGCTCATCTGGCCTTCCATGACCGTCTTTTTCTCTTTTGACTTGCTCTCCAGAAGGTCGCCGGAGACGATAAGCTTCTGCTTTCTCGTTCCCGGAAGTGTGTCCAGGGCACCAGATTTAATGAAGCTCTCCAGCGTTCTCTTATTGACTTCCTTGTTGGACATTCTGGACACAAAATCATCGAGGTTTTTGAAGAGACCGCCGCTCTCACGCTCGGCGATGATCACGTCCACCACGGCCCGGCCCACACTCTTGATGGCGGAAAGTCCGTAACGGATACCGTTTCCGGATACGGAGAAGCCGCTGTATCCCTCGTTGATATCCGGCGGCAGAATCGGGATTCCCATGTTCCGGCAGGCGAGAATGTACTCGGAGACCTTCGTGGTGTTGTCCATCACGGAGGTCATGAGCGCCGCCATGAATTCCTTTGGATAATAATATTTTAAAAACGCGGTCTGGTATGCAACCACCGCATAGGCCGCCGCATGGGACTTGTTGAAGGCGTACTTTGCGAAGTCCGTCATGTCATCGTAAATCTGGTTTGCCGTCTTCTCGTCGATCCCGTTGGCGATACAGCCCTTTACGCCCTCTTCCTCATTTCCGTAAACAAAGTTCTGGCGCTCCTTCGCCATGACCGCCGCCTTTTTCTTCGACATGGCACGGCGCACAAGGTCGCTTCGGCCGAGGGTATATCCGGCGAGATCGCGGACGATCTGCATGACCTGCTCCTGGTAGACGATACAGCCGTAGGTCGGCTTTAAGATCGGCTCCAGCTGCGGGCAGGTGTAGGTGATGGATTCCGGGTCATTCTTTCCCTTTAAATATTTCGGAATAAAGTCCATTGGACCCGGACGGTACAGGGAGATTCCGGCTATGATATCCTCCAGGGTAGTCGGCTTCAATTCCTTCATGAAGGTCTTGAAGCCGCCGCTTTCTAACTGGAACACGCCCTCGTTCTTTCCCGTTCCGAGAGAATCCATGACCTTTTTGTCATCATAATCAATATGCTCCAGATCAAGGTCCACACCGTGATCTTTTTTGATCATCTTCACCGCGTCCTGAATCACGGTGAGGGTCCGGAGTCCCAAAAAGTCCATCTTTAACAGCCCAAGCTCTTCCAGAGTCGTCATCGTAAACTGGGTCACGATGGTGCCGTCGGCTCCCCTTGACAGCGGGACATACTCGTCGATGGAAGTTCTTGAGATCACGACACCGGCCGCATGCATGGAGGTGTGGCGCGGGAGTCCTTCCAGACGCTTTGACATATCTATGAGCTTCTTAACCTGCTCATCGGAGTCATATAACGCCTTTAATTCCGGATTTTTCTTCAGCGCCAGATCCAGCGTGATGTTTAATTCTGCCGGGACCATCTTTGATACCTGATCGCAGAGGCTGTAGGGCAGGTCCATGACACGTCCCACATCGCGGATCACGCCGCGGGCCGCCAGGGTACCGAAAGTGACGATCTGGGCCACCTGGTCCTTCCCGTACTTTTCCACAACGTAGTCGATAACTTCCTGACGGCGCTCGTAGCAGAAATCCACGTCGATATCGGGCATGGATACTCGTTCCGGGTTCAGGAAACGCTCAAAGAGGAGCTGGTACCGGATCGGATCGATGTCTGTGATTTTTAAGCAGTACGCCACGATACTTCCCGCCGCAGACCCCCGCCCAGGTCCCACAGCGATCCCATGGGATTTCGCGAAGTTGATGAAATCCCACACGATCAGGAAGTAGTCCACGTAGCCCATGCTCTTGATGGTTCCGAGTTCATAATCCAGGCGGGCGCGGAGCGTTCCGTCATCATTCGGATAGCGCATCGCGAAGCCCTCATCGCAGAGGTGGTTTAAATAGCCCCAGGAATCGTAGCACTCCGGCACATCGAATCTCGGAAGTTTTGTGACACCAAACTCGATCTCCACGTTGCAGCGCTCCGCGATCTTGTGGGTGTTCTCGATGGCTTCCGGGGCGTATGGGAAGAGTCTGCGCATCTCCTCCTCGGACTTCACATAGTACTGTCCGCCCTCGTAGCGCATACGGTTCTCGTCGGAGACCTTTTTCCCTGTCTGGATACAGAGCAGGATGTCGTGGGCCTCCCAGTCCTCGGCGTTGATGTAGTGGCAGTCGTTTGTCGCCACAAGCGGGATATTTAATTCTTTTGAGAGGCGCATGATCCCCTGATTTACCTGGCGCTGCATCGGAATACCGTGGTCCTGGAGCTCCAGGAAATAGTTGCCATCGCCGAAGATCTCCAGGTGGCGTTTTGCAGCCGCCTTCGCGTCCTCGTAGAGACCTTTTTCCAGATATCTCGGGACTTCACCGGCAAGGCAGGCGCTTAAGGCGATGATTCCCTCGTGGTACTCCCGCATGACCTCCTCATCGATCCTCGGTTTATAATAGAAGCCGTCCACAAAGCCCTTGGAGACGATCTTCATCAGGTTCTGGTATCCTGTATTGTTTTCCGCGAGGAGGACCAGATGGTAGTAGCGGTCCTCGCCGTGGACAGTCTCACGGTCAAATCTTGAGCCCGGGGAGACATACACCTCGCAGCCGATGATCGGTTTGACCCCGGCCGCACGGGCTGCCCGGTAAAAATCGATCACCCCATACATGACACCGTGATCGGTGATCGCCATGCTGTCCATGCCAAGCTCTTTTGCCCGCGCCGCCAGCTCTCCGATTTTACTGGATCCGTCCAAAAGACTGTACTCTGTATGGACATGCAAGTGTGTAAATGCCATCTGTCTCCTCCGTATTTTTTATCATCAATTGCAAAAGGACTGTCACCCCGAAAGGCGGCAGTCCCGTAATGTCGCTATATACAGACATGCTTCTTAGTTGTTGCTTAAATATTTCTCAATATCGTTTACTGCTTTCTCTTCGTCCACTCCGTCCGCTGTCACGACCACCTGCTCGCCGACCGGAAGATCAAGTGTCATCATGCCCATGATGCTCTTGGCATTGATCTTTTTGTTGTCGCTCTGGACGTAAATTGTACTCTCATAGCTGCTTGCAAGCTGCACTAACATCGCAATCGGTCGAGCCTCCAGACCAGAAGCAAGTTCGATAGTCACCGTACGTTTTGTCATAATAATCCTCCTCAATTGCGCAAAGAATGGCGCTTACTAGTCTCCATTCACGTTTCGGTTCCCTGTTCCCGCAGTTTCTCCGCCATCTCACCAAGCTTCCTCAATCGATGGTTGACACCCGATTTTCCAACCGGCGGTTCCAGGTCTTCGCCCAGTTCCTTCAGCGTCGCTTCCGGTTTTAAAAGTCTTGCCTTTGCAATCTGCGCAAGACCATCCGGAAGACTTTCAAAGCCTACCGTGTCGCGGATAAACTCGATATCCTCGATCTGCTTCACAGCGGCTGACACTGTTTTGTTGATGTTTGCCGTCTCGCAGTTGACCTGGCGGTTGACATTTCCGCGCATCTCTTTCAGGATGCGGATGTTCTCCAGTTCCATCAGTGACAGATGGGCCTCCATCACATTCAGGATATCCACGATCTGGCTCCCCTCTTTAATATATACCACATAATAGCGTTTGCGGATGACAATTTTTGCATCAATGTCAAACGTTGCCATAATGGACTGGATCTGGCGGGCTTTCGCATCTGTCGCGCAGACGATCTCAAAATGGTAAAACTTCTCCGGATCACTGATGGATCCGGATGCAAGAAAAGCGCCGCGCAGAAATGCCCTGCGGCAGCAGGGGTTCTGTACGACCACATTTCCCACAACGGAAAGATTCTCTCCGATCTCTCCGTCCTCCGTAAGAAGTTTTGTGGCTTTCAATACGCGGAGTGCATCCTCATGCTGTTTCACACAGACTGAATAGATCCTGTTTTTTCCCAGGTGCGCATTCCGCCGTATAGAGATATCAGTTTCTATATTAAATGTTTTTCTCAATAATGTAAAGCACTTTCTGGCAACTGTCACATTTTCCGTGTGGATCTTGATGCTGTAATGATCGTCCCCGGAAATCTGGATCCGTCCGCAAAGGCTTAAAATCGCCGCAATTTCGGCGATCTGGCAATGCCTTGCCGGGCTCATATGCCTGGAAAGCTCTTCCTTGATCCTGGAAGAAAAAGACATACTTACTTTCCTCCATCCTTCCCCGCGTCCCTGTGTTCCAGCCGGATCTCGTACCGCCCGGACTCCGTCAGACGCTTAAATACTTCTCCTGCGATCGTCACCGAACGATGGCGTCCGCCGGTGCATCCGATCGCGATCACGAGCTGCGTTTTTCCTTCCTGTTCATATTTCGGAATCACGAATTCCAGAAGATCATTCAGTTTCTTTAAGAACTCTTCCCCGGTACCACCCTGCATCACATAGTCCTGTACCGCCTGCTCCGTTCCCGTATGGAACCGGAGTTCCTCCACATAGTAGGGATTCGGGAGGAATCGCACGTCAAACACCAGGTCGGCATCCGCCGGGATCCCATACTTGAAACCGAAACTCACGACTGTGATGAACATGCTGCTGCGTCCATCCGCTTCGCTGTAGAGATTTTCCAGCTCATGGCGCAGTTCTTTTGTCAGAAGTCTGCTGGTGTCGATGACCTGGTCCGCCTCTTTTTTTAAGAAGGCGAGCTTCTCCCGCTCCAGCTCGATTCCCTTTTCCACGCGGCCGTTTCTTGAGAGCGGATGGCTGCGTCTCGTCTCCTTGAAGCGCTTGATAAGAACTTCATCGGAGGAATCCAGGAACAGGATCGAGAACGGGTATTTGTTTTCTCTCCATTTCCGGATGATAATCTCCAGATTCGGCAGCTCCTCACCGCTTCGGACATCCACACCCAGGGCGATGTCCTGCTTTTCGCTCTGTCCGTTCATGACCAGCTCCGCAAATTTTTCAATTAAAAGGACCGGCAGGTTGTCGGCACAATAGAAGCCCATGTCTTCCAGTGTTTTTAATGCCGTGGTCTTTCCTGCGCCCGACATACCTGTCACGATTACAAGTCTCAACGAGAATTCCTCCCTGTATTGTGCACCTTTAAAATTCACCTAAGAGTTTTACTTCCAGCTCAAGATCTACCCCGGAACTCTCCTTTACCCGGCGTTTTACCTCATTGCAAAGTCCCAAAATATCCGCCGCCGTTCCATGATCCTTATTGATCACGAATCCGGCGTGTTTCTCGGAGACCGCGGCTCCGCCGACGGAAAATCCCTTTAAACCGGCATCCTCAATCAGTTTTCCGGCGAAATGTCCTTCCGGGCGCTTGAAAGTGCTTCCGGCGCTCGGGTATTCTAACGGCTGCTTCTCTTTTCTCTTTCTTGCCAGCTCTTCCATCTGCGACCGGATCACCTCCGGATCGCCAGGTGTCAGCTTGAATGCCGCGCGGACTGTGAAAAGTCCCAGGCGCTCCAGACAGCTCGTTCTATATCCCAACTCCAGCTCCTCGTTTTTCATCAGCTTCACATTTCCGTCCTGGTCCATCACATCTGCCCACAGGAGTACGTTCTTCATCTCGGATCCGTAAGCGCCCGCATTCATCATGACCGCACCGCCGACGGTTCCCGGGATTCCCGCTGCGAACTCCAGGCCGGTGAGCTCCTCTCTCGCCGCCGTGTTCGCAAGCTTTGAGAGCATCACGCCTGCCCCGGCGATGATAATGTTTTCGTTTTTCTGAACTTCTAATTCAGCGAGACGCTCTGTGCTGATGATCGTGCCACGGAAACCTTTATCTCCCACGAGGAGATTGCTTCCGTTGCCGATCATGTACCAGGGCTGTCCTGACTTTTTACAGTCCAGGACCGCCTCGCGGAGTTCTGTCTCTGATTCCGGAATCACGAACCGGTCTGCCGGGCCGCCGACGCGGAATGATGTGTGCCGCGCCATCGGCTCATTTGTTCTGATTTCCATGAATGATTCTCCTTTTTATTCGCCTCTTTTAGCGATATTCGCCTGCACGCGGTTGTAGAGCTCCTGGGCCGCGTTGTAGCCCATCTTCTTCTGACGGTAGTTGACCGCCGCGGACTCTACGATAACTGCCAGATTACGTCCCGGACGGACCGGAATGTTGTGGCAGACAACTTTATTTCCAAGGAACTCCGTGTACTGGTCCTCAAGTCCGAGACGGTCGTATTCCTTATTCTTATCCCACTCTTCGAGCTTGATGACCATGTCGATGGACTGGGTATCTTTTACACTCTCGACACCGAACAGGGTCTTCACGTCGATGATGCCGATCCCGCGCACCTCGATGAGATATCTTGTGATATCCGGGGCGGAACCGACGAGAGTCTCATCGCTGACCTTGCGGATCTCCACAACGTCATCACTTACGAGACGGTGTCCACGCTTGATGAGCTCCAGGGCGGCCTCGCTCTTACCGATTCCGCTCTCGCCTGTGATCAGAACGCCTTCGCCGAACACATCGACGAGAACGCCGTGAATGCTGATGCACGGGGCAAGTTTTGCCTTCAGCCAGCGGATGACTTCCGCCATGGTATCGGATGTCGGCTTCGCGGAGAGCAGGCACGGAACACCGTAATGACTGCAGAGTTCTGCGACCTCCGACTCCGGTGTCTGGTTTCTGCAGAACACGAGACATGGGATCTTGCTGGAGATCAGCTTGTCATACATGGCGATCCGGCGCTCTCTTGTGAGCCCGGAGAGGTACGCGATCTCCACGTTTCCGATCATCTGTACACGCTCATTGTCGAAATGTGCGTAGAATCCGGTGAGCTGAAGCGCCGGACGGTTCACGTCCGGGTGGGAGACAACGATCTCCTCGCAGTCCAGCTCCGGGGTCAGGTTTTTGAAATCCATTTTTTCTATTAATTCAGCTATTGTAACTCCGTACATGGCATAGTTCTCCTTTCCTGTATCTGGCCGCTGCCTCGAATCATGGCGGCAGTTCTTCGGAACAATTCGCAGCTATTCTATCGATTTAAAATACTGTGTAACTATTCAGTACCTTCATAGTTACACGCAAAAATCCATTCCAGATCAGCTTCGCTGATGGGATTTTTGCCCTCCAGCCTATGTTTTCTTACGGTCAGCGCAGCAAGTGCGCAGACCTACTGAACAGTTACAATACTGTTCTTTTTATCTTATATCCTGTCGGCATCGCTTCTGGCATAAATTTACAGCTCTGCGCACAGTTATCTCCATCCTATCATATCACAGGCCGAATGTCACGAGATTTTCCTGCTTCATCCCGTGCATTTACTCCGTGATCTCCGGCGCACGGTCCTTCTCGCGGAAATAGGCGTAGACGCTCTCCGCCGCCCGCTTATTCATGCCCTCCGTGCTCTCAAGCTCCTCCAAGGTTGCATCACGCACCGCCTCCAGGGACTTGAACCGGCGCATCAATGCTTTTCTTCTCGCCGGTCCGATGCCCTCGATATCGTCGAGGACTGAGTGTACCTGTGCCTTGCTTCGCAGACTTCTGTGGTACTCGATGGCGAACCGGTGTGCCTCATCCTGGATCCTCGTCACGAGCTTGAAGCCCTCGGAATGGCGGTCGATGGGGATCTCAACATTATTATAGTAGAGTCCCCTGGTCCGGTGATTGTCATCCTTTACCATGCCGCAGACCGGAATGTTAAGCTTCAGTTCGCTCAGCACACTCAGTGCGATGTTCACCTGTCCGCGGCCGCCGTCCATGAGGATCAGGTCTGGGAACCGCGTAAAGCTTCCGAAGCTTCCATCCGGCGCTTCCGCCCCGTCCTCCTGGTTCTTTCGCTCCTCTTCCAGCTCCTCCATGCCATGGGTGAACCGGCGGGTCAGCACCTCTTCCATGGACGCGTAATCGTTGGGTCCCTGGACGGTCTTTATTTTAAATTTCCGGTAATCGTTCCGCTTCGGACGTCCGTCCTCGAAGACTACCATGGAACCAACGGACTCGAAACCGCTGATATTGGAGATATCGTAGGCCTCCATCCTGCGGACTTTTTCCAGTCCCAGCCAGTCTCCCACCTGGTTCATGGCTCCGATGGTCCGGAGTTCCTCTCTCTTGATCTTATCCTTATCCTGGTCAAGGACAAGCTTCGCGTTCTTCTGCGCAAGCTCCACCAGTCGCTCTTTCTGGCCTTTTTTCGGGATCAGGAATTTTACCGCCTGACCGCGGCGTTTCGTGAGCCACTCTGCGATGAGATCCATCTCCGGAAATTTTTCCTGCACCCATATCTCTCTCGGGATAAATGGAGTTCCCGCGTAGAACTGTTTTACAAAGCTTCCGATGATCTGGTAATTGTTGTCTGCCGTGGATGCGGAGACACGGAAATGTTCCCGGCCGATCATCTTTCCATCCCGGACAAAGAATACCTGCACCACAGCGTCCGCGTCGTCCCTCGCCATGGCAATCACATCCCGGTCTTCCATGCTATGGCTCGTGATCTTCTGCTTCTGGGCGACCTGCTTCACGCTGTTTAAGAGTTCCCGGTACTCGATAGCCTGCTCGTACTCCATCGCGTCGGAGGCCGCCATCATCTTTTCCTCCAGCATCGTCAGCACCGGAGTGTACTTTCCGTCCAGAAATTCGATGACCTCGGAGACAGATTTCTTATATTCCACCTCGGAAATATAGCCCTGGCACGGCCCTGAGCACTGTTTGATGTGGTAGTTCAGGCACGGACGTTCCTTTCCGATGTCCTTCGGAAGATTCCTGCTGCATGTCCGGAGCTTCCAGAGCTTGTGGATCAGGTCGATGGTGTCCTTCACCGCTCCGGCGCTGGTATATGGTCCGAAATACCGGCATTTGTCCTTTTTCATGGTTCTGGAGAACAGGACTCTCGGAAATGGCTCGTCCGTAGTGACCTTGATGTAGGGATATGTCTTGTCATCCTTTAACATCGTGTTGTACCGCGGGCGGTGTTCCTTGATGAGGTTGCACTCTAAAACCAAGGCCTCCAGCTCGGAGTCCGTGATGATATACTCGAATCTCGCGATCCTGGATACCATCTTCTCGATCTTGGCCGTCTTGTTCCGGCTGCTCTGGAAATACTGGCGCACACGGTTCTTCAAGCTTATGGCTTTTCCTACATATATGATCTCATCGTGCTTATCATGCATGAGATAAACTCCCGGCGATGCTGGGAGTTTTTTTAATTCTTCTTCAATATTGAAAGGAGTATCATTCTCTGTCAACGCAATCTCTCCCCGTCAAACTTTCTGATCATCGCAAGGTGGCGCTTGATGAACATGATCTGGGATCCAACATCATCGCAGCTCACCGGCGGATGGATGTCCAGGACCATGCAGATATCATCCAGCTCTTTCTGGGTTGCATGGGTCTGGAGCTTTGTCAGGCATTCCAGCATCAGATCATAGTTTTTTTCGTCCATGGCATCGAAGAAGTCCAGGAGCTCCTGGTTGACGGGCTGGTCTTCATCCGGGGCCTGGGCGGTGATGTTTTTGGCGCTGCTGTCGCTGTCTGCCGACGGCTTCTGTTCTGCTGGTGCCTGCCGCACTGGCTGAGCTGCATTCTGAGCGGAATTTTCCGCATTCTGTGGCTTTACAAGCCGTACTCTCTCAAACCGATACTTCTGCACCGCATCCGGGTATTTCTCCCGGTCGACTTCCTCTAAAAACATGTCAAGCGGACGCACCCATATCTTGAAGTCCCCGTAGAGCGCCTGGTAGACTACCATTTCTTCCCCGGTCTCTGAGTGGGTCGCAACCGCGATGATCTGATATAACTTATTTTTAAAGTGCCGGTAGAATTCTCCCGGCACTGGTGTTTTACGAATCTGATTCATTTTGTTCTCCATTTTTACTGTTGAGCTGTTTCGGGCTCTGTCTCGGCAGATGTTTCTCCACCATCCGAACTGGCTTCGCCTTCGCCCAAAACTTCCGCTGCCGCTGCACTGCTTCCGTCCCCGGAAAGTTCTTCTAAATGGTACTTATTCGCCGCGCTCCACAGCATCCACTCCTCATATCCGGCATCCTGGACGGCGCGGACTTCCTCCGCGACCTCAGCATCACCGTAGGTGATATAATTTCCTTCCCCGAGATATGTGGCTGTGAAGTCCTGAAGCCACGGGCGGACGATTGCCTGGCGGCTCTCATGGTTGTCGGCTCTAGACGCATCCAGCAGGACCTTTCCAGACTTCTGAAGCGCCCCGAAGATCGTTTTATACGGTTCCGTATCCGGGTGTTCCAGCCCGAAGTTTCCAGAGCTGTAGTGGGACGGGTAGATCATCGGGCAGATATAGTCGAGAATCTTCGCCATCTCCGTATAATTCTGTCCGACGGCAGTGGAATCCACGCCGCTTCCGATGATCGTGCCGAACACATCCGCAGAGACGAAAAGTCCCTGGGACGCGAGATTTTCATATAAATAATTGGTACACTCCAGGATCGTATCCGTCTTGGAACGCCCCCGGATCACTGCTTCGTCGTAGACGACCTGACCTGCCGACGCCTCGTTCGGGAATCTCAGATAGTCGAGCTGGACCTCATCAAAGCCGAGATCTTTTGCCTCTGTTCCGACTTCCAGAAGATAATCCCAAACCTCCTGGCGGTACGGATCCACCCAGTACATTCCCTGGCGGTCCTGGTACAGGCTTCCGTCCGGCAGTTTCAGGCTCCACTCCGGTTTCTTCTCCGCGAGATAGGAATCCCTGAAGGCCGCGACTCGCGCGATCACATAGAGATCCTTCTTCTTGAGGCTCTCGATCAGGCTTTTCATGTCCCGTACATACGGGATACTGGCACCGATCTCGTTCACTGTCGCCGCATCCACCGGACATGTGATCCGTCCCTGATCCTCCTTAAAGTCTATGACCACCGCGTTGATTCCCGCAGTCAGGGCCCCGTCCAGAACACCGTTTAAGACTTCCTCATTTCCGGCCACCGGCCCCGTAATGTAGATGCCGCGGACCTTCTTCGCCTCGCGCCCCGGAAGCGCCGGGTTCGAGGAGTCAACGATCCGCACGGAGATCGTCTTATTTTTATCTTCCCCGGCATCCTCGATCACCAGGACACCGCTGGTCTCCTGGGTGCTCTCCGCCGCAGCTGTCATCTCTGCTGTCTCTGTCTCCTCCGCCGCAGGTCTGCTGCATGCCGATAACAGGAACAGGCCCGCCATGGAGAACGCAAATAGCATTTTTTTCATGTTCGCTCATCCTTTATTTCAATCCACAGTCAGTAATTTCACGGAGACTGGCACATTTATTGATTCCTTGTCAACAGGGAATACTGATTTTTCTCCGTCACTACTGCCATTAAGTTTTCCTGCAGTTTATTTCATCATCTGCCAGGAGATAAGAACTCAAGTTACCACCATAATATCATAAGTATATGGATTTGGGAAAGAAAAATTAAAAAACTACTGTTCAAAATGAGGTTTTTGATGGATAATAGATAGATAGGTACGAACGGCTGCCAAAAGCCGCAGGTACGAAAACTTTTTGAAAATGATCCGGATGTCTGCCCCACAGCTGTTTCAGCCGGATGTCTTTCCTGGAAACTCCAGACCGGCTCATTTTCATTTAATATGACTATTAAGAGGAGAAAAACAAATGATCAAGCAGGGTTTCGACAACGACAAATACCTCGCCATGCAGTCTGACCATATCCGCGAGAGGATCAGCAAATTCGGCGATAAATTATATCTGGAATTTGGCGGCAAGCTGTACGATGATTACCATGCATCCCGTGTACTTCCGGGCTTCGAGCCGGACAGCAAGCTCCGCATGCTCATGCAGCTGGCTGACCAGGCAGAGATCGTCATCGTCATCAATGCCGCTGATATCACAAAGAACAAGGTCCGCTACGATCTGGGCATTACATACGATCTGGATGTACTGCGCCTGATCCATGTATTCACCGACCGCGGACTCTATGTCAGCAGTGTCGTAATTACCCGCTACGTTGACACACCGGCGATCCAGCAGTTCAAACACAAGCTGGAGAAGCTTGGCCTTAAGGTATACCGCCACTATGAGATCGACGGCTATCCGAGCAACATTCCGCTTATCGTCAGCGATGAAGGTTACGGAAAGAATGACTATATCGAGACGACACGTCCACTCGTTGTCGTTACAGCTCCGGGGCCGGGAAGCGGAAAGATGGCGACCTGCCTTTCCCAGCTGTACCACGAAAATAAGCGCGGCGTAAAGGCCGGATACGCGAAATTCGAGACATTCCCGATCTGGAACCTGCCGTTAAAGCACCCGGTAAACTTAGCTTACGAGGCCGCAACTGCAGACTTGAACGATGTGAACATGATCGACCCGTTCCATCTCGAGGCTTACGGAAAGACCACCGTCAACTACAACCGCGACGTTGAAATCTATCCTGTGCTCAGCGCCATCTTTGAGGGAATCTTCGGCAAATGCCCGTACAAATCCCCGACCGATATGGGTGTCAACATGGCCGGTCTCTGCATCTTCGATGACGAGGCATGCCGCGAGGCTTCCTGCCAGGAGATCATCCGCCGCTACTACCAGGCTCTTGAGAAGGTCGTAAAAGATGATTCCTGCCAGAACGAGGCATACAAGATCGAACTGATCATGAAGCAGGCAAAGATCTCCCCGAAGGACCGCGTTGTTGTTCCTGCCGCTGTAAATCTTGCGAAAGAGACAGATGCCCCGGCTGCTGCCCTGGAACTCCCAGACGGAAAGATCGTTCTCGGTAAGACAAAGGAGCTCCTCGGCGCTTCCGCTGCCGTTCTCTTAAACGCAGTGAAGGAGCTGGGCGGAATCGACCACTCCATCGACCTGATCTCCCCGGAGTCCATCGCTCCGATCCAGGAATTAAAGGTCCGTTACCTCGGCAGCGGCAACCCGAGACTACACACCGATGAGGTGCTCATCGCCCTCTCCACCTGTGCTGCTACCGACGAGAACGCAAGGATCGCTTTAGAACAGCTCCCGAAGCTCCGCGGTTGCCAGGTACACACAACAGTTATGCTGTCCAATGTGGATAAGAATGTCTTTAAGAAGCTCGGCATCGGACTTACCTGTGAGCCGGTGCAGGAAGATAAGAAAATTGGGTAATTCCTAGATTGCAAAGACCGCCGTCTGCCAGTAGGATGTCCTGCGACAGACGAGCGGTTCTTTTTTCGTCCGACACTCTGTTGAAACGCAAAGTTTGTCGAAAAAAATGATTGCCTTTTCGACAGAATGTACCTACAATAGGTAGGAAGAAAACTTTGGAGAATCAGATCATGAATCAGAAATCAAGAAATGCACTTTACGCAGGTCTCGGGACTGTTTTTGCGGTCATGCTCGCGAATCCGGCTATAGCCTATGCCGGAACATGGTCCAACGAGGGCGGACCGAACCAGTGGAAATACTATACCGATGACAATACAAGCGCCGCCGACGGCTGGTACTGGATCGACGGAGATCAGGACGGCTTGGAGGAATGCTATTATTTCGATAAAAACGGCTTTATGATGGCGGACACAAGAACACCAGACGGTTTCCAGGTAAATTCCGACGGATTCTGGACCGTAAGTGGACAGGTACAGAAACGTGAAACGCCGGTGCAGGACCTTCCAACCGGACTTCATGAACAGGAAGGCGGGCTTATCTACCGCGACGAGGGCGGCGAGCTCGCTGCGAACGCCTGGAGAAGCTCGGACGGAAGCTGGTACTATTTCGACGCTGCGGGTCATGCCGTCAAGGGATGGCAGTATATTGACGGATACAAATTCTACTTCGATGAGAATGCCTGCACGCTGGTCCAGAACCTTGAGGGCATCCTCTCTGCACAGTCTTTCCAGATCGTTGTGGACCGTGCCCGCTGCCAGGTAACCGTATATGCCCCGGACGATGGAAACGGATATATCATTCCTTACCGGACCTTTATCTGTTCCCCGGGAAAAGAAAACTCCCAGACTCCAACGGGAACCTTTAAAACCACACGCAAATACCGATGGCATGCCCTCGTCGAGTCCACATACGGTCAATATTGTACAAGACTCAGCAACACCAGCATCCTCTTCCACAGCGTCCCGGGAAAGACCACAAGCATTCACAACATTACCGCTGAGGAATACAACAAACTCGGCGCTCCTGCCTCCCACGGCTGCATCCGCATGACTGTTGCCGACTGCAAATGGATCTACGACCACTGCCCGTCCGGCACTGTCGTCACCGTAGGCGACAATCTTCCGGCACCGTTTGACAGACCGGAAGCCGAGAAGATTCCGGAAGGTCAGGATTGGGATCCTACGGATCCGGAAATTGGATAAACTATTTACACAAAGGACCTGACACTCGCCAGGTCCTTTGTGTATTTCAACTGCTTCATTGCTTAGTTCTCTTTTCCACCAATAGAACGGCTGCCATATTATTTCACTGTAATTTCTGATATTTATACCAAAGCATTCTGCTCCTTCAATATTTCCCTGACATGCTCGATTTCCGCTCTTTCATCCGCCGCCAGACACGCTGCCCCGACGCCTGCTGCATGCCCGGTCGCAAAGCATGTTCCCATAACACGCACAGCCGCAAATGCCGCCTCATCCGCCGAGATCATTCTGCCTGCCCCAAACAGATTTTTCACATTCTCCGACTGAAGTGCCCCGAGAGGAATGTCAAAATAGCTTCCCGACTTCACTTCCATATAAGTCGCCATCTTGTTGACATCCCTGTGAATCTCCGGTTTCCATCCGCCCCGGGCCACACCGTCCGGGCGCCTTCTCCCGGAGATCACGTCGTCCGCCGTGATCGTCTCCTTTCCCACCAGCTTTCTCGTCTCCCGAAAACCGATCGACGGTCCGATCACCGCCAGCTCACTGTGCTCCATTCCCGGCATATAGGTTCGCAATGCCTGAATATATCCGAGCACCTGCTTTCTCGTCTCCCTCTCCATCCGTGTCATCTCTTCTGCCGAAAGTCCTTCCGGAATAATGCTCGGAAGAAGGACATGGACGATCCCGGAGTTTTCCATTCTGAGGATAAATCCTTTTTCTCTGGTAAGATTTCTGATTCCTTCTGCCTTCGCTCTCACCACTGCCCGCTCAACCGCCGCCGGTGACAGATCCACATCCGCTGCCACACCGCTCAGCCGGAAGGTCAGCGTCGCTGCCTGCGGATGTCCGCCATCGGTTCCCCATATGAGCTTCGCACCAGCAAGTCTGGACAGATTTGCGTCTCCGGTTGCATCCACGAATGCCTTTGCCGAAACGGTAAACAGGCCCTCATCATCCGCACACTGAATCGTCCGGATCTCATTCTCCACAGTCTCTGCACCAATCAGCACCGTATGTAAAAAATAATCCACATGCTCCTTCTCCAACAGGTTGTCCAGTGCACATTTCAGATACTCCGGCTGAAAGATAATATCCCGGTTCCCGGATGCGGAAATCTCCTCGGCGATCGTCGGCCCAAGTGCCCTCATCTCATCCAGCACAAGCTGCCCGATCCCTTTCACCACCCGCACCGGATCCGATCCGCATGTATAAAATCCACAGAAGCAATTAACCCCTGAGTTCGCCGCCTCTCCGCCGAGATAAGCATTCCGCTCCACCAAAAGCGTTTTCGCTCCCGCCTTCGCTGCTCCGACTGCCGCGGCCACACCTGCAGTACCGCCGCCAACAACTACTATATCATATTGATAGGAACGCTCCATATCAAGATTCACTCCTTTTTGTAAGCACATGTTGTCAATCAAGTCAGAGCCACTACTCCCGCCGACATGAATTTACGATGATTCACGATCGGAAAAAGGTGTGGCTTATCTGACCAGGGTGAACTACCCATTGTCTTAAGCTAATGGGCTTCCTGATTCATCGACCTCGTAACCTACTATCTCCACAGGCGTTAATTTG
>UMDQ01034928.1_pt1 | contig 38957 bp, 42 predicted proteins | sample 1964531 | NCBI WGS metagenome assembly UMDQ01 (sample SAMEA4835998, study PRJEB28245) | human gut metagenome | biome: gut microbiome; material: fecal sample | place: Denmark | collected 2008
GAGCTGTTGCCAGAGCTGCGAAGCCGCCGATATCACCGGATGCTTCCTTATCCGGTGTTACAGACAGTTTTACGCCTGTGAAGGTTTTCCTCTGAATCCCTTTTGTTCTGATTGTTAACAGCACATGTGTACCAATCAGCAGACACAGCATAATAGGTCCCCACAAGAAATCCTTGATGGACAGCACTACGTTGTTAAAAGTTTCCATTTACAATTCCCTCCCAAAAAATGTAATTGATTATAAGTGCAATAAAATTGCTATTGAAATCTTAACAGTTTCTTTATTCTCTCTTAACGTATTCTTTATATCATGGCTAAAAAAATTTTCCGTCCCCACGAAAACGGATACCACGTTGCAATCGAATCTATGAAACCTGTCTTTCGATTTCTGCTTTTTCAGTGTACGCGATTTTCCCTGTAAATTCAAGCATTTTTTTATATCGCAAAAATTAGAAAAAAGCTTCATTTTATTGATTTTACACAGAACCTTCGACAAATTATCACAAAAAAATCATGGAAAACGCACTGTGCTATTGCTCAGTGACAAATGTACTTTTTAACTATATCTTAACAACATCTTTACACCTTTTTGCGATACCCATCGGTAAATCTGCATAAAAAATCATCATTTTTTTAAATTTTTGCAGTATTTTCTCCATTTTTAATTAGTTTACATAACGCAATAATTGTATTTTGTCATTTTGTACAAAAAAAGAGACACTAAAATAGTGTCTCTCCGCCTGCAAAATTCTGTTTTCGGCTTAAAATATTCAGTGGCAGTGACCGCCGCAGTGATGGTCATGCTCGCTACAGTTTTCATGATCGTGGTCATGGTGATGGGTACATTCTACCGCTGCATTGTATTCCAATGTACCGTCCACATACGCCTGCGCCTTCTCATCCGCATTGCCGCTCACACCGCCGCGCAGTTCAATGCCCTTCTGCGCCAGTGCAGCCTTTGCACCGCCGCCGATACCGCCGCAGATGAGCACAGTTACACCATTCAGCAGCAGAAAATCCGCCAGCATGCTGTGTCCACTGCCCATTGTGGGAACAATCTCGCTGTCCACAATCTTTTTATCCTCTACAGTGTAGAATTTAAATTCCTTTGTATGCCCAAAGTGCTGGAATACTTCGCCATTTTCGTAGGTCACTGCAATTTTTGTTTTCATTTTATTCTCTCCCCTGTTTTTATTATCTCATTTTTCCCAGAAAATCTACCATAGGATCCAGCCATTCGCCTTCGTATTCCTCTGCTGCACCTCTGTCGCATTTTGCTGCAATCGCAGGGTCAATGGGCAGCTTGCAGACAACGGGAATATTGTGCTTTGCCGCAATCGCTTCAATCTGGCTTTCCCCAAAAATATGATGGATACCGCCGCAATCGGGACATTTAAAGTAGGACATATTTTCCACAATACCCAGAATGGGCACATTCATCATTTCCGCCATTTTTACAGCCTTATCTACAATCATGCCAACCAGCTCCTGCGGAGAAGTTACAATAATAATGCCATCAATCGCGATAGACTGGAAAACAGTCAGCGGAACATCTCCTGTGCCGGGTGGCATATCGATGAACATATAGTCCACATCCCCCCAAACAACATCCTTCCAAAACTGCTTTACGGTTTCCGCAATAACCGGCCCTCTCCAGACTACGGGGTCTGTGTCATTATCCAAAAGCAGATTAACAGACATCATCTCGATGCCCTTTTTGGATTCGCAGGGCAGAATCCCCATCTGTGTGCCATACGCCTTTTCTGTCACACCAAATGCCTTAGGGATGGAAGGGCCTGTGATATCCGCATCCAGAATAGCTGTTTTTTTGCCCCTTCTGTTTGTCAGAACCGCCATAGTAGAGGTTACCATGGATTTCCCAACGCCGCCTTTCCCGCTGACAACAGCAATCACCTTTTTGATTTTGCTGTGTTCATTGGGGGGTACCAAAAAATCTGCCGGTTTTCTGCTGCTGCAGTCAGAAGAACAGCTGCCGCAGTTGTGAGAACAATTTTCACTCATCAAATTCATCTCCTAAATTTCTCTTATTCTTTTCATCCTTCATTTCCTTCCGGCAAAGCTGTCCGCATTTTCGTCCGCAGCCGGCATTTTCCCGTTCGCAAATGTCAATATCTCCGCCTTCGATAAAAAGCATCTTCCCATTTACCAACGCATCCGCCAGCTTCCGCCGTGCATCGTTATAAATGCCCTGCACCGTGGTTCTGGCAATGCCCATCTGCGCGGCACATTCCTCCTGCGTATAGCCTGCCAAATCAATCAGACGGATCGTCTCGTATTCATCCACCGCCATGATGATGCGTTCCTCGCAAAGCTGGCTGCCCATAGGCGCAAAGCTGTTTGTTCGGGGCATCCCACAGACGCGTCTGCACTTTCTTGGTCTTGCCATAGAAACGCCTCCTTATTTTTGACATATACCGCTTTCTCCAGTATACACTTATTCTGACATATGTCAATATTATAATTAAAAAAAGTCGTATGTATCTTTTTACATACGACCTTCTCTCTTTTTCTGATCCGCTTTATTCTTCCTCGTGTCCGTAATTTTTCAGCAAAAGCCCGATTCCCATAAGCACCGCAAACAAAATCAGATAGTAAAGCACTGCCTTTCTGAGAGATACAATCGCCGCCAGAACCATAAAGGCACTCGCAATTACCCCCAAAGCAGGCACCACTACGCGATAAAAGAAGCCAAGCTCCTGTTCTTTTTTCATCTGCATCACGAAAATGGGAATATACATCGCATAAATCGTTACAATGGGCAATTCAGAGCTATCGAAGCAGAAGGGACCGAACCAGGGCTTTGGTGCCAGATTTGCACCATAAAAATACGTCAGCCAGAGCATCGCCATCATCAAACCAATCAGTGCAGAGTTTGTCGGCATTTTCGTCACTGTATCCACTACCTTGAACACCTGCGGACGAGGCCCTTCATCCCTGACACCCATGGCATAAAACGCTCTGGTACACGCCATCATCAGCCCGTTCAACGTGCCCAGACAGGAAATGACAACAAAAATGAACAGCAGTGTACCGCCAAGCTGCATGAACACGGTTTCAAACGCAATCCGCGCACCCGTTTCGCCGCCTGCCATCATGACCTCATTTTTGACTGCGCCAGCCAGCCCGATATAATACAGAATATAAACCAGAACCACAAAGGCAGATCCGAAAATCAGCGCCAAGGGCAGGTTTTTCTTCGCATCCTTCAATTCCGCGTTGATGGAGGTTGCACAAATCCAGCCCTCATACGCAAAGCAGGTGCCTACCACTGCCGTAAAAAGAGGATTTTTACTCGTAAAGGTATGCACTGCCGTTGTTGTAAAATTCTCTACCAGAATCCCGTTTTTCAAGCCGAAAATCGTCCCGAAAATCGCCATCAGAAATAAAGGAATCAGCTTTGCCGCCGTTGTGGTCACCTGCAGTCTGCCTGCCAGCTTCGGCGCAAGCGCATTGATGACATAGCTGCCCACCAGAAACAGCCCTGATAACGTCATAACCTGCGGCCCGACGATTTCCCAGCCCATCAGAACGCCGAAATATCTTGCCGCTACCCACGCCACAACGGATGTCATGGCAGGGAAATAAATCACCGCCGCAAACCATGCAAAAAAATAGGCATATCTTCCCCCTACCAGAACCTCTGCATAATCCACAACGCCGCTGACCTTTTCATGCTTTGTTGCCATCAGCGCAAAATTATACGCGCACAGAATCATCACCAAACCGCCCAAAAGCCACGCCAAAATTCCTAAGGAAAGGTTGCCGCCGGTTGCCGTCAGCACCTTTTCCGCTTTAAAAAATACACCACTGCCGATGACAATCCCAACTACCATGGCAATCGCCGTCAGCAAGCCGTATCTTTTTTCCAAACCGTTATCCATATTGCTTTTTCCTCTCCTGTTTCTTTCACACTTACACACATATCCGCACCAACGCAGTTATGCTTTACATTATAAAAGTACCATTTTTTCCCAGAAAAAGCAACTAATTCTTAGAAAACTCATCTTTCTTTTTTCCCCAAGAACACAAAAAAACCCTTTCTTCGTCAGGAAAAGGGTTTTTAGATGTGTCCCAATAAGGAGCCTTGCATTTATACAAGCCTAATTTTATCTCTCGTGATTTCCTGCAAGCTTTTGCAGCTTGTCATCGTCATGGCATCCTTCAGCTCCGCTTTTAGCTTTTCCGTATACAGCTGCACGCCTTCCGCACCACCGCCGTAAGCCGCAATTACATAGGGTCTGCCAATCAGCACCGCATCCGCGCCAAGGGCAAGCATTTTAAACACATCATCCCCCGTGCGCACACCACCATCTACAAATATTTTTGTATCCGTGCCGACTACCGCACGAATTTCAGGCAGCACCTCTGCTGTCGAAAGCCCATGATCCATCACTCTGCCGCCATGGTTGGAAACCACAATCGCATACGCACCCGCTCTGACCGCCTTTTGCGCCGCTTCCGCCGTCATAATGCCCTTTACGATAAACGGCAAATCGGTTGCCGCGGCAATCTCTCGCAGCTCCTCCTCCGTTTTCAGCAGCATAGGCGGATTCGCCAGACCTGCATGGGGCAGACCTGCGCTATCAATATCCATGGCAAAGGCAAACGGATGCACCGCCTCGACCTCTTTCAGCCGTTTCTTCACCACATCGACCGCCCAAGGCTTCAGGGTAGGAATCCCCCAGCCGCCATTCTCCCGAATTGCCTCCAGCGGCTCATAAAAATTTTCCGCCTTAGGGCCGCCGCCGCCAAACGCCAAAATCCCTGCCGCCTTTGCGCCGAGCATCACCGCATCGCAATACAGCCTGTCAGTCATATCCTCTGTATAGGTATACGGAATCAAGCCGATGGGCGCAACGAAAATCGGCGCAGCAAAGGTTTCCCCAAAGAGTGAAATTTCCATATTTCGCTCCTGATTGCCGCCTGTGACATCCATTTCCAGCTTTACATGCTCCCCAAGCCATGCCACGTTCCGCTGAAAGGTGCGAGAAGCCCCCTTCCCGGCAGGTCCCGGCATCACGCCCCTGCAGGCAATGCCGTTACATTCGGGGCAAACCCTGCATCTGGGTGCCATTCTTTTTCTTGCGTTTTCCAGAACCTCCTGATAGGTCATGTTCTTCCCCTCCTAAAAAACTTCCAAACTCTTTCTCTGTCTTTTTCAAATTCCATCAAATTCCGTCTGGGCAAATCATAGCACATCTTTCCCCTCCTGCAAACAGAAATTTGCTTTTCTTTCGATAAAATGCTACACTGATAAAAACCGAACCGAAAGGAGCAACTTCATGCTGATTTATATTATTCTGATGCTTGCGCTTGCCTATTTTTTTCAAAAGGAAGGGCAGAAGCTTTTAGCGGGAAAATCCAAGCTTCTGGCGGAATTCTGTCAGGATGCCTACGCAACAAAAACCGCCCTCAGCACCCTGCGGATTCTTTGTCTGTCCTCTGCTGTCAGCGGCTTCTGGATGCTGATTGCCTTCCTGCTTTCCAAAACCATCCATAAATTTCTCACGCCCTTTGCCCTGCTTTCCATCCTTTGCTACAGCATCGGATTCATCCTTGCCATGCTGCGGCTCAGAAAGCTGTAAACAAAAACCGAAAGAATCTCTTCCTTAAAATAAAATAGAAATTCTTTAGGTGTGTCCCAGTAAGAAAACATGAAGAAAATGAAATAGCTGAAAGCCTGCGGATACAAGGAAGTTTCCCGCAGGCATCCTTTGACTTAGGCTGTCAAGGGGAACTGACGCAGTAGCCGTAGCTTTCAGCATTTCAGAATGCAAGGTTTCTTATCTGGGCGCACCCTTCGGTTCTTTTTTTATTTATCGCAGGAACAGCCGCAGTAGCAGCCTCTGTATCCTATGATACGGCGCATATCTGACAGGCAGATCCATCCATGTATGCTTATTTACAATACTCTTTTCATGGCTAAAGGTTTCAAAGCTTTTCTTTCCGTGATAGCTGCCCATGCCGCTGCCGCCAACACCACCAAAGCCCATTCTGCTTGTTGCCAGATGGATAATCGTATCGTTGATGCAGCCGCCGCCAAAGGGCACATATCTGAGGAATCGCTCCGCGAGGGCCTTATTTTGCGTAAAAAGATACAACGCCAGCGGCTTTTCTCTTTTACAGATAAATTCCTCCGCCTCCGCCATGCTGTCCACAGACAGAATCGGGAAAATCGGTCCGAAGATTTCTTCCTGCATCACGGCATCCTCAGCCGTCACATCATCCAGAATGGTTGGCTGAATCTGCATCGTTCTTTCATTCCGGCCACCGCCGAATATCACCTTTTCAGGGTCAATCAAGCCCGTCACGCGGTCAAAATGCTTTTGGTTAATCATCTTCACATACGCGTCATTTTCCGTTGCATCCGCACCGTACATCCGCACAATCCATTTTTTCAGATAAACAAGAAATTCATCCTTGACGCTTCTTTCCACCAGAATATAATCCGGTGCAACACAAGTCTGTCCGCAGTTTAACAGCTTGCCGAACGCAATCCGCTTTGCCGCCAGCTCCAGCTTTGCGGTACGGTCAACCACACAGGGGCTTTTGCCGCCCAGCTCCAACGTCACAGGGGTCAGGTGCTTCGCTGCCTTCGCCATCACCTCTTTGCCAACCGTCACACCGCCGGTAAAGAAGATATAATCAAACCTCTGGTCTAGGAGTGCCTGATTTTCTGCTCTGCCACCCTCCACCACAAATATATATTCCTCCGGAAAGCACGCCCGTAAAATCCTCCGTATCACCGCAGAGGTTGCAGGCGCATAAGCAGAAGGCTTGACCACCGCACAGTTGCCTGCCGCAATCGCCCCAATCAGCGGCTCCATCGTCAGCATGAAGGGGTAATTCCAAGGGGACATGATAAGTGCCACGCCATACGGCTCCTTCACCGTAAAGCTTGTAGCAGAAAACTGCGCCAATGGACTGCGGACATATTTCTTTTTCGCCCAGCCCTCCAGGTGCTTCAGCATATAGGATAATTCTGCCAGAGTCATCCCCACCTCACACATAAACGTCTCTGTTTTGGATTTATTCAAATCCTCGCGCAGTGCTGCGTAGATTTCCTTTTCGTGTTGGCGAATGGCTCTTCCTAAGCGTTTCAATGCCTTTTTTCGGAAGGCAAGCGGAATGGTTCTTCCGCTGCGAAAAAACGCCCGTTGCTTTTCCAGCTTTTTCTGCATCTTATCTCGCTCCCTTCTCCATGATTTTTTCATACATCCCTGCCAGCTCCTTCGCATCCATCAGCACCGGCACAGGATAAAGCGGATTGCCCTCCGCCGCGGCATGCTTCGATAACGCAGGAATATCCTCCCTGCGAATTTCCTTGATTGTTTCGGGAATCTGCATGTAGCGGTTCATTTCCTTTACCCAGAGGATAAAGGAGGCCGCCGCCCTGCGGTCACTCGTATGCTTCGGCACCATCCCGACACAGCGCGCCAGCTTCGCCAGCTGCGGCACACAGGCATCTCCGTATTCCTCTAAGAAATACGGCAAAATAACAGCGTTTGCAAGCCCATGTGCCACGCCGTATTGTCCGCCAAGGGAATGTGCGATTGCATGGACATAGCCCACATAGGAGCGCGAAAACGCAATCCCTGCGCAGTATGCCGCCTCCAACATATACGCTCTCGCCTTTTTATTCTGCCCATCCTCATAAGCCTTTCGCAGATTTTCATAAATCAGGCGCACCGCATGCTCTGCCATAAAGCGCGTCTGCTTCGTCGTGCTGCCGCCGATATACGCTTCTACGGCATGCGTCAGCGCATCCATGCCCGTCGTTGCGGTAATGCCCTTCGGCAGTCCCAACGTCACATGATAATCCAAAACGGCATATTGCGGAATCAGGGAAAAATCATTGATGGGATATTTGTGCTTCGTGCCGCTGTCCGTAATGACCGCCGCCAATGTGGTTTCACTGCCTGTTCCTGCCGTTGTCGGCACCGCAATCAATAGCGGCAAAGGCTTGCATATCCGCAATAAACCCTTCATTTTATAAACAGGCTTCCTCGGCTTCACAATTCTTGCTCCCGTTACCTTCGCGCAGTCCATCACAGAGCCGCCGCCAAAGGCAATCATTGCCTGCGCACCGCTTTTCAGATATACCGCACGCGCCTGCTCAATATTCTGAATCGTCGGGTTTGCTACCACTTTGTCATAAACCGCACAGAAGATGCTTCGCCGCCGCAATTCTTCCTCTAAGCGCTTTGTCAAGCCAAGCCCACGAATACTTTCATCCGTCACCAGAAGCACCTTAGAAATGTTCCGTTCCTGCAATACATCGGGAATTTGGACAATGCTATGTAAAATTTTCGGTTCTCTGTAGGGCATGAACGGCAATGCCGCACGAAATACACCTTGAAATGCCCTGCAATATACCCGTTCTAACCGTTTCATCTGAATCTCCTTCTTCTTTCGTTTTCCTCATGATACGCGCAAAAAGGTAAAGCGTCAAGCAAAGAAAGTTCTTTGTTTGCTACATATTATTTATTAGGGTTCACCTTTGACAGCAAACAGATAGTCTCCACATGGAATGGTCGCTCCCTATGAATTACTGATTTTGACATTAGTGTTTGGGAGCATATCTTCAAACCATTTAACGATAGGTCGAAGCTATCGTTAAAAAGTATAGCATTCTATGCCGTGTCTCCGTTTTTCTCGATAGCATTTAGCATCTCTGGCCAGTAATCTTTCAATTCTGGAATTTGCATTTTTGCGGCGTATATTAGTTGTAAGCCAAAACAAACAATCGGTGTAAACAGCTGGCTTTTATCTCCATTAACGATTTTAATCAAAGGAGCGATTCCCATATCTATATGAGCACCTCTCTTATCAGAAAGATGTTTAATAAAGTCATAAATTGTTAAGTCGTAATACCCTGCCTTCTTCATCAATTCAAAAATTCTATGATTTGATGCCGTATCCTCTGGCTTAACTCTTCCATATCCTATTATCTGTTCACCTTTATATTCTATCCCCCTGCTGCCGAACAACTGTTGAAGTTCTGCCTTTTCTTGTTTATTCTTTAATTTGTTCAAGATTAATTGAAAAGTCGTATCTTGAATAAAATCAGGAATATCAGATACATCCTTATCGAAGTATGCTATTTTCTGATTTTTCCACTCGTTCAAACTTATCCAATTTTCCATCTCACCAAAACTATATGGTGCAAGTTCAAAATGGAGTTTATCATCTCCCACAAAGGAACGTCCTGAGGTAACAGGCATTTTAAAATCAGGACACAATTCAAAAATTAACGATGTATGCTGATTTTCAAATAAAATTTTTCTCAAAGGCATTACCGCAATGCAATCAAGCATCTCTTTATAGTCTGCGCCTAACTCTTTCATCTGTGTAAGGGCCAGTCTGATAATATTAAATTCCTTTTTCAATTCCAACAGCATGCCATTTCTGCTAAGTTTGAATTCTGTAATAAAATTCAATTCTGGTTTATATCCCATTACCAATTCACTCCCTCTTTATTCTTCAGATGTAATTAACGTTTAATGAGCTTAACTGTCCCTTTCAAAATTTTAGGACCAAATTTTTTTAGTCCCAGTGCCATAACACCAATTCCAACTACTGCAGCACCATCGTTTAAGCCCTTTTGATGCTTTGGACATAGTCCTGTAATATTATTTTTACCTGTAATGATTCTTCCACAAACCTTACACTTTTTAATATCTTCACTCATCTCTACTATCCTCCACAGATACAAAGTAAACTTCGTTACCATCCAACTCTGTTGATTCCAATCTTAATTGTTCCAAACTTTTTTCTAACATTGGTTTCATTTCAACAGAAAAATTATACCAAAAATCCATGTTAGAAGTATTATACGGAAAATAATTATGTATCAACATCGATGCTGATAATCCTTTCTTTGATATAGGTTGTTCGATAAAACTTAAGATTTTACTGTGGTAATTTTCCAAGACCAGTTTTGCTGTCTTTCTTTCACCCAAATACTCAAGTATTTGCAACCTTACACCTACAAATTTAGTCACTATCTGTAAATCTTCTGCAATAATTTCCATATAAGTATTTGGTGTTTTATTAAAATATCCAAATGGCGTTCCCACCTTTTTAGCAAAACTCTTTGAAGTAGTTTCTATATCCGTATATACAGAGTTAATTGCTGTCCTCATCTTGTCGTCCGCAACTTTTAACATTCTTATCTGATCTTCTTCAGATTTTTTTGTAGCAGCCTCTAACACAAGGTCACGAGCATCCAAAAATGGAACAATAATATCCCTGTCTCGATCACGCTGTATTTGATATGTTTGAAGCTCCTGTATTTCAGATAGCTTTTCATATATCTGACGCATTTGTATTTGATTGCCAATACTACGCATAGCCTCAATATTTCCCGGATTACTTATAACTTTTTTCAGAGTTATATCTTTAATGCGCACTCCATTCTCATCCAAAATAACAGCACGTAGATTGTCCTCTATCTGCTTAGATTTTCCAATGGAATATATGCCTTTTTTTAGTTTTGTTCTCACATCTGAAGGTAAACTATCAAAATCCGGAAGCAATGTGACATTTCCTTGACTAATAACATCTGCCTGGTTAATCACATCTCCAATAATGCTTAAGTCGGCAATTGGTAGTTGAGTGATATCTTTTAAAGGAGAGAAGCCACGAATTGATAGCATCATTTCCTGAACATAGCCATCAAAAAAATTACTCATTTTTAAGATATTATTTCCAGTTCTATCTTCTTCTGTTCTAAAAATTACCAAAGGTGCTCTATTAGCACTAGATACTATATCTGTATTATTTTTCTCATCCATGTTCTCATCTCCAATCTCCTGTCCACAGATAATATTATTTATTATTTTTATCTTGTACTGCTTTTGCGAGCCAACTGCCGACTACCGCACCCATAATAGGTACTCCTACCAAAGGAACTGCCATTGCAACGGCTCCTGCGGTCTTCATCCACTCTTTGGAAACAGTCTTCCTTGTTGCAGTACCTGCTAATATTGACGGAGACATTAAGTTTGCTTTTTCAAGTAATTCATTATAATCAGCCTTCGAATAATTCTCCGGATGATCAATTAGCATATCCAGGAGAATTTTAACCATCTCTGTTTCCTCCGGATGCTTTATAATCTCTGCATCAATCACACTTCTCATAGCAATATACTGTGTCTTCGTCAGTTTGTTTCTTCCACTTTCGATATTATTTATCGTCTGACGGGTAACACCAATCTGTTCACCAAATTCAGATGCAGTCCACCCAATAGCCCTACGAATCAATAATAAATTATCTTGCATTCTCTGAATTTCTTCCATTGATGCATCCCTCCTATTGAAAATATAATATCACTTGACAATATTTTTGTCAATGTACATTGTGTGAACAACAAAAATAACCTCACCACCAAGAATCACTTCTTGGCAGTGAGGATGTTCCACCCAGTATATTTTATCTTGAAATATTGATTTCCACCTTCGCTTTAAAACAGACCACAAATCTATCATCATATACTTGTATTTGCTCAATGTACTTCCTTACCAATTTGTCATCGTACTCGCTGATTTGAGTTTCTTGCGAATCGACATAGACTGCAAGTTCATTGATTCGTTGCCTTATCCCTTCCGTATTTGCATGCTTTACCAGTTCCAATTGTTTCTTCTGCCTCAGTTCTTCCATCTCATCTGCACATTTTGAATAATCCTTTTTTCCATGTACCAATTCCAGTAATTCCTTCTGTTTTTCATCAATTTCTTTATTAATTGCCTCGATTTTATCAGAATTGTCTTGACCAATAACTTCAAGAATATTCTCTTCTAAAATATCTTTCACATCCTTAGAACATTCCAGAACTGTATTCATAGCATCAACTACGGCTTGCTGAAGTTGTTCTTCCGGTATTGTTGGAGCAGAACAAGCCGATGGACCATTCTCCACTCTCGTGCAGCATCTCCATACTATGTATTTCTTGCCGCGACTGTTCCACACAACTCGTCTGTAAATATCCCCACATTTCATGCAGGTGCAAATACTTGAAAGTGCATACCTGCTAGAGTAGATACGGCGTTTCTGCCCATCTCTTCCGCTTGTCATATTGGCTCTCCTTAGCATTTCTTCTTGAACCTGCGTGAAAACATCTCTAGGTATGATTGCTTCCTGGCTATTTTTTACATAATACTGAGGAACCGTTCCATCATTTTTAATCCTAGTTTTTTCAATAAAATCCGTTGTTATGGTTTTTTGCAGAAGTGCATCGCCAATATATTTCTCATTTGAAAGGATTCCCCGAACCGTACTCATGTGCCATTTATAACGCTTTCCTCCGGTTTTAATATGATCTCGTTCCAGTCCCATTGCGATATCTCTAAAGCTTGCCCCTTCCAAATACTCTCGAAAGATACGTTTCACAACCTTCGCTTCTTTCTTATCAACGATTAGATTTCCTTTGGCATCCTTCGTATATCCGAGGAAATGCTCATGATTGACCTGTACCTTTCCTTCCTGATATCGGAACTGCAGTCCTAACTTTATATTCTGTGATAAGGATGCTGATTCCTGTTGTGCCAGCGAAGCCATGATGGTAAGGAGCAGTTCTCCGGACGCTTCAAGGGTATTGATATTTTCCTTCTCGAGCCGTAATTCTACTCAATGGCATCGTGCTATATCGTTGAAAAACGCCCGTTTCATGGGGTTTCGTGGTGTCCGAAACTGTACATCGTATCGGCTCGTACCCCCTCGTTTTGCCGATTAAAACACCAAATAAACACCAAGTTTTCCGCTTGTCTGTACCTGTGCGGAAAGCTTGGTGTTTTCTGTGTCTGTGGGCTATTCGGCTGTGTGTGGTTTTTGGGGCAATAAGCACCATTTTCTTAAGCCTCCGACAGTGCTTTGCTGATGGCATCCGAGGTCTGGGCGAGTGTTTCGCTGAAGATATGGGCATAAATGTTCTCCGTAGTTCTGGTGTCACAGTGACCGAGATGCTCAGAAATTACCTTGACCGGAACACCCATGTTTATCAGCAGGGATGCGTTTGCGTGGCGAAGGTCATGGATATGCACATCGGGGAAATCGTGGTCGGCAAGCAATTTCTTGAATTGCAGATTGATGTAGCTTTTATTCATGTATTCTCCGTACTGCCCTGTGAACACCGCTCCACGGTCAATCCAACGGCTGCCGACCTCTGCCTTGCGGTTTTCCTGCCATGCTTTCTGCTCCTTCAAAAGTTCTATGACCTGTGGGGGCAGAGAAATCATTCTTGCACTGCTTTTGGTCTTTGGTGTGGTAAGGCGATATTCTCCGTCCAGACGGTACAGATTGTACTTGATTATCAGCGTAGCTACGTCCAAGTCTACTTCCTCCCAATGCAGGGCGGTCAATTCACCCACACGCATTCCCGTGTACAAAAGAACCTTGATGGCTCTTGCCACCTGTGGATTTGAAGTTTCATCAGCAAATCCCAACAACTCACGGCACTGGTCGGCATTGAGGAATACCTTTTCCTTCGGCTCTGCACCCGGCGTGGTGGCGTTTGTGACGGGGTTCTTGAGGAGCAGTTCCTTCTTCACTGCCGTGGAGAAAATCGGTGACATGGCAGTTCTGACCCTCTTAATCGTGCCGACATCCAAGCCGTCCTCTGTTTCAATTTTCATAAAGGCATCTTTCAGTTTCATGCCCAAGGTGTCGGCAATCCTCTCAGCCGTGTCTCTTAGAACGGGAACGCCCTGAATGCAGGTCTTGACGGTGTTCAAATTAACCTTTGACCTGCGTGATACAGGTCTGCGTGTACCTTCCGGGATGAAATTGGGGTCACGAAGCTGGAACAATTCACGCTTGCGACCGTGCCGATACAGTTCACTGAACAGGGCATCGATTCGAGCCGTGTTAATGTCCTTCAGCTTCATGTTGCCGAGATACGGCAGCACATACAGTTTCATCAGTTCCTTATTCCCGTACAAGGTCATGGGCTTCAGCTTGTGGACTGCAATCTGGTCGAAATACCAGTCATGCAGTTCGGAAAAGCGGATATTCTCATTCATGTTCACCATGCCCATACAGCGTTTCTCAAATTCATGAGCATAGGAAATCGCCAGTTTTTCTGCTTTGCCGGGGGTGACTCCCTCCGGCGGTGTAAATGTGGTGGTTTTGCGGACTTGCTTTCCTTCCATGTCATAGCCCAATGAAACCATGATGCGGTAGGAGTCTCCACGTTTTTTTATACTTGGCATAATGTGTGTACCTCCTTTGCGGTTTTATCCGTTACTATACATCACTCTGATGCACGATAAAGTCAAGGCAAAGGATGATAACTTTTTTCTTATTTTATCGCCTTGATATTTACCGCACATACATAGCTGTCCTCTTCGGCAAGAGTGCCCTGCACGGTGCAGCGGTGCTTTTCTTCCTTATATAGAGCAAGCAGAGCTTTTCTTGCAAATCCATCCATACGGGCAAAATCCGAGCAGAACTGCTGTAGTGTGGTATTCAGCCAATCTGAATCCTGTTCTTTCTCCATTGCCAGTCCTTCTTCTGCCATGCTGTTAAGGTCTGCCTCGGTAGGCTCCTGTGGTGGTGTAGCATCGTCCGATTGTGCAATCAGATAATCCATGCGTACATTGAATAATCCACACATGGTTTCGAGCATCTCAAAGCTGGGTCTGCGGCTGCCGATTTCCCACGCAGACACCGTCCCTTTCGCCACTTGCAGTTCATCTGCCAGAGTACCTTGTGTGTAACCGTTCTTTTTTCTGATTTCCTTAATTCTTTCTCCGATTGTCATAGATTGTCACCTCGTTATAAATATGATTCTATCGTCTTATTTCGTTTGGTTCTGTAATAAGAGTACACCATAATGTCGCACTTGTCAAGACTGCATGATGTACTCTTTACAATTTATTCATCATTATATGTTACTTTTTGTATTGACAAGTACATCTTCATGTTGTATTATTATATCGTAAGTGCGACAGATTGATGCACTTTAGAAATACAGAAGGAGGAAACACACATGATAAAAGAACAACCCAACATGATGACCGTAAGGGAAATCGCAAGAACAGGCTTACTTTCCGAACACGCTCTTCGCATCATGCTCAAAGCCGGGAAACTTCCGGCAATCTATATCGGCAATAAGGCTCTCATCAACTATGACAAGTTGTGTGAGCAGTTATCCGCATTAGAGGCAGATGTGAAGAAGGAGCCTGAACCAATATGGTACTAAGCCTTGTCAGTATTTATAAGGAAAGGAGGCGAGCCGAATGCAGGAATTAAAGCAAATGAAAATATGGCTTCTGTGGAAATGGGGCAAAGACAGAAACGGCAAGCCTACTAAGGTGCCGTTCTCTGCCCAAGGCGGTGCTACCGGAACGGACAAGGGGCATAGTTCCACTTGGATAACATACGAAGATGTTATGGTTGCAATGCAGAAACATCACGCAGCCGGAGTCGGATTTGTTATTCCGGAAGGATACTTCTTTCTGGATATTGACCATATGGAACTGACCGACTCATTTGTTCAGACAATGTTGAACCGTTATAACAGCTACACCGAGTATTCCCAGAGTGGAAATGGTGTACACATCTATGGCAAAATCAACATTTCCAAGATTCCGACTTTCACAGATGATAAAGGAAAACTCCGCTTGGACAAGCAGTTCTATATGAAAAGCCCTCATAACAACACAGAACTGTACATCGGCGGCATTACAAACCGATTTGCCTGTTTTACCGGGAATACCATTCTGGACACTCCCTTAAAAGATTGCACACAGGCTGTCCTTACCACACTGGATAAGGATATGCGCAGGAAGAAGAAAAAGAAATACAGTGCCAAGCGTGATGGTGACGCAAATGCAGCATACATCATTGCAGCACTCCGTAAGCAGAGAAATGGCGAGAAGTTTGAAATGCTGTTTGACCGTGGGGACATCAGCGAATATGGAAACGATGACTCCGCCGCCGACTGCGCCCTCTGTGCATTGATTGCATTTCGCACCGGGGATAATCCCGAACTGATTGATGCCATCTTCCGTCAATCTGCTCTGATGCGTGACAAGTGGGAACGAGAGGATTATCGAGAAATGACCATTGCTGCAGCCTTAGAAGTCTGTGGTGGTGTGTTCCACTATTCACTCAATCCAAGACCGGATTTTATCGCATACATCCCGGAAAAGGATATAGAAGTGGTCATCTGCACCAAGCTAGCAAAACACATCCGTGAAAATCTCCATTACATCTTTGTACGGGATAACGGTAAACAGGGTGTGCTCCGCTATGTATATGAGAACGGCTGCTACCGCTATTATTCCGATGATATGCTCCGTGGTGTGATTAAAGGCTTTATAGCAGATTACAATGAAGACCTTATCCGCATGAGCATTGTTGGAGAAACCTTCGGACTGCTGACCACGGATTTGAACTTCGTCACCCACGATGAAATCAACGCCGATGAAAATATCATCAATTTCCAAAATGGCATCCTGCGGCTGTCCGATATGACGCTGCTGCCACATTCTCCGGAAATTATGTCCACCATTCAGATACCATGCGAATGGACAGGCAGAAATGTTCCCACTCCGGTCTTTGACAGCTACATCCACACACTTACAAACGGAGATAAAGCCGTGGAGCAGCTCTTATTAGAGTTTGGCGGTGCCTGTATTTCCAATGTCATGGGTTCCCGTATGAAAAAGGCTCTGTTCCTTGTTGGCAAAGGTGACACGGGCAAATCCTAGCTGAAAAGTCTGGTGGAGCAGCTTATCGGCAGAGATAACTTTATCAGCATCGACCTCAGCGAGATGGAGGCTCGATTCGGTTCGAGCAACATCTATGGTAAGCGTCTGGCGGGCAGTTCCGACATGAGTTTTATGACGGTCGGAGAATTGAAAGCATTCAAACAATGCACTGGTGGTGACAGTATCTTTGCCGAATTCAAAGGAATGAATGGTTTTGAGTTCCGCTACCGTGGACTGCTGTGGTTCTGTATGAACCGTCTGCCGAAGTTTGGCGGTGACGATGGGCAGTGGGTCTATGACCGTATCATGCAGGTAGAATGCAACAATGTCATTCCGAAAGACAAGCAAGATAAAATGCTCCTCGACAAAATGTATGCGGAGCGTGAAGGCATCGTCTACAAATTCGTAATGGCACTGCAAACCGTCATTGCTAACGGTTACCGCTTCTCCGAGCCGGACAGTGTATCGCAGGCAAGGCAGCAATACATGGAGGATAACAACACAGTCATTTCATTCTACCATGAGTGCATGATGGAGCGTCCACAGGGCAAGATTACCGACCAATGCACCACAGGGCGTGTGTTCAATGTCTACAAGGCTTGGTGTGCTGATAACAATCACGGATTTGCCAAGACCGCCAAAGAGTTCCGAACCATACTGGCAGAATACCTTAATACGGATTTTTCATCAATGACTGTCCGCAGAGGAAAAGGTGGCACCTTCTACCGCACACTTACGCTGACCCCGGAAACCAAGGAACTATACGAAAAGGCATATGGTTATGATGAAAGCACTTTTCTCTCCGCCTAGAGGTGACAGTAGTGACAGTTCGGTGACAGTAAGCACACACAACTGTCACCTCAAAAAAGCCAGTAAAATCAACGGTTTTCGGACTTTTGTGACAGTAGTGACAATTTTCTCAATTTCTTTGAGCAGTCAGAAAAAAGTTAATACCCAATACAGAATAAGTGATGTGGGTATAAAGATTTCTGTAGTAGGAGAATGAAATCAAAAGAACTGTCACTTCTGTCACTAAGGCAGAGAAAAACCCTTATGGCACAAGGGTTTAAGCCGGTGACAGTATCACCGGGCAACTGTCACCTAACTGTCACTAAAACCAAAGAACTGTCACCAAAACACAGACAGCGCAGATTTGCACAGTCGAAAATAAATGAGTCCACATCTGGACTGAGTGGAAAGGAGGCGAAAACCATGAGAGTTATTGACATCAACAAAGATACCCTGTTCCGTCCCTGCGATTTTACCAACGGACGCTATTACGGTATGTCCTGCTACAATCGTAAGAATCAGCCACCTGTGCTGCTTATGATGAGCAAGTCAAGCAATCCACCCCACTGGTTGGTGGTAGACGGCTACAAGCAGATGTACTATCTCAAACGTGCCGATGCAGTGGATTACTGCAAGCGTATGGGATATATCAAATCCCAACGCTGACCCCGGAGGGGCGATCTTTATCTTCACGCCTATAACGGTGGAAAACGGCCGCTTGCCCTCACGCACAAAGTCGCAAATTCAAAAGGGGTATTAACCCTTTATGAAGCGAAACTACACAAACCACTATTTTAAGGAGGAAAAACACATGAATTACCCAATTATTCAAAACAAGAGAAACCCCGGAATTCTGACCCCTACCCATGCTTCGTATTCTGATGAGTACGCACAGAGAATGTGCGACCTGTATCTCTCTGATGAGGTTCGTCTGGATGAGAACCACAAACCCCATAAATATTACCGACTTCATGCCAAGGCAGCCCACAACGAGGAAATGGCTCTTTCCTATGATATCAAGTGCCCACGCTGTGGTAATTATATGAAGCAGGTTGGCAGAACGCTCAATTTCAACGACTTGGGGTTATATATCTGCAAGTCCTGTGACAAAAGATAAGGAGGAACATGATTATGAACATTACAGGAAATGAGATTTACACCGGGCAGCCGGAATACCACGATGCATTTTGGGATGTGGTGCGAGGCAAGAACTACTGCATCGACAAACTCGCAAAAGGGCGCAACTCCCAGACAGACAGCTATTTGATGCCTGTGACTGCTGCCAACAAGTACACTAAGGCTATCGAGAAAGAGAGCCTGTTCCGTCAGATTGGCACGGCAGTCAATGCCTTCAACTCCAGCTACCGTATTTTAGCAAAGGACTGCAATGACCTTGCTCAGTTTGTGCCGGAGGGCGGTCAGATTCCGATTTATGATGCTGTGAATGATTTTACCCGATACACGGTTGATACGCACAAGCTGGCTGTGTTTGTAAAGCTGGACGATGATTTTGTACACGATGCAACCTTTGACATTGAGAAGTACCTTATCAGCAGATTGGCAAAGAACTTCGGCAGAGCGGAAACCAAGGCATTTATCAGCGGTACCGGGGAGCAGATGCCTGCTGGCATTCTCCATGACACCAAGGGTGCGGATGTGGCTCTTACTGCAAGTACCCTCACCTATGACGATGTCATCAGCCTGTACTTCTCTGTGAAACCAGAGTACCGCACAAACGGTGTGTGGCTCATGAACGATACCACAGCCATGACCCTTCGCAAACTGAAGGATGCTGACGGCAGCTACCTCTGGAATGCCAACTCAGATACCATCCTCGGCAAGCAGGTCATTATCTCCGAGTTCATGCCGGATATCAGTGCAGGCAGTAAACCGATTGCATTTGGTGATTTCAGTTACTATTGGGTTGTCTGCAAGAAGCCTGTTACCGTCCGCACCCTCAAAGAGAAGTTTGTGACCCTCGACCAGATCGGATACCTTGCCTTTGAGTTCCTCGATGGCAGACTGATTCGCCCGGATGCCGTAAAGGTCATCCAGATGGAAACAGAGGCATCGGCATAACCGACACCCCTGCACCAATCTTTTAACCTATCTCCCATAGCGGAATGCAGAATTGCCCGTGAGGTTCTTAAGCAGAATCTTTCGGGCATTTTTGTATTCATCCCCAATGAACCCCAGTCGGAGCAGAAAACAGCGGAATGCGTATTTGTCATTATCCGTGTCCACTGCCTTGCCCGATACACGCTTAACCCTTCGTGCCATATCGCACAGCTTGCACACAAACTCCGTGTAGGCTGCTACAGCATCCGGCTCGATGGTAAAGGGAAACCAAGGAAAGCTGACGGTATCCTCGGTAATGTCCAGTGGCAGGTTCTCTGCAAGGAATGCTCTTGCAAACAGTTCTTCCTTATTCTCTATCAGCTTTTTGAGGTTTTCCAGTGCCGTGTCCGTAAAGCTGTCTTTCGGCATGGAAATAATCAGCTTTTCCTCCGTCTCCTCCATTTCCCCGGTGAAGCCCTTCTCCTGCAAGTGTGTGAGCAAACGATTGACCGTTTCGGTGTCCACGCTGTCGGGAATGCGGAGTGTTCCGTCCTTCTCTATGGTGCAGTCACCAATCTTGTAGGAAAGACTGGGTGCTTTCTGGTAACAAGGGATGGTGTGCAGTGCCGTGGCAATCTCCTCCGCCAGTTTCGGGCGCTGCTTTGGTTTTAATTCAAATTTGATATTCATCTGCATATATGTACCTGCCTTTCTCGCCCCAACTTTGGGGGCAGTGAACTTTGTTTAGTACATATATCACTCTAAATCCACAGAATATCAAGTCCTGTCGGCATAGATTTTTGCCAAAATGTATACTTAAAAACTGTGCATTTTATGATGCTTTTTGCGCTGTTTTTATGCTGATTTCTGCACTATCCGGCGAAACGATAGTGGCAGGAAAATGCGAGGTTGGCTCAATTTTGAGCTAATCCCGAATCAATACACTTAATTTTGATCCGATTGCCTATCCCCCTATGCAATTCTGCGAAAATTCGCACGAAGGGGGGCATCGGTCTTTAGGCAGAAAGGTACTGGAGATGCAGATACCCCCACCCGTGGCAGCACTCGCATTCCCAAACTGGAAAACAACCAGAGTGTCTAAATATTGACATTCACAAAAAATTTACACTTCGTCCACTTGCTAAACTTTCGCACGGTCTTGCGAAAAATTCAAAATTGTGCTATACTGTATATTATAGTGTGTAAAAGGAGGCAAACATGGCTGTTTCATATAATCGTTTGTGGAAGTTACTGGTTGATAAGAAGATGAGCAAGGCTGATTTGAGGAAAGCCTCCGGCGTTGCGCCTAACACAATGACAAAACTACGCAGGGACGAGGAGGTCACGCTCACCGTCCTTGGTAAGATATGCAAGACCCTTAATGCCGACTATGGTGACATTATGGAGTACATTGATGAGGAAGGAGTGCCGGAGCATGATTAACAAAAGCCAAATGACGGAAGAAGAAATTAAACTGAATTACATCACTCCTGCCATCACGGATAAATGGTCAAAATCATGTATCCGTATGGAGTTCCTTGTAGCACCTGGTCGCATTATGCTTGATGGCAAAAAAGCAAAGCGGAAAGACGCAAGTCGCGCTGACTATGTACTTTTCTACAATGATACCAGCGCATGGTTCCCTTTAGCTGTTGTCGAGGCAAAAGATAACAAGCATTCTCCTTTTGGTGGAATGCCACAGGCAATTCGCTATGCAAAAGCTATGAAGGTGCCTTTTGCTTTTTCTTCAAATGGAGATTCGTTTGTGTTTCACGATATGGGAACAGGCGTAGAAATCAAAGATATTCCAATGGACGCCTTTCCATCTCCAGATGAATTATGGAGCCGGTTCCGTGCTGATAATATAGATTTCACGGATTCAGAAGCCTCGCTCCTTACCACGCCATACCATTATCAGAAAGGCTTTAGCAAGGAGCCGCGCTATTATCAGTGGATTGCTATCAATCGTGTGCTTGCCGCTATTGCTCGTGGCGATAAGCGTATGCTGATTGTACTCGCAACAGGCACGGGCAAAACAATGGTTGCTTTCCAGATAATATGGAGACTGCTGCAAGCGAAAAAAGTTCGCCGCGTTCTGTTCCTTGCCGACCGTGACATACTGGTCAGCCAGCCTTTTACCGATGATTTTTCCCCATTAGGCACTCGCATGACCCGTATCACTAAACGTGAGATGGATACAACCCATGAGGTCTATTTGTCGTTGTACCACCAAATGAAGAATGGGGAAAAGAATTTTTATACTGCTTATGACCGTGATTTCTTTGACTTAATCATTGTTGACGAGTGTCATCGAGGCAGCGCAGATGATGAAAGTTCCTGGCATGAAATACTGGAATATTTTGATTCTGCCATTCAAGTAGGTATGACCGCAACACCCAAAGAAACCGAGGAAACTTCTAATATTGAATATTTTGGAGAGCCTGTTTATACATACAGTTTGAAACAGGGCATTGATGATGGTTTTCTTGCTCCGTATAAGGTTATCCGTGTTAATCTTGATATTGATGTGAATGGATTCCGTCCATATCCCGGAATGCTTGATATCAACGGAGAGCCAGTCGAGGACAGGCTGTACGAACAGAAGGACTTTGACCGTGTTCTTGTAGTAGAAGAACGAACAATGGCTGTGGCAAAGCGAGTATCTGACTTTTTGAAAGAAACAGACCGCTATGCCAAGGCAATCATCTTCTGCGAGGATATTCCTCATGCGGAACGGATGCGCCATGCCTTAGTCAATGAAAATAAAGACCTCGTTGCACAGGAGCCTACCTACATCGTGCAAATCACTTCTGGATCGGATGATATGCGCTACTTGGAGTATTTTACAGACCCGCACGAAAAATACCCCGTCATCGCAGTCACAAGCCGTTTGCTGAGTACAGGTGTAAATACACAGACCACAAAGCTTGTTGTTTTGGATAGGACGATTGGCTCTATGACAGAATTCAAGCAAATCGTAGGCCGCGGCACTCGTGTCCGTGAGGATTGTGATAAACTGTATTTCACCATCATGGACTTCCGCAAAAACTATGTGAAGTTTGCTGACCCGGAATTTGATGGTGACCCTGTAAAAATCAAGGATGTCGGCGAGGATGATGATTTTGGCGATGATGATACGGACACTCCGGACAACGGCGATGATACCGATACTGATGAGGATGGATTTGACAATGGTGACGGTGATAACGGCAATGACGGTTCCGGTGATAATGGTGACGATGGGAACGGTGATGAACCGGGGCGCAAGAAAAGAAAGCGCTTTACCGTCAACGGAGTTAGTGTCCGTATTATAGACGAAAAGGTAGAATATCTGGATTCCAACGGAAATTTGATAACGGTTTCCATCATCGATTACTCTCGTAATAATCTTCGCAGGCTTTATCCTTATTATGAGGAATTCCGCAAGGTGTGGCTTGCCCAAAAGAAAAAGCAAGAACTGCTCGACCAGCTTCTGGAAGATGGTGTTTTCATTGACTATGTTAAAGATACGATTCCCGAAGCCCATGTGGATGATTATGATGTTCTGTCCTATATTGGATATGAACGTGAACCACTTACCAAAGAGGAACGTATCGACCATATTCTCGTTTCAGGGTACTTGGATAAATTCAGCAAAGAGAATCAGGATATTATCCGCTTGCTCCTCGAAGCCTACCGGGAACACGATATTGATGAATTGAAAAACATCCGTATTTTGAATATGCCAGAGTTCATACACATTGACAAGCCTACGGAGATTGTCCGTAGCTTTGGCGGCAAACAAAAATACATGGATACGATAAATGAAATTGAGCAGCAAATCTATTCTGCTTGATGATATGGAGGACTTATGGCATTAGGAAATTTAGTAAAGCAATGGGAAACCATTATGCGTGATGACGATGGTGTCAACGGAACTGTACAGGTGCTGTCACAGTTGGTTTGGATGCTGTTTTTGAAAGTATATGACATTAAGGAAGATATGTGGGAACTGTATGAAGATGACTTTACCAGTGCCTTACCGGAGGAATGCCGTTGGCGTAACTGGGCAAAAGGAAAATCTCAAAAGGAACAGATGACCGGAGATGAATTGGTCAGCTTTGTAAACAATACTCTATTTCCCACATTAAAAGACATGGCTATCACTGCTGAAAGCTCCAGCCGCAAAGTCATTGTCCATGAAATGATGGTAGAATCCTTCAATTATATGAAGGACGGTGTGTGCATTCGTAAGGCTATCAATCTGCTCGATTCTATTGAATTTGATAATCAGGATGAACGCCACGCATTCAATGATATTTATGAAACTTTGCTGCGTGGTCTGCAAAGTGCAGGTCGTTCCGGTGAGTTCTACACTCCCCGTGCTTTGACCCAATTTATCACAGAAATGGTCAACCCCAAGCTTGGAGAGGTTGTCGCAGATTTTGCGTGTGGCACAGGCGGGTTTCTTGTAGATGCTGTAGAACATCTTAAAAAGCAGGTTTCCAGTGCAGACGATGCTGAAACGATAGAAAAGACCGTGTTTGGTGTAGAGAAAAAGCAATTCCCATATATGCTTTGCACCACCAATATGCTTCTGCATGATGTGGATTACCCACAGGTTATGCACATGAATTCGCTTGCAAAAAATGTCCGAGATTACACCGATAAGGACAAAGTGGATGTCATCCTAATGAATCCACCTTACGGCGGTCATGAACAGGAGGCCATTCTCACCAACTTTCCGGCACTGCTCCGTAGTTCAGAAACGGCTAATCTGTTTATGATTGAAATTATGTACCGCCTTAATGATAACGGTCGCTGTGGCATTATCCTGCCGGATGGTTTTTTGCAGAATGATGATGCGAGCCTGATTGCCATTAAAGAAAAGCTGTTTAAGGAATATAATGTGCATACCATCATCCGTCTGCCGGGTAGTTGCTTTGCCCCGTATACGAGTATCAATACTAATCTCGTGTTCTTTGAAAAAACTGGCGGCACTACAGAGACATGGTTTTACCGTTTCGATTTGATAAATGGGCAAAAATTCAGTATGAAACGTAACCCTATCACACTGGAAAAACTCTCTGCCATCAACGAATGGTGGGATAACAGGGTTGAAATCAAAGATGAGAAATCAGATGAATCGCTGTCCGATACTTGGAAATCACAGTGTGTTTCCATTGATGCGATTGCAGCCGGGCAATACAATCTTGACTTTTGCGGTTTCCCGAATGAAGAAAAAGTGATTCTTTCTCCGGAGGAAGTATTAAGTATATATGTTGAAACACGTGAAAAATTAGAGAAAAGGCTTTCGGAAGCCACAACTGCCCTTGGGGAATTGTTAGCTGGGAATTTAATTGCTAAACCTCAAAACATAGGTTCTCTTACGGCATCATTGGCGAAACTAAATTCAAATTTCCCAACTGATTTGCGTGGTGCTATCTTGCAGGCTGCCATGCAGGGAAAATTAACGGAGCAGTTGGAAAGCGATACGCCAGTTGATATTCTTCTTGATGAAATCAAGCCCACAATTACTGTGTCCACAGGGCGTGGGCGAAAGAAATCAAAGCAATTAGAAATTGAGTTTTTCGATATTCCGCAGAACTGGAAATGGGTAAAGTTATCAGAATGTGGTACCACTAATATCGGATTGACATACAGCCCATCAGATGTTACCACTATTGGGGGCACGGTTGTTCTCCGTTCCAGTAATATTCAAAATGGATGCATGGCCTATGATGACATTGTTGCAGTCAATATGAATGTGCCAGAAAACAAGATGTGCCATATTGGAGATATACTTATCTGCGCAAGAAATGGTAGCAAACGCCTTGTAGGCAAATCAGCCATTATTGATAAGGAAGGCATGGCTTTCGGTGCATTTATGGCAATTTATCGTAGCAAATGTAATCCGTACATCAATTATGTATTAGACTCTCCACACTTCAGAAAAAGTGTATTAGGTGGTGCTGAAACGACCACTATCAATCAAGTTACACAAGATATGATTGAAAATTACATGGTTCCACTCCCTCCAATTGAGGAGCAACAGCGAATCGTAGAACGCTTGGATGCCTTGCTGCCGCTGTGTGATACGCTCGTAGAATAAAAACGAAAGAAGGAAAAACAATTGTCAATTGAGAATCTAAAAAGGGTATTTGCTGCGATGTCTGGGTGTGATGCGTGGTCATTGCAGCTACTTAAAATCAAAACATCAAAGAGAGAGGGTACAAGTTACACTGGTCGAGAAATCACATTAGCGCCTGCTGGGGAGTTGAGTGATTTTGTTTCAGAGATATCTAAGAGATATATTGATACGGAAAAGGGTGTATTGAAATCTTTTCAAGGAATGACAGATTATGATGGCTCGACTATAGACAGAACGGTATATAAGCTATCTACCGAAAGTGAACTGATTCAATCCGAATACAATGCACTTGTCACCGCAATTGCCAGACCAGACGTAGAAATCAATCCGCTGGAATTCAAAGCACAAGCATATCTTTTGAAAGGAATAATCACACTTGACAGCATAGAATATCCTGTAAAACTGGTTTCTATGCAAAATCCAGTAACTACACTGAATCACAAATTCTGGATGAAGAATGGCTCTTTTGAAGAAATAAGTGATAAGGTTCTATCTCTCAGACCGACAATTGATGTTGTTGTTTTCAATGACAATATTTATATGTTAACTCTTGCGGGTGAAAACCTATTTAATATGGAGCGTTCCTATAAAGCAATTTGCACTACTAAAATTGATACTATTAACGAATGCAATATCATAACTGATTTTGATGCGTTCTCCGCGATTGCAAGAAGTGGTCATAATCCAAGAAAGTTTGTATCGTTCAATGATGCTCATTTACAAAAACTAAAAAATGCAAATAGCCGGAAGAAAATGGCCAAGAAGTTCAATATTCCACTTGATGGAGATAAATTTGATACTACAAACCCGGATGCTTCGGACAAACTTGTAAAATTATTATGTGATCGGGGAATGGTTGATCCCTTCGATGATAACCCAATGGAAGTGGCTGGCTCTAAAAAATGGGTATAATTACGGAGGAAACCATAAATGTCAAAATTATTTTCATTTAGTTTATATTACATTTCATTTGCGCCCCTATGGATTTCGGTATTGTTCATAGACATAAAAAGTTGTATCGAAAACAGTAGTGATTTGTGGACGGAAAAAATAAGTATTGGTGTCATACTTGTTTCGGCGTTGATTTGCCTAATTGTTTTGATGATTGAGTTATGTACGAATGGAAAAGAGGGAACTATACCTCAAACACTCAAGAAGGCAAAAGAGGAGAAAACTATAACCGCAGAGTATTTGCTTTCATATATTCTACCATTATTTGCTTTTGATTTTACCGTATGGAACGAAGTGGTGCTGTTTCTAATATTCTTTGCGACACTGGGATTCTTGTGCATAAAGCATAATTATTTCAGCGTAAACATTATATTGGAATTAGCAAATTTCAAATTTTACTCTTGTACATTCAAAAACGAAGATGGCATTGAAACAGAACAGTCCGTAATCAGTCATAGAAAATTAACCGGATGTGTTGGAGATACAATATATCTGAAATCTTTGAACAATGAATATAAACTTGATATAAAACAATAACGACCGCGCAGGGGCAGTGTTGCTCTTGCATGGTCGTTATTCTCTTTGCACCATTTGGGATAGCATCCTTAAAAACTTGTTTTTCTTAAATTCCTAAGTTGCCCTCCTTTTATGTAGATTACTTCGGCTACGAAGAGAATACACATAGGAGATATTTTTTTGCTCACGGAGACAGTCATCTTTCGTTTAACCTCGTATTACTGTGTCACATAAATTCAAACACCAACCAAACACCATGCCTCTTTGGAAAGTGCCGTAATTACCGCATTTATCGGCATTTTTGCCGTATAGAAGTCTTTCTTCTCGAATATTATGGCTATATTCTTTTCTCTTAGCTGTCTTACATACTTCAAGCAGTCAATGGTATTTCTTGCGAATCGGCTGATTGACTTTGTAATAATCATATCGACTTTCCCTGCCATGCAGTCATCGATCATTTCATTAAAGCCTTCTCGCTTTTTGGTATTAGTACCAGAGATGCCATCATCCGTATAGATTCCGGCAAGTTCCCATTCCTTATTTCTGCCAATATATTCTGTATAGTGCTGAACCTGCATTTCATAACTTCCCGCCTGTTCATCGCTGTCAGTACTGACTCGGCAGTACGCTGCGATTCTTAATTTAGGCTTATTTTCTTCCTTTGATATTCGATTTCCTGCTCGTATTCTGGCGGGAATTAATGTTACATTCTCATTCATTTGCTGCCTCCGTGATTTGACTATATGCATATTCTGCCTGCTTGTATGGATCATCGTATTGCACTGCTACCTTTCCAATAGTAAAGGTTCCGATCTCTGCTTTTGGATGAGGTCTGTATGCTCCTATCCGATTTTGGCTTTTCGCTTTGTTTTCTCTGATTTCCTGTGCCTTTGCAAAAGTATCCACATCTACGATCTGTGGATAATACTCTGTGCCAACATACACTTTATTTTTTAGAAATCTGCCAATTACCGAGTGCGTTTTTTCAATTCCGACTTTCTTGCCTGCCGCTCTTATGGAGCCACATTCAATGTATTCTCGGAATAACATTCTCACTCTTTCTGCATTTGGTTCATCAATGACCGCTTGCCCGTCTTCAATAATGTAACCGTATGGAGTATGTGTCACACCACCACCAACCTTTCCGTTATATTCAGTCCGCATTTCAGATTGAAGGTTATCTCATCTCTGCTATGAACTGTCATCGTATCAACATATTCCAGGAACATCTCATCTTCGAATTCTGTGATTTCTGCTTTCTTTGAAACAAACCGTAAGAGTTTCTGTGCCTCATCCAAATGAGTAAGGTCACCATTGATACTCTTCGAAATCAGCTGTTTCTCCCTTGCAAGCCTGTCAGCTTCTGAGGTCAGCTGATTCTTTTCTGCGTGAAAAATCTCCGGCTCGATATAACCGGAACTCAGCAGATTCGTAAGAACCGTTGTCTGTTCCACGTTCTTTTCTATTTGTTCTTCCAATGCAAGCACCTGGTGCAGTCTTTCCTTATTGTTTGCCCCTCTTAGTCCTTCAATAAAAGGTTTTAGTACTTTTGCATGGGCTGTTTGCAGTTTCCGAATCATTCTGAGAAACGCTGTCTTGATATCCTCATCACGGATGTACATCATAGAGCAGGCATCATTATCTGCAATATGCGTATTGCAGCACCAAGCAACATAATTTCCACTCGGCTTATAGTGCTGTCTCCTCTTAAATGTTGATCCGCATTCGCCACAAATTATCTTCCCGGAAAATGCATAAAGATGATGGTACTTTCCAATGCCTGTTTCAATGCTTTTTTCTTTTGCCCTCTGATGGATCACTGCTGTTGCCTTATCAAAAATCTCATGGCTGATAATCGGCTCATGATGATTCTTGCAAAGGTACATGTTCTTCTCTCCGTAATTGATGTGTCGATTGTAATTATCATCGGTATATGTCTTTTGAAAAATTACATCTCCGGTATATTTTTCATTCTGCAAAATTCCTCTTACGGTTGACGGATGCCACTTGGTTCCCTTCCTGCTTTGAACACCCCTTTCATTGAGTTCTCTTGCAATCACGTGAGTTCCCATGCCATTAATGGTCATGTTAAAAATATCTCTGACCACTGCAGCTTTCTCTGGAACAATAACCATCCTGCCCTCTTCATTTTCATATCCATACGGCGGATAGCTGATAATGAAAGTGCCTTCTTCAAAACGATGCTTAATCGACCATTTGTTGTTTTGAGAAATGGATCTTGACTCACTCTCTGCAATGGAACTTAAAATGGAAAGCATCAATTCTGAACTCATGTGTTCGGTATCAATATTTTCCTTTTCGAAGTACATATAGATATTTAATCTTGCCAAATTTCTTACCATCTCCAGACAGTCTGCTGTATTTCTTGAAAACCTGCTGATGGACTTTGTAATCACTCGGTCGATTTTCCCATCTTCACAATCCTTCAGAAGTGCAAGCAGTCCGTCACGCTTTTCCCCCTTTGTGCCGGAGACACCTTCATCATAATACAGTCCTGCATATTCCCATTCGGAATTCGCACTAATGAAATTGTCATAATGTTCCTTCTGTGTTTCTAAACTTAACAGCTGCTCATCTGATCTGGTAGATACCCTGGCATAGGCAGCAACTCGTATTTTCTTTTTTTCTATGAAACTCTTTGTGGCCTCAATCTTGGTTATCCTTGCCATTGTCTCACCTCCTTGTTTTGGCAGTACTATATATCACTCTAAAGGGTGTAATTATCAAGTTATATATCCATCAAATCCCCATAAAAGGGAGAGAATTTCTGAGCATTTAATTCCGATATTCTGTCGTATTCGTCACTGGAAATCAGCCCTTCATCAAGCAGATTTTTCGTTATTTTCTGTGCCATCTCATAGTCAAAATCCTTCTGCATAGCTTCTTTTGTCATCCTACGAGAAGGAACATGATCGGCAACAGGCATGTTCTTACTCACTTGCATCCTCGCCACCTCCAAATCGACCGTTGATATAACAGCTGTGACTGCAGTATTTACGGTTCTTATTCCCATAAGAAGAAAACGTCTTACCACAGCATTCACATACACACTCATAATTTGCTTTCCGATTCACATCTTTCAAGTGGGTATTCCACCATTGGTTTCTGCAGCTGTCTGAGCAAAATCTTTTCTGTTTTCTGCCAGGATTCTGACTGACTGGCTTTCCACAACACTCGCATGCTTTGACCATTACCTCATCCGTTACAGTCACTGTGGTTCTGACTCCACCTAGTCCGTTTCTTTTACAGAATGTTTTAACAGTATTGATGGATACCGATAATGTATCCGCAATTTTCTTATAGCTCATGCCGTTTTCACGATATATTTGTATTAACATTTTTTGATTGTCTGTCATCAGGGCACCTCCAACTCTTTGAGGTCATCACCTCTATCAGTGTAAGGACAGACATCACTCTTTTAAGTACCAAAGTGCAAAAAATAATGCCCATCAGAGGTATTCATCTCCAATGGGCAAAAAATCTGTTATATTTCTGTTATTTTAATAAGAATTCATTCACTCTTTTCCGCACAGCATTGCCGTTATATTCAACTGCCGTCAACCTATTCTTTCTGTCAGTGCCGCTTCATCACTTGCCTTTGACGGCTTCTTTTTCAAGTTCATCTACTGTTTTAGTACTTAAGGTTTCTCAGCCATTTACAACCTTGCCGTTAGCATCAAAGACATAATAGCCTGGATTGGATGCCGCACACTTCTTCGCATTATCCAAAGACTTAAATGCTCCCTTCTGCGACTTGACATCCGCCCAGGACTTACGCACACGATAAAGTCCTGTTGCTGAAGGAGATGGTGTAACAGAACTGCCGCCAAGATTAGCGGTAACCTTCGCTGCCAAATCGTCAAGTCTTGCATAGAGCCAGTTGCCGGGGCAGCTTTTATTCGCAAACCACCGATGCACCGTCAGCACCATTTCATCAGACTTTGGTGCATAATTTAAGGTCTTATCCTTAGAGCCAAGCCATAAAAGCTTCTTTTTACCATTACGTTTGCAAATGTCAACACAGAGCTTGACTAGTGAGTTATAAACAGCACTATTCATTGCATACGGCTCAGACATATCACTGGCACATTCGATGGTGACAGCACGCTGATCATTGGCATTGGAAGAAGAACACCAACTACGGTTCTTTTCCTCCACGCAAAGAGATATGCGACCATCCTTGCCAATGCCGTAATTGCAGCTTGCCTGTCTGGACGGGCTAGTAAAGCATCCACAGATACTCTCGCAAGAAAGCTGACCTACCACGCAATGAGGCGTGATGCGGTCGATGTTGTGTGTTCTTTGTCCAGAATGATTCGGACTGAGTTTCGTGTAAGAAACCATTTTACTGTTTGTATAATCCATGTCACTTTTCCTCCTTTTCCGCTCTGTTGTGGAGCTGCTCCAAAACGACCTTTATTTTCTCCGGCACAGACAGACCGAGATGTGCGGCATTTTCCAAAAGGCTAACACCTTCATTGGAAATATAAAAGAAAATCACCGCTGTTCTCAAAACACTGCCTGTCCCGACAACATCTGCGTCAAGTATATTTGCAATCCCAACCAACATAAAAATCAGCACCTTACGGCAGATGCCACGAAATCCAACCTCACTGGAAAGCGTTTTATCGTTTACTGCACACATAACGCCTGTGATGTAGTCCATTGCCGTAAATGCAAGCAAGGTGTAAAGCAAACCGTCACAGCCACCGAGGAAGTACCCAAGCCACCCTCCCAAAGCGGAAAATATCAGCTGAATTACATTCCAAAAATCCTTCATTTTCATCACCTCCAATAAAAAAAGACGGTCACTCCGTCCTATATCCGTTCAAGTCATATCCCCGTTCTTCAAGCAATGCCTTTACTGCAGAAAGCTGTGTTTTCGGCACAAGCCTTACGGCTTTATTCTTTTCATCACAGGTTCTTCTTTGGTTAATTACAAGCTGAAAATACATCTCTGTCATTTTTCATTTCCTCCAATCATAGTTTCATAAAAGTCAGCCAAAGATTCCATTAAGGTTAAATTGCTCTGCTCCTGCTGTTCATACATATCTGCCTGCATTTCCATAATGGCAAGTTCTGCGTCATTTGGCTGATACACTGCAGGTTCTTCCTTTGGTTTTTGAACAGTGAAACAGCCGTCTGTCACAGAATATTCCACACCATTATAAAAGTAAGTTTTACACTCCGTATAAAGCAGATATTCGCCTTTCTCCAAGTCAAAGCGTTTCACCGCAAATTTTTCTTTTTCTATCGGCTCGGCAACAACCGCCGAACCGTAATGAATCCAGTCCGGCATTTCTTTAGCCTTATACCAGATTTCTGTTTCATTTCTTACTTCAAACATTACATCACCTTCCCTGATAAGTTACATTTACAGAATGAATATAGTAAGACTTTGAGCCGGAATAGTATTCCACAAGCTGTACCTGTTCTCCGGCTGTGCAGTACATACTGAAGGTTTTGGATACGGTAGCGGATGTGCTTGTCTGAATTGTGCCGATACACGGCATAAGGTAAAAAAGCGTACTGCCTCGGTCTGAAATATAATCACCCCAAGATACAGAGGATGAATCGGTTTTGCTTACATAGCTAGCACTGTTTACCGATGAGGCATCATAAGACGCATTTTGGTCAATGGTTCTTCCGCCTACATAACTGTAGTTATTGCTTGTAGCATTATAGCAATAGGATGCTGTTGCGGTGATGATTTTTCTTACCTCAATATTTGAGGAATAGCTTTGTGCATTTGATGTCACTGTTACCTTATAAACACCGCTTACGGGAGCGACAAACTTTGCAATACAGATATATCTGTCAGAATAGGTAGCGGATGTTATCGAACCCGAGTAAACTGTTATTCCCGTACCTGTCTGGCTTGCCTGCCGTTGGGAAATGAGATAACTAAGTTTTTGGCTAAGAACTCCCGTACTGCTTGCACTGTTGTTGGTAATGGTGTAGGAGCGGATGTTGTCAAGGTATCCTGCTCTTGCCGCTGTCCAAGAGGAAAGCAGTGCATTTAGTTTGCCCATAACCGTTCCCGCTGTGGCACTTCCGCCTGTGGCATTGGCTGATCCAATCAATGTGCTGATGATATAGCTTAATTTCTGGCTTAATGTTCCGCTTGAGTTTGCCGAAGTGCTTGCTGAGGTATTGGAAATAACGGCATTTAGTTTGCCGTTTACCGTTCCGTCAGTCGCAGTTCCGCCTGTATCATTTTTCTTTCCGATTAGTTTTTTCAGTGTTGCAAATACTGCTGTATCCATGTTTTTCCTCCTTTCAGTTTTGGCTGACAATGCTTGTAATCACATCATCTGTAATGGTTGTTTCCGTTGTGCTGTTTAAAAGTACATGATTGCCGTCAGAATCCCATGCCTTGGTTACACAGCGGATAACCGTATCTCCGATATTAGTGATTCGTTCTGCAATTTTCACTTCATTTAACACCATGGTTTCCGTAATGACCGTATCGGTGATGTTTGATGTCACCGTTGCCCCAATACGATAGGCGATATTGTCAAAGTCAAATGTCTGTAATTGAGAAATATCATTCAGCACACCCTGATACCATTCATTGATACTGCTTTGCAGATGTGAAAACTCTTTCTGCTGATTTGCAAGCTGTGCATTTGTTTTATTCTCCTGTGCCGTAAACCGGGTATTCATTTTTTCCTGCACTTCATCGCTGAACTGCTGATAGGCCTTGCTGTATGCAGTAAAATAGTCGCTTGCCGTAAAGCCTGTCAGTGTACAGTACACGCCGACTCTTTCATCGGTGATGTTATACTGCGTCAGGCTTACTGCACCCGATGCGATATAGATGGTGGCAAGAGGAATTTCAAAACGGTCAGCGGTCTGTGTAAGGTTTGGTATGGTTGGATTGGCGGAAGGCGTTCCTTCCAAAACATAAACACCGCAGATTCTGTTTACAAAGTCCGCTCTTGCCACCACTCGGTCATATCTGCCATAGTTGATATTACCTGTTGTAAGCAAGATATTTTCATCCTCATCATTGGCATAGAATCTGCCATTGATGAAGAATGAACCTGCCGCAACCGTGATATACATATTTCCGTTTAAGGCTGTCACCTGTAAGCCAGTAGAGTCTGCACCGTAAACACCATTTGAGAACAACTTGCTGAAATACAGTGCAAACTGCTCACTGGTATAGGTTCTGTCATAATTTCCATCACTGTCCATCACAGCATCAAAAGGAAAATAGGTTATACTCATCCAAACACCTCATTTCTTTGTAAAAATCGTGGGAATGGCATCCCCGTAGGTAATCTCCATTTCATAGGTCTTTTCATAAAAATGCGTTACTTTCTCTATAGGCTTTGCCAAGGCAAGACCGCTGTCCGTATCCGTTAAAAGCACCGTATCCCCAAGAAAGTAGTCTTTGTTATATTGATACTGCTCGGAGTTAAGAATGACAAATTCCGCACCTGTGGTTTTTGATTTTTCCTTCAGTCCTTCCAATAAATCCTCAACTGAACTGCCTTTCTCTACATACTCTCTGCGGAGAAGTCCTTCTGATTCCGTTTCACCATAGGCGGTGTAGCTTTCTGCTTCCGTTTCCGTTTGCTCGGTATAGAGATATGCCACATTTTTATAGTCCGAGGTTTCCTCATAAATATCTGTTTCGGAAATGTTGTTGAACTTATCTCCGAAAATCACTGTACTGCTCCTGTCGGAAACAGGCACGCAACAAAACACAAGCTTCTTCCCTTGAATGTCATACTCAAGCCGGAAACCGAAACCACCTAATTTGCTGATGAATTTCAAAATACTCAGACAGTCATTTGCCTCATATATGCGTTTTACTGTGTTTTTTTAAGACAGTCCAAGTCTTTTAAATGTGAAATTTGGGATTGTGCGTTTCTTGTCTGTTGGAGAAATAAAATTTCCCTGTATCAGACGGATACAGGCGTCCTCATAGGTTTCACCCACTGGCACTTCAAAGCCTTTGACGCACCGCCAAGAAAGAACGGACGTAATGTGTCTGCCTGTGATTTCGTATTTCCTCAAATCCTTGCTGTCGGTTTTATGCTTGTTTTCTGCCAAGTAAGCGTTATTTCCAACTACAAGAACATCCTCCGTAACCTTTATGTTTTTATAAACCTCGTTATCTGTAAAAGATAACTGAATATCTCCCACATCTCGAATACACTCCGAAAACTGAATACTGCTGTAAGACTGGAGAATGTCCTTCAGCGTAAAATCAGAATAAATATCAACTCTCAAAAAATCACCTCTGTAAAAAACTGCTGTATTTTTAAGTCATTACAACACCAACGGATTGTAGTTAAAATAAACCTCCAGATTGGTCACATTTTCCTCCGCACCGTATTCAATCTCGTTTTCTCCTACAAAGAACTTAAAAAAGCTGCTTTGGGTTGCATTTAAAACAGAAAAATCCTTACTGCCGTTCTTATAGATAATCGGCTGTTGCTTTGTAAAATCGATAAGCAATTCATCGCCCTTAGCCATTTCAGCCGTAAAATACACGCCTTCACCTGTTTTTCGGTTGATGATATACGGATTTAACACCGAGCCGAAGGAGGATACAAACCGTACCGTCCATCCACTGTCGGCATCTCCGGTATTATTGATTTTCGTTACAAGCTGTGCCGCCTTTACTCCGAAAAGGGTGTAGGGCGTGAAATACTGCGGAAAGACAAAGGAAGGAGTCATGCTTGCAAGATTGTCTGTTATGGTCTGCTCCTTCCAATAGGTGCCATAGCAGATTAGTTCTGTTTCAATACTGCCTTTTCCACCCGAATAAGAAAATACAGGTATGCTCTTGGGATAACATGAAATGGACTTTATATAACTGCCGTCAGAATATTTCAGCAAGCCTTCCGTTTTAGGATTAAACACGCTTTTGATATGCTTTTCAAACAAACGGTAGTTGCTGTCAGACTGAAACACTGCCTTGATGGTAATTTCTCTTGGTTCTAAATCAAGGTTTTGCAGTGTTTCTCCGTCCTGTCCGCTGTTTTTGTCGGTATAAAAAGAAGCATCCACATCTTCCTCAAATGCTGTCGGTATCAGATTTGATAAAAATGAGATGCTTACGCTTTGATTTGTTGCCGTATTGGTATAGATTAAGGTTTCTGTGGCTTTCATTTCATCACACTCCCGTAAAGCCAAGCTTTCTGAATGTTCTCTGCAGTTCCTTTTGTTCCTTTCGTGCGTTATTTTCCGAGGAATTGTAAAAGTTCTGCGTCACTGTTACATTAGTATCACCGCTTTTGGCAGTTACATTGCTTTGATAGGTTTTGTTTTCCTGTGCCGTCAGAACTCGTTCGCCCTTATGAAGAATGGCTTTATACCCATCAAAAGGAACATAGTCCAGACCGCCTGCATGAGAACCGTCTGCATCATCACTCATTTCCCGATTTGCTGACCGCCAAAAGGCAAGCTTATCCTTCAGCCAGTCAATGGTATCCGTTACCCAATCCTTTAGACTTCTCCATATTTCCTTCATGCCTTCCCATAAGTTTTGAAAAGCATTACAGCCTGCATTGTAAAAGGAAGAACCCATATTTACTAGAGAAGTCACCAGCTCATTGAACTTGTTTACCGCATTGGTTTTGATTTCCGTCACTTTCTGCAAAACCGCTGTTTTTATGGTGTTCCAGACAGACACAAGCTTGGGATAGAGAACATTTGTAATCAGATTTAAAATACCATCCTTCAAAACAGTAAACAGGCTTAAAATTTCATCCTTCAGAACAGTAACGATATTTATAATATCACCGCTGATGTTTTCCCAGTTTCCGCTGAAAATATCGGCAAACAGCTGTGTTGTGGCAACAATTAAGTTGAGTGCTGTTTCTACAATGACTTTCACAGCATCCCAGACAAAGGAAAAGTTCGTCTGTATTTCAGTTAATACCGCACTTAAAAAATCCTTTATGCTATTCCAGATGATTTGAATGTTATTCCGAAAATCCTCATTGTTTTGATATAAGTCAGCAACAATCAAAATCAGTGCCGTTACTGCGGCAGCTATGGCGGCAATGGGTGCAAGAGGCAACGCAAGACCTGCTGAAAATGCTGATATTGCCGTTACCGCCGTACTGAACAGCGGTGCAAGAGAACCTATACTTGTCATCAGCGTTCCCAACACAACAAGCAAAGGGCCTGCGACAGCAATCAGTGTGCCGATAACAACAAGCACCGTTTGTATGCCTGTGGGGAGGAAAGAAACCCATTCACATAATTTTTGGATACCTTCTGTAACTGCGTCTATAGCAGGTGAAAATGTATCCAAAATTACGCCGCCTAAAACAATAAATGTATTTTTCACATCATTTACAGCTTTGTTGATTTTGGAACTGTTGGTCTGCAATTTTTCAAATGCACTGTCCGTTGCACCTGTGCTTTCACGCATCCGGGCAAGTGTACTGTTAAAATCATCGGCACTGTCACCCAAAAGAATCAAGCCTGCCTTGCCAGCCTCGGCACTGCTCCATAAATCACCGAAGGAAAGGTTCTGTTCATCTGCGGAGTCTTTTAAAACAGAAAGCACATCTGCAAGGCTATGCCCATCCTCCATCAGATCCGCAAAGCTTTTGCCTGTTTTTTCTTTTAAAATATCCGATACGGTTGTACCGCTTTTTCCCAGTTCGTTCAGCATGGAGTTCATGTAGGTGGTGCTTTCCGCTGTGGCAACACCGTTTGCCGTCATTTTGGCATAACCTGCACAAAGCTGATCCAACTGCACATGATAAGCATTGGCAGTAGGGATAACCTTGCCCATGGAAGAAGATAATTCCGCTACAGTTGTTTTGCCGAGATTCTGTGTCTGAATCAGCATATCGGAAACATCGGTAACCTCCGATGCTTCCATACCGTAAGCATTTAGGATGGTAGTCAGCACATCCAAAGCCGTACCTGCATCGGCAAAGCCTGCCTTTGCAAGCTTGGTGGAATTGGTTACAAAGTTGACCGCATCTCCTGTTTTCTGACCTGCGGAAATGGCATTGTATACATTGTCTGCGATTTCATTGGCGGAAATGCCTGTCTGGGAGGACAACTCCAATATCTGAGAACGGAGAGAATCCAAAGGTACTTCCGTAGTATCGGCAATGGTGCTGACCTTTGCCATGGCGTCCTCAAAATTCACAGCCGATACAGCCGCCGCAGTGCCGATTCCCGCAACAGCGGCGGAAAGGGGCATAATTGTTTTGCCTGCGGCTGTCAGCTTTCCGCCTGTTTCCTTCATTTTTTCACCAAAGGAGTTGATGGCGGCATTGGATTTTGCCGTTTCTTTTTCAAGGTTCTTCAGCTGATTTTCCGTTGTAATCAGTTCTCTGCGGAAGGCATCATACTTGCCCTGGTCGATTTCGCCGTTTCGGTACTGCTCCTCAACCTGTGATTGTGCGTCCTTTAAAGTTTGGAGTTTTTTCCTTGTTTCGTCTGCCTTTTCCGTAAGCAGTCTGTATTTTTGTGCCAACAGCTCTGTATTGGAAGGGTCAAGCTTTAATGCTTTTTGCACTTCGTTTAACTGTTTTTGTGTGGTGCTGATGGAACGGTTGGCACTGCTCATGGCCTTGCTTAAATCCGTTGTATCCGCACCGATTTTTACAGTAATGCCTTTAATGTCATTTGCCATAGGTTCACCTCCTTTATGGCATGAAAAAAGCACCTTAACCTGTTATGGTTAAAGTGCTGTGTAAAATAATTATTAAATTGTTTGGAAGTTAAACAAACTGGAAGTTAGCGATTTCTTTTTCCGGTATTCTCTGTC
>UMDQ01047745.1_pt1 | contig 38930 bp, 29 predicted proteins | sample 1964531 | NCBI WGS metagenome assembly UMDQ01 (sample SAMEA4835998, study PRJEB28245) | human gut metagenome | biome: gut microbiome; material: fecal sample | place: Denmark | collected 2008
AATCACCATTGTCCGAATGCGTCCGCCTTGAATAACTTTCAACACACTAAATAGCAATTATGTTGTCTGGCTCGGCGCGGTGCCAAATTGTTTTTTATAGGCCCGGGAGAAGGTGGTATAGTCGGAGAAGCCGCTTAACTGGGCGGCCTTCAGGATGGGGGTGCCTTCGGAAATTTTTGTGCGGGCGAGAAGAAGGCGCTTGCTAATGATGTAGTTGTGGATGGTGTAACCGGTTTCCTCCTTGAATTTCCGCATCATGTGATACTTGCTCAGGTAGTATTTCCGTGCAAGGGTCTCAATGGAAAGATCTTCAGTAAGGTTGTGGTTAATATAACGGAGAAGCTCTTCTATCTGGGAATCACTGCTGTAGGAGCGAGTGTCGTAAATGTACTGCTTTTCCAGAAAAATGCGGTTTACATAAACCATGAACTGGGTAAAAAGAGCTGAGCCAAGCAGATCGCTGCCAAATTTTTCGTCTTTTAGGGCAGCTTCCAGTTCGTAGAGAAGCTGCTTTAATTTTTCCTGAGTGTCAGAGTCCAGACGGATCAGATTGTAACTCCGGTCAATCGCCTTCTGAAAACAGCGGAGCAGTTCTGTGGATTTGATGTCGTCGCGGATCCATAGTACAAAACGTTCGTATGGAACCGAAAAATCAATTTCCGGTTTGTGGATGGCGTGACGGTTCACGAGGAGAATGTCCCAGGGCTTCAGGTAGTAGGACTTTCCCTCAATGTGGTAGGCAGCCTTTCCGGAAAGAAAGATGATCACCTTGTGAAAATCATGATAATGGTAGGAAAATTCCCGCTTGGTTTGGTCCTTGATGTGAAAAAGCCGGAAATCCTGCTCCAGATAGCCGGTTTTTTCAGTAGGTTCATTGAAAGAATTCATATGTTATGGCCCCTGTTTTAACTATAGTGTGTATGGAACCGCAAACTTTGTTTGCAGCTACGTTTGCGTAGCGTCATAATTCAATTCTGCGCTTGAAATATGACTTTATTATAAATGAAATACCGCATTTTTTGCAATATATTTCGCAAGTTATTCTATGTACATGGGAAAAATAAACGCTATACTGGATATAAGATGTGATTTGAGAAAAAAGATCACGGGCGTTTCGTCAGAAAGGAATTGAAAACAATGAGAGACAGCATTATCATGACAAAATATCAGGGCTTTGGAAATGATTATCTGGTACTGGATGCGAAGAAAAACCAGCTTCAGCTGCAGGGCAAAAAAGTTGCGCTTCTTTGCCAGCGGGGATTCGGACTTGGAGCGGATGGTGTGCTTTACGGACCAGTTGACATTAATGGAAAAATGGGAATGCATATTTTTAATTCCGATGGAAGTGAAGCTGCAATCAGTGGAAACGGTGTCTGTATTTTTGCAAAATATCTTATGGATAATGAGTATGTTACAGAGAAAAAATTTGCCATTGAGACTTTATCAGGAACAATCGAAGTAGAGTGTCTGAATGCCAGAGCGACAGAGTTCCGCGTAAACATGGGCAAAGCCTCTTTCCTTTCCAGAGAGATTCCGGTAACTGGCGAGGTGCGTGAGGTGATCGATGAGCCATTTACATTTAACAAGAAAGAATACAAGGCAACTTGTCTCACAGTAGGAAATCCACACTGCATTATTTTCATGGATCAGGTATCTCAGGAAAAAGTAAGAGAGCTGGGGCCATATGTGGAAAATGCAGATGAGTTCCCGGAAAGAGTGAACCTGCAGATCTGCCGCCAGATTGATAAAGGAAATCTGGATATCGAGATCTGGGAGCGTGGCTCCGGTTACACAAAAGCTTCCGGTACAGGAAGCTGTGCGGCAGCCATTGCAGCCTACCGAAAAGGTCTGATGGAAAACAGAATCAATGTAAACCAGCCAGGTGGTATGATCCAGATCGACATTAAAGAAGACGGAACTATTTTTATGACAGGAACTGTCGGATATATTGCGGAGATGAGCGTGGCTGAGAGCTTTTTCTCATAGAAAGAAAATATGGTGCATATGGCGCATCCCAACGGCCGGGGCTGTGTAGCGGTAGCTACGGCGACTGACGTAGGAGCAGCAGATGAAAAATCAGACAAGTCAATATGGCAGTTGCTTAATTTTCAATGTAGGAGAATCCAGGTATAGAAGTAAGAAGACTTCCGTGCCTGGATTCTTTTTTGCTGCAAATGGGGGGTGATGTCTGTAAGCGATATCATTATGCCTAAAGAGAGAAAAGTATTTTTTATATAAAATATGGAGACGGAATCAGCATGTTGATATACGAAACAGCCCCTCTTGTTGATAAAAAAAGTGCAATGTCTAAACTAAAAATAGATAGACATTTCTAACACAATTCTGTAGAATAAACAAAGGTTAGAAAATACTAATAAAAGTTAAACAAGGAGGAAGAGGATGGCTGACAAAAAGTTATTAAGAAAAATTGCTCCGATCATTATGAGTGCAGCTGTAGCGATGACCAGTTCACCGGTTGGAGTTATGGCAGAGGACTTTACTTCTGGAGAAGCAGCTGTTGAGGTATCTGAGGAGACTGCATATGGTTCTGATGAGATTTCAGACGACTATGACGAATCATCAGAGGCTGACGATTCAGCAGATTTTGGTACAGACACAGAGGATGGTTTTGAATCTGGAGAAGCCGCAGAAGAGGAGTCTGGATTTGAGGACGGCGAAACCGGAGACACAGAAGATGTTTTTTTAGCAGACACTGAGGGCGAAACCAACAATGAAGCGGGAGCTGTGAAAACAGTGGAGGATGGTCAGATCGTACTGATGAACATTCCCTATGAAGCTTTTTACAGATCTGAGTTGAAAAACAATGATGTAAAAGTAGATGCATTTACATCCGCGACGAAAGCAAAAACAAAGATGAGCGGCGTGATGAATGGAAATGCTGCTTATCATACAAGCGCGGAAGGAAATGAACTTGCAGGTGTTACTTTTCCGGTAAAAGTGAATAAAGCTTCTGATTTGGAAAATTTTAAACAGATTACAGACAGCACTACTATAGAGATTACTACGAACATGAAAGGCCAGGTAAGTACTAATACATATACTGGTGCAGCGGCTCTTATTGAACAGCCAAGCTATACTTATTATGTTCCGGCAGAAACTCCTGCATATTACAAGGAAATGAGCGTAGATGAGAACGAAAATATTTCTTTTGGCGCTGTTCAGGGAATGTCCGAACAGAATGTTAGTGTGAATGCTGAATTAAAGCTTAATTCCAAATATGGAGATTATCAGCTTGAGCTGGATGAGACAGCAGTAAAGGCAGTAGTAAATGCATCTAATGGTGATAAGATTTATGGTGTAATCATCAATACAACAGACGGAACCACTTATGCACTCCGTCATCTTGAGAATATCTGGAAAGGAAAAGAACTTGCATGGAGCACCGGCTTTACAACAGAATCTCACGGTTGCCCAATAAGCTCTGACCACTACAAATCCATGATGGGAAAAACTATTTCCAGCGTAACGTACTATACGGATAAGGGGGAAATTAATTTTGATATTCCAGATACTTATGTTCCGGTAAAAACAGGTGTCAGTGCAACCGTTGACAACATCAAGGTAACAGATGCAGAGGTTAAAGTTGAATTATCTGAAGCACTTCCATCTGATTATTCAAAGAAATATGCAGTTGATGATGTGGAAGCAGCGACAACAGAGACAGGAGTAAAGGTTACAAATCTTACACCTGGAACACATACTCTGACAATTTCCGATGCAAATGGAAAATATGCTCCTGTCAGCGCTACTTTTACAGCAACAACAGATACTGTAATGGCTTCCTATGATGAGTATGAAGGAAAACTGGTTGCTGCGGCAGATATTACCGCTGAGCAGTTTGTTGCATTTACCAAAACAGTTTCAAAAGTAAAAATTGGTGACCAAGAGTATGCTGCAAGCGGAAAAGGTGCTGTGAAGATTGTTCAGGAGGATGGAACTCTTGATTATTCTAAAACAGCTGTAAACGATGGAGATACAGTAGTTGTAAGTGCTGCCGGATACCCAGATGTAACATTTGTTTACAACGAAAACGTATATGTATACGCAGGTCTTACATGGGCTGAGTACTGGGCTTCCGAGGATGTATACAATGCAGGCTCCACAGCTTCTTCTGAAGAAAAAGACAGAAGAGGTGAGTCAGACCTTGGAGCATTTGATGCTGTAACAAGAGCAACTGCAAACCATGGCCTTCACAGAGGAAGCTTCCAGGCAATCGCGGTTCTTAATGGAAAAACAGTTTCCCACTGGAGCGCAGACGGAAAAACAGTTTATTATGCCGATGGAACATCAGAAGTATTTAACCGGAACAATGTAACCGGATATACCGTAACTGGCCTGAAATATGTACCGGTTGAGATTAAGAGAGCTGACCTTGCTGCTTTTGCAGAAAGTCATGCAATTGTAAAAAATGGCGGACAGCTGATCGGCGGTTATGGCGAGAAAGAACTGAAATCCTATGAAGCCGTTGCAAATGTAACTGCAAATACAAATGGTTTGAAAAAAGCTACAAAAGCTGAAGATGGAAGCTTTGTAATCGGAGCAAGACAGAACGGAACTGAGTCTGGTATCAAAGATGCAGAGCTGAAAGTGGCAGACGGAATTACAGCAGCTGTAAAGCCTGGAAATGGTTCCTATGGTGAGTTCCTGAGAGTTGACCTGACTGGAAACTATGGCGATCTTGGTGCACATATGCAGTCTGTTGAGTGGGCATATTATGGAAATGATTCCACTTATACAAACAGACTTGCAAACTATGGAACAAAATTTGCAGCTGATAACTGGATGCATAAAATGATGGGTATCCAGCTTGGTCTTACAGAATCTGGAAGATGCAAGCTTCCGGAAGGAACTGACGGAACTGGTTACTGGATCCTTACTGTTCATGCCCTTGGATACCAGGATTACGTTGTAAAATTCCAGGCAACAGCTGAGAATATTGCAAAACCTGCAGGTGATGCAGATTCCACACCACTGGAAAACATTATCGCAGAAGCAAAAGCCCTGAACGAGGCTGATTATACTCCGGAGAGCTGGGCTGCTGCAAAAGACAGCATTGCAAATGAGCTTGAAGAGTGCGAGGAAATGCTTGCAAATATTAAGAATCAGACAACTTATGGCGTAGAAGAGCAGATCGGACATTTAAGAGAAGCTCTTAACATGCTTGTAAAAGCTCCAGCTCCAACCGCTACTCCGGTGCCGGCAGAGCCGACCGCAACACCGGCACCTGTACAGCCGACCGCAACACCGGCTCCAACAGCAACACCAACACCGACTGCAACTCCTGGAATTACAGCAACTGCAAAAGCTTCCACGATTTACACCAAAGGAAAAACATCCACAACAATCACTGTTGAAAAAACAGGTGTAACAGGAAAAGCTAAATTCACATCCAGCAATAAGAAAGTTGCTACTGTAACTTCCAAGGGCGTTGTAAAAGCGAAAAAAGCAGGAAAGACAACCATTACGGTAAAAGTTGGAAACTACACTAAGAAGGTAGTAATCCAGGTTAAGAAACCTTCTCTGAAGCTTGCAAAATCTTCTGCAACAATCAAGAAAGGCAAAACAGTAAAAATCAAAGCAACCGCAACACCATCCGGAAAAGTAACATACAAGTCCAGCAACAAGAAAGTAGCGACTGTTACTGCAAAAGGTGTTGTAAAAGGTAAGAAGAAAGGTACTGCAACCATCACTGTTACAAGTAATGGAGTATCTAAGAAATTCAAAGTAAAAGTAAAATAATGATTACAAAGCTTTTACGATAACAAATAATACTTGTGCAAAAACAAGGCAAAGGAACGGGGGCCGTTTTTAACAGCCCCTGCTTTTGCTTGTAAAAAGAAACTTATTTTGCTACATATTTTAACAGGAGACAGCATGAAAAAACGAGACAGTGATAAGAATCCTTTTGAAAAAAAGAATCTGGTGAAACTTGCTCCAGCAGCAGTGGTTATTGCGGCTGTGGCTGCAGCAGGTGCTCAGGCTGGCAGCAGTGGAAAAGAAGTGACTGCTGAAACCAGAGAGGTTGTAAAATCCCAGGATCTGGAATCGCTTCTGAAAACAGCCTATTCCTATGAGGCAGCAGATGACGAGGCAGAAGAGGAGAGTCTGCTGAAAGCAGGCAAGAACACATCATCAGCTTCTTCAAAGAAAAAAACCTCCAAAATTTCAAAGAAAAAAAGTGGTATAAAAAAAGGAAGCTCAAAGACCCTTCCAGTAAAAACGGCTGCATCTTCAGGGGTAGGTCAGGGCTCCACCACTACACCAACTACAGAAGTTCCGGAAGGCGGCTATAAAGATGGAACTTACCGGGGCAGCGGTACTGGCTTTGGAGGAACGATTACCGTACAGGTAACGGTATCAGGTGGGAAAATCACAGCTGTTGATATATTGAGTGCCTCAGGAGAAACAGGCTCTTATTTTGCCTCCGCTCAGGGCGTTGTAAGTAAGGTTTTATCAAGCCAGTCCCCGAATGTGGATGCAGTCAGCGGTGCAACTTACTCCTCAAACGGAATTATCCAGGCAGTACAGAATGCCCTTTCACAGGCAGGAAACAGTGATTCTGCCACACCAACTCCAACGCCAACGCCAAAACCTGCAAAGAAACCGAAGAAAGATACTTCTGTCAGCTATAAAGATGGCGTATATGAGGGACAGGCAGAAGGCTTTGATGGAACCGTAACGGTAAAGGTTACAATAAAAAATGGAAAAATCAAAAAAATAAGCAACACAAATACAGATACACCTGAATTTTTTAATAAAGCATGGAAAACAATCAAGTCCAATGTGATTTCCAGACAGAGTACTTCTGAAATTGATACTGTAAGTGGCGCAACATTTTCTTCAAATGGAATTCTCGGAGCTTTATCCCAGGCTCTTTCAAAGGCTGATCAATCAGGAACTACAGACTCAAAGGAAGAAGATATAACTCCAACCCCGACTGCTGTACCTGATGAAACTGTAACACCAATTCCAACGGAGATTCCACATCCTACCAAGACTCCGGATAATCCGTCAGATGAACAGCCGGTTGTAAAGCTTTTGAAAGATGGTACCTATACAGGGTCTGCAATGGGATATTCTGGAAAGGTTAACATAACACTGACAATTAAAGACGGAAAAATTACGGAAGTAACCAATACAAACTCAGATACCAGAAGCTTTTTCAATAAGGCATGGAGATCCATACAGCCTAAAATACTGGAAAAGCAGAGTACAGAAGGAATTGACACTGTAAGTGGTGCAACATTTTCTTCTATGGGAATTCTGGATGCGTCCAAAATAGCATTGGAGCAGGCAAAAAATACAGAGGTACAGCCTTCAGTAACGCCAGAGCCCACTGAGGCGCCGGATTCCACCGAGAAGCCAGAACCCACAAATACGCCAAAGCCGACTTCTGTTCCGGAACCAACGACTGCACCGGAGCCTACAGCTGTACCAGAGCCTACTGAAACGCCAGCGCCAACTTCTGCACCGGAACCGACGGATACACCGGAGAATTCTGTGACGCCGGAACCGACAGCTACGCCAGAACCCACGCCTGTGCCTGCTGGTGCATATACAGATGGAACCTACACTGGCATTGGAGAAGGCAATGACGGACCAGACAGTGTACAGGTTACCGTAACAATATCCGGAGGACAGATTGTGGGAGCAACTTATTTTTCCTATGATGATGAAGAATATGCAGATACAGCCTGGGAGGGAATTCTTGGACAGGTTATGGGAAAGCAGTCCGCAGACAGTGTAGATACAGTATCTGGATGCACATATTCCTCCCAGGGATTTATTCAGGCATTTAGAAATGCATTAAATCAGGCAAAAGGAGCATAACCCATGAAATACCAGAGTTTTATTATGAGAGTTTTATGTCTGCTTCTGATCGTTGGTGTCGTTCTCGGCTACAACTCCATGCAGAAAAAAGATAGTGATACCGAAAAAGACCAGCAGATCGCCAGTCTGACAACCAGAGTGGAGGCCTTGGAAAAACAGCAGGATGAGATATTAAGTGCCCTTGAAGAGGCTGCAAAAGCGCAGGAAGAGGCGAAGAAAAAGGCAGAAGAGGAAGCGAAGAATCAGAAAGCCCAGACGGAAGAAGCGGCTTCCGGGGATGCTTCCGAGGACGCGAAAAAAGATGACAAGAATACAGATGAGACAGAGGCTGAGGACGCTTCTTCTGAGGAAGAAAGTGAAGATCTTGTCTACAAAAACGGAACCTACACAGGAGACGGCCAGGGCTTTGGCGGCAATATCCAGGTTCAGGTTACACTTGAAAATGACACGATTACAGACATTCAGGTGGTAAGTGCACCAGGCGAAGACTCTGCATACCTTTCCCAGGGACAGGGCGTGATCAGTACCATTTTGGCTGCCCAGAGTACAGATGTTGACACCATTTCCGGAGCAACCTTCAGTTCCACTGGAATTATCAACGCTGTAAATGATGCATTTGGAAAGGCGGAAAATCAATGAAAAAGAGACAGAGAAAAATCCGGCTGATCCGTGCCGGCATCCAGCTTCTGTTTTTCATTTTTGCTCCGGCACTTTTTTCCACAGCATTCGCAGGCGTGAAGTCCGTTTTTCAGGCAATCGCAGCACATCAAGCAATCAGCTGGAATTCCTTTCTGGATGTGACTGCCGTGCTGCTGGTGGTAACCTGCCTGTTCGGACGGCATTTCTGCGGATATGCCTGCGCATTTGGTTCCCTTGGGGATGCATTGTACGAGCTGACTGTGTTTATCCGCCAGAAGGTTTTTCATAAAAAAGGCCGTCACGGATACTCAGAAAAAGCCATCCGCATTTTGCAGAAGGTGAAATATATCTGGCTTCTGGTGCTTCTTGTATCTATCCTTACCGGCTGGTACAGCAAGCTTCAGGGCATGAGCCCATGGGATGTGTTTTCCATGCTCACCGCTGGCAGACTTCCCGGTGCTGCCTACAAGGTGGGGATTGTGCTGCTGATTCTGCTCATGATCGGAATGTGCACTCAGGAAAGATTTTTCTGCCAGTTCCTCTGCCCAATGGGCGCAATTTTTGCTATAATGCCTATAGCGCCTTCTGCACTGTTCAATCGTGACAGAAGCACCTGTCCGGCGAAATGCGGAGCCTGCAAAAAACGCTGCCCTGCTCATCTGGACATTGACGGTGATACCTCTCTCTCCGGAGAATGTATCTGCTGCCACGCCTGCCAGGGAATCTGCCCGAAGAGGAACATCCGGATCGGGATTCCGAAGGCGAAAGATGAGAGCCTTTTTTATGCTATAGGAAATTCCGTTGGAATTCCCTATAGCATAAAAAGCCCTGCCGGGCAGGATCGCACTGCGGCGGAAAGGTAGATGTCGCTTATAGCGACCCGCCGCAGGCGGAGAATCCTGCAAAGCAGGATTCTTTCTTGAACACGCGCTGGAAAAAGATGGGCGAAAGCTATTGGAAAATAAGAGAAAATAAAATCAGAAAGAACAGGATATGAGTAAAAAAAGAAGTAAAGTAAGATTTCAGAATGAAGTCGATTTAATTAAGGTACATTATAAAAAGCAGTCCAGAGGTCAATCACTTACCTGCTTGGATATGTTTAATGGGAGAAGGAATTTGAGAAAGAGAAGTGTGGCAGGAATCCTCTGCGGCAGCCTGCTTCTCACTGTCATTTCCGCTACAGTACTGGGAAAAACAACTACAGTTGTTTATGCATCTGACATAGAAAAATACACCAACGCAGATTTCGCAATGGACACGGTAGTTTCCGAAACCCTTTATACCTCAGGCAAGGACATCAACACTCAGATTGGCGAAAAGCTCCGCGAAATGGAAACCACCCTCCTTTCCTGGACAGAGGAAAACTCCCAGATTTCCCAGCTGAACAATGCTGAGGGCAAGACCATGGAAGTCTCTGATGATCTTGTCGCCGACCTTGAGAAAATCCGCCAACTGTCCCAGGATTCCGACGGTGTTTTTGACCCCACCCTTGGAAAGATCATCCGCCTGTGGAACATTGACGGCGAGAATCCTCATGTCCCGGACCAGTCCGAAATTGACACTCTTCTTCCCGAAGTGGGCTACGAGAAAATTCAGGTGGACGGAAACAATGTAACCCTTCTTGATGGCTGTACCCTGGATCTTGGTGCTGTTGGAAAAGGCATGGGCTGTGACCAGATCATGGATTACCTGCAAACCCAGCCAGACGTCGTCGGTATGATCCTGAACCTTGGCGGCAGCAGTGTCATGACCTACGGCGAAAAGCCCGACGGCTCCTCCTGGAAAGTAGCCCTTACCGATCCCCGTGACACGGAAGGCGACTATCTTGGAGCCATCACCCTGGACGCCAACCAGTTCCTTTCCACCTCCGGCGACTACGAAAAATACTTCATAGAAGATGGAATTCGCTACCACCACATTCTGGATCCAAAGACCGGCTATCCTGTACAGAACGGTCTCACCTCCGTCACCATCGTCTGCGACCAGGGTTACCTGGCCGACGGCCTCTCCACTGCCTGCTTCGTCCTGGGTCTGGACGCCGCGAAACCTCTTTTAGAGAAATATGATGCAGAAGCCGTATTCGTAGATGAAGACAAAAATGTGTATGTGACAAGTGGATTGATGGATAAATTCGAATTAATGAAAGACGGATACACAGTAAACGAAGCGTAAGTTGTCCATGATAGATTCATAGAAAATGATAGCTTACGGAATAACGAAAAGAGCTCCAGAGGATAGTCAAAAACTATCGTCAGGAGCTCTTTTTCAATCAACAGCATTTGGGCTGAATATATTCCTAAGCGGGGCATTCAAGGCGCGCCTTTAATGGAGCGGAGATCCACTGCTTACGAAGACTTAACATCGAAGGCTCTCCTGAGATGTTTAGTCGCAGTTAGCAGTTAGCTCCGCGGAATGTTGCGCCTCCCCGCGTGGAATATATTCAGCCCAGATGCGTACGGTGGTAACATATTACGGAATCCTCTTAAGCACTTCCTTCGTCAGCACTCCAATCAGCAGTCCTGTAATCACTCCTGACACCATCAGCGCCGGAGCATAATAATACAACAGTCCCACCGTATGCGTTGCCGGAATCGCCACCAGCAGCTGACCGATGTTATGGGAAACGCCACCAGCCACACTTACACCCAGCTGCCCGAATCCAATCTTATTTTTCACAAAAACCATCACAATCAAACTAAGGGTCGCCCCCGCCAGACTATACATAATACTGGAGCCGCTTCCAAACATAAAACCGATAATAAAAATTCTCACAATGGAAACTAGCGCCGCTTCTTTCCACGTATACCTCTCCAGCACAAAAAGCACCGCCAGATTTGCAAGCCCTAGTTTCATTCCCGGAATTCCCGCAAAAAACGGAATCAACGATTCCACATACCCGAAAATAATGGCAATGGCTGCAAACAGCCCAAGATACGCTGTCTTTTTCTGATCCATCACTTACACCACTGCGTCAAATCCACTTTCGGAATCCTGTGAATCTGAATCGCCCTCTCCCTGAATGACTACTCTGTTTGGCAGGCACACAATATATCCGCCTGCACTGCCCAGTGCCGGCTGCTTCATGCAAAGATGATCCGGGCAGTCCGCCTCTGTCATCTTTACCTCGCCGTCCTTAATTTCACACACATTGGTATCCCCAATCTGGATCACCTGATCCTCCGCCAGTGAATAAGTCCCATAAAGCTTCCCGTCCACCGTAATCTGGATCGACCCATGAGTTCCATGTGGAACCGCATAAACAAAAATACAAAGTGCCACTGAAATAACCAATAGTGCACCAATAAATACCGCTTCTTTTTTCTTCAAAAATGATACCTCTTCATTAATAGTTTTAACAAAAATCATTATATCATAGAAACATGTCCCACAAACGGATCATTAGTTTATGATATAAGAAATATAGAGATTTTTCAACCTATTCTAAAATCCATTTTTGAGAAAAAATCGCAACAGAGAGAATGCCTGTTATTCACAAAGAAAACGGTAACGGGTGGCTATTCCTTTCCACACCGCTTTTTATTGTAATTTCCCACGGAATATGCTATTGTATAGTTTGAAAGTCTGTGTGCCGTGCGGATCGCGGGAATGATTTTTCAAACACGTTCCAGGCCGGCGGCATTGTTGAAGAAATGTAACGATTCAGAAAACACTGGACAGTTACACAGAAATATTAGAAAGAAGGTGAAGCTATGGTTGAATTAGACCAGTTCAAGAGCATTCTTGCAACATACACAGAACCATTAGTGGAAGTGAGGGATTCACTTTGACCTGGCTAACAAAGAAAAGCGGGTTGAAGAATTAGAGCGCGAAATGGAAGCGCCTGATTTCTGGGACAATGCAGAAATATCCCAGAAGAAAATGAAAGAATTAAAGGGTATGAAGGACGACATGGAAACCTATCAGAATCTGGTAACCCAGAAAGAAGATATGGAGACCCTGATCGAGATGAGCTATGAGGAAAATGATCCGTCCATGATCGAAGAAATCCAGGAAATGCTGGATGAGTTCCAGGCACAGTTTGACAGTATCCGTGTGAAGACACTCCTTTCAGGAGAGTATGACGGCGAGAATGCCATTATAAAACTGAATGCAGGAGCTGGTGGAACAGAAGCCTGCGACTGGTGCAGTATGCTGTATCGTATGTATACACGCTGGGCTGAGCGCAAGGGCTTTTCAATTGAAGTTCTGGACTATCTGGACGGTGATGAAGCTGGTATCAAATCTGTTACCTTCCAGGTAAACGGAGAGAACGCATACGGACTTCTGAAGTCTGAGAAAGGTGTTCACCGTCTGGTACGTATTTCCCCGTTCAATGCGGCTGGAAAGCGTCAGACTTCTTTCGTATCCTGCGATGTAATGCCGGATATTGAGAAAGATCTGGACGTAGAGGTCAATGATGAGGACATCCGTATTGATACCTACCGAAGCAGTGGTGCCGGCGGACAGCATATCAACAAGACCTCATCCGCTATCCGTATCACTCATTTCCCAACTGGAATCGTGGTACAGTGTCAGAATGAGCGTTCCCAGCATATGAATAAAGATAAGGCTATGCAGATGCTGAAGGCGAAGTTATATCTTCTGAAACAGCAGGAGGCAGAAGCCAAGCTTTCCGGAATCCGAGGTGAAGTAACGGATATCGGCTGGGGCAACCAGATCCGTTCCTACGTTATGCAGCCATATACTATGGTCAAAGATCACCGTACCAATGAAGAAACCGGAAATGTAGATGCAGTTATGGATGGTGCCATTGATATCTTTATTAATGCATATTTGAAATGGATCGCACTTGCGAAGAGACCTGCAGAACAGCAATAAAAGCATGCTGCTGTTCACGAAGGGAACGATACCAGCTTCCGGATTATGTCTGGATACAGCGGCTGTAATGGCAGAGATTTGCAGGGCGCAGTGAAAGTGGAAGGAAATGCAGGATGCCAAAGACAACAGATAAGAATAAATATTTTGTAGTAAAAGAGCGGGCTGTGCCAGAGGTGCTTCTGAATGTAGTTGCAGCGAAGAAGCTTCTGGAATCAAAGCGGGCAGCTACGGTTCAGGAAGCTGCAGACGCTGTGGGAATCAGCCGAAGCTCTTTCTATAAATATAAAGATGATATTTTTCCCTTCCACGAGGAAGCCAAGGGAAAGACCATCACATTTATTATACAGATGGATGATGAGCCGGGAATTTTATCCAATGTTCTTCGGGCTATTGCAGAAAACCATGGCAATATTCTGACCATACATCAGAGTATTCCCATCAGTGGTATTGCCACTCTTACCTTAAGTGTGCAGATCCTTCAGGGAGAAGGGGATGCTGAGGCAATGGTGGATGACATTGAACAGATGGAAGGAATCCATTATTTAAAAATTTTAGGCAGGGAGTAACGGACAGATGATAAATATTGCAGTGCTAGGATATGGCACAGTTGGAAGCGGTGTAGTAGAAGTCATCCGCACCAATCATGAATTGATTAACAAAAGAGCCGGGGAAGAGATTAAGATCAAATATGTACTGGATCTTCGTGAGTTCCCTGGAGATCCGGTAGAAGAGATTCTTGTTCATGACTTTGAGCAGATCGTAAACGATCCGGAAGTTAAAATTGTAGTAGAAGTAATGGGAGGAACCGGTGCTGCCTATACTTTTACAAAAAGAGCACTTGAAGCCGGCAAGAGTGTGTGTACCTCAAATAAAGCTCTGGTTGCCCAATACGGTCCTGAGCTTATGGAAATTGCAAAAGAGAAAAAGATCAACTTCCTTTTCGAGGCAAGCTGCGGCGGTGGAATCCCGATCATTCGTGCCATCAACGGTTCTCTTACCGCAGATGAGATCGATGAGGTCAGCGGAATTCTGAACGGAACTACTAACTATATGCTGGATAAGATGATCACAGAAGGCGCTGATTTCAATACTGTTCTGAAAGAGGCTCAGGAAAAAGGCTACGCAGAGGCTGATCCTACCGCTGACGTGGAAGGACAGGACGCATGCCGTAAGATTGCCATTCTTTCCTCTCTGGCATATGGAAAATTCCTGAATTTTGAAAATGTTTATACAGAAGGAATTACAAAGATCACACCAGAGGATATGGAATACGCAAGAGAAATGGGCAGAAGTATCAAGCTTCTTGGCACAAGCAAGAAATTGGGAGACGATTCCTTCTACGCACTTGTAGCACCTTTCCTTGTAGGACAGGAGAATCCTCTTTATGGCGTAAAGGGAGTGTTCAACAGTATTTTTGTACATGGAAACATGCTTGGCGATGCCATGTTCTATGGAAGCGGAGCCGGCAAGCTTCCTACTGCAAGTGCAGTTGCAGCAGACGTTGTGGAGGCTGCAAAGCATCTTCATGATACCATTCCAAATAACTGGAGCAATGAAGAGATGATCCTGATGGAGCCGGATTCTGTAGAAGGCCGTTTCTTTGTACGTGTGACGGATACTTCCCTGGATGAAGTGGATAAGGCTTTTGGTAAGGTTGAGGCTGTGATCGAGCCGGATTCCCTTCCGGAAGAATTTGGTTTTATTACCAGACTTATGACACAGGGCGAGTACAAAGAGCGTGTGAAAGCGCTTGGAGAGAATGTTCTGGGCATGATCCGCGTGAAAGACTGATAACATGAAAACGCAGTTATTCGGGTAATGGGCAGTTGAGCGAAACTGCCTGTATACGCAGATAAAAATAAAACTGACAGCGTGAAAGGAAAAACTATGCTGATAGTTAAGAAATTCGGCGGTACTTCTGTTGGGGACAAACAGAGAATGTATAATGTTGCCAACCGTTGTATCGAAGAATATAAAAAAGGAAATGACGTGGTGGTGGTTTTATCCGCCATGGGAAAATATACAGATGAGCTGATCCGTATGGCTCATGATATGGACGACAAGCCTCCGAAGCGTGAGATGGATATGCTCCTTACCATCGGTGAGCAGATGTCCGTATCCCTGATGGCAATGGTAATGCACAAGCTGGGCGTTCCGGCGGTTTCCCTGAATGCCTTTCAGGTGACCATGCATACCACAAGCAGCCATCAGAATGCAAGATTAAAAAGAATCGATACAGAGCGTATCCGCCGTGAGCTGGATGCCCGCAGGATTGTCATCGTTACCGGATTCCAGGGAGTGGATAAGTATGATGATTATACCACCCTGGGACGAGGCGGTTCTGATACCACTGCCGTGGCACTGGCAGCAGCGCTTCATGCAGACGCCTGCGAGATTTATACAGATGTGGACGGCGTTTATACAGCCGACCCACGTAAGGTTCCAAATGCCAGAAAGCTGAAAGAGATCACATACGATGAGATGCTGGATCTGGCAACATCAGGAGCGGGTGTACTTCACAACCGTTCTGTGGAAATGGCGAAGAAATACGGAGTGCCCCTTGTGGTCCGCTCCAGCCTGAATAACAGTGAAGGAACGGTAGTTAAGGAGGTAGTTAGCGTGGAAAGAATGCTGATCAGCGGTGTTGCGCTGGATACAGACGCTGTGAGGATCGCAGTACTGGGACTTCGTGATGTGCCTGGTGTTGCATTTAAGGTATTTGATACCCTTGCAAAGAAAAATATTAATGTAGATGTTATCCTGCAGTCTATCGGACGTGCAGGAACAAAGGACATTTCTTTTACCGTAAATAAGGATGATCTGGATGATGCAGTTGCCACTCTGGAGGAGAGCCAGGAGCGCCTTGGCTTCAAGGAGCTTCACTCTGAGCGCAATATCGCCAAGCTTTCCATTGTTGGCTCCGGTATGCTCAGCAATCCTGGCGTGGCTGCCAAGATGTTTGAGAGCCTTTACAATGAAGGCGTAAACATTAATATGATCTCCACATCTGAAATCCGTATTACCGTCCTTATCAACGAAAAAGACGGAATCCGGGCTATGAATGCAGTACACGATGCTTTCGGCCTTGCCGACTGATCAAATATACATTCTAAGGAGGAATTTCTGTATGAAAAGAAAAGTATTGGGAGTGCTTTTTACAGCAATGTGCCTGTGTGCGGTTCCGTCCGCGGCTTATGCAGAGGCACAGGAAGCCGAAACTACAGAGGCAGCAGGAGAGGCTGCTGATGAGCCTGAGGCTGGTGCAGAAACGGTTACAGAGCTGTCCGACAGCCTGTACGATTTTCAGGTGAAGATCGGGGATAAGGTTTACCAGTTCCCTATGTATTACCAGGATTTTGCAGCAGACTGGACACTTGGCAAGAACGAGGACCCGGAGATGGGCGTTGGAACCAATTCCTATGGTTCCATCAGTTTTTACAAAGGGGACGACCGCGTTTCCGTAGATGTGATCAATCTTGGAATCAACCAGCTGCCATTAAACCAGTGTCTGGTAGCAGGAATTGATATTGATGCAAGCTATGATTTTGATGTGGCGGCTACTCCTGTAGAACTGCCTGGCGGAATCGTAATGGGAAAATCCAATTTTGATGATATCAAAGCTGCTTATGGTGATCCAAGCGATACTTACGAGGGAGACCTGTATACCAAGTATTCCTACTCGAAAGATTATTACGAGGAAGTTCATTTCTATGTATATAAGGATGACAATACTCTGAAGCAGGTAGATATGCGTAACTTCGTAGAGCCAGAAGGATATGACAAGGGAAGTGTAAGCGAGGAAGTTCCAGAAATCGTATCTTCCTATACCGCTCCTACTGAGCTGGGAGATGATCTGCTGGCTCCACAGTTGGAATTCTGCGGAGATCTTTATTCCCTTCCGGCTCCGGTGTCTGCATTCCTTGAGAATGGCTGGGAGCTTCAGGATGTGGAAGATGGCGCTTATGTGGCTGGCCGGGATCTGGAATTTGTAGACATGATGAAGAATAACCAGAGTGTGCATTTCAGTGTTTACAATTTTACCCAGGATGCAACTGCCATCGAGAACTGTTTTGTACGGGAGCTTGAGGTAGGCAATTACGACAGTGATGCTCTTACCCTTACTCTTTCCGGTGGATTTACCCTGGGTGCGAAGAAGGCGGACCTGATCGCAGCTGCAGAGGAAAAAGGCTATGCGTGTGATGAGGACGGAGATTACCTGAATATTTATAAGACTGCAGATACCAAGATTGACAACCGGGCACAGTTCTGGTTTAACAAGGATGAGGATCCGGATACAGTGGCAAGTGTTGCGTACAGAAATGAAATTCTTCCAGAATAAGGGAGAACCCGATCTGGAGGTTTTGCAAAATTAGTAACAGGAGGGAAATATGAGCGACTATGTGATCAGCTGCTGTTCCACAGCAGACCTTACGAAAGAACATTTTGAGAAAAGAAATATTTCCTATATCTGCTTTCATTATGAACTAAATGGAAAAGAATATGCAGATGATCTGGGACAGTCTATGCCATTTGACCAATTTTATAAGGCCATGCAGGATGGTGCATCCACCAAGACTTCCCAGGTAAATGCAGATGAATTCGAAGAATATTTCGAAGGATTTCTGAAAGAGGGAAAAGATGTGCTCCATGTCTGCCTGTCTTCAGGAATTTCTGGCGTTATCAATTCAGCTAACGTTGCAAAAGCGGATCTGGAGGAAAAATATCCGGGGCGTAAGATCCTGGTGGTGGATTCTCTGGGAGCATCCTCCGGATATGGGCTTTTTATGGATAAACTTGCAGACCTTCGGGATGAGGGCAGACCCATTGAGGAGGTTCATGCCTGGGCGGAGGAACACAAGCTGAACCTGCATCACTGGTTTTTTTCCACAGATCTTACGTTTTATATCAGAGGAGGCCGTATTTCCAAGGCCAGCGGCTTTTTCGGCACGATGCTGAATATCTGCCCGCTGCTGAATATGGATGATCAGGGAAAACTGATCCCAAGATTTAAGATCCGTACCAAGAAAAAGGTGATCCGGGCTGTTGTAGACAAAATGGAAGAGTACGCTGAGGGCGGACTTGACTATAGTGGGAAATGTTATATTTCCCAGTCCGCATGTATAGAGGATGCCAGGGAAGTGGCAAGGCTGGTGGAAGAGCGTTTCCCGAAATTAAATGGGAAGGTTGAGATCAATAACATCGGAACTACCATCGGAAGCCATACAGGTCCTGGTACGGTAGCGCTGTTTTTCTGGGGAAACAAGAGAACGGCGTAATTAAAAAATTACAGATGTCAGATGGAAGAATGCTATATTGGGAACAACTGGCATGGCTTAATGGAGCAAAAAGTGAAAACAGCGAAATGGTGCTGCAATATATCTGGCCGGGATGCATCAGAATCCCGGCCTGCTGTTTCACTGCAAAGGAGAATGATGATTATGAAAAAAAGAAGTACGAAGGAAATCAAACTGCAGGCAAAAAAGGCATTGCAGGGACATGTTGGAACTGTGATCCTTGGGCTTCTGGCAGTGTATGGTCTGAATACTTTAGGAACAATCCTTTCTACCAATTTATTTTCTGGCACATCCGCGCTGGATCTGGTTCTCAGTGAAGTATTTATGCTGGTGGTGTCACTGATCGTGGGGATCATTTCCGCTGGTCTGGGGTATATGCTTTTGAATATTTCCAGGGGAAAGGAGTTTTCTCTGGGAGATCTGGGCTACTTTTTCAAAAACCAGCCAGACAGGGTGATCGTTGCAGGCTTTGTGCTGGCGCTGATCCAGCTGGTCACAGCAATCCCTTACTATTATGTGAGCTTTACCACAGATCCGGGACTGACTGTGGATTCCCAGATCCAGTGGCTTTCCATGACTCTGGGACTGCTGGCTGTAAGCACTTTGCTGAATTTTCTTATTTCCCTTCCATTTGCCATGACCTACTTTCTCATGGCGGATGACACAGAGCTTGGAGGAATCCAGGCACTGAAAGAGAGCGCAAGGCTGATGAAGGGAAATATCTGGAGATATGTGAAGCTGAATCTCAGCTTTATCCCGCTTTTGTTATTATCTGTGTTCACGTTCTATATTGCACTTTTCTGGATCATGCCTTATATGGAAATGTCCATGGTGGCATTTTATCGGGATCTGGATGGGGAACTGGACTACAGACTGCCAGGAGATGGAACTGCTGACGGCGGCTTTCATAACTGGACCAATGATTCTGGAAACGGATATGATACAGAAAATAATGACGGTTACAGAAATTAGAAATACAAGCAACAAGAGGAGATTGAAAAAATGGATATTTTACAGGTAATCACCCAGGAACTTGGGGTGCAGAAATGGCAGGTAGAAGCTGCTGTTAAATTGATCGATGAGGGAAACACCATCCCTTTTATTTCACGATATAGAAAAGAAGCTACCGGAACCTTAAATGATGAGCAGCTTCGTAACCTGAACGAAAGACTGACTTATCTTCGAAATCTGGAAGACAAGAAGAATCAGGTTCTTTCCAGCATTGAGGACCAGGGAAAACTGACAGAAGAGCTGAAAGCACAGATCCTGGCAGCACAGACACTGGTAGTAGTAGAGGATCTTTACCGCCCATACCGTCCGAAGAGACGTACCAGGGCAACAATTGCCAAGGAAAAAGGTCTGGAGCCGCTGGCCAATATTATTATGCTTCAGATGACAGGCAAGTCCATCGAGGAAGAAGCAGAAGCCTTTGTTTCCGAGGAAAAAGAGGTTGCTTCTGTGGCAGATGCCATTGCTGGTGCAAAGGACATTATTGCAGAGCATATTTCCGATGAGGCAGATTATCGAATCCACATCCGTGATCTTACTGCAAAAAAAGGAACTATCAGTTCTACGGCAAAAGATCCGGAGGCACAGTCTGTATATGAGATGTATTATGAGTTTGAAGAGCCGGTGAAGAAGCTGGCTGGACATCGTGTGCTGGCGTTGAACCGTGGTGAGAAAGAGAAATTCCTTACTATCAAGGTAGCTGCACCAGAAGAAGATATTCTTCGTTACCTTGAGAAGCAGGTGATCACCCGCGACAATCCATTTACTACACCGATTCTGAAAGAAGTGACAGAGGACAGTTACAAGCGTCTGATTGCTCCTGCAATCGAGCGCGAGATCAGAAGTGATCTGACTGAGAAGGCAGAGGACGGAGCTATCAAAGTATTTGGAAAAAATCTGGAGCAGCTTCTCATGCAGCCTCCAATCGCCGGACAGACTGTCCTTGGATGGGACCCGGCCTTCCGTACAGGCTGTAAGCTGGCTGTTGTAGATCCTACTGGAAAAGTTCTGGATACCACAGTTGTTTATCCAACTGCCCCTACTAACGAGAAGAAGATTCGCGCTGCGAAGGATACAGTAGAAGCTATGATCAGGAAGTATGGCATTTCCCTGATTTCTGTTGGAAATGGTACTGCTTCCAGAGAGTCTGAGCAGGTTATTGTTGATATGCTGAAGGAGATTCCGGAAGCGAAGGTTCAGTATGTAATTACAAATGAGGCGGGTGCTTCTGTTTACTCTGCAAGTAAGCTTGCTACAGACGAATTCCCTAATTTTGATGTAGGACAGAGAAGTGCCACATCCATTGCAAGACGTGTGCAGGATCCGTTGGCTGAGCTGGTTAAGATCGATCCGAAATCCATTGGTGTAGGGCAGTATCAGCATGATATGAACCAGAAGAAGCTTGGCGAGGCTCTGACAGGTGTGGTTGAGGATTCTGTAAATAAAGTAGGTGTGGATTTAAATACTGCTTCGGCTTCCCTTCTTGAGTATATTTCCGGTGTTTCCAAGGCTATTGCGAAGAACATTGTAGTTTACCGTGAGGAGAATGGCCGTTTCACAAGCCGAAAAGATCTTCTGAAGGTTGCGAAGCTTGGTCCGAAAGCATTCGAGCAATGTGCTGGTTTCATGCGTATTACAGGCGGCTCCAATCCTCTCGACGCGACAAGCGTTCACCCGGAGAGCTATGAGGCGGCTTCCAGGCTTCTTGAGAAACTGGGATATTCCGCTGAGGATATTGCAGGAGGCAAGCTTGCCGGACTTTCCAGACAGATCAGGGATTACAAGAAAACTGCAGATGAACTGGAAATTGGAGAGATTACTCTTCGGGATATTGTAAAAGAGCTGGAGAAACCGGCACGAGATCCGCGTGATGAGATGCCGAAGCCGATTCTCCGCACAGACGTACTGGATATTAAGGATCTGAAAGAGGGTATGATCTTGAAAGGAACTGTCCGCAACGTAATCGATTTCGGAGCTTTCGTTGATATCGGAGTTCATCAGGACGGACTTGTTCATATTTCCCAGATGAGTGAAAAATTTATCAAACATCCGTTGGAAGCTGTAAGCGTCGGAGATGTTGTGGAGGTTCGTGTTCTCGGTGTGGATGAGAAGAAGAACCGGATCAGCCTTTCTATGAAAGGGTTGAATAAATAAAGAGAAGAGGGAAAGCATTATTTCTCTTCTTTTGACATTGCCTTGCAGAAAGCCTTTTTCAAACACGCTTTATAGCGTGTTTGGCAGAGGAATTAGAGAGTTGGATTAAAATGTTAGAAAATATGCTTGTTGTGTATCTGGTTTTAGTTAATATCGCAGCCTTCGGAATGTACGGCATGGACAAGCAGAAAGCCATCAGAAAACAGTGGCGCATCCCAGAGGCTCAGCTTCTTGCGGTGGCTGCCATTGGCGGTTCCGCTGGGGCTCTTCTTGGAATGCAGTTTTTCCACCATAAAACCAGAAAGTGGAAATTTCGCCTGGGTGTGCCGTTAATTCTGGCAGCGCAGTTGATACTGTGGAGAGTCTTGCAGTAGACGGTGGATAATTTGCTTCCAAAATGAATTTCCGGTGGAAAACAGGCCAGATTGCCCTGTTTTAAATGGGTATTAGTTCCTGCCGCTTTTGCGATTTTGAGCGGAGTGGACGAAATTGTTTTTGGATAACAAGGGACAAAGTTGTTTGTGGGAAAGGACTGAAAAAAGGAGATGGGAATTTGGAAGGACAGGTTATAGAGAATGCAGTTCAGGAGACTGTCCAGGAAACAGTGGATAAAGTAAACTCCAACTGGGATCAGATCAAGGCTTACTTTAACGGTCATATTCCGGATTTGATCAGCTTCGGAATGAAAGTGGTTCTTTCTATTGTAGCGTTTTATGTGGGAACAAAGCTGATCAAGTGGCTGCTGAAGGTTGCGAAGCGTTCCATGGAAAAGGCCGGCATAGACATGGGGGTTGCCCAGTTCATCTGTTCTTTTGGGAAATTTTTGCTGTATCTGATTCTGATTTTTAATATAGCTACTAATTTCGGTGTGAAGGAATCTTCCGTAGCAGCTCTTCTGGGAACTGCCGGCGTTACCATCGGTCTTGCTTTGCAGGGCGGTCTGGAGAATCTGTCTGGCGGCGTTATGCTGCTTTTGTTTAAGCCTTTTCAGGTAGGAGATTATATTATACAGGATCAGGCTGGTGGAACGGAGGGAACCGTATATAAGGTTGAGATGTTCTATACGACCCTGATCACCATTGACAATAAGCACGTAATCATTCCAAATGGAAAATTATCCAACAGCACCATTATCAATGTAACTGCGCAGAATTTGCGTAACCTGGAAATCAAAGTGGAAATTTCCTATGATTCCGATATTAAGAAAGCAAAAAAGCTTTTGCAGCACATTTTACAGGAAGATCCCGGAACCAAATCGGACAAAGACATGCTGGTCTTTGTAGACGAACTTGCTGACAGTGCCGTAGTCATGGGCCTTCGCGTCTGGGTGCCTACCGATAAATACTGGAAGATCAAATGGCGCCTCAATGAGAAAATCAAAGAATCTTTTGATGCCAACGGAATTTCCATTCCGTATCCGCAGATGGATGTACATGTGGTGGAGACAAATAAAGACAAATGATAATAGATATATAATAGAAAATATGAAATAGATGTACAAATAGATTTCCTATTGAAATTATCTTATTTCTATTGTATAATCCACCATGAAAAGAAAATTTCTTCGGGGCAGGGTGATCGAAATCCTTGGAAATCGAAATTCCCTACCGGCGGTATAGTCCGCGACCCGCTTTGGCGGCTGATTTGGTGAAATTCCAAAACCGACAGTAAAGTCTGGATGAGAGAAGAACGCGCAGAATATTTAGATCGGTTGATTTTTTTGTACGTGCTCATTGCCCCGGAAGAGATTCCGGGGCTTTTTATGTGGTGATTTTAACGTTACTGGTTACTGTTCACTCCGTTCACAGTAACACGCTTCGCGATGCACAGAAATCATGCATTCGCATGATTTCGCGTGGCAATTCTCGGGTTTTCTGTGAACTTTGTTCACAAAAAACACCTCGCGGAACGTTACCAGTGAACAGTAACCGTTACTGTTTACTGGTAACATTTTAATCCCATACTTGCAGAAATTTTCTTTAAATATTATAATTTAAGGAGCAATGAGTATGAGCGAACAAGTAATCAAAAATGGAAACGTAATGGAACGAAGCCGTACCAGAACCATTGCCCAGGTAGCAATGTTAGGTGCTGTGGCAGGTGTGTTGATGAATTTTGAGGTACCGCTGCCATTTCTGGCACCGTCCTTTTATCAGTTGGATTTCTCTGAGATTCCAGCACTGATCGGTTCTTTTGCAATGGGACCTGTAGCAGGTATACTGATTGAACTGGTGAAAATTCTGGTACATCTGGTAACCAAGGGAACTATGACAGCAGGCGTTGGTGATGTGGCAAACTTCCTCTTTGGCTGTTCTTATGTAGTTCCAGCCGGACTGATTTATCGTTATCAGCATAAGAAGACAAGAACACACGCAGTGGCAGGTATGGCAGCAGGTGTAATTCTTACCACAGTGCTTGCATGCTTTGTAAACGCATTTGTACTTCTTCCGGCATACGGCAAGGCATTTGGAATGCCGGTACAGGCATTTATTGAAATGGGTGCAGCAGTACACAGCGGTGTAACCAACCTTCTTACTTTTGCAATTATGATCCTTGTACCATTCAATTTATTCAAATACACATTAACCTCAGTGATCGTGTTCTTTATTTATAAAAGAATCCGTGTGATTCTTCGCGGTGACTGATTCTCTGTTCCTTGGTGAGATCTAGAGCCTGTTTGAAAAATCATTCCCGCAATCTGCACGCCCCACTTTGCGGTATATTTTGCCCGAATTCGGTTGCCGTAGCCCGCTACGGCGCCCTTATCCGGACAAAATCTCCCACAAATTGTGACGCATATCTTGCAGAAAGCCTTTTTCAAACACGCTCTAGCGAGACCTCTGACCAGAACAGCAAGAACTGACGAAAAGAGGTTCCTATGGGAAAAATCAACAGCATTACCAAACAGACAGATAATCGTTATGTAAACCTTTATAATGTAAAAGCCACCAGTGTGCACAATACCCCGGTAAACTATTTTGTGTCTTCCCGTGCAAAAGATGTAGACAGCCTGAAAATGGTGACACATAAGAACAATCCGGACGGTGTGATCATTTATAGCATTTATGGCGAAAAACATGACAAAGTGGTGTTGATTCGCCAGTATCGTTATACATTAGGTGATTATATTTATGAATTTCCAGCTGGTCTGGTAGAGCCAGATGAGAATTACCATGAAGGCGCAATTCGTGAAATGTACGAGGAAACCGGACTGAAGCTTGATCCCATTCCGGTAGCAGAAGCTTACCAGAAGCCCTATTTCACTACTGTAGGAATGACAGACGAGTCTTGTGCGACTGTATATGGATATGCCAGCGGCGAAATCAGTTCCAAGGCACAGGAAGATACGGAAGAGATTGAAGTGATTCTGGCGGACCGCGAGGAAGTGAAGCGGATTCTGAAGGAAGAGAATGTAGCGATCATGACGGCATATATGCTGATGCATTTTCTGGAAGATAAGGAACCATTTGGATTTTTGAATAAGATCAGGTAAAACAAAATCCCCGAAATTTTCGGGGATTTTGTTATTCATAGTATTCAATATCCTGACCGGAAGTATCGGATGAGCTGTCTCTATTATCGGAACCGGTACCAGAGCCATCCTCTGTATAATCAAGGTCTCCGCTGTCTTCTGTTCCGTAGTCCTCTGAAGGATCCTCTGTATAATCAGGAATATCGGTATTATCGGTAGTGTCGCTTCCTGAACTGTCTTCGGAATCTTCTGTAGGATAAGTAATCTGACCACTGTCAGAGGAATCCGTATCTGAATTATCATAGCTGCCGTCTACCTGGCTGCTGTCATAAGAAGTATCGTTCTGGCTGCTATCGTAAGAACTGTCATAGTTGCTGTCCTGGCTGTAAATCGGAAATTCAGCCTGTTCAGCCTGTTCAGCTGCAGTTTCCGGTGCTTCTGTCAAAGTGGTCTTGGCTGTGGGAACACGGCTCTCCTTGGGAACCACTACGGAAATTCCAAACATAGCCATACTAAGCAGAACCGCTGTGGATGCGATATGGAATTCATCTTTGTATCTCATAAATATTACACCTCATAAGTATCTTTATTAACGGTTATTCAACAGATATCCCAATTATAACACATCCAGGAATGATTTTGTAAAAAATAAAAACAGTATGGTTAAGAATAGTTACAAAGTCTGGATAAAATAGTCAGTTTATGTTATATTATATAGGAAAAAACAGTAACTTATTTATCTGCTTTTATAAGTTTTTTTGTGGAGGGAACGGATAAGAACAGATAGTATAAGAATATAATTTCTATTATAAGGAAGGTGAGCAATTGGAAAATTATACTAAGTACAAGCTGAAAAGCAGTGATGAGCTTGCATCAGTGCTGAACGGCAAGGACAACCTGTTTGTGATTGCCTGTAATAAGTGCTTTAAGGAATTTGAGACGGTTGAGGAACCGGATTGCGATGAATTCCTGAAGTTTGCCGAGGAGCAGGGAAAGACTGTCACAGGTAGTGCGAAAGTTGATTTCTTATGCAATAAAATGCACACAGAAAGAAAATTGCAGGATCTGCTTCCGGAAGGAACAGAGAATGTGGTAGTAATTTCCTGTGGTCTTGGTATTCAGACTGTTGCAGATCTGGCAGGTAAGCCGGTTGTTGCTGCAAGCAATACCCTTAACTATAGAGGTCATCATGGCATGGCACTTACCAAGAAGAGCTGTGATGCATGTGCACAGTGTTATCTGAATATTACCGGTGGTGTCTGTCCCATCGTTGACTGTTCCAAGAGTCTTGTGAATGGTCAGTGCGGTGGAGCAAAGAATGGAAAATGCGAAGTAGATCCCAATAAGGACTGCGCATGGGAGAAAATTTACCAGAGACTGGCGAAACAGGGACGTCTGGAAGAATTCCTCAATCAGCCCGTACAGGTTCGTGATTTCTCCAAGGTTAATTTCAAGGTGATCAACGATTATGTGAAATCGATCAGAGAAAACAGATTAGATGGTTACTATGGCGGTGTTCATCCGTCAGAGCGCAAGGAATTCAGTGAGCACATTGCTCTTAAGAAGTTCCCGGATCCGAAGACGGTTGTAATTTCCATGTCTCAGCATCTGGGCGCTCCGGCGAATCCCATCGTTCAGGTTGGTGATACAGTAAAAGTCGGTCAGAAGATCGGCGAAACTGCCGGATTTATCAGCGCTCCTGTACATTCCAGCGTAAGCGGAACGGTAGTTGCTGTTGAACCTCGTATGCATGGCACAAGAGGCAGTGAAGTGATGGCTGTTGTTATTGAATCGGATGGAAAAAATACTCTGCACGAATCCGTACAGCCACATGGAGACCTTGACAAGCTTACTCCGGATGAAATCATTGATATCATTCGTGAAGCAGGAATCGTTGGTATGGGTGGTGCAGGTTTCCCGACCTGTGTCAAGCTGAAACCGGCGAAACCAGTTGATACCATCCTTCTCAATGGATGCGAATGTGAGCCACTTTTGACAGCAGACCACAGAGTACTTCTTGAGTATGCAGATGATATTATTTTTGGTCTGCGAGCAGTTCTTAAGACAACCGGTGCCCAGAAGGGTATCATTGTTATTGAGGATAACAAGCAGGATGCCATTGAATTAATGCAGGAAAAAGTTGCCAATATCGGAGATATGGAAGTATTTGTTGCCAGAACCAAATACCCACAGGGCGCTGAGAAAACTCTGATCAAGCGTGTTATGGGCAGAATCGTTCCAAGCGGCGGTCTTCCGGCAGATGTTGGCGTTGTAGTAGATAATATCAGTACAGTAAAGGCAATTTCAGATGCGATCCAGACAGGAATGCCTCTGATTGAGCGTGTTGCAACTGTTACAGGTGAGAAGATCAAGAATCCTGGAAACTTTATCATCAAAATTGGTACAAGTGTAAGAGAGCTGATCGACTACTGCGGTGGATTTACAGATGAGGATGTTCTGGTTAAGATGGGCGGACCAATGATGGGATTCCCACTGAATACACTGGATGTTCCTATGATGAAGGGATCCAACGGAATTATTGCCATTGATACAGATGAGACAAAAGAGCAGCCATGTATCAAATGCGGACGCTGTGTAGATGTCTGTCCGATGGAACTGTCTCCGCTGTACTTTGTAAAATATGCCAAAGATGAGAACTGGCAGGGCATGAAAGATATGAACGTTATGGATTGTGTTGAGTGCAGATGCTGTCAGTATATCTGTTCTTCCAAGATTCCGATCATCGACAGTATTAAAGCCGGAAAAAATGCAGTAAGGGGGATGAAGTGATATGTTGATTACCCAGTTAAAAGCAAAAGAAGCAATCACATCACTGACAGCCGGAAAAAAAGTTTTCATTATTAACTGTCATGGATGTAAAGAGGTTCATTTTCCGGAAAAAGAAGCTGTTGAACTTCAGAAGGAGCTTTCCGCTGAAGGAAATGTGACAGGAATTATGACTACTGATTATATTTGTAATCCGGAGAACATGGAGCTGCGTCTTCAGAAACATATGAGCAAAATTCAGGAAGCAGATCTGGTTCTTGTATTTTCCTGTGGTGTTGGCGTGCAGACAATTTCTGAATATCTGGAAGATAAGATGGTCTGTGCTGCCTGTGATACATATCCGGTACCTGGTTTCCAGGGCGTGACACCATTAGAATATAAATGCGATCAGTGCGGTGAGTGTTATCTGAATCTGACAGGTGGAATCTGCCCGATCACAGCATGTTCCAAGAGCCTTGTGAATGGCCAGTGCGGCGGTTCCAAGAATGGAAAATGCGAAGTGGACAGCGAAATGGAGTGTGGATGGGAGCGTATTTACAGACGCCTGAAAGAGATTGGACGCCTTGATGTGCTGAAATGCCCGACACAGATCCACAATTTTGCTACAGATGATGAAGTGAAATAAAAGGTTAATCCTAAATTTTTAATGATTGGAGCAAATATAATATGAAAATGAAAGAATTATTCGATCGTGGTGAATTTGCAGTTTCAGCAGAAGTAGGACCGCCGAAAGGAATCCATGTAGATGAACTGGTAGAAGAAGCCAAAACATACCTTACAGGTGTTCATGCAGTTAACGTAACAGATAACCAGTCTTCTGTTATGCGTCTTGGATCTCTTGCAATGTGTAAGGTTCTTAAAGATGCAGGCATGAATCCCATTTTCCAGCTTGCATGCCGTGATAGAAACCGTATCGCTCTGGAGTCTGATCTTCTTAGCGCAGCTATGTTCGGTATTGACAATATTCTCTGCCTTACTGGTGACCATACCAAGATGGGTGATCATCCACAGGCAAAACCGGTCTTCGACCTTGATTCCGTATCCCTTCTTCACACAGTGAAGCTTCTGGAGTCCGGTGTGGATCTTGGCGGAAACCAGCTTGTTGGAGAGCCTCCGAAATTCTCCAAGGGTGCTGTCGTGTCTCCATGCAGTGATTCTGTTGATGCACAGCTTGCGAAGATGGAGAGAAAGGTTGCAGCAGGCGCTGACTATTTCCAGACACAGGCTGTATTCGAGCCGGAGAAATTTATCAAATTTATGGAAAAAGCAAAACAGTTCGGAAAACCTGTACAGGTTGGAATTATTATTCCGAAGTCCGCTGGAATGGCGAAATTCATGAATAATAACGTTGCCGGCATTCATGTTCCGGATGAGATGATCGAGGAGCTGAAGGCTGACAAAGAAAAGACAAAAGCTGGAATTACCGGTGTTGAGATCGCTGCACGTATTATCAAAGAGTGCAAGCCATACTGCCAGGGTGTTCATATCATGGCACTTGGCTGGGAGTCCAAGATTCCGGATCTGCTGAAATTAGCTGAAATCTAAATTCTGGATCTGCTGGAAATAGCTGAGATCTGAAATTACGGATCTGCTGAAAAACAGCTGAAATCTGAAAATTAAAATTACACGGGCCGTTTGAACCATGAATGCAGGAATCTGCATTGGGGGGAGGATGGCTCGTTTTTTTGTCCGCTTTGTTTTGCAATAGAAATGAAAATAGTATTGTTTTAAACAGAAATGAACGATATAATTTTGTTATTGGGAAGTGATGGAGCAGGAGGAGAAATATATGGAAACAAACTATGCAAAAAGTGCGTACAGAACCTTTTTATTCTGGGGAGTATGTTCTTCCCTTGGGGTTACCGTTTCCACCCTTGTGGACGCTACTCTGGTAGGAAATTTTATAGGCAGTACCGGCCTGGCTGTGGCGAACATTGCAACACCGGTATTTCTGCTTTATTTACTTATGGGAATCACCTTAGGCGGCGGTGCAGGCGTCTTAATTGGGAAAAAACTCGGTGAAGCAGATCTGAAAGGTGCAAATCGGTTTTTTGGCTCCGTATTAAGTGCAGGCCTGATAACCGGTGTGCTTTTCGCAGCAGCATCTCTCGTATTTCGCAGCGCATTATGTCGTCTGCTTGGTGCCACACCGGAGCTTTTGCCAAAGGCTTTGCAGTATCTGACTGTGGTGTTTGCCTTTGCCCCGATCTATGTGTTATATAATATTCTCTCTATTGCAGTGCGGACAGACGGCGCGCCAAAACTGGCTGCCATTTCTTCAGCTGGCGTTATTGTCACAAATTTAAGCCTGGATCTGCTGTTTATGAAAGTGCTGAACTGGGGACTTGTTGGGGCTTCGGCGTCTTTATGTATTGCGGAAACAGTAGGAACTCTGATTCTTTTTACTCATTTTTGTAACAAGCAGGCGCTTTTAAGCTTTCGTTTTCACATTCCTACAGGAAATGAGATCAAAGAATATGTGGAAAATGGATTTGGCGTAGGCTCTGCATTTATTTTTCAGGCGGTGGTTATGCTGGTGTTTAATACCATGCTGTTAAAGGGGAATTCTGAAAATGGCACTTTTTCTGTGGCTGTATTTGGTGTTATTTATACCATGAGCACCATTCCGGGGGCTATGTTTGACGGTGCCGGAGCAGCTGCTTCTACGGTTATCTCAATTTTAGGCGGTGAGAAGGACTGGAAAGGAATGCTGGCGGTGTACCACGATGGACTGCGGATTGTTGCAGCTGCAGGAATTATTATTGCATTGTTTTTTGCTGCCGGGGCAAAGAATATTCTGGTTTTCTTTGGTCTGAATGATGGTCAGGCATTGGAAACAGCAACAGTGGCGTTTCGTATTTACGCATTAAGTGTGGCCATGGCAGGAGTGAATGTGGTAACTACGTCCTTCTGGCAAACAATAGGAAAGACAAGGTATGCTTCCGGTTTATCTGTTTTACGCAACTTCATTCTCATGCTGGCGGCTGGATTTTTTCTGATTGATAAAAAGGAAATCGTAGGGCTTGCGCTTGTGTATGTAATAAGTGAGGGAGTTTGCCTGCTGTTGGTTTTTGCAATACAGATATTTGGAAAAATAAAAGATTATATAAAAGAAAAATACAGCTTTACCAACCGGGTTTTTGAGGAATATTATCCCATCGAGGAAGGCAGTATGGAAAAAATGTCCCAGAATCTGAATGGATTATGCGATGAATGGGAACTTGATTTTAAGCAGTCTTTCTTTATCCATCTGATCGTGGAGGAGCTGCTTCTGAACATTATGAAATTTGGCATCGGCGAAAACGATAAGAAATATTATGTATCCGTAAAAGTAATGGACAACAACGGCGAATGCATCCTGCGGATCCGTGACAATGTCAATTCCTACAATCCCTTCGACCTCCGTGGCGATGAGGTTGACCGGGCTGTGATGGAAATGATCAAGAAAAAAGCCAAGTATTATGAATATCAGAGGAAGCTGGTGTTCAATTATCTTTATGTGATGGTCTAACTTGTTTTGCATATTGCTCCATGTTAAACTGAGTCTAAATAAATTACCAGATGTGTGCCCTACCGCCTGCGCCGGTACTCATTGGGAGTCATTCCAAATTGCTTTTTAAAGGCAGTCTGAAAATGACTCTGACTGGAAAAGCATAAAAAGGTACTGATGGTACTGATTGATTTGTTTGTGTATTGCAATAATTCTTTGCCTTCCTCCAGTTTACAGCGCAAAATAAAGGCACTGACAGAAAAACCAAGAGTCTTTTTAAAATAAGAAGAGAAATAGGATTTACTGAATCCCACATAAGCCGCAACATCACCTACTGTGAGATGCTGGTTTGTATTTTGCTGAATATAACGAATTGCTTTTTGAATGCACCCGTCCGTAGAGACGGGTGTTTTCGATTCTGCCACTTTTTGGGCAAAAGCATAACCAACCTTTGACAGAAGATCATACAGTCCTTCAATGTTATTCAGCCTTTCCGAAGACTGGATAAAATAATCGGAAAGCTGATAGGCACTGTCATAATCAAGGCCACCCTCTATTGCAGCCCTGGTGCAGATCGTCGTGGTAATAATGATGTCATTCTTCAGCTGGCGAAGTACAGTAGAACCGGTAACACCCAGATGATAATTGCTGTCACTGAATTCAATATTTTTAAATCCCTGGTAGTTACCAGTCCGCACAAGCTTCAAAATCTGTTCCTCGATGGCATAAGTCTGATTGTGCTGTTCATTTTCCTTGGTCTGGTAAGTGCCTTCGAGCAGGGAAGAATCTTTTAAAGATATTTGCACAGAGGCTCCTGGCTCTGAATCTGTCAGCTGTTCCAGAGTCAGTAATTCTTCATGAAGACAATAATTAAGAAAGAGACACTTTTTTAATAAGGAATTCATAGAGAGACAGGGAATCTGATGGAGAAAGCTGTTAAAGTCTGCGCGATCATGATTAGGAACGGTATAATCCCTGTACAATTGCAAAAGATCAGATTCTGAATATGGAATATTGGTCACTGGTCCGAAAACAAGCTTCCCATTTTCCGGATAATTCACCTTCAGGGAACAGAAAATGATACCATATTTTGTAGAACAGTAGGAAATTCTTTTATTCGAATCCAGAAGACCTTCTATATATTTCTTTGGCGGATATGTAAGGTCCGTCTGCTCCGGCATACAGAAGATACATGATTCCCCTTTAAAAAGATACATTGGGATGTTAGAATCCAGATAGTGCATTTTTATAAAATCCATCAGATTATATGAATCTCTCATAGCGAACTCCCTTATCAAACATTTTATATGCTCTATCGTAATTAATTTTTTTATAGAAGTCAATAAAAAAACACTTCAAAAAAGTATAAATATGTAAAAAATAGTTTAAATATGAAATAAAGATTTCCCGTTTCTGGTTATTATAAAATCACAATAAAGACGAGACCGAACGTAACAAAATCATGCATCATTGTAATATAATGGAGGTAATCACATGAAGAAAGAGAAAATCCAGGAGCTGATCTCCCAGATGACATTAGAAGAAAAAGCCGGAATGTGTTCCGGAGCCGACTTCTGGCATCTGAAAGGAATCGAACGTCTTGGAATTCCACAGGTCATGGTAACAGACGGACCTCACGGAATCAGAAAACAGGCAGAAGCAGCAGACCATCTTGGAATCAATGAGAGTGAGAAGGCAGTCTGCTTTCCGGCAGGATGTGCAACTGCATCCAGCTTTGACCGTGATCTGATTCGCAGACAGGGAGAAATTCTTGGTCAGGAATGTCAGGCAATGAATGTCAGCACGATCCTTGGACCGGCAATGAATATCAAACGTTCCCCATTATGCGGAAGAAATTTCGAATATTATTCTGAAGATCCATTGGTATCTACGGAAATGGCAGCGGCATTGATCGAAGGTGTACAGAGCAGACATGTGGGAACAAGCGCCAAACACTTTGTGGCAAACAATCAGGAAAAACGCCGGATGACCAATTCCTCTGATATGGATGAGCGTACATTAAGGGAAATTTATCTGGCATCCTTTGAAGGAGCTGTAAAAAAAGCAAAGCCATGGACGGTTATGAGCTCCTATAACCGCATCAATGGCAAATTTGTTGGAGACAACAGAGAATATCTGACAGAAATCCTCAGAGATGAATGGGGATTTGACGGGTATGTGGTTTCTGACTGGGGTGCTGTGAACGACAGAATTTCTGCATTGTCAGCAGGACTTGACCTAGAGATGCCTCCGGGGGATTATGAAAATGACAGACTGATCGTAAAAGCTGTCCAGGAAGGAAAGCTTGATGAGAAGGTTGTGAATCAGGCATGCGAAAGAATCCTGGACGTAATTTTCCGCTATACAGAAAACCGTGATACAAAAGCCGTATTCGAATATGAAAAAGATCATAATGCAGCAGCCGATATTGCAGCTGAATGTATGGTGCTTTTGAAAAATGATAACCAGATTCTTCCATTGAATGGAAATAAAAAGATTGCTTTTATCGGAAAATATGCGAAGACTCCAAGATATCAGGGCGGTGGAAGCTCTCACATCAACAGCTGGAAAGTAGAATCTGCACTGGAAGCAGCAAAAGAGATCCCGGAGCTTGCAAATGTAACCTTTGCAGAAGGATATCAGGATGAGAAGGATGAAGTTGTAGAAGACCTTCAGAAGGAAGCTGTAAAGGCAGCAGCAGAGGCTGATGTGGCTGTATTGTTTCTTGGACTTCCAGACAATTTCGAATCCGAAGGATATGACAGAAAGCACATGAATCTTCCAAACTGCCAGAACCAGCTTGTACAGAAGGTTCTTGAAGTACAGAAGCATGTGATAGTTGTACTTCATAATGGTTCAGCCGTACTTATGCCATGGAAAGATCAGGTAGAAGGTATTCTGGAAGCATATCTTGGCGGCGAAGCAGTGGGAAGAGCAGTGGCTGAGGTTCTTGCTGGCAAAAAGAATCCATGCGGACGCCTGGCAGAGACATTCCCCCTTCGTCTGGAAGATACCCCTTGTTACCTGACTTATGGAAAAGGATTTGATAATGCAGATTATCAGGAAGGGGTATTTGTAGGATATCGTTATTATACTTCCCGAAAAATGGAAACTGCATTTCCCTTTGGTTATGGATTGTCTTATACAACATTTGAGTACAGTGATCTTCAGCTTGACAAAAAAGAAATGTCTGACAAAGAGAGTGTACAGGTATGTGTAAAGGTAAAGAATACTGGAAATCGTGCAGGTAAAACAGTCGTTCAGCTTTATGTAGAAGCACCGGAGACAGAGGTAATTCGTCCTGTGAGAGAACTGAGAGGATTTGAGAAAATCTTCCTGGAGGCCGGTGAGGAAAAAACAGTTACTTTTACACTTGATGAACGTGCATTTGCTTACTGGAATACGATGCTTCACGACTGGTATGTAGAAGAGGGAGCTTATAACATAATGATCGGTGAGCATGCAGATAAAATGTGCTTGAGTGAAGAAATTATGGTACACAGTACAAAAGAAGTTCCAAAAACGTATTCATTAAACACCTGTCTTGGAGAGCTGATGCGTGATCCAAAGGCACAGACTGTGATGGGACCATTTATGCAGGGAATGTCACAGAACCAGGCAGCCGTTGATATGGCAGAAGCACAGGAAAACGATACATCAGGAGCTGTAAACCAGGAAATGATGGCTGCGATGATGGAAGGCATGCCACTTCGTCAGCTGTTAAGTTTTGTTCCTGGAATTAAAAGAGAAATGCTGGAACAGATGGTGAATGCTTTAAACGCTTAAGGAGAAAAAAGAATGGGAAAGACAAAAAAAGAGCTTGGTCTGGATTCCATGGGAATTCAGAAAACGATGAGATTAACGGATTATCTCGGTGATGGTATCGGACAGTTACCACTGAATATCATGAGCAGTCTGGTTGGACAGCTTACCTACTTTTACACGGAAAAAGTAGGTCTTGCAGCAGGAATGGTTGCTACCATGCTCCTGATCGCAAAGATTTTTGATGCATTTTCAGATCTTGCAATGGGAAAAATCATGGATGCAGGCAAATCTCCAAAAGGAAAATGTCGTCCTTGGTTTTCAAGAATGGCAATTCCTGCACTCGTATCAATCATTTTACTGTTTACCGTACCTAAAAATATTGGAAGTGGCTTACAGGCGGCTTATGTACTGATCACAAATATTCTGATCACAGCAATTGTATATACAGCAGTAGCAATCCCTTACGGTGCTTTAATGGCTATCCGTACAGAAAGTTCAGAAGAACGTGGTAGAATGGGAATCTTCCGTGCAGCATTTGGATACATTGCCGGAATGGTAATTGCAATCCTTTTAATTCCTATTACAAATATTCTTGGCGGCACACAGAGTGCATGGATTAAAGTGGCAGTTATTTTTGGCTTAATTTCCCTGCTTTCATTATTTATTCTTTATAAAGTATCAAAAGAAAATGTACAGATTACAGAAAAAAGTGAAGACGAGAATGTACCATTTGTAGAAGGTATCAAAATTCTTTTCAAAAATAAATACTGGGTTATCATGCTTGTACTTCAGTTTTTGATGAATATTTCCTACAGCTTAAGCATGTCCGGTGGTACATACTATGCAAAATACATTCTTGGAAACGACAATATTGTAGCACTTCTCGGAGCAGTCGGACTGATTCCTACATTTCTTGGATTTATTCTGACCGGACCTATGGCATCAAAACTTGGAATGACAAAAACATGCATGATTTCATGCGCTATGGGAGCTGCTGCCTGCCTGGTAAGAGTATTTACACCTTACAGTATTGCAACCTGTATCGTAGGTGGAGCTGTAGTTACTTTTGCCAATATTCCTATGATGTGTCTGTTTGGACCAATGGTAAATAACTGTGTGGAATATAATGACTACAAATTCGGAAAACGAATCGTGGGTATGACAAACAGTGCCAACTCTTTCGGAATGAAGATTGGATCCGGTATCGGAGCATCTCTGATCGGATGGCTTCTGGCAGCTGCCGGATATAAGGCATCTCTTGCAGTACAGCCTGGTTCCGTAAATATCGCAATCTTTGCATTTTCAATCTATATTCCACTTGCACTCTTCGTGATCATGTTTATTTTCCTTATGAAAAATGATCTTGAGAAAAGATATCCGGAGATTATGGCAGAGTTGCAGAAGAGAGAGGAAGCAAAATAAATACTGAGACAAAAGGACGGGGCTTACAAGATGGTTCTGTCCTTTTGTGGATTCATGAATGGAGGAAATAAAATGAGATTATACGATCTTAGAACAGAATACAGAGAAAACCCAATGGGACTTACTGCTAAGGCACCCAGATTTTCATGGAAAATGGAGTCACAGGAGAAGGATACTTTACAGACTGTATATGAAATTCATGTGACAGATGAAAATGGAAAGCTTGTATGGAACAGTGGGAAAAAAGTATCGGACCAGTCTGTTTTGATTTCTTATGAAGGTGAAGCACTGGCTTCAGAAACACTGTATACTGTGCAGGTATCTGTTGCAGACAATCATGGAAATACAGAATCTGTTGAAGGTACATTTGAGACAGGAATTTTTGACAATACAGAGTTTAAAGCGCAGATGATCACAAGTGATTTCCCGGAAGAGGAGACAGCCTGCCCGGTATTTGGAAAAATATTTACACTTGAGAAAAAGGTAAAGAAAGCCCGCCTGTATGCAACTGCACATGGAGTATATGAGGCATCTCTGAATGGACAGACCGTAGGTGATTATCGTATGGCACCGGGCTGGACAAGCTATCATAACAGATTGCAGTATCAGATTTATGATGTGACAGAGCTGCTTGCCACAGATAATAAAATTGAGATCACAGTTGGAAACGGCTGGTATAAGGGAATCCTGGGCTTCTATTGCCAGCCAAATCAGTATGGCACAAAGGTGGGAGCATTTGCGGAGCTTCATGTGGAATATGAAGATGGAGGTAAAGATGTAATTGCTACCGATGAAACATGGTCTGTAAAAACAGGGGAAATCCGTTACAGTGAAATTTACATGGGTGAGACAATCGACACGGATGAGCCGGAGCTTGCAGAGGGGAAAGTCCTTGTGAAAGAATTTGACAAAACAGTTCTGACTGCACAGGAAAACGAGCCTGTCCGTATCACTGAAAGAATTTCCGGAAAAGAACTGATCACAACACCAAAGGGTGAGAGACTGGTTGATTTCGGGCAGATTATCACAGGTGTTGTGGAGCTGCATGTGAAAGGCAAGAAAGGTCAGAAGATCGTAATTCGTCATGCGGAAGTTCTGGATAAAGACGGAAACTTTTATCCGGAGACACTTCGTCAGGCAAAATCAATTGATACCTTTATCTGCAACGGAGAGAAGCAGATTTTCCGTCCACATTTTACCTTCCACGGCTTTCGCTATATCTGTGTGGAAGGAATGAAAGAATTTACGGCAGATCAGTTCGTTGCCTGTGTGACACATTCTGATATGGAAAAAACAGGTGATTTTAATTGCTCTAATCAGAAAGTAAATCAGTTACAGAGCAATATTACATGGAGTCAGCGAGATAACTTTCTTGATATTCCTACAGATTGTCCGCAGCGTGATGAGCGCCTTGGATGGACAGGAGATGCACAGGTATTTTCCTGGACAGCAGCATTTAACAGGAATACTGCATTATTTTACACAAAATGGATGCGTGATGTGGCTGCAGAATCCTCACTTGAAAAAGGTGTGCCCCATGTTATCCCGGACATTCTCGGTCAGTACAGTTCTTCTGCATGGAGTGACGTAGCAGTTATCGTTCCGTGGGTGGTTTATCAGATCTATGGTGACAAAGGCATTCTGGAAGAAAACTGGAAATGTATGCATGAGTGGGTAGATTATATTAAGAACAACTGTGGCGAAAATGGTCTCTGGCAAAGTGGATTCCAGTACGGAGACTGGCTTGCACTGGACAAAGAAGAGAGCGCGGACAGAACCGGAGCAACAGACAAATATATGATTGCAAATGCTTACTATCTGTATGTAACAGATCTTGTGAAGCAAACAGCAGAGGTGCTGGGAAAAGACGAAGAAGCGAAAAAGTATGCGGATCTTTATGAAAAAATTTTGGATGCATTCCAGCGAGAATATTATACAGAGACAGGACGTATTGTAAGTGAAACACAGACAGGTGCTATCATTTCCCTATACTTTAATCTTGCAAGAGAAAAAGACAGAAAACGTATCTTGAATACTCTGCTTACAAATATTGGAAACCACAAAAATCACCTGGCTACAGGATTCGTTGGAACACCTTATATCTGTCATACCCTTTCTGAAAATGGAGCACATGAGATGGCGGCAACACTCTTTATGAAAGAGGATTATCCCTCCTGGCTGTATGCAGTAAACATGGGAGCTACAACAA
>UMDQ01031990.1_pt1 | contig 37458 bp, 39 predicted proteins | sample 1964531 | NCBI WGS metagenome assembly UMDQ01 (sample SAMEA4835998, study PRJEB28245) | human gut metagenome | biome: gut microbiome; material: fecal sample | place: Denmark | collected 2008
GAAATCATTGTGATTCATACTAATATCCCCTATTCGCTTTCTATCATGAAATTTAGGTTCATTATAATGCAAACATTGTTTAATCACAAGGAAATTACGGAGATTTCATAGTTATTTTAGGAATTCAGTCGCCGCCACCCTTAAAAAGGGTGGCTCGGGACGCTGGGTGTAACCCCTTGGTACCCGACAGCGTCTCAAGGCGCCCTAGACTTTCTCTTCGTTCAAGTCACTATTGCACTTGACGCGTTGCTTATGCCCATGAATGGGCGTTTGTACTACTTCGACTTAACCCTTAAAAGGGTCTTCGTACTCCTTCACACTTAATTTATCTTGCATGATATCGTACTTTTCTTGATCTTGAATATACTTTTTTATTGTCGCTTCATTTAATCCTACGGTGCTGACATAATATCCCTCTGACCAGAAATGTCTGTTTCCAAATTTATATTTGAGATTTGCATGTCTGTCAAAAATCATAAGCGCTGACTTTCCCTTTAAATATCCCATAAAACTCGACACGCTCATCTTTGGTGGAATACTTACTAGCATATGAATATAGTCAGGCATGAGATGCCCTTCAATAATCTCCACGCCCTTATATGCACATAACTGTTTCAGAATATCACGTATATCCTCTTTTAATTGATTATAAATAATTTTTCGTCTATACTTAGGAGTAAATACAATATGGTATTTACACATCCATTTTGTATGGGCGAGATCATTAGACTTATTCGCCATAAAACACCTTTCCTTTCTTGCAATAGTGACTGAACAACTCTATTGTAACGGAAAGGTGTTTTTCTGTATAACGATTTGACTCCACCCGCATAGCAGGTGGGTTTTTGCTTCATGCGTACTTCGTTTCTCTGTTGAGAAACTCGTAAACACGCATTCAGCAGGCTAAAGCCTAATGACCAAAAATGGCGAAAGCCTCTTTTGCTTTCGCCATTCTCTATTTCCCTTATCCGTAAAACGCGCTCTATCTGCCGTTTCCGTTATTATCTGTGGTTCCGTTGCTATTGTTGTCATTGCCGGTCAGATCATCCACGCCGTTCTCCACTCCGTTGATGACATCCTTTCCAGCCTCACCGACACCGTCTACCACGTCGTCCACAACATTACCTGTTCCGTCTGTCGTACCCGTGCCATTGTTGTCTAACGTACCGTTATCTGTGTTCGTACCGTTTGTGCCATCCATTGTACCGGTTCCATTAACCGTATCGTTGGTTGTACCGGTTCCACCTACCGTATTCTCTGTGCCGGTTCCGTCTACGGTGCTCTCCGTGCCGGTTCCGTTCGTCGTGTCATTGACGTTGTCATTGTTCGTACCGCAGGCAGCCATCGCGCTCACCGCGAAAGTAAGTACCAGTCCTGCGAGCAGTGTTCTCCACTTTCTCATAGTCATATTCTCCTTTTTCTCAGAATCACTTCTGTTTTCAAGGATAGTATGACCCTGACGCTTTCCTTTTATTCCCGTGGACGCTGCTTTTCTTTTGAATTTTATTTTTAAAAATTCAATCTTAAGATTTGTAATAGCCAAGCTCTCTCGACAGTTCTTCCTGTACTTTTTTCACATCCACCGCAAGTTCCTTAACGCGCTCTCTCGTCATACGGCTGGTCGGTCCGGAGATACTGAACGCGTATTTTACCTCTTTCTGGTAGCCGTGCAGGCAGGCTGCGATGCAGCGGACGCCCTTTTCGTTCTCCTCATCGTCCAGCGCGTAGCCATTCTGCCGCACTTCCTCCAACACTTCCTGCATCTGTGAAAAATCCGTGATCGTCTTGTCCGTCTTTTTCTCAATAATGCTCTCATTCCAGATCTTTTTGACTTCCTCGTCCGGAAGCGTCGCCATGATCGCTTTGCCGACACCGGAGCAGTACATCGGATGTACCATTCCCACATGGGATACCATGCGGATCGTTCCGACCTTCGCCTCAATCTTGTATATATATAAGATATGATTGCCCTCGCGCTGCACCAGATGCACCGCTTCCCCGGACAGATCCGAGAGACGTTCCATATACGGCTTTGCCACCTGCAGAATATCCATCCGCTCGAGAATCTTTCCCGCCATGTTGACCACCTTGTAGGAAAGCATATATTTCTGCGTCGCCTCATCCTGCTTTGCGTATCCCATATAAATGAGAGACATTAACAGTCTGTGTACGGTGCTCTTGTGCAGATCCAGCGCCGTGCTAAGTTCCATCAGTCCCATCTCCCCGTGGTCCGCAAGCGTCTCCATCACCTGAAAAATACGCTCTGCCGACTGTACCGGATTTTTCGCTTCTCTCTCTTCTGCCATAGTATCTCCCATGCTGTATCTCAGTCAGTTTCATCATTCAATCTGCCGTTCCGTATTACGGAACGACCTTGTTATCATATCATGACCGCCGCCCGAAAGTCAACTCCGGAATCTCCGCTGTCCCGGTGTTTTGTTTTATGGAAAATACATGATTTTGTTTCTTGAATCGGTTGACAAGGTTTTTCCACATGTTATAATAATTTTGTACCATTACATGAAACATAGTTCCGCATTGTGGAACATGAATGATAAGTAAAAGGAGAAGAATCATGAACAAAGTATTAGAAGAGTTTTCCAAGATTGGTATTATCCCGGTCATCGCACTGGATCATGTAGAGGATGCCGCACCTCTGGCAAAGGCTTTATGTGACGGCGGTCTTCCGTGTGCTGAGGTTACCTTCCGTACCGCTGCTGCTGAGGAGTCCATCCGCATCATGTCCGAGCAGTTCCCGGAGATGTTAGTCGGCGCAGGTACCGTTCTTACCACCGAGCAGGTTGACCGTGCGGTAAACGCAGGTGCGAAGTTCATCGTCAGCCCGGGCTTAAACCCGAAGGTTGTAAAATACTGCGTGGACAAGGGTATCCCGGTAACTCCTGGCTGCTCAAACCCGAGCGACGTGGAAGTTGCAATCGAGCTTGGTCTTGAGGTTGTAAAATTCTTCCCGGCAGAGGCTGCTGGCGGACTGAACATGATTAAATCCATGGCTGCTCCGTACACCAAGATGAAATTCATGCCGACCGGCGGTATCAACGCTAAGAACCTGACGAACTATCTTGATTTCAAGAAGATCATCGCATGCGGCGGTTCCTGGATGGTAAACAAAGACATGATCGCAGCAAAGGACTGGGCAGGCATCACCGCTCTCACCAAAGAGGCAGTTGCTACCATGCTTGGCTTCAAGCTCCTGCATGTCGGCGTCAACAATGCATCTGAGGAAGTTGCTTCCACCGAGTCCGCAAAGTTCGCAACTTTACTTGGACAGGATGTCAAGGTTGGCAACAGCTCCATGTTCGTTGGTTCCTTAATCGAGATGATGAAGAATCCGGGACGCGGAACACACGGTCACATCTGCATCCAAACAAATTATCTGGATCGTGCCATCTATCATCTGGAGAAGAGAGGCTTTGCTTTCGATGAGTCTTCCTTCAAATACAATGACAAGGGTGAGCTTACCGTTGCTTACTTAAAGGATGAGATCGCCGGATTCGCTGTACACTTCAACCAGAAATAAGGAGAACATCATGACAGATCAGAATTGCGCATATTGCATGGAAGGTGATCTGGTAGCCGCATTCGGCATCAAGATCTGTGAACTTCCTTCCTCCAAGGTATATCTTTTTAAGGAGCAGAGCCACAAGGGACGTGTCATCGTTGCACACAAGAAGCACGTGAGTGAGATCACGGAGCTGACCGCCGAGGAACGTGCCGCTTACATCGAGGACATCAACCATGTTGCCGAGGCACTGCATCAGGCATTCCATCCGCAGAAAGTGAACTACGGCGCTTATGGCGATACCGGCCATCACCTGCACTTCCACCTCGTTCCGAAGTATACAGACGAGTATGAGTGGGGCGGCGTCTTCGCTATGAATCCACAGCAGAAGTTCCTCTCGGATGAAGAGTATACCGCACTGATCGAGGAGATCAAAAAGTATCTGTAGGATATGTATTTCCGTTGGATTTTATGAAAACGAGGCAAACCGCAAAGGTTTGCCTCGTTTTTTGCTTATGCTGGCACTTGCAAGAGAAAAGCGCATGAAAACGGTAATGGCAAATCATTTCCCACCCTTGGCATCCAGCATTTTGCCGGCGTATTCCTGCTCCAGTTCTTCTGCCAGATACACATCACTCATACAGTGCATATCCGATACGCCATCACGGATCAGTTGATATACCTCGGAATGATAAAAGAACTTCAATGCCGCATCCAGTGAAATTCCCTGCCGTTTTGCAAAACACGCAATGACACGGCTATATTTTTTTTGAAGTAAAATCGGATTTGCTGTCATACAATTTCACTCCCTTCAAAATGCAGGAGAGACAATGCTCTCTCTGTGCGGAAACAAATTTGCACATTCGGTTTTTCATAACGCAGACGTTTGATAGCCTCCGCCTTATCAATCAATCCATCAAAAAACAATTCCACCGTATTGAATACCTTATCATTGGCAACACCACCAACAACGAGATCATAATCTGTCGCGTCTTTTCCGCTGCGGCAATTCAGAATAAAATCCAGCCATTCTTCCGAATAAGAGTCAAATTTTAATGTTTTTAATTCTGTTTCTCCGCTTTCATCATATTCATAACGCGAAATAATCCCGTCTTTCCCACGACGTTTGAACTTGCCACACCATTTTGCCGCCTGTTCGTACAACGGCGTGACATAAAAACCGCGTCCAAAGTCTACATTAGGACGGGAATGAGCCAAATCCGGCTTTGCAATCTCCAAAAAAGAACCATGGTAGAGAATCATACTTCCACGCCCCTTTCTTTCATCACATCAATAAGATCATCTACGATATATTCCCGGCTCTGTGTATGCAGCACTTCATATTCCGGCACAATATAACCGCTCAGAATATCACTTTTTTCGGTAAACGCCTGATACACACGCTCTGCATCCATCCCCAGTTTTGCCGCTACATTTTCAATACAAAATACGACAAACTCGAGTTCACTGTAATTTTTGATTTTTTCATCCGCCATCATAAGCAAGCTCTCCTTTATGACAATATGAAAAACAGCTTTCTCTTCTTATCACTGTTAGTATAGCACTTCATATCCATATGCTCAATCAGATTACCTCTAAAAAAGGCACCCGGGTCATTACGACCCAAGTGCCTGTATATCCTGATCCTTTTGCGTAAGCCCCTACCGGTGCGTATCCCACAGTCCGCAGTAGGCATCCACCGGGTCCTCCCCGATAAATGCGTCGCTGCCGCTCATCAGCTTCTCGATGAGCGCATCAAACGTCTGATCCGCGCTGTCGTAAGTGTTGATATACGTTCTCGCCTGCGGAATGTCTGCCAGTACGAACGGCTGTCCGCATCCGATCACGATAACCGGAAGTTCATGAACATACCACGGGATCTCTCCGCCGCCCTTGCTCATGCCGAAGCCCGGTCTTGCCACCGGCTGGAAACCGCCTGCAATGTCCACCAGTGTGATGATCAGATCCTGATTTTCGACGAAATCCTTGATCGGCGTCTTTCCGGCAAAGTACATATTGATGTCCACCTTTTCTCCTGCTGCTGCACGCTTTGCAAGTGCGTCGAGCGGGCTCTCGTAGATAAATGCTTCAAAGCCCTTCTCGATCAGCTTGTCACGCAGACGCTCTGCCGGGCTCTTCTTGCCGCCGCCCATATATTTTGCCATCATGGTTCCCATCACGCCCGCGGATAATCCGCTGACGGAGACGATCATGATGCGCTTGTAACGGCTCGGGATCATCGGAAGCACATCCTCGTCCTTGTATTTTACGAGAGTGATTCCTTTCTCGGAGATTTCTCTTGCCATCGCCTTGTGCTCTTCGCAGCCAACGACCTGCTCCATCACCTCCACCGGAGGAACGATCTCATTTTTCGCTTTTTTGTGCAGTCCCATGTGTGCTTTCAGAGCAAGAATGCGGTGCAGGGCGTCATTTAAACGCTCCTCGGTGATGATGCCGTTCTCATAGCCCGCCATCATGCTTGCAAAATCCTCATCCATCTCATTGAAAAAAAGGAACATATCGACACCGGCTGCAATCGTGTGCGGAAGCATCTCGCTGCGCTTCATACAGCAGGTCAGTCCGACCATGTGGGAAGCATCGGTCAGCACCATACCATTAAAACCAAGCTTTCCGCGCAGAAGTCCCTCGATCAGCTCCGGCGAAAGGGTTGCCGGCATGATGTCCTCATCCTTGATTCCCGGGTTAAAATGTCTGGTGTACGCAGGCTGCATAATGTGTCCTGCCATGATGGCTTCCAGACCGTTGTCAATGAGGTTCTGGTATACTTTTCCATAGCTTGCATCCCACTCCTCACAGCTCATGTCATTGACGCTGTCTGCCACGTGCTGGTCGCGGAAGTCCAGTCCGTCGCCCGGAAAATGCTTCGCAGCACAGCAGAATCCCTCATTGGTGTGTGCGCCGTCCATATATGCCTTCGTCATCTCGCACACGCGGTCCACATCGTTTCCATAGGTGCGCAGTCCGATGACCGGGTTCTCCCAGTTGTAGAGGATGTCGCTGACCGGGGCAAAGGAGAGATTACACCCGATCGCCGCCGCCTCTTTGTTGGACATACGGCCGAGCTCGTACGCGTATCTGGCGTCTCTTGTCGCACCGATCTTGGTCTGCTGGCCGATCATGGTTCCGTCAGTGCAGGCGCCGTTGCCGCCATTCTCCGTGTTGCACGCAATGATAAGCGGAATCTTGCTGTTCTCCTGAAGAATCCGGTTCTGCTCACGCACCTCGGCACCGGTTGCCGGGTTGTAGCGGATACCGCCGATGTGGTACTTGTCCACTGTCATCTTCAGATACTCTTCGTCTCTGGAGGATCCCATATTGAAAAAAAGCTGACCGATCTTCTCCTCGGTCGTCATACCCGCGATGGTCTCTTCCACCCATTTACAGTCCTCATCGGACAGGTAAAACGGTTTTGCCTTCATATCTACCATATTAAAATATCCCTCTCTTTCTCACTCCGAATCGGCATGAACACCGAGATTCCGCTCGAATGCCTGATTCAGTTCCTTTTGATATTCCGCATCAAAGCTTCCCGCAAGAAGTTTTGGAAACGCTTCCTCTAAAAGACGTTTCCAGCTCTCCCCCTCATGTCCGACCAGAATCGGATAGAACCGGACGCCGTTTTTCTCTGCCGCGTCCCGGTCTCCCGGTGCATCGCCGACCATCAGAATCCGCCCGGGCTCATACCCCATTTTTCTCAATTCACCGATGCAGAAAGCCTTGGTTCCCGCCTCCTGCGTCAGAAGCGTACTGCAGTCTTCGGCAAGATGATGTCTGCCCCATTCCGCCTCGACCGCCTCCCGGTTCGCGGACGACACCGCCGCCAGATCCGCCTGTTTTGCCATCGCATCCATCGCAGACTTCACATTCGGAAACGGCCGGTCCTCTGCCGGAAGCGCATGGATCGCGCGGTTGGTGCGGATGCTCCAGAGCAGCGCTTTTTCAAAACACGGGTTATCACTCTTCTGCGTCACCGCAAGCAGCGCCGGGTTGGAGAGCTCCTTCGCCTCTTTTGTCCATGCCTCATACTCCGCAAGTCCCTCGATGTTACCGAGACCTCTCTTCTCCACCTCCGCGAGCGCCAGCGCCAGTCCCTTAAACCGGTTGATACCGCGCGTGATGGAGTAGAGGTTGATAGAAAGCCAAAGCTCCATGCACTCCGCTTCATGCTCCGTCAGTCCGAATGTTTTGATCCACTGCGGTCCGAAGCAGGTTCTGTGCTTTACCTCCATCGTGTCCATCGCACAGCCGTCGCTGTCAATGCACACGATACAATCACTTTTTTTCTGAAAATCAAAATACCCCATTGTTCCACCTCATGTATTGCCGCCTCTTCCGGCTCCTTTGCAAGCTTTTATACGCCGGAGTATGCCGCAAATGCTCCGTCGATCGGAATACATGCGCCATTGACAAATCCGCTTGCCTCCTCACATGCCAGGAACAGGACGGAACCGATCAGTTCCTCCACCTCACCAAAACGATCCATCGGCGTATTGTTTAAAATCTTGCCGGTTCTGGCTGTCGGTGTCCCATCCTCATTGAACAGAAGCTTTGCATTCTGCTGTGTGGAGAAAAATCCCGGTGCGATCGCGTTGCAGCGGATACCCACCTTGGAAAAATGCACTGCAAGCCATTCGGTAAAGTTGGAAATTGCAGCTTTTGCACCGGAGTATGCCGGAATCTTCGTCAACGGTGTGTAAGCGTTCATCGAGGAAATATTGATGATGCTCGCACCTTTTTTGTTGACCATATCAAGCGCAAATACCTGTGTCGGAATCAGGGTACCCATGAAGTTCAAGCTGAATACAAAAGAGACACCGTCCGCATCCAGGTCAAAGAATGTCTTCATCTGTCCGAGATCCTCCGGCACAAAATACTCGTCGTCGGTCGTCGCTTTCGGGTTGTTGCCGCCGGCACCGTTGATTAAGATATCGCAGGTTCCGAAGTCCGCAGCGATCTGGTCTCTCGCCGCCTGTACGCTCGCTTTCTCAAGCACGTTGCACTTGTATCCCTTTGCAATATAGCCCTTTGCCGTAATGTCATCCGCATGCTTTTTTGCCGCATCCTCATTTAAGTCGAGCAGCGCTACCTTTGCGCCGGTCATTGCCATTGCCTCCGCAAGCACGGAGCAGATGACTCCGCCCGCACCTGTCACAACAACCACCTTGCCTGTCAGATCAATCTGAAATGGTAACTTCATGTTCGTCTTCCTCCTGATTTCTATTTTTCTGATATTTATTTTTCCTTTGAAGCCTTCTCCACAGCCTCAAATAATCCGTTGATATAGGTTGCTCCAAGCGCACGGTCATAGAGTCCGTAGCCCGGTCTTCCGGTCTCTCCCCAGATCATTCTTCCGTGATCCGGTCTCACATATCCGGTAAATCCATTGTCATGCAGCGCTTTCACAATCGCATACATATCCAGAGAGCCACAGCTGGAGAGATGTGCACGCTCCTCAAAACCATTCTCAAGCACTGCAACGTTGCGCAGATGTGCAAAATGAATTCTTCCCATTGCCGCATATTTTGCCGCCATCTTCACCACATCGTTCTTGTTCGAGCAGCCGAGGGAGCCGGTGCACAGTGTGATGCCGTTGTGCGGATCATCCACAAGACCGAGGAAACGATCAATGTTTTTCTCGCAGGTGATGATGCGCGGAAGTCCGAAAATGCTCCAGCACGGATCGTCCTCGTGGATTGCCATGTTGACGTCGCACTCCGCTGCAACCGGAATCACTCTCTCCAGGAAATACTTCAGATTGTTCCAAAGATCATCCTCAGACATTGCGTTGTACTCTGCAACCACCTGCTTTAACTCTTCTCTGGTGTAGCTTGCATCCCAGCCCGGAAGTGTCAGATCGCTGTCACTCTGCAGCGGATTCACAGCATCCACCTGCTCCTGATAATATACCAGGGAGGTCGAACCGTCCGGCAGCACGTGGTCAAGCTGTGTTCTCGTCCAGTCAAATACCGGCATGAAATTGTAGCAGATGCACTTCACTCCGGCTTTTGCCACACGTCTGATGTTCTCGCAGTAGTTCTCGATGTAGCGGTCGCGGCTCGGCTTGCCAAGCTTGATGTCCTCATGTACCGGAATACTCTCGATAACCTCAAAATGAAGTCCGGCATCCTCCACCTGCTTTTTCAGTGCTGCGATGCTCTCCTCGCTCCACACCTCTCCGACCGGAACGTCATACACAGCCGTTACGATCGAGTGCATTCCCGGGATCTGACGGATGTTCTCCAGTGTCACCTTGTCATCTGGTCCATACCAGCGAAATGATAATTTCATAGTTTCCTCCATTCTGCGGAAGGTCCTTTCCGCGCATGTGATATTTACTTGTATACATGCTATGATATTGCTCCATGTACGTTTCTTTGTTTCTTTTTCTTGACTATATCATGCTTGTATACAAGCGTCAACATCCATCTTTCTTTTTTTCTGTTTTGTATAATTTTTTGTATCTGTTTTGTCTATTATTCACAATTTACGCCGGTTTTTCCGCAGGTTCTACTTTTTCTCCTGTTGTATACAAGTGGGTATTCCCCGGCAGATTTTCCTTGTTTCATCTTCTTGCGCCGTGTTCCGCGCGTCTTAAGTTCCGGAAGGACTTTTTATCGAAATCCGCCAGAATTCCGTCTACTGTCCTGCACTGTTTTTCATCCTGCCCCAAGAAACAGCGTTCCCGTTTTTTCCCGATCCTATGTATACATATGTAAGGTGCATGTCCCGGGCTCCGGAAAAATAGATTGTAATTTGTTCCATTGGGATTTATATTAGAAATATGTTCACATTTTGAATGGTAAGAATGGACACCAAATTGTCCACAGAGGAGCATGTTATGAACGGAACCAGACATACCGGCACATCCGTTGCCGTTTATAAAGATTTAAAAGAACAGATTCTTCATCTGGAGCTTCCGCCGGGATCTGCCATCAGCGAGATCGACACGGCCGCCGCATTCCATGTATCGCGCACCCCGGTGCGGGATGCTTTTAAAATGCTTGAGCGCGAGGGGCTTCTGGAGGTCCGCCCGCACATCGGTACATTCGTCTCCCTGATCGACCTCAACATGATCTCCGACATTCTCTATCTGAGGGAGACCTTAGAGCAGGCGGTGTTAAGAGATCTGACCGCAGGGTACGACAAATCCCAGGAATTCCGCATCCGCCTGCTGTTGCAGCGCCAGTGCGAACTTCTGGAACAGGATCTGCCCGCCGAGGAACTCGGCCGAGCCTTCATCATTAACGACAACGAGTTCCACACAACGCTCTACGAGCTCGCCGGGAAACGTACTGTCATGGATTTTCTGACCGGCGTGAGCTCCCAGTACGAGCGCTTCCGCACCTTTTTGAATCTGGGCGACCGCGATAATCTGCTGCGGCTGTACAACGACCATATCAAAATCTGGTCGTGTATCTCCTCACGGGATTATGAGGGGCTTTCGGATGTAGTTTCCCATCACATCTACGACGGCTTTAATGCCAGCACCGAGATCATCTCCAGACATCCGGACTATTTCTGTCCGTTTCACTAAAATATTTTAGAGCCAGCTCACAGAATCCGGCAATCCGCAGGCAGGCTACGCCTGCCGGATTGTCTCACAGACGCGGTCCCACTCCTGTTTTAATGACGTCATTTTCTCCTGCAGTCCTTCGCGCGTTCCTGCACGTAAGAGCGCAACAATTGCCGCGCTCTGCTCAAAAAGTCCCGTAATCCCCAGCGTTCCGGTCAGTCCTTTTATGGCATGCACCTGTTCCAACAGCTCCGCATCATCCTGCTGCTCTAATGCCGTCCAAGCCGCATCCATGTGTGCATCCTCCGGCAGCTTTCGCAGATATTTTTCATAAATCGCCTGCTTTCCCATAAAACGTGCCAATGCGGCATCGTAATCGATTCCGGCTGCGCGCAGTGCGTTCTCATCCATGGCAGTCTCCCCCTATCACGCTTTCTATGGTTAAAATTCTACTACCAGATGCACCAATACGCAAACATTTATTTCTTCATTTTCGGCTGGAAAATCAGGCTTGCCAGATAGCCAAACACCAGCGCTGCCGATATGCCCACCGCGCTTGCCTGAAAGCCTCCCATGAAAATTCCAAGGAAGCCATATTGATCCACCGCCTCTTTCACGCCCTTCCACAATACATTTCCAAATCCGAGCAACGGCACACTAGCGCCGGCTCCCGCAAATTCTACAAACGGTTCATAGACCTGTATCGCTCCAAGCAGTGTGCCAAGACACACCAGAAGCACCATGATGCGCCCCGGAAGCATTTTTGTTTTTTCCATTAAAATCTGCACCAGCGCGCAGATCAGCCCGCCAACCCAGAATGCATTGACATAATCCATAGCATTTTCCCCCTTTCTATCCCGCATGCTCGATGACGACCGCATGCGCAATTCCCGGCACCGTCATTCCCTCATTAAAGGAAACCGTCGAGAGCAGCGCTCCCGTCGGGACAAACAGGATTCTTTTCCATTTCCCTTCCTCGATCTGCCGCATAAAATGTGCCGCAAGCGTCACTGCCGCACACCCGCAGCCGGAACCGCCGGCGCCCGTTCCCTGTTTGTCTGCATCGTAGATCTCAATCCCACAGTCGGTGTGGATGCTGCTGATGTCATACCCTCCAGTCCTCGTCAGATCCCAGAGAATTTCCTGCCCGACTTTTCCGAGATCGCCGGTAATAATCTTATCGTAATCCGTCACGTTCCTTCCGAAATCTGACAGGTGGCGGCAGATCACATCACTGGCAGCAGGTGCCATGGCCGCTCCCATATTCATCGAATCCTTGATGCCGTAATCAACGATCTTACCGGTCGTGATCCCCGTGATGCGCGCCTTGCTTCTTTTTTTCCCAAGCACGTAAGCACCGCTCCCCGTGACCGTCCACGTCGCTGATTTTGGGCGCTGATTGGCATATTCCAGCGGAAAACGGAACTGTTTTTCCGCGCTGGCAAAATGGCTCGACGTCATCGCCACAACATAATCTGCATACCCCGCCGCCACACACATCGCGCCCAATGAGAGTGCTTCGCCGCAGGTGCTGCACGCTCCATAAAGCCCGAACAGCGGCACCTGATAGTCCATGAGTCCGAAGGATGTCGCAATATTCTGCCCGAGCAGATCTCCCGAAAACAGATAGCGGATGTCCTCGGTTTTCAAGCCTGCCTTCCCGACCGCCAGCGTAAATGCTTCCTTCTGCAGGGTGCTCTCCGCCTCCTCCCAGGTGTTCTGGCCGAATTTGTCATCCTCGCCCACCACGTCGAAACGGTTCCCGAGCGGTCCTTCGCTCTCTTTTTTCCCAACAATACTCGCACTGCTTATGATGTAAGGAGCCTCCGCAAACGCGAGGCTCTGCTTCCCGACCTGTATCTCCATATCACTGCTTCCTTTCGTAAGACTTTTCCTTAGTATGCGGCGGACAAACGTGTATTATACCGGTAAAATATCATTTTCGTTTCCTTCTGTTCACAAATTTTCCGGCTGCAGTTCGACTTTTTCTGTTGGGAATATGGTTCGTTATTTCGGAAAATTTCCCGCTGCCCGGAAATTGGGGCGGCTGGGCAGAAAATTGGTTTGACTGTTCAGAAATGTTTTGCTGCCCGGAAATTGGGGCAACCGGGCGGGAAATTGGGGCGGCTGGGCAGAAATGTTTCGCATGATCGGGAATTGATCGGACTGCTGGCAAAAAACGAAATTTGTTTTCGCCGGCAGATAAAAACAGAGGGTGCATGCGAGCGCCGGATTTCCGGCATGCATGTGCACCCTCTGTTCTATCCTCTTTTTTGCGCTGCTTTCTTAAAGCTCTCCTAGAAATCGACCTCTGTATCGTAGTAGCAGCATTTTAACAGTTTTTCCATCTCTTCCTGGCTCGGCTGACGCGGATTCGATCCTGTGCAGGCATCCAGAATTGCATTTGCTGCAATCTCCGGCAGTCTCTCTAAGAATACTTCCTCCGGCACAAATCCCTGCTCAGTCGGATAACTGTCCGCGCCGTAATTCTTGATACAGTGCGGAATCTTAAGATCATCATTCATGCCGCGCAGATATGTAATGAGGAGCGCCACTTTTTCGTCCAGCGTATCTCCGCCCAGTCCCATAAAATCTGCGATCTCGCCGTAGCGCTTTTTCGCGGTCTCATCCTTGGCGTTGAATGCGATGACCTTCGGCAGATACATGGCGTTTGCTGCACCGTGAATGATATGTGCGCCGTAATCTGCAAATGCAGCACCCGTCTTGTGAGCCATCGAATGGACGATTCCAAGCAGTGCATTGGAAAATGCCATACCGGCCAGACACTGTGCATTGTGCATAGAATCACGTTTTTCCATATCTCCGTTATAAGAGCCCACAAGATCTCTCTGGATCATCTTGATCGCATGCAGGGCAAGCGGATCGGTAAAATCACAGTTCGCCGTGGAAACATACGCCTCGATGGCATGCGTCATCGCATCCATACCGGTATGCGCTACCAGCTTCTGCGGCATCGTCTCTGCAAGCTCAGGATCCACGATCGCCACATCTGGCGTAATCTCAAAATCTGCAATCGGATATTTGATTCCTTTTTCATAATCCGTAATGATGGAAAATGCCGTCACTTCCGTCGCCGTTCCGGATGTGGAAGAGATCGCGCAGAAATGTGCTTTTTTGCGGAGCTTCGGAATTCCGAATACCTTGCACATATCTTCAAACGTAATGTCCGGATATTCATACTTGATCCACATTGCCTTTGCCGCATCAATCGGAGAACCGCCGCCCATCGCCACGATCCAGTCCGGCTTGAATTCTTCCATTGCCTTGGCGCCCTTCATCACCGTCTCCACCGATGGATCAGGCTCAATTCCCTCAAACAGACAGACTTCCATTCCTGCTTCTTCCAGATACTGCTTTGCGCGATCCAGAAATCCAAAACGCTTCATGGAACCTCCGCCGACACAGATCATCGCGCGCTTTCCCTCAAAATCCTTTAAAGCCTCCAGCGCTCCCTTTCCGTGATACAGATCGCGCGGTAACGTAAACCTTGCCATATGCTCCTCCAATCCGCCACTTCCTGTGGCAACCATTTTTTGCAGCCTTTGCCCGCCGTTACTATCATACCCCAAATCCGGCGTCGTTTCTGCATATGTTAAGTATAACATATGCACAACCGGCGTTGCAATTCTTTCCGTTTCCATTCTGCAGGTTTTCTGCAAGAGATTTTCGCATCGTGCTCCGATATACCGTTCCCATGTTCCGGCGTGGCGGGGTGGGGTGGGTTCCAGGGGCTTCACATCTAAAGCAGGTGGCTTTGTTTTTAGGACTCTTACTGCTCGAGTCCGGCGGGGCTTTCTGACGACGGGGTGATTCGGAGCACCGGAGGCTTCACACCCTTGGGAAACAGCTTGGTTTTATGGCACGTTCTGCTTGAGCCTAGCGGGGCTTTCCGACGGCTGGATGCTTCGGGGCACCGGAGGCTTCACATTTCTGGCAGATGACTCGGTTTTTTAGTTCCCCTACTGCTCGGGCTTGGCGACGTTCTTTCTACCGGTCACTTTCCGCTTCCTACCACGCAACATTTCTTTGTCTTCCGCACTTACACGATATGACTCCAGCATTTTCTGAATTGCCTTATTATAGGTATAATCATCCAGTTCATTTTCCAGCAGAAATGCCTGGGTCTCCTGCGGAAATTTTGCATAAGCAGTCGCAATTCCCCATGCGACTCCCATTTTGCAGTAATAGCCCTCATGCTTTAGGCTGTTATATACGGCAAGCACACGGTCGATATATTCAGGCACCAGAAAATGATCCATCAACATCACTGCCACCACCCGCTGCTCAAATTCACTCTCAGACGCGCGGTATTGCATTAGAAAATCCCACACCTCTGCCCGGTGCTTTCGGACAATCTTAAATGTAGAACAAAACCCATCATTGACTGACCAGTCGTGGATTTTCGGAATAAATGCTGCGGCATATTCCAAAAGCTCCTCCATCTCCGCTTTCACGTAGCCAATCACAAGTCCCTGCAGCATAATCTCCTCGTAGGTGTCATCACGTGCCTCCTTGAGATAAGTTCTCCAGTCTTCCTTTGCGAGCTGCTTCGCCAGCGAGCGCAACACCGGAAGCCGCACTCCCAGAATCGAATCTGTCCCCGGAATCAGGCTGCTGGTAAAATCTTTGAACTGCTTTTCCGCATGTTTCTCTAAAAAATCACGTATCTGTTCGTTTGTCATTCTTTCCTCTCTTTGCACTGTCCATAATTTGGCGTAAATGCGATTCTGTGTCTGCGCTGCTTTCTGCACACCTGAAGTTCCGCTGGAACTTCTAATATGAATCTGTCAAGATTCATTATACCATACATCAACTATCCCCCGGCAAAAGAAATTGTCGCAATAAGTCTAGACCTCTTCTGGGTGATAAGTAATATTATAAGAAACACACTTGGGGATTTCATGTGGAAATGCAGGTGGCAGCGAATTTCGGTTCGCGCGATTTTATAATGTCTGTGAAGCAGCGGCATTAGCCGCCACTAGAAAGTCCGCTCATTGTCTCTGATTTGTCGGACACACTCCGGGAGTGTTCAAACGTGGAAGAGACACGGAATCCGATGCAAACATTCAACTAGAAGAAATGCTCACATTTTTCTCAAACGAATCTTCCACCTACATTTCCACATGAATTTCCCAAGTGTGTTTCTAATAATATTACTTATCAAAGCAGGGGGCGATATGCTTATTGCGACAATTCCTTGCAAGCGCGTTCGCATGGAACATATCCGTCCGCAGCATGCAAGCATGCGCGTCCGTCTTTGCTTCATGCTCACTTTTGCCTCCGCGAATATTATATTACAAACCGTGGATTCGGGTCTATGCGCGCAAAAATGTGCTCCCAGACCCGCGTAAAAGTCAAAAACGGGTCTCAGACAACGAATTGCATCTCTCAGACCCGCAAAATAACAAAATGGTTGACATAACGGCAATGTAAAAGAGAAAAACGGGTCTCAGATAACGAAATGTATCTCTCAGACCCGCCACGACCCAAAATGCAGTTTTTATAACCTCATTTTCTGCTGCATCCTCCCAAAATCAGTTTTTTATAACCTCATTTCCTACTGCAACCGCTCTGGAATCAGTTTTCATAGATCTCACCGTCCACAATTCTTACCACACGGCCCGCATGTTTTGCCACATTCAGATCATGGGTAATCATCACAATAGTATTTCCCATCTGATTCAGATTTTCAAAAAGCTTCAATACCTCTTTTCCACTGTTCACATCGAGCGCGCCTGTCGGCTCATCTGCAAGTAGAATAGCCGGTTTTCCGACCAGCGCACGTGCAATCGCCACGCGCTGCTGCTGACCACCGGAAAGCTCATTGGGCTTATGTCCGATACGCTGTGAGAGCCCGAGCATGTCAATCGTATCCATACTCGTCTCCTGCGCTTCCGCAAGCCCCATTCCGCGCATCAGAAGCGGCATAACGATATTCTGCAGCACGTTGTAGGTCGGAATCAGATGATATTTCTGAAAAATGAAACCTATTTTCTGATTCCGGATTTTTACCAGTTCCTTTTCCTTCGCCTGTTCGATTGCCACGCCATCCAGCAGATAGTTTCCGCTGTCCATCACATCCATGCACCCGATGATATTCATGAGCGTACTTTTTCCGGAACCGGAAGGACCCAAAATGGCAAGATATTCTCCCTGCTTTACGGTCAGCGACACATCTTTGAGCACATGGAGGGACTGCGTTCCCATGCGGTAGGATTTGTTGATATTTCTCATTGTGATTACGTCTGTATTTTCTATACTTTCTGCTTTTGTGGCCGCGCAGATCGCCGGCTCCATATCCATCACTGCATCCATATCTCTATAATAACCTCCTCACCGTCTTCGCTGGTCTCTATCAGAAGCTTCAGCAGATCGCCAGCCGCCAGCCGCTGAAACGTCGTCTCGGTACCTGCCGTGGTGTGCACCACCGTGCTGACCGGAATCAATGTTGTCACACTTTCACCACTCATGCCGCCATTTCCGCCCGGTGCTCCTCCACCGTTACTTCCTGTTCCATCCAATGCTGCATCGCCCGGCATGCCACCATTTTCTCCCTGCAGCATCACTTCCGACATCTCCGTACTATCATCCGTTCCGGAAGTTCCTTGCGGCATCCCGTCCGATGTCTCCGTGCTATCATCCGTTCCGGAAGTTCCCTGCGGCATCCCGTCCGACGTCTCCGTGCTATCATCCGTTCCGGAAGTTCCCCGCGGCATCCCGCCAGGCGCCCCCAAACCATCTCCAGGCGCTCCTGCGGCATCACTTCCTCCAGGTGCCCCTGATCCATCGCTTCCTCCAGGCGCCCCCGAGCCATCTCCGCCTTTTTCTGCATTCTCGGTGTTTTCCGTGCTGCTTGCAAGATATGCCTCCACCACCGATTCGTCGACTTCCACATATGTCAATTCATTTCCCTCGATGCTGGTCACATAGGCATATACATATTTCTGATTATCCGCCAGTGTCTCCGTATCTTCTATCCTGCGGGTCCATGCGAAAATGCCTCCGCCGCCGAGCACTGCTGCAAGCGCCACAATGCCGCCCGCCACCGCTTTCTTCTTTATCATGCCAAACCTCTTTTCAATTATTTATTCCGCACCAAGTGCCTCCACCGGAACCAGATTGGACGCCTTATACGCCGGATAAAATCCGAAGATCGTTCCTGTTCCCACAGCAAACACGAGGGCAATCAAGAATGCTGACGCCGACAGTTCCACCCGGACGCCGAGATACTGTACAATCGGCGCCACAGCCAGCGATGCCAGATTCCCCAGCACGCCGCCGATGAGACTGATTGCCGCCGCCTCCGCGAGGAACTCCAGCAGAATGTCCCGCTTGGAACAGCCGATCGCTTTTAAGATACCGATCTCATTGGTCCGCTCTTTTACAGATACAAACAATACGTTCATAATGCCGATTCCGCCGACCACGAAGACGATCGCCGCCATCGCAATCAGAAGCATGGTCAGAATCTGGTTGGAAGCCTCCGCCGCCTCCATCTTGCTTCCCGCGTCCTCAAATGTGAACTCGGCGTTCGGATAACTGGTGGCAAGCACCGCCGTCACTTCCTCGATCACGCCTTCCACATTATTCACATCCGCTGCCAGCACCGTGATGGTCGGTCTGACCGACGATCCGACCAGATATTTCACGCCGGTCGCATAAGGGATAAAAATGGAATCATCCGGGCTGATACCGGACGCGACCGTTCCCATGCTTTCCAGCACACCGTTTACCACATAAAGCCGGTCGTCGATATAGATCACGCTTCCGTATGCCTCAATGGCACTGCCGAAAATCTCTTCGGCAACGCTTGCGCCGAGCACGCAGACTTTTTCTTTGTTCTCATCATCATCGTCGGTGATAAAGCTTCCGACCGCGAGGGAGAGGTTACTGATCGTCTCGTAGTTACTTTTCACTCCTGCGATGGTATAGGTATCGGCTTCATCGAGATCTCCGCCATCCACACTGGATTTTGTGGTGTAGGAAATGGTCGCTGCCGAGATGCCGGACGCAAATGTTTCGATGTCATCCACATCATCCTCGCTCAGCGTGATATTTTCCTGATTCATGCGGTCTTCCATATCGCTCTGTCCGCCGAAAAAGCTTCCCATATCCGGCATACCGCCGCCGTCACCGGAAGGCATCTCTCCCCCCGGTGATCCGCCCGGCGCCTCGCCTCCCGATAAGGAACCGCCTCCCATATCGCCGGAGGGTGCTCCGCCAAAACCGCCGCCAAAGCCTCCGCCGCCACCCGGCGCCATCATTGCCATGTCGGAATCCGAATCATCGCTGCTTCCTCCGCCGCCAAAATCTGTCCCGCCGTCATAGGAAATGTCCACCGCACCGGCATTTAAGTTTTTAAACTGGTCTGCCACGTCCGCCTGACCGCCTTTACCAATGGCAATGACCATCACGATGGTGGCCGCACCAACGATAATGCCGATCGAGGTCATGATCACCTTAAATTTGTTCTGTGTGATATTGATCCAGACCAGTCTCAATAATTCTTTTGGCTTCATTCTGTCACCTGACTTTCTATCAGCACAGTTTCACCTTCCGTGAGCCCGGACGTGATTTCCACGTTGACCCCGTCAGAAAATCCCGTCTCCACATCCACCATGCGGATCGTTCCGTCCGCATCCTTCACCTTGACATAGGATGTCGTTCCGTCCGACTGGACCGCCTTGTTGGATACATATAGCACATCCATCACCTGCCTGCTGATAAATGTGACGTTTCCTGTCATGTCCGTGTATATTCCAGTGATGTCCCCGGTAAACGCGGCAGTCACATTGTAAGACACCGTGGAGGAACCGCTGGAAGATGAAGTGTCAATGCTCTCCACCTCCCCCGCAAACGTCTGATCCTCATAGGCAGACAGCTCGATCTCCACGACATCTCCGACTGCAATATTCGTGATGTCCTCCTCCGACACGGAGACGGTGATCGTCACCGCATCCGTATTGGAAAAAGTGGCAACCGTTGCGCCGGAAGAGATGGTATCCCCTTCCTCGTACTCCAGATCGGTAATGGTTCCCGTATACTCCGCATAGATCGTACCGTCATCCCCGATGGCTGTCTCAAATTCCTCAAGTGCCTCCTCCGCGTCGGACAGCGTATCTTTTGCATCGGTAATGTCATTGTCCGCCCCGGAGACATCCACACTGTACTGACTGGATGCATTTTTTGCCGAGAGTTCTGCTTCTTTCAACGTTTTCTCCGCCTCAATGGACTTCGTGGTATAGTTGTTTTTCGCTGCCACAAGCTTTGTGTACAGTTTGTCGTAATTTTCCTGCTCCTCGGTAAGCGATGCGCTTAAGTCCACGCCCGCATCGATCTGCTCCTGATAGTAATTGATCAGGGACGCCGACGTATCCACCGCTTCCTGCGCGTCATCCACAGCCTCCTGCAGCTGCTTTATGGCAGCTTCGTAGGTCTCCTGTGCAACAGATCCCTCCGCCGTGCTCAGATTGTAGGAGTAACTTGCCGATACTTTTTGCTTTTCTGCACTTAAGCCCGCCTCGCTGACGGCTGTCTTCGCCTCCGTCACCGCTTCCTCAAGATCTTTTTTGTAGGATGCCACGCTCTCCTCCGTGAGCTTTAAGATGGGATCTCCCTCCTCGACCGACTGCCCTGCGGTAACGTAGACCATTTCCACCTCAAGGGTCGATGCCGTGCTGGTGGACGAAGTCGCATTTCCTCCCGCACTGTTCTGCGCGGACGAGTTGTTCTGCGTGCTTGCAGAGGAAGAATCCTCTGAAAAATCAAGAGTCTGATCCAGCGTGCCGATCGTTACACTGCCGCTCTCCGTCACGCCCGCCGTCAGATTTCCTTTCTCCACGGTTACTTCCTTATATACGGTCTGCTCTTCACTGTCACTTCCCGACTGATATGCAAAGGTGACGGTTCCTGCGGCAAGCACTGCCGCCGCAGCCACTCCGGTCACCAGCCAAAGCTTTTTCTTCTTCATTCTGTCTTTCCTCCTGCTTCCTCTGTCTCAGACGCTCCGATCGTCTCGGTTTTTCCTGCGGTCTTAGTCTCTTCCATTTCTGTGGCTCCAGTCGCCTGTGTTTCAAACTTCACCGTTGCCTGTACGCCAGTAGTAAGTGTGCCATCTGTATTGTCCACGGCAACAATGACCGCATACGTCACATTGGACATGCTTCCGCCGGATGTTTTTTCCGATGCGATGGAATAGACGGTTCCGTCGATTGCTCCCATTCTGCTTCCACTGATCTGTACCTGCACGGTGTCGCCGACCGCAAGTTTTGCAATATCGTTCTGTGATACCTCCACAGAAATCAGAATCGTATCCAGATCGTAATAGCTTGCAAATGCGGTATTTTTAATCAGGGTATCTCCCGCCTCGTAAGTCACCGATGCAAGCGTTCCGTCACGGTCCGCACATACAACGCCGTCCTCGATCGCTAAGAGTGCGCTCTGCTGTTCCTTCAGCTCATCCAATGTATCCTGCGCTTCGTCCACAGCACTCTGCAAGGTTTCCAGCGAAGCTTCATACTCGGTATCTGCATATTTTCCCTCCAGAACCACCTCTTCATACTGCTGCAAAAGCGCCGGCTGCGCTGTCGTCTCATTGCGCTCCGCCTCGTCGCAGGCGTCACTCAGTTTCTCCAGCTCATCTGTCAGCTCCGCAATTTTCTCATTTGCCTCTGTCACCTTCGTGTTATATTCCTCAACCGCTTTCTGGAATGTCTGATTGGCTAGCTGCAGTGCACTGTTTGCGCTCTCCGCCTCTGTCTGGCTCTGCGACAGGGCGTCGGCTGCCTCCTGCACGGCGGTATAATCCGCAGCCAGCTGATCTGCCAGCGCCGCAAGATCCGTGTAGGACGCTCCGGCTTCAATCTGTGTTTTCAGATTCGCCATATCCGCGGCGTATGTCTCTTTTGCCGCCTGGCTGCTGCTCTGTGCATTGGAAAGCTGCGTCTGCTTTTCCGTGAGCGTCGCCTGCGCCGTATCGACTGCCGCCTGTTTTTCATTGATCCCGACCTGTGTATAATAGGTGCCGTTGTCGATGGCATCCTGATAATCGGAGATCTCCTCCACCGCCTCATCGTACGCTTCCTGCGCCTCGCTGGTCTTTACCGACAGCTCGCTGACTGCCGCATCATAAGTATCCTGCGCGGTGTCCGCTGCAAGTTTTGTGGAGGAAAGCTCGCTCTCCGCCTCCAGCACGCCGCTCTCAAAATTGATCTGTGCGGATTGCAGTGCAGTTTTCGCATCTGAAATGGCATCCTCATAGTACGCCTTTGCATCCGCCATGCTCTCATCGTCGATCTTGAATAAGGCGTCGCCCTCCGCCACGGTACTTCCCGCTTCCACGTAGACTTCTTCCACCGTCATGGTCACCGCATTCACAGAAAAATCAGGCAGCTGGCTCTCCGTTTTCACCTGTGTGGTTCCTGTCCCGGAAAAGCTGCCGTCTTCCTGTCCGTCTGTCTCATCTATCTGTGTGTCCTCCTCCGTCTGATCCGCTGTGCCCGAAGCTGCTATCACATGATAGCCGACTCCGCTTCCCGCAACTGCGGCAGTCAGAATCCCGGCAAGTATTCCGTAAAATTTTTTGGAATGTTTTCCCAGGAGTTTGTGTACCCACGCTATTTTCATTGTTTCATCCTTTCCCTTCCGGCATTTCATCCTCTCTCATGTTTCACGGTAAGGATAGCATCGCTTTCTAAAGGACAGCTGAATGTAATGTGACGGTTATGTGACGGAACCGTTAAATATCTGTGTTTCGCGGCAGGCAGACCGCACATCCTTTGACAGATTAGGTAAAAAGTATTACAATACTCCCGTTTCTATAGATCTGTCACATTGGAGATTATTCATGAAGAAAATTGCTTTTTTTGATATCGACGGAACACTGACTTCCGAGATTGACGGTTCGATTCCGGAAAGTGCCGTCTATGCTATACGGGCGGCGCGGGCAAACGGGAATCTGATGTTCATCAATACCGGGCGCTGTTTTCAGAATGTGGAACAGCGTTTCCGTGATGTGGGTTTTGACGGCTTTGTCTGCGGCTGCGGCACAGATATCTACTGCGACGGTGCCGAAATCCTTCATGTCGCACAGACGCACGAGACCGTAATGAAGCTGCTTCTCGCAGCCAGGGAGTGGGATATCGATATCCTGTTTGAATCCAGGAAAGAGGTTGCTTTTGATCTGGCAAGACCGCTCCGGCACCCGGATGCCAGACGGCAGTATGAGGCGTTTGAAGAACGCGGCTATGAGATGCCGGAGCACCTTGAGAATCCTAATTTTTTCTGTGATAAGTTTGTCCTATGGTTTGAGCACCCCGAGCAGCTTGCCGGTTTCCGTACCACAAGTGACCGCTATTTTGAGTGCATTGACCGGGGCGGCAATTTCCGCGAATTCGTTCCGCTCGGCTACTCCAAAGCCACCGGTCTTAACTATGTGCTTGATTATTACCGGATAGACAAAAAGGACGCCTATGCCTTCGGCGACAGCAACAACGACCTTCCCATGCTTACTGCTTTGACAAACAGTGTCGCCATGGGCAACGCCTCTCCTGCCACGCTTTTTGACAAGGTGTCCTATGTAACAAAATGTGCCAGCGAAGACGGCATCCGCCTTGCGCTGGAACATTTCGGTTTTATCTAAAGTCTGCGGTTATCCCGCACGAGCACCACAGCCATCACGATGGCTGTGAGAAGCTCGGATGCCGGGAACGACAGCCACACGCCATTGATGCCAAATACTGCGGCAAAAAGTAGCGAGCAGCCGATAATGCAGACAAATCCTCTCATGATCGATGTCACAAACGATTCCCGCGCACGTTCTGTCGCGCTTAAAAATCCCGCCCCCACAATATTGATTCCGGCAAACAGAAAGCCGATAAAGTAAAGACGCATTCCCGTGTGGGCATACGCTGCCAGTTCCGCAGAATGTTCACTGTTAAACAGACCCACCAGCGAATCCGTAAATCCGTAGACGGCTCCGATGAGCACTACCGCGATGCCAAAAGCCGTGGCAAGTCCGAGGTTTCGTATTTTCCGGACGGATTTCACATCTCCTCTTCCGTAGCAGTCGCTCACGATCGGCTGCGCTCCCTGCGACACTCCGTTGAAGATTGCCATTGCCACAAGCGCAAAGTTCGCGATCACTCCGTAAGCCGCCACACCGATATTTCCCACAAGACCGAGAATCAGAAAGTTGAACACGGTTGTGATGACGCCGGAAGAAATCTCCCCCACAAATGCCGGAACGCCAAGCTGGCACGCCCCGAATAACTGGGCGATGGACGGCGCGTGCAGCCGGAACCGCACAGTATTCTTTTTTCCAAGGAAATGCGCGCTGCAGATCAGAATGCTGATGATCGGCGATGCCGCCGTGGCAAGCGCCGCTCCCTCTAACCCCATGCCAAGCGGAAACATAAAAATATAGTCAAACAGAATGTTGGAAAAACTTCCCGCGAGGGTTCCCGCCATCGCTAAGGACGGCTGGTTATCGTTGCGCACAAATGCCATGATGACGTAGTTCATCATGAAAAACGGCGTAAACAGCAGAAAGATTCTCGTATACCCGGTTCCAAGCGCCACAATTCCCGGATCGCCGCCCATCAGCGCGATGATTTTATCCGGGATAAAAATGCCCGCAAGTGTAAACAGGATTCCAATGATCCACACAAAACAGATGGCGTTGGAAAAATAGTCGTGCGCCCGCTCCTCGCCCTGCGCTCTTAAAATCGTAAAGCGCGTCGCAGAGCCGACACCGATCATCGAGCCGATGGCAAAAATCAGATTATAGATCGGCAGCACCAGATTTAAGACCGTGATTCCGTCCGTTCCCGCCGCCTTCGCAATAAAAAAGGTATCAGCGATGATATAACAGGAGATACCTAACATTCCGAATATATTCTGTGTGACATACCTGGCAAATTGTTTTGTGACTGACATTTACTTTTCCCCGCAGTTCTTTTTCATACTCATTGTTTCTTATCTTACAACCGGAGTGAACCGCATGTCAAGCTGTGGAGGCGGCAGAATGCGGTGCTTCCCGGCTTAATATGAGATGGTATCTTTTTCGTTCCTTCGCTTTACTTTTCATTTGTAGTATGGTTTAATAAAAAACAGTATATCCTCTTTTTGCGCTGTTTTCTGCGCATCCGAAGTTCCTTTCCCGTCTACACTTAAAACAGCAAAGGTCATTTTTAGCACATAAAAATAAACCGGATCCTCTTAACACACACCATCTATAGAATAGGAGAATACCATGACACCTTTACACTCACAAATCCTCACTGCCCGCGACCGCAACGGGCAGGAACTCCGTACCATCCAGAAGCAGCTTCAGAAGCTCCCTCCCGGAAAGCTCATTTGCTCCCGCAACGGAACCACCGTCAAATGGTATCAGGGCGACGGTCACTCCAAGACCTATATTCCGAAAGCGAACCGCGCTCTTGCCGAACAGCTTGCGCTGAAAAAGTATCTGCAGCAACAGGAGCAAATACTCTTGCAGGAGCAGGCAGCAATCACTGCCTATTTAAAATACTCCCCCGCGGGCAGCCTCTCTTCCGATGATCCACATCTTCTCTCTGATCCCGCCTGTGAAAATCTGCTTCATTCTTATTTTTCCACCTCAAAAAATATTCCGGACGTCTCGAATGTTTCAGATATCTCGGATATTTCGACTCGTTCCGCTGTCGAATGGTCTGCCGCTTCCTACGAACGCAATCCGCTCCATCCCGAGCAGCTGCTTCACAAAACCGTCTCCGGCGAGAGGGTGCGTTCCAAATCAGAAGCCATGATTGCCATGCTGCTCCACCTAAACGCCATTCCTTACCGCTACGAATGTGAGCTCTCCCTTGGCGGCATCACTCTGTTTCCGGATTTCACCATACGTCATCCCGGAACCGGCGCACTCTACTACTGGGAGCATTTTGGTCTGATGGACGATCCCGCCTACGCAAAAAACGCCGGCTCGAAGCTTTCTCTCTATGCCGCAAACGGCATCATTCCATCCGTTCATCTGATCACCACGTACGAGACCAAAGCATATCCCTTAAACGCCGGCATGATTGAGCATCTGATTTCCTACTATTTTCTGGATTCCGCGGTCTGAATCCGTGCTTCTCTCTTCCACTGCCGTTTCTTTTAATTTCGCCCGGCGCGGGTCTGGAACGGTGTTTTTCCTCTCTCAGACCCGAAAATCACAATATTTCGGGTCTGGGAGAACGTTTTTCCTCTTCCAGACCCGGGTGGCTTCTTTTTTCTCTTCTTTTTCCTTCTTTTCGTCCACTTCTCGGGTCTGGAACGGCGTTTTTCCTCTCTCAGACCCGAAAATCACAATATTTCGGGTCTGGGAGAATGTTTTTCCTCTTCCAGACCCGCACGGAAAAGGCACTACACCATTCCCCACCATTTTAATCCCCAATAGATGAGTCCAAGCACCCAGCTTGAAAATATTCCGTATAAAATGACCGGCCCGGCAATCGTAAAGATCTTGCAGCCAATTCCGAAAACCTGTCCTTCTTTCTGGAACTCTATGGCGGGCGCGGCCACACCATTTGCAAATCCGGTAATTGGCACCAGCGCGCCCGCGCCTCCCCAGTTTGCAATCGAAGGGTACAGATTCAGACCGGTGAGCAGTACAGACAGCAGAATGAGCAGCATAGAGCACCAGCTTCCGGATGTCTTCTGATCCAGTCCGTAATTCCCACACACATTCAGAATGAACTGCCCGATGCAGCAGATGATCCCGCCTGTCACAAACGCCTTCGCCATATTCCACCAGAGATTATGGGTGGGAGTCACCTGCTTCACATAATCATTGTATTTTTTTTGTAAACGTTCTTTTTCCTTATCCACTGCGCAACCTCCGTCTTTTTTGTCAGTATGCGCATTTTATTTATTTCTATTCCTCTGACCGCTCCTTCCAGCCTTTTTCCTCTGTGATGCTATGCTGCTCTACCTTTATGCGTTCTGCCAGTCATCCGGCAATGTGACCGTCCAGAGATATTTTTCAGTGCGTCCCCAGTCTAAAAGTTCCCGCATCTGCTCATCATATACATCTTCGGGACGGTAGTCCGCCACCATCCCGAACAGATACTTTTCCTTCTCATCCGCTGGTGTCAGCGTCGGTATCTTCTCCGACAGAAGCGCGAGCAGTTCCTCCGGCTTGATGTCCTCCGGGATCTCAACTCCGGAAAGGTTGGCGATAATTCCCGCAGCATAATAAAATTCATAATTTCCTGTCAGAATTGACTTCTGCATATTGCACTTGATAATCACGCTCTGGCGTGCGATGGATGGCACCATAATTTTCCTCCGTAAAAAAACAATCTCCCATCATTGTACTACTGTGCCTTAAAATTTCCAAGGAAATAGTACAGCGATCCTGCCACTTTTCCTGCCGCCATCGCAAGCATGACCCAGAAGAGTCCGACCTTTAAGCCCATGCGCCGGAATGTAATCGGAAATGTATTCAGGATCTCCGCGAGCGCCACCGCGATGCTTCCCACAAATATCCCGGCAGAAATACCGTACACGCACAGAAGCGCCGGTCCGAACGGAATCCGGATCTGCAAAAAAACAGACGCCAGATTTCCACAGATTCCGCCCAGAATCACGGCATTTTCAAAATGCAGTGTCTCTGCCGCGCGGTTACACTTTCCAATCATACGCGGAATGACACCGATGACGATCAAAAACGCAAATGTTCCCGCAGAGACGGCAAGTCCCGCGGCAAGCCCGCAGAAGCCCAAAAATATATGCTCAATTAACATCGATGCTGTGTCCCTTTCTCTCCGCGTTCTCTATGAATGTAGTATCTATGTCCTTCTCATATTTGCGCATCTCCACCTGCATCGGCGTCGGATCCGGCGTGATCTTCTTACTGCCCACATGATTGAAAAACAGCGTAATGCCAATGGCAAGTCCGATGCTGTAACAGATTTCAAGTTCTGTCACGCCGCTTGACTCCTTTCCCATCACCTGCCGATAGAATTTGGAAAAGACATCTCCCACGGATACATCGTTGTTGAACGCCATAATCGTGAACGCCGCCCCGAAAAAAATGACCACGCAGAGCGCGACGGTCTTTAACGCATTGATCCACTTCGGTTTCTCGGGATTGGGAATGTATTCAATGATAAAATCCTTCTCTCCCTCATTGCTGATGTCCACATTCGGATATTCCTCATGAATCAGTTCGACGATCTTTAATATGGAAAAAACCTTCATCTGGTTCTTCTGTTTGCGCGGATTCATCGCCTCCGCAAACGTATAGATTTTTTTCTGCTTCAGCTGGCGCACAATCGAAGCATCCGGGCACTCCATTTTCGCAATGTCCCCAAGCGTCACATGCCGGTCTGTCACGATTGTATTCTGGTCAATCTTAAGATACAGTGTCTCACTCTTTGCACTCATGCCGCAGTTCCCGCTTCCCATGTAGAATTCCGTTCCACCAGCACGCCGTCCACCGGGGTCTCCCCCTCTCTCCCGTATTTCAGATATAAAAGTGCCCCGCAGATCAGCGCGATGGCCAGCACTCCCACAAGGCATGCTCTGTATTTTCTGCAATTCATATTCCTGTCCTCCTGTCCGTTTTTACATCACTTGCATGATTTATGCATTATTATGCCTGTCCTCACAGATATTATGTACAGGACAACTGACAAAAGTACCAGATTGCTTTTTTTATAAAAACGTGTTACTTTTTCATATGGACATTTTATTATCAGAAAGGCGGACATCCAAATGGCTGTAACCAAGGAAATTCTGGCTCTCGCCGTGGAAATCGGCGATGCACTGCTTCGGAATGGTGCCGAAGTCTACCGCGTCGAGGACACGGTCATGCATATTCTTGAGGCATACGAAATTGAAAATTATGATGTTTATGTGCTTTCCAACGGAATCTTTGCAAGTGCAAACGAGGATCGTGAAGATGCCTGCAGCATGATCCGCCACATTCCGCTCGGCACCACGCATCTCGGGCGCATCGCTGCATTAAACCAGCTTTCCCGCGAGATCTGTTCCCACGAATGTTCGCTGATCGACGCCTGGAACCGTCTGGAAAGATGTAAAAATATTTCGTTCGGTAAACCTGTCGTCCACATCTTCTTCTGCGGACTAGGTTGTGGCTGTTTTTCCTACCTTTTCGGAGGTACAGCCCTGGACAGCATCGTCGGCTTTTTTATCGGCATGCTGCTGCAGGTATTTCTGTTTGCCTTAAAGCGCCATAAGAATTCCAAGTTTATCACGAATATCCTGGGAAGTGCATTCGTAACGCTGCTGTCGCTGATTGTACTCTCCTTTGGTACCCCCATCCTCTACGATAAGGTCATCATCGGAGACATCATGCCGCTCGTCCCCGGAATCGCGCTCACTACGTCGATCCGCGACTTTTTCAACGGAGATTACCTCTCCGGTGCCATTCATATGATCGATGCCATTCTGACTGCATTCTGTATCGCCGTCGGTGTCGGCACCGTCATTACGATCTATCATTTTGCTATGGGAGGGGCTGCGCTGTTATGATTATCCAGTTTATTGTGAGTTTGTTTGCCACACTCTCTTTTGCGGAACTGTTTGGCGCGCCGAAAAAGGAACTGTTTTTCTGCGGTCTGACCGGTGCCATCGGCTGGGTCGTCTATGTGATCGGCTTAAACAGCAATATGGGCACGGTGCTTGCGAATCTGACCGCCACCTTCGCACTCACCGTATTTTCGCGTATTCTGTCCGCGATCCGCAGAAATCCGGTAACCGTTTACCTCATCGCCGGTATTTTTCCGCTGGTTCCCGGAGCAGGTATTTACTATACGTCCTACTATTTCATCATGAACGATATGACGCAATTCTCCAACTATGGCATGGAAACCATCAAGGTGGCAGGTGCCATCGTGCTGGGAATTGTCTTTGGCTTCGGTCTGCCGCAGAGCTGGTTTAACGCACTGCAGCGAATAGAAAGAAAAAAGACGGCTTTGTAAAATGAAACGTTATATTCTTCATTCCTGCCCCGCAATCTTCGCCGCCAGCTCCTCCAGGTACTCCCAGCGCTCCATCTTTTCCTCCAGTGCCTGTTCTGCCGCTTCCTTTTCCGCCAGAAGTTCCCCAAGCTTCACCGAGTTCGTGGCGTTTTCCGCCATGTCGGCATCCAGCTGCTCCACTTTTGCTTCCAGGTTCGCAATGTCATCCTCGATCGTCTCGTATTCCCTCTGTTCCTTATAACTGAATTTCAGCTTCTTCTCACGTTTCCAGGTGTTTCTGGAATCCGCCTGCTCTGCTGCATCCTGCCCGGATGTCCCGGTCACACCGCCGGCCTCCTGTGCGCTTTCCGCCTCCGAGACTCCGCGTGCTGTCATTCCCTGAACTTCCGCCGTTTCGCCCGGCTTTCTGCCTTCCTCCGCCAGTCGGTTGACATAATCTGTATAACCGCCTTCATACTGCCGGATCTCTCCGTTTCCCTCGAAAGCAAAAATACGCCGCACCACGCGGTCGAGGAAATACCGGTCATGCGATACCACAATCACGATTCCCTCATAGCTGTCCAGGTAGTCTTCCAGAATCGCAAGGGTCTGCGTATCCAGATCGTTCGTCGGCTCGTCTAAAATCAGTACATTCGGCGCCTCCATCAGCACGCGCAGCAGATTTAATCTGCGCCGCTCACCGCCGGAAAGCTTTCCGATCGGACTGTACTGCTGCGCTGCCGGGAACAAAAAACGCTCAAGCATGTTCGATGCCGAGACCAGACCGTCGGTCGTCCGCACATACTCCGCCGTGTTACGGATATAATCAATCACTTTTTCCTCCGGGTCCATGTAGGCGATTCCCGCTTCGCGGCCCGTCTCAATCTCCTGCGTATAGTAGCCGATCTTGATCGTTGCCCCAACTGTGATCGTGCCCGCATCCGGCTTGATGCGCCCCGCAATCATCTTCATCAGGGTCGTCTTGCCGCTTCCGTTTGCCCCGATGAATCCGATCCGGTCCCCTTTCAGAAAAATATAGGAAAAATCCCGTAGCAGCGTCCGCCCGTCATATCCCTTGGTAATGTGATCCAGCTCGATCGTGGTTTTTCCCATTCTGGAATAGACGGAACTCATCTCCACCTGGCTGTCGCGCTCCGGCGCCTTCTGATTCTTGAGTTCCTCATAGCGCTGCAAGCGCCCCTTCTGCTTGGTTGTGCGCGCTTTTGCCCCCCGTCTGACCCATTCCAGTTCCTTCCGCAGTACAGACTGACGCTTGCGCTCACTCGCCTCGGCGCTCTCCTCCCGCTCCGCCTTCCGCTCCAGATAGCCGGAATAATTCGTCTCATAGCTGTAGATTGCCCCCTTGTCCACCTCGACAATACGGTTGCAGACGCTGTCAAGAAAATAGCGGTCATGCGTGATCATCACCAGCGCACCGCGCCATTTTTTCAGATAATTTTCCAGCCAGTCCGCCATTGCCGAATCCAGATGGTTCGTCGGCTCGTCCAGAATCAGCACATCACACGGCACTAAAAGTGCTGCCACAAGTGCCAGACGTTTTCTCTGTCCACCGGAAAGTTCTCCGGTTTTCTGTGTAAAATCGGTAATGCCGAGGCGCGTCATCATGCTTTTTGCATCGCTCTCAAGGCTCCATTTCTGTTCCTGTGCATGCGCGTCTGCATCGGTGCGCTCTGTCCTCCCGCTGCCGACAAAATTTAAGACACACTGTGTCAGCACACTGTCAAGTACCGTCATCTCCGGATCGAACACCGGATTCTGCGGCAGGTATCTTACCACGATATGGTTGGCGCAGGTCACCTGGCCTTCATCCGGTTCCTCCAGCCCCGCAATGATTTTTAACAGGGTGGACTTTCCCGTCCCGTTGATACCGATTACCCCGACTTTTTCTCCCTCCTGCAGATAAAAGGAAGCTTTGTCCAAAAGCTTCCTCTCTGTGTATGATTTCGTTAAATTCTCCGCGTTAATAATATTCATGTCTCTTCTCTTTCTTTCCTATTTCTGTATGACTCAAATGGCTCTTACCGTCCTGCTTCCCTCTGCTTTTCTCCTGGAACAGCCGCCTGCTGCCTGTCGTTTTGCGCTTTCTCCTGAAACGTGCGGATATACCGCAGGCACTCCTGTTCCGGCAGAGGTCTGCCGTAATAGTATCCCTGAATACATTCCACACCAAGCTGTTCCATCGCTTCGCTCTGCTCCCGCTCTTCAATTCCCTCGATAATCAGCGGAATCCCCAGCTGTTTGATGGTGTGAATCTCATTTTCAAGCACGATGCGCGCCGCCTTGTCGTGGAACGACGCCCACACGATCTCCTTGTCAATCTTGATCTCCTGGAATGGAAAACGGATCAGATAGGAACAGTTCGCATTTCCGCTTCCATAATCGTCAAGTGCAAACGACACTCCCATTTTTCCCAGCTCATGCATATGCCACAGCATCCGCTCCGGGGCGCCAATCGCCGTGCGCTCCGTCACCTCCAGCGTCAGCATGGACGGCGGAATATGGTAACTCTCAAGCACCGGTCGGATGGTCTCAGTCAGATTCTGGCGCAGACACTGCACCATCGAAATGTTCACATGGATCGTACGGATTCCAAGCGAGCCGTTCGAGAGCACATGCTTTGAAAGAAACCGGCAGCACTGCTCCAGCACCTGTTCCCCGATATGGATGATATTGCCATCGCGCTCCGCAAGCGGAATAAACTCCTCTGGCGAAATAAATCCCAATTCCGGATCCTTAAGCCGCACCAGCGCTTCCAGGGACACAATCTGCCGTTCCTTCAGGGAATATACCGGCTGATAGTAGACCAGAAATCCCTTCTCCCGGATCGCCCTCGCCACGGCAATCTCCACTTTTCTGCGGCGGCGGTACTGTGCGATCATATCCGCGTCTGCCTCCACAATGACCTGCGCGCCGGACTTTCCTGCATTTTCAAGCAAAAACTCCCGCATTCCGTAATATTCCGCCATCGCCTTAAAGTCCGTCGGATAGTGCTGCACCACCATCTCCATATCCAGCGCAATGCGGTTCTCCTGCACCACCCAGTCACTTTCAAACCGCTTTTGTATCTCACATTTTAACCTTTCACACTGCTCTTTGGTGTCTGCAAACACCGTAAATGCATCTCCTGCCGTGTGAAACACATGAAATTTTCCACACAGATCATACAGATACGCCCCGATCTCGCGCAGCAGTTCATTGCTGTTCTCGGTACCCAGAATCGTGTGGATATGATAAAACTTGCTCAAATGAATCGTGAGCACATAGCCCTCGCCCTTTCTGCGGAGCCGGTCCTCAAGCTGCGATTCAAATGCCGTCCCGTTTCCGATTCCCGTCGTCGTATCCAGAAACACCACCGGATTCTGAATCTGCAGATAGAGCATTATGAGCACGACCGTATTGCTGACGCTGGTGCAAAGGATCTCTCTGTACCGGTATTGCAGCCCGATCATGGCGGCTGCCACAGCCGTGTAGGCGCACACGATGACCTTCGTGCGAAGCGTGGTATATTTATGCTGCCGCACGACAATCAGAAGATCCAGCAAAAAGAAGATCACAATATACGCGTATCCGTAATCCGCGCCGACGCCCTGATAATAACTGCCGTCACTAAAATAGTAAAAAAATCCGGTCACCGGCGTCACTGCCACCAGCACAAGAAATGCGGCAAACGGGATTATGCCCGCAGCCGCAAATACCGTTCTCTCCCTGCCGCGGATCGCACATGCCGCCATAAAATACCGGTAAACCAGATATGACGAAGCCCCCTCCAACACAAAAAAAGCAAACGCCAGTACCTCGTTCAGACGCTGCGGAACGAGGGCTGCATTTGCTAATCCCACACATGATAAAATGTTCATCAGACACTCTGCTTCACACACAAACAAAAGCCAGCCGAATACCCGTGTCTTCTCCCCGGGAAACTGGCGCACGAATACAAAGTGCAGTAATATAATTGTCATAATTAAGAGTGATGCGATCTCAAAATCATAATTATACTGCACCTGTATCTCCCTCCTGCTCTTCCTGTGCTGCCTTTGCCTCAAGAATTGCCTCATTGAGCTGGAGCATCTTTGCGTCCAGCATGGAGACGATTCCCGAACACTCGCGCAGATCCCTGCTGATGTAATCCGGCGCATTTCCCTCAAACTTATAGTAGATCTTGTGCTCGAGGCTCGCCCAGAAATCCATCGCCATCGTCCGGATCTGAATCTCCACCTTCGTGTCGATAATGCGGTCCGACAAAAAGATCGGTACCGTCACCAGCATGTGATAGCTTTTGTATCCGCTCTCCTTTGGATGCCGGATATAATCCTTCACGGAGATTACCGTGAGATCATTCTGCTTGCCGATCATTTCGGCAAGGCGGTAAATATCCGACGTAAAAGAACAGACAATCCGGATTCCCGCAATGTCGTTGATGTAATTCACCATATTGTCGATCGAGGAGTCATAGCCATACCGCTTTAACTTTTTGACAATGCTCTCCGGCGCTTTGATGCGCGACTTGATATATTCAATCGGATTGTACTGATGTACCTGTTGAAATTCGTCATTTAAAATCTCGACCTTTGTTCTCACTTCCTTGAGTGCCGAGTTATAAAGAAAAATAATGGTGTTCCAGCTATCTACGCCTTCACCCAGGGTTACTTCCCCTAACGCAACCGGCTTGTCCATATGTTCCCCCTCCAGATGTCTCCCCTTATCATTTATTGCAATACGCTCCGGCAAAAGTCCGGAAAACCTCCGGCTTCCCGGACTCGCGGGCGCGTATTTCGCAGTACACGTCCAAGAAATCACAGATTTCTTGGACTACCGGGCAGTCGCCCTATCAAAATCGTGCCAGCGAAAATGTGCTCTGCAAGCAGGCAATTTTTGCTGTTACGATTTTGGCACTGCTCATTGCTTATGTACATTATACCATATTCCAGGGGGATTAGGCAAATCGAAACACAGCCTGCTGAAACCGGTTCTTTATTTCCTTCCATAACTTATGCAGCTTAATCCTCCTCGATAACCTGCATTTCCAGAAAATCAAAATCAATCTGCTCGATAAAGGAATCCTGCGTAAAGCGCGTCTTGGCATGGCGCTTGAATTCATTCACATTCGCCTCCAGCCAGATCGGTTTTCCGAGATCAAATTCATAGCACACTTCCTCGAGCGCATGAAAGACTTTGTGCGTCCTTGTCTCATCGGACTCATCCGTGATCGTCGTGTCCCGCAGCAAGTGGTTGTTCTTCATCATCTTAAACCAGATTCTCATTTTCCGTTCCTTCTCCTCTGCCTGTTGGTCTCATACATAAGCAGTGCTGCGGATACTGCCGCATTCAGGGATTCCACACTTCCCTCCATCGGTATCCGCACGTAGGTATCTGCCAGCCCCGCGATCTCATCGGACAATCCATTCCCCTCGTTCCCGATCAGAAACGCCGTACCTTTGCAGTAGGACGGTTCGTCATACTGCATCTGTCCCTTCAGATGCGCCGCGTATATACCAACCTTCTGCCGTTTTAATTCACCGATCGTCTCTGCCAGGTCGTCCGCAATATAGTAGGGTACCCGGTAAATGCTTCCCATCGTAGAGCGGATGGTCTTTGGATTAAACAGATCCACCGTCGTCCGGTTCATAATAATGCCGGTAATTCCCGCACCCTCGCCGGTCCGCAGCATGGTTCCCAGATTCCCCGGGTCCTGGATGCTCTCAACGATCAGCAGATGTGTCCTGTTCCCGCGCAGCAGATCGGAAAGCGGGTACTGCGGCATGCGCACCAGACATAAGATCCCCTGCGGTGTCTGTGTGTCGGAAATGCTCTTAAATACCGCATCGGCAACAACTTCATAGGTCTTTCCGGCAAGCAGCTGCTCCGCTTCCGGTTCCTCCAGAAAGCGCTCGGAGACATAGACCTTAGAGAGCCACTCCGGCGGGACCTCCTCAAACATCTTTCTGCCTTCCACGACAAACAGGTTCTGGCTTTTGCGCTCTTTTGCCTTTTTCATCAATGCCGTAATATTTTTCATCTGCTGGTTGCTGCTGCTCGTAATCATGACTGCTCCTTTTTGTTCCCTAAGCGGAAAAAACTCCATGAGTTCCCGCCCATGGAGTCTTATGATCGTTCCAAATACTGTTATGTATCTTACATTGAAAGGTTCTTGCTAATCTGATACTGATACTCCGGAATGGATTTCTGCATTGCAAGTGCCTCATCGATGTCGTCATCCACGAAATCACCGTGACGATAACCAACGACACGGTTGCTCTTGCCCTCGCAGAGCAGATCCACTGCCAGCGCACCCATCGTGGATGCATAGACACGATCCTTACAGGTCGGGCTTCCGCCACGCTGCATGTGCCCCAGAATCGTCGCACGCGTCTCAACGCCGGTTGCAGCCTCGATACGCTTTGCCATGCTTGCAGAATGTCCGATCCCCTCCGCATTGACAATAATGTGATGCTGTTTGCCGCGCTTACGGTTCTCGATGATATGGTTTACAATCTTCTGCTCATCGTAATCATATTTCTCCGGAAGCAGGATATCCTCTGCGCCGTTCGCAATACCGCACCATAATGCAATATAGCCCGCGCCGCGTCCCATAACCTCGATGATGCTGCAACGCTCATGAGAAGTAGAGGTATCACGTACCTTGTCGATCGCTTCCATTGCGGTGTTTACCGCTGTATCAAAACCGATGGTATACTCTGTACATGCAATATCAAGGTCAATCGTTCCCGGAAGACCGATCGTGTTGATGCCGAGTGCCGCCAGCTTCTGCGCACCTCTGAAAGAACCGTCACCGCCGATAACGATAATACCGTCGATTCCGTGCTTCTTGCAGATCTCTGCTGCTTTCTGCTGACCTTCCGGTGTCTTAAACTCCATGCAGCGTGCTGTCTGTAAAATAGTACCGCCGCGCTGGATGATATCGGAAACGTCTTTTGCTTCCATATCTACGATCTCTTCCTGGAGAAGTCCTGCATAACCTCTCTTGATTCCCTTGACTTTCTTACCCTTTGCAATGGCTTCCCTAACCACTGCACGAATTGCTGCGTTCATACCCGGGGCATCGCCGCCGCTCGTGAGTACACCAATGGTGTTTATCTCTTTCGCCATTTATCGTTCCCTCCTCATATAATATACCCATTTAATCTATCTTATTTTAATCTCTTTATGGCTTCTTTTCAATGCTCTTTTTGACAACTTTTACGTTATTTTCCCCCAAAAACTTAGTTAAATTGTTCACAATCTCCGGTTCGATGCAGATACTGTAGTTTTCGGGCAGCCGCTTCATCGCCTTGACCGATGAAATATAGATCACCACCGTGTCTTTCCCATCCGAATCATGGAGCATGGCATAGAGTTCTTTTTCCTTTTCCGCAAACGCTTCCTTGGTCTCAAACTGAAGCCATAATTCATCGCCGCGC